>Ga0335075_10001586_pt1 | contig 37341 bp, 30 predicted proteins | sample Lox_Sample_24_FD_206723 | JGI IMG/M metagenome (GOLD analysis project Ga0335075, IMG submission 206723) | Soil microbial communities from Loxahatchee National Wildlife Refuge, Florida, United States - Lox_Sample_2.4 | ecosystem: Environmental > Terrestrial > Soil > Wetlands | place: USA... | reverse complement strand
ATCGTGGTCGAGAAGATCCTCGGCGCGCAGGAACGCCTGGCCGGCGATTGGGACGTGGATGGTACCAGCGGATACGACTTCATGAACGAAGTCAGTGCGGTGCAGCACGACCCGCGCGCGCAAACGGCGCTTGAAATTCTCTGGGCCACGCTGTCGGGTCGCGCCGCGGACTTCAGGCAGGAAGACGTGGCGGCGCGCCGCGAATTGCTGGAGCGAAGCTTTACCGCCCCGCTCGACAATGTAGTGGCGGCATTGCATCGGCTGGCGCTGCAGCGGCCCCAGACGCGCGACTTTAGCCGGCCGGCGCTGCGGCGCGCCGTGGTGGAACTGCTCGCGCATTTCCCGGTGTATCGAACCTATGCCCTCGGCTACCACCGGCCGGAGTCGGATGCCGCCGTGCTGGCGCAGGCACTCAACGGCGCCCGCAGCGCTAAGAGCCTCGCCGACCCGTCCGTGCTGGAGTTCGTTGTTGACTGCCTGCGCGCGCCTGATCGGGCGACCCGACGCCTGGCCGCGACCCGGTTGCAGCAGCTCAGTGCGCCCATCGCCGCCAAGGCGGTCGAGGACACAGCGTTCTATCGCTACGGCCGCCTGTTGTCGCGCAACGACGTCGGGTTCGACGCCGCGCGCCTGGGCACCGAGCCGGCTGAGTTCCACCATCGCTGCGCTGAACGGCGCGCCGGCTTCCCGGATGCAATGCTCGCCACCGCGACGCACGACCACAAGCGCGGCGAGGACGTGCGCGCGCGTCTGGCCGTGATCAGCGAGATGCCGGAGGAATGGGGCTCCATCTTGCGGCGCTGGATGGCGATGAATGCGGCGCATCGGGCGACTGTCGATGGCGCGCCGGCGCCTTCGCCCGGTGACGAGATCATGTTGTATCAGACGATCCTCGGCGCCTGGCCCTTGGCGCTGGATCCCTCCGATCATGTGCAACGCGCCCGATTCGTCGCGCGAATCGCCGGCTGGCAGGAGAAGGCAGTGCGGGAGGCCAAGCTCGCCACGAGCTGGATATCGCCGAACCATGGGTACGAGACGGCGGCACGGGAATTCCTTGACGGGATCATGGAAGCAGAGAGCACGTTCCCTGCCGAGGTGGCGCGCCTGGCCGATCGCATTGCTCCCGCGGGGGCGGTCAATGGGCTGGCCCAGGTGCTGCTGAAGCTGACGGCGCCCGGCGTGCCGGACTTCTTCCAGGGCACTGAATTCTGGGATCAGAGCCTGGTTGATCCCGACAACCGGCGCGCAGTGGATTTCGCCGAGCGGGAGAAGGCGCTCGCAACGGCCCGCTCGCCTGTCGAGCTGGCGACATGCTGGCGTGACGGGCGGGTGAAGCGCGCGCTGATTGGGCACGTACTGGCAGCACGCCGGCAGCAGCCAAGCCTGTTCGCCCGCGGCGACTACACGCCGCTGGCGGTCGAAGGACCACGGGCGGCCCACGTGATCGCGTTTGCGCGCCGCGAGGGCCGTGCCTCGATGATCACGATCGTCCCGCGCCTGCCGTTCGTGCTGCTTCCGCCGGGTGAGGGGATCCTGATCCCGCCTGTTGCATGGCAAGGCACCTCGGTCCGGCTGCCGGCCGGGATTGCCGGTCGTTTTCAGGATGTTGTGGCGGGCGTCGGGCGGGAGTTGTCGGCGAATCGCCTGTCCCTGGGCGATGCGCTGGCTTCCTTTCCGGCGGCGTTGTTTATTTCTGTTGCGTGATGACAGAATGGGGCTTGCGCCGGGCAGCGAATCGCGCCATAGAGGCGCCTGGTCGTCAACAACTGAAAGGAGGTGATCCAGTGTCTCATTGCTCTCAGTCGGCGCCTGTCGCCGCGGCCTGGATCTCCGTTATCGCGGAATTTTCGGCTAGGTGACATAACAGGGTCCGCGCAAGCGGACCTTTGGTAGCCTTGACTGAAGACAATGCGGAGGGCTCCGGAGGTTTCCTCCGGAGCCTTCTTTCATATTCCGCCGCACCGGCGCCCTCACCCGCCGCGCAAAGGTGCGGCGACCGCTCCCGTAGAGCGGGAGAGGTGATTTGTCAGTCCCCGGCGGCCAGGGCCCTCGCGCGGGGCTTCTCTGCATGGATGTAAAGCGATGCGCGCTCCGGCTTGGCCTGCACCGGCGGCGGTAGCGGCAGCTCGTAGGCGACGGGACGATGATGATCGGCCAGCAGTGCGTCGGGATCATAGACGCTGTTGAAATGGAACATGTTGCGCAGGAAATTGGTCTGCCCACGCAGCGCCAACCCGGCAAAGACGCCGCTCGCCTGCCACAGCGTCCGCCAGCCGAGATGCTTGCGGTTCAGCACTTGCTGGGTCGTGGTCAGCTCGCGGTAGAACTCCGCCAGCGGTAGCTTGGTTGGCAGCACGCAATGCTGGATGTCGAATAGCCGGTAGTCGCGGGTTGCCAGCTTGCGGGCCTCGGTCACCCAGGTCTCGGTGCCGGGATAGGGCGTGTTGATACTGATGTTCACGACGTCCGGTATCTCCATGCACCATTCGCGCACGGTCGCAAAGCGCGCATGATCCCAGTCCGGATCGGCGATAAGATTGATCGCCACGTTGATGCCGAGCGAGCGGGCATATTCCAGAGCCTCGAAATTGCTCGACAGGTTGACCCGCTTGCGGAACTTCTTCAGCCCTTCCTCGTCGATCGCCTCCAGGCCAAGGAACATCATCTTCAACCCGAGCCGTCGCCATTCGCGGAATACCTCGCGATGGCGCAGCAGTACATCCCCGCGCGTCTCCAGATAATATTGCTTGCGGATGCCGCGCCGCGCGATCGCCTCGGCGATTGCCATGCCGTGTTCGGCGCGGACGAAGGCCACATCATCGACGATGAACACGCCCGGCTCTGGAACCGCGGCAAGGTCATCGACGATTCGCTCGGGTGATTTCAGCCGGTAGCTGCGGCCATAGAACGTCCACGCGCTGCAGAACGAGCAATCCCAAGGGCAGCCGCGGGAGAACTCGATAGAGGCGGCAGGGTCGAGCGTGCCGATGAAATACTTGCGGCGGTGGCGCAGTTTGTGGCGTGCCGGCTGCAACGCATCGAGGTTATCCACGAAGACCGGGCGCGGGCCTTCTCCGGCCTCGGTGACCGCGCCGGGGACCGTCAGCATCGAACGTCCGGCCTGCACGGCCGAGAGCAGCGCGGGCAGCACCGCCTCGCCTTCGCCTTTCAGCACGCAATCGATCGCGCCCTCCGCGTGGTCCAGCATCGCCTGCGCGGTGAACGAGACGCTGTGCCCGCCAACGACGATCCGACAATCCGGCAGCCGCAGCCTGGTCTCCTTCGCCAGATCGACGATCTCGGGGACGTTCGCCAGATAGTTGCAGGAGAAGGCGACCACATCCGGACGCCAGGCTTGGATCGTGCGGAAATAGTCGCGGTGCGTCTCCACTTGCAGGTCCAACAGCCGCACGTCGTGGCCGTCCCGCTCCGCCGCCGCGGCCACCAACTCCAGCCCAAGCGGCTCCAGGCGCAGGAAGACCTTCGTATACATCAGGGGACCGGGATGGACGGCAAGCACCTTCATCAAGCGACCTTCCCTCAGCGCATCACCTGAAAGATACGAGGCAAGACGCTCGCGCACAGGTCGCGCGCCGGATTTTGTGATCGTCGGCGGACGGCGGCTGCCGCGGCTCAGAAATTCAGTGCCAACCCCGGTTCGGGCCAGTCGACCGCACCAAGTCGGCCGGTCTCCGACAGCGAGATATAGGCCGTGCGCCGATCCGCCCCACCGAAGCAGATATTGGTCGGGTGCGTATCCGGCATGGCCACTTGCCGCACCATCTGCCCGCTGGGCGAGATCACGGTGATGCACCCGGTGATCAGCGTCGCAACGCAGATGTCGCCGTTCGCCTGCACTGCCAGGCTGTCGAAGCGCTGGAAGCCGGGCAGTCCGGCAACCAACCGCCCGCCATGCGGTGACGGGAACGGCTGCTTGCGCACAACCCCCGGCGCCACAACGTCGAACGCCCAAAGCCTCGCCGGCTCGGTGTCTCCCACGTACACGACCCTCCCTTCCGGCGACAGCCCGACGCCGTTCGCGCTGAGGATCGGGTAAGCCACCTCGACGATGCGCAACCCGTCCGGCAGCGCATAATAAAGGCCGCCATGATCGCGCGTGCGCGCGTAGCGCTTGCCAAGATCGGTGAACCAGAACCCGCCTGCCGTATCGAATACCAGATCGTTCGGCGCCGACAGCTTATGGCCGCCGCATTCGGTATACAGCGTCCGTACCTCGCCGCTGTGCGGATCGATCCGCTGAATCGAACCTCCGGCATAATCAGGGGCCGGCCCGACCGACATGAAACTGTCGGGACGATACCGCCCCCCGCCGTTGTTGCAACAGTAAAGAGCGCCGTCGGGCCCCAGCGCCAGCCCGTTCGGTCCACCGCCCGTTTTTGCGAGCACGGACTTGGAGCCGTCCGGCGTCACGCGCCACACGCAATTCTGCTTTATGTCGGTTAGCGCCAACAATCCGTCCGGCATCACCACCGGGCCTTCGCCGAATCCAAACCCGCTCGCTACGATCCGCACGTCGCTCATCGCGCACTCCTCCCCTGGCCGTCCGATCCGGGTTATCGTCGCCCGCCGAGACACAGCGTCAAGGTCGGGGAGGTGGCCGGGACAAGCCCGGCCATGAGGGAATATGGATCGGATCCAACTGGGCGACGTATCGATCGCCAGCATCATCGAGCGCGACGGTCCATGGCGGCGGCCCGAGGACATGTTTCCGGACTTCGACCCGGATATCGGGGGCCAGCATCTCGCCGAGCTCGGTCCCCTGGTTTACGACGCCGCGTCGAACCGGCTGGTGATCACCTACCAGACCTTCGTCGTGCGCACACCGCGCCACACAATCCTGGTAGATACCTGTACCGGCGAGGACAAGGGCTACCCGGCGCCGATGGACTTCCCGAAGCAACCCTGGCTCGACGGGTTCGCCTCGCTCGGCCTGCGGTTCGAGGATATCGACTACGTCTTCTGCACCCATCTGCACATCGACCATTGCGGGTGGAACACGCGGCTGGTGGACGGACGCTGGGTGCCAACCTTCCCGCGGGCCAAATACATCTTCCACAAGCGCGAATACGCAGCATGGGAAGCAGCCGACGCGCGTGGCGAATCCCCACCCGGCACAGTCTGGCGTACCAACTGCCGCCCCATCGTGGAGGCCGGACAAGCGCTGCTGGTGGACGACGATTTCGCGCTCGACGACTCAGCCTGGCTTACGCCAACGCCGGGGCATTCGCCTTGCCATTGCTGCGTCAACATTCGCTCCCGCGGAATGCACGCAGTGGTTACCGGCGACATGATGCACCACGCCCTGCAGTGTCGTGAGCCCAACTGGTCCACCGTATTCGACTGGGATAAAGCGATGGCTGCGCGCTCGCGCCGGCAATTCCTGAGCGACGTCGCCGACACTGGCACGCTGGTGCTGCCGGTGCATTTTCCGGCGCCGACCGCCGGCCGGGTGGAGGCCGATGGAGAGCGGTTCCGCTACCGGTTCAGGACTGCTTGACGGCCGCGATTGCCCGGCTGATCGCGGCCTCGGCGTCCGACTTGCCGGCCCATCCCTGCAGCTTCACCCATTTCTCGTCCTCCAGCTCCTTGTAGCGCTGGAAGAAATGTTCGATCGCGGCGCGAGTGATGCGCGGCAGGTCGTCGACCGTCTCCACGTGGCTGTATTGCGGATGCACCCGGTCGTGCGGGACGCAGATGATCTTCTCGTCCGGCCCGTTCTCGTCCTCCATCAGCAGCATGCCGATCGGCCGCGCCCGGATCACCGCGCCCGGCACGACCGCGCTCGGCGTCAGCACCAGCGCATCCGCCGGATCGCCGTCCTCGGCCAGGGTGCCGGGAATGAAGCCATAGGCGGCCGGATAAACAGTGGGGGTGAACAGGAAGCGATCGACGAAGACCGCGCCGGAGACCTTGTCAACCTCGTATTTGACCGCCGAGCCCTCCGGGATCTCGACGATTACGTTGATATCGCCAGGCGGTGCACGTCCGGTTGGGATTTTGCTCACGTCCATGCCGGCATACCCCTCGCACCCACGGCTATTGGGACAACCATCCGGCAAGAATGGCAAGCCACAACAACGCGACGATGTTGGTGATCTTGATCATCGGGTTCACAGCCGGCCCGGCGGTGTCCTTGTACGGATCGCCCACTGTGTCGCCGGTCACGGCGGCCTTGTGCGTCTCGGAGCCCTTGCCGCCATAATTGCCTTCCTCGATGTATTTCTTCGCATTGTCCCAGGCGCCGCCGCCCGAGGTCATCGAGATCGCGACGAACAACCCGGTGATGATAGTGCCCAGCAGCATCGCGCCCAATGCACTGAATGCCGCCACCCGGCCGCCAATACCCCAGATCACCAGCCACAGCGCCACCGGCGCCAGTACTGGCAGAAGCGAAGGCACGATCATCTCCTGGATCGCCGCCCGGGTCAGCAGATCGACCGCGCGGCCGTATTGCGGCTTCGCCGTTCCCTCCATAATGCCAGAAATCTCGCGGAATTGCCGACGTACTTCCACAACGATGGAACTGGCGGAGCGACCGACGGCGGTCATGCCGAGCGCGCCGAACAAGTACGGCAGCAACCCGCCGATAATCAGCCCGATCACCACGAATGGGTCCTGCAACTGAAACGGCACGTTCAGCTTCGGGAAATAGTGCCGCAGGTCCTCGGTGTAGGCGGCGAACAGCACCAGCGAAGCAAGCCCGGCGGAGCCGATCGCATATCCCTTCGTCACCGCCTTGGTGGTGTTGCCGACCGCATCCAGCGCGTCGGTGGTCACCCGCACCTCGCGCGGCAGGTCCGCCATTTCGGCGATTCCGCCGGCATTGTCGGTCACCGGGCCATACGCATCCAGTGCTACGATCATGCCCGCCAGTGCCAGCATCGTGGTGGCGGCAATCGCGATCCCGAACAGACCGGCCATCAGATACGACAGGATGATGGCGATGGCGATGGCGATCACCGGTAGCGCGGTCGCCTCCATCGAGACGGCCAGTCCCTGGATGACATTCGTCCCATGGCCAGTCGTGGAGGCGAGCGCAATGCTGCGCACCGGCCGATAAGCGGTCGCCGTGTAATATTCAGTGACATAGACGATCGAGCCGGTCAGCCCGAGGCCGATGAGCGCGCAGATGAACAGATCGAACCCGGTCACCAGCAGGCCGTCCACACGCGGCAGAGGCGTGGTGAACCCGATGAACCAGGCGATGATGATGGCGATGCCGATGACCGACAGCGCGCCGGTCACCAGCAGCCCCTTGTAGAGCGCCTTCATGATCCCGTTGTCCGGCCCGAGACGCACGAAATATGTGCCGATGATGGAGGCGATGATGCAGATCGCACCGATGCCGAGCGGCAGCACCAGGATCGCGTTGCGCGCTGCACCGGTGAAGAAGACTGCCCCCAGCAGCATGGTGGCGACGATCGTCACCACGTAAGTTTCGAACAGGTCGGCTGCCATGCCGGCGCAGTCTCCGACGTTGTCGCCCACGTTGTCGGCGATCACTGCGGGGTTGCGAGGATCGTCCTCCGGGATGCCGGCCTCCACCTTGCCGACAATGTCGGCGCCGACATCCGCACCCTTGGTAAAGATACCGCCGCCGAGTCGGGCGAAGATCGAGATCAGCGAGCCGCCGAAACCGAGCGCCACCATCGCTTCCAACACGCCGCGCAATTGCTCGTCGGTGATCACGACACCGTAGCGGCTGCGCAGAATCAGGTAGTAGATCGAGACGCCGAGCAAACCGAGCCCGACCACCAACAGCCCGGTGACCGCACCGGCCTTGAAGGCGATGCCGAGCCCGGCGGCGAGCCCTTGCCGCGCCGCCTGCGCCGTACGCACGTTGGAGCGGACCGAGACGTTCATCCCGATATAGCCGGCGCAGCCCGACAGAATGGCGCCGATAATAAAGCCGATCGCGACTAGGTAGCCGAGAGTAAAGCCGAGAAAGATCGCTACCACCACACCGACGACAGCGATGGCGGTGTACTGGCGGTTCAGATAGGCGCGCGCGCCTTCCTGCACGGCCGCCGAGATTTCCTGCATCCGCGCGGTGCCGGCATCGGCGGCCAGCACCTCCCGGCTGGTGACCAGCCCGTACGCCAGCGCCAACACGCCGCACAGAATGATGATAACGAAAGCGAATGCCATCGCAGCCTTTCCTTGGCAGGGTATAGCCAAATCCAGCCCCGAATCGAGCCCGGAAGCGGCACGGGTGATGAAAGTTGGCGGGGTATGCCAGAATGGGATCAGTCAGGCAAATCCCGCGCCACACACCGTCACGGCCATGACGCAGCGCGACAGAACCGACGGGCTTGCACCGGCGGCGCGCCTGGGGCCACATGCCGCCATGCGTGCGCCTGTAGCTCAACTGGTCAGAGCGGGCCGCTCATAACGGCTTGGTTGCAGGTTCGAGTCCTGCCGGGCGCATCATAACGGATTCCTGGCCGCTGATAAGCCCACCAGCCCGCCGCATCGAAAGCCCCTCTGCGCATTGCTTTTGAAGGCGATGGTCGATATGCCGAGCGCCACTGTCAACGCGAGTGGGGTTGCCGATGCCTGTTCGTGTCCAAGCTGCAAGTGCCGACGCTGGACGGACGGATGGCTAATTCGAGGTTGGACATCCCCGAGTCGGCCCGGCCTCTCCGTCTGGCGAAGATCGACGCCACCGGGATTGCCGCGATTCACTTGATCGCACTGCTCGCGTTCGTGCCCTGGTTCTTTAGTTGGACCGGAGCAGTCCTGGCATTTCTAGGGCTCTACGTGTTCGGCACACTGGGGATCAGCCTATGCTTCCATCGCATGCTGACGCACCGCGGCCTCGTCTGCCCGAAATGGTTCGAGCACTCCCTCGCCATCCTTGGTTTGTGCTGTGTCCAGGACACCCCGGCTCGCTGGGTCGGTATGCATCGGCGGCACCACGAGCACGCCGATGAGCAGCCGGATCCTCACAGCCCGCTTGCCGGCTTCTTTTGGGCCCATATCGGTTGGATGATTTTCAGAAACCGAGATATAACGCGCACCAGGGTGGTCTCGCGCTATGCCAAGGATATTGTGCGGGATCCCTTCTACGCCAAGCTTGAGAAAGACTTCCGCTGGGCCCGGGTGGTGTTGATCTCATGGCTGGTTTTCTTTGCCGGCGGCTTCCTCGTCGAGCTGGCTCTGAAGAGAAGCGGGCTGCCCGCAATTCAATTCGGCCTAAGCGTCCTGATCTGGGGAGTGTTCGTTCGCACGGTGCTCGTTTGGCACATCACTTGGTCTGTCAATTCAGTGACCCATCTGTGGGGATATAGAAACTACGAGACCGATGAATCCAGCCGCAACAATCTGATCATAGGCTTCCTTAGCAATGGCGAAGGCTGGCACAACAATCATCATGCTGCCCCGAGTTCGGCGCGTTTCGGTCGGCGATGGTGGGAACTGGACGCGACGTGGCTGACGATCCGAGTCCTCTCCGCGCTTGGCCTCGCACGGAACATCGTAACCCGGTCGCCTTCCCTTCCCATCGCAGGAAGCGTGGGTGCCAAATGAAGAGCGTATTCCAGGACAACGTAGCAGAGGGAAACCGCGGTGCCCGAACCATGGAACCGCTACGATCGGACCGCGGCGCGCCAGCACGGTCAGCCCGGGCGCGAAATCAGGCGGCGTGGCACCACCGTCGATGTGCATGCCCACATGCTGGTGCCGGAAGCCGAGACATTCGTTCGCCCGCATCTGCCGCCCGACCCGCGCGCGCGGTTCTACACCGAGGAAACGCGGCATCTGACCCGCAAACAGGACGCGGACCGACGACCCAACCTGACCGACCTCGACTTGCGGCTCGCCGACATGGACGCGATGGGCATCGACATCCAGGTGGTTTCGCCCGCCCCGGGCCAATGCACCTACTCGGTCCCGCCCGAGACCGGCATCGAGGCCGCGCGAATTGTCAATGACGGTGTCGCCGCCTTTGTCGCTCGGCGCCCTGACCGGCCGGCCGCCATCGGCACCGTGCCGTTGCAGGCCGGCGGCGCTGCGGCGGCCGAAGAGCTGGGCCGCTGCGTAAGCGAACTCGGCTTCAAGGGCGTGCAGATCCTCACGCATGTCGGCGAAATGGAAATCTCCGATCCCACCCTGGCCGACTTCTGGGGCGCGGCCGAGACGCTAGGTGCGGTGGTGGTGATCCATCCGGCCGGCTTCACCGAGGTGCGGCGGTTCGGCCGTTACTATTTCAACAATGTCATCGGCAACCCGTTCGATACCACGATGGCGCTGCACTACCTGATCTTCGATGGCGTGCTGGAGCGCCACCCGGCGCTCAAGCTGATCGCGGTGCATGGTGGCGGCTATCTGCCCGGCTATTCCGGGCGCATCGACCACGCCTGGGGCGCGCGCAGCGACAGCCATGGCGAGTTGCCGCATCCGCCAACGACGTATCTCAAGCGCATATACGTGGACACGATCGTATTCACGCCGCACCAGCTTGAAGGGCTGGTCAAGCTGCTCGGCGCCGGGCAGGTGCTTATGGGCACGGACTATCCTTACGACATGGGCGAGTACGACCCGATAGGGCACCTTGCCGCGATCAAATCGCTGGGCGCGGTGGCAACCGCCATGATCGGCGGAGGTAATGCAAAGCTCCTGTTCGGGTTGTGACCGTCCACCTCTCGCAGAGCGGGCGCCGTGGCATTTCGTGCGCGCCGCCTGGGCTCTTTGGCGAATCAGGCCGCGTGCCCGTAGCGCCAGACGCTGGCCGGCGGAAAATTGAGCGGCGTCCAGGCCTCGCGCCGGAGCGCCAGGCCGTGCTTGCGCCAAGGCAGCGGCGAAGTCACGCAATAGCTGTAGTGCAGGAAGCCGCGCCCCGGCGCCACTGCGTCCATGGCATCGATGAAGCGCCGCTGCTCGGCAAGCGAAAGCAGCACCAGCGGAATGCCGCACACCACGCTGCCGATCCGGCCGTGCCAGCGAGGCGGGATCAGCAGCGGCAGACGCCGCGCGTCGCCCTCGATCACCTGCACGCCCGCCAGTGTGCTGCGCAGATGCGCTGCAAGCGCCGGAACGATCTCGACGACGATCAGCCGTTCGGGCGGCACGCCGCCGGCAAGCAGCGCCTGGGAGACCACGCCGGTGCCCGCGCCCAGCTCCAGCACTGCCTCGTCGTCGGCACGGCGAACGTGACGGACGATGCGCCGGCACAACGCCGGCGAAGACGGCACGATGGAGCCCATCTGCAACGGATTGGCCAGCCAGCGCCGAATGAACAGCCCAGGATTGGCGGCCGCTTCCTCAGGGCCTTTATCTGATATTCTAGCATGCCGCACTGGTGACTTGGAGGTCGCTTGCAGTACATGTGACACGGTTCTGCAACCTTTTCTTCATCGATACCGGTGTGATTTGCACATGTACATCAAAGCAACCCGCTTCGGAACCACGCGTCGCGCCCGACGGGTTCGAAGCTCTCGCGCGGCAGAGAAATGGCAACCCGTTGCGGTGACGTCGGGCGTAGGTCCGGTCGAGGCGGTCGCGGTTGCCGACCGCCTGCACGACGAGGCCGAGGCAATCCCGCTGGCCGGGACGCCGCGCGCAACGGTGAGATATCCGGGTGGCCTGGGCCGCTCAGGGCCGTTGGTGCAGCGATGCCCTCCCGTAGCGCGCCGGGACGCGGGGTTGTACGAAAGCCAGGCGGCCCCGCCGAGGCCGCCGATCATGCTACTTGATCTTGGCTTCCTTGAACAGCACGTGCCGGCGCACGACCGGATCATATTTCTTGAGCTCGAGCTTGCCCGTCTGCGTCCGGGCGTTCTTCTTCGTGACGTAGAAATATCCGGTGTCGGCACTCGAGACGAGCTTGATCTGCACGGTGTTGGTCTTCGCCATTCCGATATCCTTGGGCGGAGTTCGTAGAAACCGCCAACATGCGCACCGGACCGGGCTACGTCAAGGCTGCGCCGGCCCGAGCGGGTCGCCCGGGCAGCGTCGAGGTGGCGGACCTGACCGCGCAGTCCGTGCCCGTCGCCGGGAGGAGACCGACCTCGGGAGCCCATGTCATTGCGTGGACCGCGAGCGAAGCGGGGCGCGATGGGGCGAAGCCATGGACCCACAATTGCCGACACAGCACCACCTCCTCCTGATTGCACCCCGGCCGCCGTTTCGCTTGCTCGGCGAGCAGGAGCCGTTTAGTTCAGGAAGTAGTGATCTTGATCACAGCCGCAAGTTGAAATTGCGGTTAATCGAAAATGATATGAGACCTTTTTATAATAAACCTCCTCTCAACCTCAGTATCCTCGGCGCCCTCTGTGTCCATCTGCAACGATCCCACCCCGAGGGCCCGGCGCAATGGACCCCCGCTCGCCCAGGAATGATACTTTCGTAGCGCGTGACAGAGCACCGCGACCGCCGCTCACGGCACTCTCGCCTGCTTCGCCTGCCGGCGGCGGGCATGCAGAATGAATTCGGTATAGCCGTTCGGCTGGGCGCGGCCCTGGAAGATCAGGTCACACGCGGCCATGAATGCCGGTCCGTCGAAGGCCGGCGCCATCGGCCGATAGTTCGGATCGCCGGCATTCTGCCGATCCACCACGCCCGCCATGCGTCGCAGCGTCTCCCGCACCTGCGCCTCGGTGGCGATGCCATGATGCAGCCAGTTGGCTACATGCTGGGAGGAGATGCGCAGCGTGGCACGGTCCTCCATCAGGCCGACATCATGGATGTCGGGGACCTTGGAGCACCCGATGCCCTGGTCGATCCAGCGCACGACATAGCCCAGGATGCCCTGGCAGTTGTTGTCCAGCTCCTGCTGGACCTCTTGCTCCGACCAGTTGGGCCGGTCGGCGAGCGAGGGGGTCAGCAACGCGTCGAGCCGTGTCGGCTTGCGGCCGGCCAGCTCGGCCTGCCGCGCGGCGACATCGACCTGATGGTAATGCAGCGCGTGCAGCGTCGCCGCGGTGGGCGAGGGCACCCAGGCGGTGTTGGCCCCGGCCATCGGGTGGCCGATCTTCTGCGCCAGCATCTCCGCCATCCGGTCGGCTGCGGTCCACATGCCCTTGCCAATCTGCGCCCGCCCACGCAGGCCGCAGTGCAGGCCGATATCGACGTTGCGGTCTTCGTATGCCTTCATCCACGCACTGGCGCGAATGTCGTTCTTGCGGATCATCGCGCCGGCTTCCATCCAGGTGTGGATCTCGTCGCCGGTACGATCGAGGAACCCGGTGTTGACGAACACCATCCGGTCCTTGGCGGCATGGAGGCAAGCCTTGAGATTGGCGGATGTGCGTCGTTCCTCGTCCATCACGCCGAGCTTGATCGTGTTGCGCGCGAGGCCGAGCAGGTCCTCAACGTGGGAGAAGACGGCATCGGTGTGGGCCACTTCGTCAGGCCCGTGCATCTTCGGCTTGACAATGTAGATCGAGCCGGTGCGGCTGTTGCGGAACCTGCCGGTTCCCCGCAGGTCGTGCAGTGCGATCAATGAGGTCACCGCGGCGTCCAGCATGCCTTCCGGCACCTCGGCCCCATCACGGTCGCGGACGGCATCGGTGTACATGTGGTGGCCGACGTTGCGCACTAGCATCAGGCTGCGGCCCGGAAGCGTGAGCATGCCGCCGGCGGGCGCATGGTACTCGCGATCGGCCGACAGACGGCGCGTCATCATGCGACCGTTCTTCTCGAATGTGTCCGCTAGTGTGCCCTTCATCAGCCCGAGCCAGTTGCGGTACGCGCTCACCTTGTCGGCGGCATCGACGGCCGCGATCGAGTCCTCGAGGTCCTGGATGGTGGTGATCGCGGCCTCCAGCACGATGTCGGCGATGCCGGCGGCATCCTCCCGCCCGATCGGGTTGGCGCGGTCGATCAGCAGCTCGACATGCAGGTTGTGGTGCCGCAGCAGCACGGCGGCGGGGGCAGCCGCCTCGCCGCGCCAGCCGGCGAGCTGGTCGGGGTGGGCCAGTGACGTGGTGCCGCAACCGGTCCGTGTGACAAGGAGCTGGCCGGCCTGCACGGCATACCCCGCCGCATCGGCGTGCCGGCCGTCGTTCAGCGGAGCCGCATCGTCCAGGAATTGCCGCGCCCTGGCCACCACGCGCGCGCCACGGATCGGGTTGTAGCTGCCGCCGCGCGTCGCCCCGCCATCCTCTGGGATGGCGTCGGTGCCGTAGAGCGCGTCATACAGGCTGCCCCAGCGCGCATTGGCCGCGTTCAACGCATAGCGCGCGTTGGTCACCGGTACCACGAGCTGGGGCCCGGCGATCAGGGCGATCTCGGGATCGACGTTGGTCGTGCCGATAGCAAAATCGGCCGGCTCCGGCCTCAGATAGGAGAGGTCGCGTAGAAACGCCTGGTAGGCGGATGGATCGGCCGGCTTGCCGCGGTTGTCGCGGTGCCAGGCATCGATCTGCCTCTGCAGCTCGTCGCGCTGACGCAAGAGCGCCGCATTGCGTGGCGCCAGCGTGCGGATCAACTCGCCGAGTCCGCGCCAGAATCCGGCCGGTTCCCGGCCAGTGCCGGGCAGGACCTCATCATTGACAAAGTCGAACAGCACCCGGGCGACTGTCAGTCCGCCCGCATCGACATACCCCATGCCCTCGAACCTCTTTCCCGGACCGGCAGCCGGCGACCGCCCGATGTGGCGCCTCGGATGCTGCTACGCTCCGACGTTCTTACTTGGCTCCGCCATGGCCGCAAGGCTGGTCGGCGCGCGCATGAGTAAATGAGCCCTCTAGATGCTTGAACAATACCTTGCGGCTCTGCCTCGTGCGGCCTGACAGGCTGGCCGTCATTCATGCGCGAGCAGGAATCCAATGCGCCCGCCCTGCCTCACGCTGGAATCACCGATTGCCGCCGGTGACCCAGGTCCACCATGCTGCGGCGCCTGATCGGAGAGGACGGGCCGTGGAAAAGGATCGGCTGGTTGCCTTCAGCGACGGCGTCATCGCCGTCATCATCACTATCATGGTGCTGGAGCTGAAGGTCCCGCAAGGCACCAGCCTGGCTGCCCTGTCAGCGGCCACGCCGGTGTTCCTGAGTTATGTGCTCAGCTTCGTGTACGTCGCGATATACTGGAACAACCACCATCATTTCTTCCATCTGGTCCGGCACGTGGACGGCCTGATCATGTGGGCGAACATGCACCTTCTGTTCTGGCTCTCGCTTGTACCGTTCGCGACCGGTTGGATGGGCCAGAACCACTTCGCGCCGTTGCCTACCGCCGTGTACGGCGTTTCACTGCTGATGCCGGCGCTTGCCTGGTACGGACTTCAACTGGCGCTGATTCGGACACAGGGTCGTGACTCGATGCTGGCGCGGGCAATCGGGCGGGATATCAAGGGAAAGCTCTCGGCCTGGCTATATATTGCCGGCATCATCTCGGCATTCATCGACACGCGAATAGCCGACGCGATGTACGTCGTGGTCGCCTTGATATGGTTGATTCCGGACCGGCGCATCGAGCGGTCTATACATCACTCCTGAGTTCGTCATTATGCAATCTCGTCGCGCGGTCTGTGTGGTTCGCCGGTGATGAGGGCGAAAATGCCGCCGATCAGCACCGCCATCACCGGGTCGGTGACCGAGGCAGAGCGATCCGGAAGATAGACCTGCACGAGGCTGGTGGCGAACAGCACCGCGGCGGTCAGCAATGTCGCCGGCCTGAGCCCGAAGCCGGCACGGTCGAGCAGCCAGATCGCACCGCCGAACAGCAGGAACTTTTCGCAGAACGACTGCAGGGCGACCGCGTTCGACCCGCGCATCAACGCCAGGAACGGAACCCAGTCGTAGCTGCGAGAGGCGCCGAACCGGAATGGCTCCAGCCGCCCGACGACGACCAGGCCGAGGAACAACACAGCCAATACGGTCATCTGTCGCGGCATCCATCGCAACAGCACCAGCCACACGCCCCAGGCGACGAGCGCGCCGACGATGTCGGACAGTTCGAGCGACGCATGCAGCATCAGGATGCGGCCGGCGATTTCGGCACCAGCCAGAGCGGGGAACAGCAGCAACCAGCGACGGAAGCCGAAGATCTGCTCCACAACCGAGGCGAGGCACAGCCACACAATGGCGAAACGCACCAGCTCGCCGAGCGGCAGCGGGGGCGCATGGATCAGGGGCCTTATTGTGTGCCAGTATTTGTGCAGGTCGACGGTCGGGACGTACGGGTACAGCCGATAGCCCAGCCATGCCGCGATCAGCGTGGCGGGGACGAGGTTGTCTCCCAGTTCGCGTAGCAATGGCCATCGAAAATTGCCGCCGAGAGCGATCCCGGCACCGGCTCCGAGCACTGATCCGATCGAATTGGCGTACACGTCGCCCATCGACGTCGTCCGGCCGATGTCGTTGAACTGCAGCAGCTCCATCGTCGCGCTGAGCAGTGCGCCGACCACCACGACCAGCCCAACGCGCACAGAGCCGGGCAGGCGATCGGGGAGGGCGCGCACGGCAAGCAGCCCGAACGGAATATAGAGCAGGATATTGGCAAGCAGATCGCCGCGGCGGTCCCATTCGCGCCAGGTGCTCAACAGATAGGCCACTGGTCCGATCGACAGGCCGCGATGATCGAACCGGAACGGATAAAGCGAGCCATACACGATAACGGCTGTAATGATAACGAGTGCGATCAGCTCTCCCGCTCCGCGGGAGAGATTGCCACGCGAAGCGCGGCGGGTGAGGGGCCGGCCGCGCATGCTGCCGCCTATTGCAGGGCGAGCGCGTCGCCGTGCGCCAATATGGCGTCGCACAGCCGCGCCGCCGGCGGTCGCAGCGTGCGGCCGGCGCCGAGCAGGATGAACTCGACCTCGTCCAGCTCGGGCAGGCCGTCAGGGTGCGACAATTCGGCCAAACCGGCGGGAATCAGGCGGCGCGCCAAGCCAAGTGTGCCGAGGCCCGCCAGCGCCGCGGCGCGCAGGCCGGTCAGGCTGCCGCTGATGCAGGCGACACGCCAGGATCGTCCGGCCCGTTCCAGCGCTGCCAGCACGCGCGCCCGCGTGATGCTCGGGGGCGGATAGAGCAGCAGCGGCACAGGGTGATGCGGGTCGATCATGAAGTCCGGCGCGCCGGCCCAGACCAACTGGTCGCGCCACACCAGCTGTCCCCGATCCTGGCCGTCCGGACGCTTCGCCAGCACGAGGTCGAGCTCCCCCGCATCCAGCTTTTGGTTCAGCCATCCGCTCAACCCCACGGTCAGCTCGACATCGACCAGCGGATGGCGTCGCGTGAAATCGCGCAGCACGTCGGGCAGGCGGGAGAAGACGAAATCCTCCGAGGTGCCAAAGCGAAGCCGCCCGCGGATCGCGGCCGACTTGAAATATCCCTCTGCCCTGGCGTTCGCGTCCAGAATGCCCTGGGCGAAGGCAAGCATCGCCTCGCCATCCGGCGTCGCAATCACGCGGTGCGTGTCGCGCACGAACAATCGGCGGCCGACCGACTGCTCAAGCTTTCGTATATGCTGGCTGACGGTGGACTGCTGCAAGCCGAGCTCGCGTCCTGCCGCCGTAAAACTGCTGGTCCGGGCAACCGCCAAAAAGCTCCTGAGGTGCACCGGGTCGAGCATCGCTGTTCGTCTTGAAGGTAAGCAATCGATGCTGGCGGCGCAGCGCCATTTTGGCAAGGTGGAGCGAAACTACGCCCCAGCGACCTGAATGTGCCGTGCGCCGCCGTGATCGAAACCCTTGGCCCGCGATGCATAGTGCCGGGCGAGCGCGGCGCAGACCATGAGCTGGACCTGATGGAACAGCATCAGCGGCAGCACAATAAGCCCCACCGATTGGCCGGCGAACAGCACGCTCGCCATCGGCAGGCCGCTGGCCAGGCTCTTCTTGGACCCGCAGAAGATGATTGTGATCTGATCCTCGCGCGAAAACCCGAGGGCTCGAGCGGCGACCGAAGTGGCCGTCAGCACGATCGCCAGCAGCGAGGCATCCACCAGCAGCAGCTTCGCCAGGCCGGAGACGTCGAGCTGGGCCCAGATGTGGTGCACCATTCCCGCGCTGAAGGCGGCGTAAACGATCAGCAGAATGGATCCGCGATCCACCAGTCCAACCAACGAGCGGTGGCGCAGCGCCCATCCGCCGATCCAGGGCCGCAGTGCCTGCCCGGCCGCGAACGGCAGCAGAAGCTGAGCGACGATGTCGCCCATGTCGCGCAAAGAGACAGGCGTGCCATGCCGGGCGAGCAACAGGCTGGCCAGAATTGGGGTCAGCAGGGTCCCGATCAGGTTGGATGCCGATGCGTAGCACAGGGCAGCCGGCACATTGCCCCGTGCAATCGAGGTGAACGCGATCGAAGACTGCACTGTCGAAGGCAGCAGGCACAGCAACAAAACTCCCGTCCAGAGAGGCGGGGTCAGCAGGCCTGGGGTCAGTGCTCGCGCCGCCAGTCCGAGTGCCGGGAACAGGACGAACGTGCTGAGGAACGTCACGACATGCAGCCGCCAGTGCCGTGCACCCGCCAGCGCCGCTTGCGGGGACAGCCGTGCGCCATGCAAGAAGAACAACAGAGCGATGGCGACGTTGGTTGCCGCATCGGCTGCCGTCGCACCCACACCGTGCGCGGGTATCGCCGATGCCACCCCGACCGTCGCCAGGATCGCGACGATGTAGGGATCGATGTTGAACTGCGCGAGCAGCCTTCGGAGCGTCATGACGCGACTCCCCTGCCGAAGCCTTACGGGGTGTCGCGCGCAGCCAGCCTATTGGGAACCGGTCGGAGCGTCGTGACTGTCATCGCGATTCGTGATGACAGCACTCTGCGTCACTATTTCCCGCGTACTCGTGGTGACATGCCACAGCCGGCACAAGGCCGGCCGTGACGGGGCGCGATCCACGGCGGGCGCTATTCGCGAACCACGAAGTTCGCCCGGTTCGCTTCACGATTTCTCCCGCAGACGGGAGACGCGCAATGTGTACTCAGCGTCCGTTCACGCCCCGCACCATGAACGGTTTGGTCACCGTCCGATGGTCGGCGAAGGTCAGCGTCACCGGAACGGTGCGGCCCGGCACAACACTGGCTGACGGCGACATGCACATCAGATGGTAGCCGCCCGGCGCGAACTTCACCGAACCGTGCGCCGGGACAGTCACGCTGGACACCATCTCCATGTGTTCGACACCGTTCACGTTCCGGCTCTGATGCAGCATCAACGAGCCGCATGCCGGTGACGACGCCCCGGTAATCACCACCGGACGCGCACCGGCATTGGTGACGGTGAAATAGCCAGCCGCTGGCGTCGCCGGGTTGATGAAGCGGATCCAGGGACCGGCGATACTGACCATTACCAATTGCGCCTGCGCCGGCATCGTTGCCGCCAGAACCAGGAGCGAGACTGCGACCACTTTCCATTTCATGCTGCATTCCCTCCCTGTCATCCGAGGCGAACCGGCCGGTTCTCCGCTGCCGACCGGTCGATTGCGTCGGCCAGAAGCAATAGCTCGCGCCCATCTTCGCCGGTCAGCACCGGCTCACCCTCGCCAAGTTTCAACAACTCCAGGAACGCGAGCGTCGAGCGACGGAAGCTTTCACCCCAATCGGCGTCGATATCGTGAAACGCCTGGACCTCGCCGTTGCGATAGAGCGTCAGCACGGGCTCGTCCAGCAACCTCCCGGTGCAGCGGCTCACCGTCAGGATGCCGTGCTCGCCGACGACCTCGAACCGGTCATCATTGGCATAGTAATCCGTGTGGATGCGCATGGTCGGCACGTGCGCGCAATCCCAAATCACGTGTACAGGAGGATCGACATGCCGCCAACTCAGGCTCGCCGGCGAATCGATCAGCCCGCCCGGCGATTCGGTCCAATCGATGCGGGCGAACACCTCCTGCACCGGACCGAACAGCCATCGCGCCGTCGCGAGTTTGTGATGCCCGTCATCGAATGTGAGCGAGCCATGGCGTTTCTCATGCGTCAAAGCAGCCCGCCAGGTTCGGGTCGCCGGCTCGACCGGCCAGGCGCCGCGCGGATCGCCGTGCAGCGTGCGCATGCGCAAATGGAGCGGCCGACCGATCGCGCCATCGGCAATCAGCGCCCTCAGCTTCTCGAGCGGGGGATAGGTCAGATAATTCTCGAACAGCTTCAGTTTCCGGCCGGCCGCCTTCCCAGCCGCGATCATCCGGTCGCACTCGTCGATGCTCATCGCCATCGGCTTCTGCACGCTGACATGCAGCCCGCGGGCGAACGCTGCCTCGGCCATCTCGGCATGGACCGGATGGGGCGTCAGCAGCTCGACCATGTCCATGTCGTGGCGGAGGAAGGACGGGTAGTCCGTATAGGCCGTGGCGTCGGGAAAGATCGTTCGGCGGCGGGCGAGTCGTTCGGGGTTGCTGTCACAGATCGCCACCACGGCGGCATCGGGGTTGTTGCTGTAGCCGCGGAAATGCAGGTCCGCGATCCGCCCCAAACCCGCGATCCCAACCCGAATCATGGCCCCTCACCTCAGAACAGCGAAATGTGCCTCGGCCGGGCGGCAGGCACGGCCGTTGATCGGCAGGATATCCTGCGGGCACGCAGAGAACGCAATCACCAGGTCCATCTCGGCCCGCAACGAGATATATGAACCGGGCGTAGAGACAGGCGGCTCGAACGACAGCTCCCCCTGCCCGGTCCAGGGAATGTTCATGAACAGGTTGAGCGGGCTTGGCGTCTCCGGCGGCGCCAGCCCCAGCTCCGCCAGTCCCTGCGCCAGATTGTCCGTGCAATTGTCGTGGTGTCCGACGACGCCAAGCCCTTCATAACGATAGCGGTCGCACGCCGCCATCAGCGTATCGTGGATGCCGCCAGAGGTATCCTCCGTCACCGTCAGAATCGGCCGGCGATGATTCGTCAACAACATGTCCCCGACGCGAGGGACCAGCCGCTTCATGCCGGCCCGACTGTGCTCCATCGACATGAACTCGGTCAGGTCGTGTCGGTTGAACGCCCAGGTATCGACGACCTGCTCGCCATGCGTGTTGACGACGCGCACAGTCTGTCCGGCGATGACAAACGCCGCCTTGCCGCGCCGCGCCGGGATGGTGACAAGATCGGGCATGGTTTCCTCAGCTTGGCAGTTTCAATAGCCGATCGGCATTCCCGTGCGCGATCTTCTCCCGATCCGCGGGTGACACCGGCAACTGGTCCAGGAAAGCGCGAGCACGAGAGTTGGGCGCAAACGGATGATCGACCGAGAACAGGATACGATCCGCCCCGAACGTAAGCAGCGTCGCCAGGAACGGCGGCACGGTGAAGAACCCGCTGGTGGTGATCCAGACCTGCTCCAGGATCGTCTCGCTCACGCTGCGTTGCAGGTGGTTCACTGCTTCGCCCCCAAGCGTCTGCTCACAGCGCGCCAGCATGAACGGCAGCGCTTCGCCCATATGGCCGACGATAAGCCTCAGCCGCGGGTGTCGGTCGAGCGCACCCGACAGCACCAGCCTCAACACGTGCACCGCCGTTTCAATGTGCCAGCCCCAGGCCGCCGTTGACAGAATGTAGCTCAGCGCGCCCGGCAGCCCATCATAATAGGCCGCCCGCACCGACTGCGGCGGAATGCCCGGATGCAAATAAAGCGGCACGTCCAGCGCCTCGGCCCGCTCCAGGATCGGGTCGAAGGCGGGATCATCGAGGAAACGCCCGCCGATCACCCCGTTAATCAGCGCACCGTGAAAGCCGAGCCAGCTGACCGCGCGCTCCAACTCGTCGGCAGCGGCCGCCGGCGCCATCATCGGCAGGTGCGCGAAGCCGCGATACCGATCGGGATGCCCAGCCACAGTGCGGGCGAGCGCATCGTTATGATCACGCGCCAGGGCGATCCCCGCCTCACCTGCAACGAGATCTGCGCCCGGGCCCGATACCGACAGCACCTGCACCGTGATGCCCGCGGCATCCATGTCGGCGAGCCGTGCCGCACCCAGCTCCCGCAGCTCCTCACGCTTGCGTCCCGGTCCCCAGGGCGCGTCCGGCGGTGGGAATCCGCGCTGCGCAATCGCATTGCGGTCGATGCGGCCGACCAGTTCGGGAACCGCGAAATGTTCCTCTAGTGCGACGATCCGCATGTCGCTTCTCCAACTTAGAAATCTGCGGGAGTCCCGAGATGGAACAGACAGTCGCCGCGCGCGGTGCGGCCGGGGATCCGCTTGCACAAGACGATGCCGTCGCGCTGGAATCGCACCTCGGCGGGCGGCGCCCAAGGCGTCTCCGGGAAATGAATGCGCCCCGCAACCTGCCCTTCACGCACGGATTCACCCAGTTCCGCGGCCGGCTCAAACACGCCTGGCTCCGGCGTATAGGTATAATAGTCGGGTCCGCCAACTTCCAGGAAGCAGGTCGGCCCGGCGGGGGCGATGCGCTCGCTCTCCTGTAGAATCCCCACATGCACGAGCAGGTTCCGGAGCCCTCGCTCGGCGATACGTAACGCCGCCGGCGTAACCGTGCCCGATCCGCCGAGTTCGGTCCCGATCGCAACCACACCCTTCCGTCCCGCGCCGCCCGACGCGGTCGCCTCGCCGCCGGGGCCTGATCGCGTGACATAGGCGCTCGGCGAGGCAAACGCCTTCAGCGCGGCGATCTGCCGCTGCTGGTGCCCTTCGTCGCTCCGGAGCTGAGCCAGAGCCGATGGCACATACATCAGCGACGAGCCGCCGGAATGCAGATCCGCCATGATGTCGGCCATCGGGATCAGCTCGTTTTCGATATACCACGCGATCTGTTGCGTGACCGTGCCATCGGGATCGCCGGGGAAGATGCGGTTGAGGTTGAGATCGTCGATGGGCGATACCCGACGGCCAGCCATCGCGGCGGGGAAGTTCGCCGCCGGCAACAGGATGACGCGACCGCTGATCTTCTCCGGCGTGAGCCATTTGGCCAGGTTGCACAGTGCCACCTGGCCTTCGTACTCGTCGCCGTGGTTGCCCGACATGAAGAAGGCTGTCGGGCTGCTGCCGTTGCGGATGACCACGATAGGAATCGGGATAAAGCCATAGGCCGAGGCGTGCGTCGAATGGAACAGGCGCAGAAAGCCGTGCTGCGTGCCGTTCTTCTCGAAATCGACCTCGGGCACGATGCGCGTGCGGCGCGGTTCGGGCATGGCTGGGCGTTTCCTCTCGGTAGGCGTTCTCGCGCGGGCGAGGACAGAAGGGCACCATGCATCCGGCAAGGTTGCAAGCCCATTCAAACGCATCACGGCCGGCCGACTGCTTCGACGAAGTCATACCGCAGAGGCGCAGAGTTCAATGTGGGTGCCGCTTGCCTGATCGATTTCAGCAATACCTGGCAAAGCACGAGCCTGGCCGATACACGATTTCCTCTGCGCGCTCTGCGCCTCTGCGGTGAATCTTCCTTACGATGCGGCAAGCCGAAACCCGCAGCGAGGTCCCCTCGGGCCGGATACGCCCGCAGAAACCCATTTCCCCCCTCGCGCGGCGGGTGCTTAACATAACGGCAACACGGGCTGGGAGCCACAATCGATGCAGGATGACGTGCTGCCGCGGCAGGGCGTTCTGGGCGACTACGATCCGGGCGAGCTGTTCTGCGAGATGCTCCGTCCCGGGCGACCGCCCGACCCGGCGTTGCACCTGCTGCTCGATCGGCTGGCGCAATTGCCGGTCGAGGCGCTGCGCCGGCGCGCCGCCGATGCGCAGCGCGACCTGTTGGAGCGCGGCATCACCTTCACCGTCTATTCCGACGCGACCGCGATCGACCGCATCCTGCCGTTCGACCTGATCCCGCGCGTCATCACCGCCCACGAATGGCGCACGCTGGAAGCTGGGCTGACCCAGCGCGTGCGTGCGCTCAACCTGTTCCTGCACGATGTGTATCACGACCAGCATATCCTGGCCGACGGCGTGGTCCCGCGCGCGCTGGTGCTGGGCAACGCCGCGTACTGCAAGGCGATGGAAGGCTTCGACGTCCCCTGCGGGACCTATGTGCATGTCTGCGGCATCGATATCGTACGCGACGAGACCGGCCGGTTCATGGTCCTGGAGGACAATGCGCGCACGCCCTCCGGTGTTGCCTATGTCGTCGAGAACCGCCACATGTCGCTGCGCGTGTTGTCGGACCTGATGGCCGATCTGAACGTGCGCGGCGTCGATGAGTACGGCGTCCGGCTGCACCAGGCGATGGCCGAGATCGCACCGGCGGGAATCGACGACCCACAGGTCGTGCTGCTGTCGCCCGGCATCTTCAACTCCGCCTATTTCGAGCACGTGTTCCTGGCCCGCGAGATGGGCGTGCCGCTGGTCGAAGGCCGTGACCTCTCGGTAGAGAACGGCATGGTGTGGATGCGCACCACAGCGGGCCTGGCGCCTGTGCACACGATCTATCGGCGGCTGAATGACGATTTCCTCGACCCGGCGGCGTTCCGGCCGGACAGCCAACTCGGCGTGCCTGGCCTGATCGAGGCATGGCGGCGCGGGGCGGTCTCGCTGGCCAACGCGGTCGGCACCGGCGTGGCGGACGACAAGGCGGTCTATGCCTACATGCCCCGGATCATCCGCTACTATCTGTCGGAAGACCCGACCCTGCCGAATGTCGACACCATGATCTGTGCCGAGGCGGAAGGGCTCGCCTATACGCTCGAACATATCGACCGGCTGGTGGTCAAGCCGGTCGCCGAATCCGGCAGCTACGGCCTGCTGATCGGCCCACACGCCTCCGCCGAAGAGCTTGACACCTTCCGCGCCTGCGTCCGCGCCAATCCGACGAATTACATCAGCCAGCCGATGGTCAACCTGTCGGTCTCGCCCACCCTGTGCGAGCACGGCGTGGCGGCGCGGCACGTCGATCTGCGGCCCTTCGCCATAACCGGGCGCGACACGTGGGTGTTGCCGGGCGGGCTCAGCCGCGTGGCGCTGCGTGCCGGCTCGATCGTGGTGAATTCCTCGCAGGGCGGCGGATCGAAGGACACCTGGGTGCTGGCATGAGCATGACTGAAACCATTGCCGGACACGGCCCGCTGATTGCCCGGCATGCCGGCGGCCTTGTCTGGCTGGCCCGCTACATGGAGCGCATCGAAAACCTCGCCCGCCTGCTCGACGTGACCAAGACGTATGCGAGCAACCGCGGCGACGAACGCACCTGGCTCGCCATCTTGCGCATCAACGGCGACGAGCCAGGGTTCTTTGCCGCGCACCCGGTCGCGGATGCCGAGACTGTGGCGCGGTTCTATCTGCTGGACGCCGCCACCCCAAGCTCGGTGCAGTCCGCGATCCGCTTCGCCCGCGAGAACGCACGCACGCTGCGGGCGCTGATCTCCACCGAGATGTGGCTGCAGATCAACGTCTTCCATGGCCAGATCGCAGCGTTATGCAACGCCGACATCGCACCCGATCGGCTTTCGCCGGTCTGCGCCATGCTGAAAGAAGGCACCCAGGCACACACCGGAATCACCGAGGGCACGTTCTATCGCGACCAGTGCTGGCATTTCTACATGCTGGGACGCCACATCGAACGGGCGGACCAGACCACGCGCCTGCTCGACACGCGGTTCAACGCGATGGCATCGGAGGACGTAACCGCCGAGCGCGCTCACGCGGATGGTGAGATCGACGCCGGCAACTGGATGACGCTGCTCCGTGCGTCCGCCGGCTACCATGCCTATCGCCGCGAGCATCCGCACGGCTACCGCGCCGAGGAGGTCGCCACGTTCCTGTTGAAGAACGGCGCATTTCCGCGCTCGGTCTGGTTGAACCTGTCGCAGGTCGAATGGCACCTGGCGCAGCTCCGCAGCCGTTATCATCTGCGCGGTGTCGCGCGGCCGATGGAACGGATGGACAACCTGCTGGCGATGTTGGCAAGCCAGACGGTGCGGGAGATCATGGCGCGCGGGCTGTCGCCATTCCTCGACTGGATGCAGCGCGAGATAGCGGCGCTGCAGGACGATATCTCCGTGGGATTGTGCGGTGGCTGATCAGGCGGCGAGGATGGCGAAACGGCGGGACCTCCGCATACGGATCGAGCGCGTGCCGCACGAAAAGGCGGCGCGGATCCGGGTTGGCGGCGTCGCGTTCGAGAAAAAGGGCGTTTCGCGCTTCGATTTGCGCGATCCCTACCATCTGGCGGTGGCATTGAGCTGGCCGCAATTTCTCGCGGCCATGCTGGCACTTTACCTGCTGGTGAACTCCATCTTCGCCGCGCTCTTCTGGCTGGCCCCCGGTTCCGTTGCAAATGCCCAGCAGGGGCCGTTGGACGACTTCTTCTTCAGCATCGAGACGCTGGCAACAGTCGGCTACGGTCAAATGTATCCGACCACCCTATATGGCCATGTGATCTCGTCCATCGAGATCGCTTGCGGTCTGGCGTTCACGGCCATCCTGACCGGGCTCACCTTTGTCCGCTTCTCGCGGCCGCGGGCCAGGTTGATCTTCGCCGCCAATCCCGTGGTGGCGATGCACAACGGAAAGCCGACGTTGATGGTGCGGATCGGCAATGGTCGCGCCGCGCCGCTCATGGATGCGGCGGCGAAGCTGAGCGTCCTGCTTTTGGAGACGACGGCGGAGGGCAGGGTGTTTCACCGTGCGCAGGAGTTGCGTTTGCAGCGGGCGCACCTTCCCGCTTTTCCGCTGACCTGGACGCTCATGCATGTGTTGGACGAACGGAGCCCACTGCATGGCTTCAGCGAATCGCGAGCGATCGAGACGGAGGTGCGACTGTTCCTGACGCTCGAAGCGCGCGACCCGACACTCGCGACAATGGTTCACGACCTGCACACCTATGCGCCGGAGGATCTGCGCTTCGGCATGCGCTATGCGGACACGATCAGCACATCCAAGGATGGCATCCCGGTTGCCGACATGGCCAGGATCAGCGTGCTGGAGCCGGATGTCAGCGATCGCCAGGAATCGGGTTGGACGGAGCAGGAGGCAGAACAGGAATAGACACCGCGGCCCCTTGCGCCCGCTCCACGACGGGCGCCAACACGGTCCATGCCCTGTGATGGACCCGAGGTCCTACTCGGCGATAATGCCGCTTCTCGCTGGCCGGCATTCCGGATACACTTCGCCGATGACACCGAGACTGACGAATATCACACTTCGGGGTTTCAAGACGATCCGGGAGCTAACCGATTTCGCGCCCGGTGACCTCACTGTGCTGATCGGCCCGAACGGCGCCGGCAAGAGCAATTTCATCTCGTTCTTCCGGATGCTCTCCTGGGCACTTGTCCCGCCAGGCCAACTGCAACAGGGAGGTGCAAGCGCGCTGTTGCATGACGGCGCAAGTGTCACCACGCATATCGAGGCGATGCTATCGCTCGCCACGGACAAAGGCAAGAACGAGTATGGCTTTCAACTATCACACGCTGCGGCAGACACCCTGCTTTTTACGGACGAATGGTTCCTATACCAACCGCATGGGGCACGCCGCCGCCCCAGCAAGCTGGGAGCGGGACATCGCGAATCGCAGCTTATAGGAAGGCCGGGGACGGCCACCACCATCTTGGGTATGCTGCGGCGAATAATCGTCCACCAGTTTCACAACACCTCACAGACCGCGCGGATTCGCGGCAGATGGGACGTCGCTGACAATCGGTGGCTGAAGGAGGATAGTGCCAATCTTGCTCCGTTCCTCTATCGGCTACAAAATGAACATCCGGCGCACTACACGCGAATAGAAGATACCATTCGCCTGATCCTTCTTTTTTTTCTACTTTCGAGCTTTATCCGGAGTTCAGCAGCCTTCTCCTGCGTTGGCGCGAGATCGGTTCCGACCAGGTATTCAATGTCTCTCAAGCATCCGACGGTATGCTGCGCGCCATGGCTATTGTTGCGACGTTGCAGCAACCAGAGTGGGACCTGCCTGCCATGCTCATTCTCGACGAGCCTGAACTTGGACTGCACCCCTATGCAATCGAGGTGCTCGCCAGCCTAATTCGCAGCGCATCGAAGCATGTACAAGTGATCATTGCCACACAATCTGTCTCGTTGATAGACCGGTTCGATCCCGACGACATCGTCGTTACGAACCGCTCGCGCCGAGAAACATCCCTCAAACGCCTGAGTAGCGCGGAACTGACGGAGTGGCTGGAGACCTACACGCTATCTGAGTTGTGGGAAAAAAACGTGGTGGGCGGGAGGCCTTTGCACTGATCCGACTTCACGTTCTCGCTGAGGCCAGACCGAGTCAGGCTTCGTCAATGAGGTTCTCGGTCCTGCGCTCGGTGAGCACGAGGTCTTTGTGGACGTCCATCGTATCACTACGGGGCGTCGTCACGGCCGGCTGTTTCGCGGAGGCTTGACTAACTACGACATCTCGCTCGTGACCTCATGTTTTGGATGAAGCAGGATCAAAATGAGGACTCGTGGTTCACCACCATGGTTGATTACCACGCCCTGCCGAGTAATTTCCCCGGTCGCGGGGCGCTTCCTCCGACCCTGAACGCGTTTGACCGTGTTGTACGCCTTGAAGATGAACTAAGCAGAGACATCGCCGAACGTCTGGACGAATTGCCGGTGTCGCAGCGGTTCGTTCCCTACGTCCAATTGCACGAGTTCGAGGCACTGCTATTCTCGGATCCAGCGGCATTTCAGGAGGCGTTTCCCGGTAACCCGAGAGTGGTGGACCAACTGACAGCGATCCGTGCACAGTTCGCCAGTCCCGAGGAGATCGACGGCGATCTACGTACCATTCCGTCGCGGCGTATACTCGACATTCTCCCGGATTATCAGAAGCCCGTAGCCGGTCTGTTGGTCGCGCGACGGATTGGGCTCGCTGCAATTCGCCGAGAGTGCGGGCATTTCAACGACTGGCTCACTCGGCCTGCTCGCATTGACGGATCGTGGGACTGGTCCCGCAGCTCTTTAGCCGGTCCGGCTTGCGAGCGTGCAAGGGCGCGGCGGTGATGCGATCGCCCAGGCTATGAGCTGCGCTCTCGGCCAGTTGGCGGACCGCATCGTAGTGGCAATCTAATATAATGCAGTTCTCCGTTCCCGTGCGGCTTAAAGTGGGTTGCCACGTGTTTGATTTCAATCCACAGTTGGCCGAAATGCAGCCGCACGCAGGTGGCTTCTCCAATTGGGGGCACGCAGTTCTTGTGTCAAAACGCGCCACCGATAACATGTAACGACAGATTATTCAATAACTATCTGCGTACATCTTTCTTGCACCTGCGGTTAAATTTTTGCTTTTACAACGCGGCCAGGAGATTTTGGTAGGCTGGCGCAACGAACGCGCCGTGACCACCCACGCTGCCGGTCAGGGGGCCGCCACCTCGACGCATGCACACTGGATGCGTACCATCTGCCTTGATGCGACCTTTGGACGGACTGCGCGTCGTCGCGCTCGAACATGCCGTGGCGGGCCCGCTGTGCACCCGGCATCTGGCCGACCTCGGCGCCGACGTCATCAAGATCGAGCGGCCGGGCAGCGGCGATTTCGCCCGCCACTACGATACATTCGTCCACGGCGAGTGCAGTTTCTTCGTCTGGCTCAATCGCGGCAAGCGAAGCCTGACGCTCGATGTGAAGGCGCTGCACGGGCGGGACGCACTGCATCGTTTGATCCGTACCGCCGACGTGTTGGTGCAGAACCTCGCGCCGGGCGCGGCGGCTCGGCTCGGCCTGTCGCATGTCGTGCTGGCACCCGAGCATCCTCGGCTGGTGGTGTGCGACATCTCGGGCTACGGCGAGAGCGGGCCATTCGCCCGCAAGAAAGCCTACGACCTGCTGATCCAGGCGGAATCCGGCGTGATCAGCGTGACCGGCACGCCTGATGCGCCCTCACGCGTCGGCATCTCGATCGCCGACATCGCCACTGGGATGTATGCACAGAACGGCGTGCTCGCCGCCCTGCTGCGACGCGAGCGGACCGGGCAGGGAGCCAACATCAAGGTCGCCATGCTCGACGCCCTGGTCGAGTGGATGATGCCCCCGCTCTATCGTTTCGGCTATGACGGCACGATCACGCCGCGCGCGCCGACCAGTCATCCGCTGCTCGCCCCATACGGCGCGCATCGCACGAGTGACGGGCAGGTGATCTTCGGCCTGCAGAACGACCGCGAGTGGGCGACCTTCTGCGCGCAGGTGCTCGGTCGTCCCGACCTGGCGACCGATCCGCGTTTCGCCACCAACGTCACCCGCTGCGAGCATCGCGACGCGCTCATCGCGCTGATCGAGGCGCACTTCGCCGACAAGACCACCCGCGAGGTGGTGGACCTGCTCGACCGCGCCGGCATCGCGAATGGACGGCTGAATACGCCCGGCGACGTCTGGGCACATCCCCAGCTCGAGGCGCGCGACCGCTGGCGCCAGGTCGGCGCGCCGTCCGGCCCGGTGCGCGCCCTGCTGCCGCCAATGACATTCACCGACGTCGAGGCGGCGATGGGCGACGTCCCGTCCCTTGGCCAGCACACCGACGAGGTCCTCGGCGAACTCGGCTATTCGGCGACCGAGGTTGCGCGGCTCCGGCGGGATCGCGTGATCTAATCCCAGGCGCGGGCCTTGCGTTCCGCCAGGCAAGCCCCAAACATCGCCGGCATGTCCGGCTTCGACTCGCGGGTCCGTGCCGTCCTTGGCCCCACCAATACCGGCAAGACGCATCTCGCCATCGAGCGGCTGCTGGGGCACTCCTCCGGGATCATCGGCTTCCCGCTCCGCCTGCTGGCGCGCGAGAACTACGACCGCATGGTAGCCCGCAAGGGTGCCCGCCACGTCGCCCTGATCACCGGTGAGGAGAAGATCACCCCGCCCGAGGCACGCTGGTTCTCCTGCACCGTGGAGGCGATGCCGCTCGACCACGACGTCGAGTACGTGGCGGTGGATGAGATCCAGCTCTGCGCCGATCCCGACCGCGGCCATGTCTTCACCGACCGGCTGTTGCATGCGCGCGGCCTCGTGGAGACCATGTTCCTCGGCGCCGAGACGATCCGCCCGCTGCTCGCTCGCTTGGTGCCGTCGGCCGAGATCGAGACCCGCCCGCGAATGTCGCAGCTCGGCTACGCCGGACCGATCAAGCTGTCGAAGCTGCCGCCGCGCAGCGCCGTGGTGGCTTTCAGCGCCGCCGAGGTCTACGCGATTGCCGAGCTGATCCGCCGCCGCCGCGGCGGCTGCGCGGTGGTGATGGGCCGGCTCAGCCCGCGCACCCGCAACGCCCAGGTGGCGCTCTACCAGGACAAGGAGGTTGATTTCCTGGTCGCCACTGATGCGATCGGCATGGGCCTCAACATGGATGTCGACCACGTCGCCTTCGCTGGTACGTCCAAGCATGACGGCCATCGGCTGCGGCGCCTGACACCCGCCGAGCTGGCGCAGATTGCCGGCCGCGCCGGGCGCGGCATGCGCGACGGCACCTTCGGCACGACCGCCTCCTGCCCGCCGCTCCCGGACGACGTCATTGCGCAGGTGGAGGCGCACAGTTTCGAGCCGCTCGACTGCCTGGTTTGGCGCAACAGCGCGCTCGACTTCCGGGACCCGGATGCGCTGCTGGCGAGCCTGACGGCGTCCCCGCCCGGGCCGGGCCTGGTGCGCGGCAACGACGCCTCCGACCTGGAAACGCTGACCGCCCTGGCTCGCGAGCCCGACATCCGACGGCTGGCCCACGGCCGCGGCATGGTTCGTAAGCTATGGGAAGCGTGCCAGATCCCCGATTTCCGCAAGCTTGCCGACGAGACGCATACCCGGCTCTGCGGCCGGGTGTTCACCCACGTCGCGACCGACGGCGTGCTGCCGACCGACTGGCTGGCCGGTCAGATCGCCGGGCTGGCACGGGCGGACGGCGATCTCGACACGCTGATGCAGCGGCTGGCGGGCATCCGCGTCTGGTCCTACATCGCCGCCCGGTCCGACTGGGTGAAGGACGCGCCGCACTGGCAGGGCCGCGCCCGGGAAGTCGAGGACCTGCTGTCGGACGCGCTGCACGAGCGGCTGATGAGCCGTTTCGTCGATCGCCGCGCCGCGCACCTGATGCGCCGGCTGGAGTCAGCCGAAGGGGAGGAGTTGCTGTCGGCCGTGACTCGCCGCGGTGAAGTGGTGGTGGAGGGGCACCCGGTCGGCCAGATCCTCGGCCTTACGTTCTTCCCCGATCCAGGCACCGAGGGCGACGGGCGCAAGCTCGTCCTGCGCGCCGCGCGCCGGGCGCTGCGCGACGAGATGCCGCGCCGCGTCGCCGCCGCCGAAGCAGCCGAGGACACCGCATTCTCGCTCACCCCGACGCACCGGGTGCTCTGGGATGGCCAGGAGATCGCCCGCCTGCGTGCCGGCGCCTCGGCGTTGCGACCACGCATCGAGATGTTGGACAGCGAGTTCCTCGACGGCGCACAACGGGAGCGGCTGCGCGCGCGGCTTCAGCGCTTCCTGGACGGGCAGATCGAGGCCGATCTGGCGCCGTTGTTCCTGGCCTCGGCCAAGGCGGCCGAGGACAGCACCTTGCGCGGTCCGCTGCACCGGCTCACCGAGGCGCTGGGCGTTATTCCCGGACCGGCCGGGGACCAGCTTGATCCGGCCCTGCGCAGCCCGCTCAAAACGCTTGGGGTCAAGGCCGGCCGCTTCGCCCTGTTCCTGCCGGCACTGCTCAAGCCACGCGCGCGCACCATGCGGGCGCGGCTATGGGCGCTTCAGCACGGCGTGGCAGTGCCGGCGGACTTGCCGCCACCCGGCGCGGTGGCGCTGGCGCCGCCGGACTGGCCCGCCGGCCTCGCCGAGTCGCTCGGATGGATCGATGCCGGCCCGGTGCTGCTGCGGCTCGATATCGCCGAGCGCGTCGCCGCGGAGTTGGCCTGGGCGACGCGCCGGCGCGCTGCCGCGCTGCCCGCCGGGCTCGCCAGCCGCCTGTCGATCCGTCCGGAGCTGGCGCCGGTAGCTCTGCGCCGGCTCGGCTTCCGTCTCGTCCCCGGTGGAAGCTTGCCGGCCGAACAGCATGGGCCCCCGGCCCCGCCGATGGTCGCACCTTTGCGCCGCCACGCGCCGCCCCAAGCGAGGGCGCCGGGGCCGACCGCCGAACCGAGCGGGCCGTTCGCCGCACTCGGTCAGTGGTTGGCGGTCAGCAGCCAGCGGCCTGACCGCTGATCATGAACGAAGAGGAAGACCACGACTGGCAGCGGCTCGACAAGTGGATGTGGTGCGCTCGATTCATGCGGGCGCGCAGTGACTGCGCGCGCCTGGTTGCCGAGGGGTCAGTCCGCATCAACCGCCAACCGACCGAGAAGCCGCACGCGCGGCTCAGGGTGGGCGACGTGCTGACAGTGCCGATGCACGGCGCGGTGCGGGTCGTCCGCGTGCTCGCGCTCGCCCGACGACGCGGTCCTGCGACGGAAGCGCGGCTGCTCTACGACGAGATCGTCGGCTGAAAGCCAATGGCCGCAGCTCGCCGTGACACGACCGGAGGCGGCGGACTGCGTTCGCCCTATCATGGCCTTGCGTGCCGCGGTGATCGTCGGCATATCGCCGCCGTCGTTGCCGTCCCAAGGGGGCCCGCATGACCTATGTGGTCACCGAGAGCTGCATTCGTTGCAAATACATGGACTGCGTCGAGGTCTGTCCGGTCGATTGTTTCTACGTCGGTGCCAACATGCTGGTGATCCATCCGGACGAATGCATCGACTGCGGCGTGTGCGAGCCGGAATGCCCGGTCGAGGCGATCGTTCCCGACAGCGACGAGAAGGCCTCGGCCTGGGTCGAGCAGAACCGGACCTATGCGGGCATGTGGCCCAATATCACGCGCAAGGGCACGCCGCCGCCGGATGCGGACGAGTGGAAGGACAAGACCGACAAAGCGGGGGAATTCGACCCGGAGCCGGGCAAACCTTGAGAGCACAACTATAGGTTGTAGGCACCCGGAGTTGGGGGCGAAGCGAGGTTTATGTCGCCATCCCCCATGACGGGAGCCAGCCCTTGTGCTATATGACGGTCCGGAGGCGATGGCGGCAGCGCGAGGCCTCGCGGGCCCGGCAAATGTGCGGTCATCGTTGCTTCTCCGTGGGGAGCCGATCCGTCGAACGGGGCGCGAACTCGTCGTGCGTCGTCGCGAATCGTCGGAGGGGATAAAGATAGGGGTGACTGACATGAAGGCTGGTGCCGGCAGCGCGGCAGCGGGACGGCGTCCGACTGCGCGCGCTGCGGCGAAGACTGCGACCAGGGCCGCTGCCAAATCCGTCTCCGCGGCGCCGAAGAAATCCGCGGGGGCCCGGCCGGTCCGACCGGCAAAGGCCAAGCCGGCGGCAACCGTCAGCCCAACGCGCCGACAAGACGCGCCGGTGCCGGCCCAGGCCAAGCCTGTGGCGAAGGCGTCTTCTGCCAAATCCACAACTCCCAAATCTGCAACTCCCAAATCTGCAACTCCACGAATCGTGCCGCCGGTTGACCAGACCAACGAGAAGCGGGCGGAGACCAAGCCGGCCGAAGCGGTGGGGCCTGCAAAGCCGACCAGGTCGCACCCATCGAAACAGGCGCCCGGCACGGCCCGGGCGACCAAGACCGCAGCATCCGCCCCGGCAAAGCCCGCGCCGCCTGCCGAGCCGCCGGCAGGGCAATCGGGCGCGCAAGCCGTTATGCCCTCGGCACCGGAGCCGGCGGTCGAGGCGCAGCCGGCTCCCGCCGAGGCGCCCGCCGCCGAACTGGTCGCGATTACGCCGGCGGCGCCCACCGTCGTAGCGGAGACACAGGCAGAGCCCCCGGCTGCGCCGAGCCCGGCGGCATCGATGGATCGCGGCGCTCCGCCGCCCCACCCGGCTGCCCCGGCCGCGCCGATGAACCGAGCCGCCCCGCCGCCGCGGCCGCCCGCCAAACCCGAAGTGTTCGCAGAGGGCGACCACGTCGTCTACCCAACCCACGGCGTCGGCAAGGTCGAGCGCATCGCGGTCGAGGAGATCGCCGGCCACAAGCTGGAACTGATCCACATTACCTTCGAAGAGAATCGGATGACGCTGCGGGTGCCGGTCAGCAAGGCGCGCAGCGCCGGCCTGCGCAAATTGGCCACCCGCAAGCTGTTCGAGGAAGCCCTGAACGTCCTGAAGGGCCGGGCCCGGATCAAGCGTACCATGTGGTCGCGCCGGGCGCAGGAATACGAGGCGAAGATCAATTCCGGCGATCCGCTGGCGATCGCCGAGGTGGTGCGCGACCTGCACCGCAACGCGGGCCAGCCCGATCAGAGCTTCAGCGAGCGTCAGATCTACGAGGCGGCAATGGATAGGCTGGCGGCCGAGTTGGCGGCCCTGGACAAGACGGATAAGCCGACCGCGGCCGGCAAGCTCTCGGATTTTCTGAAGACGGTCTAGCCTCGCCCTCCCTTTGCGAGGCGGCGGGTCGTAACTCCATCGCTAGGGCCGGGCAGCCCCCGTCATGGCCGGGCCAAGCCCACGGCTGTCCGGTTTAATTTTCGTCGGACGAAGTGCACCCTTTGATCTTTCTTGCTCGCCAGGCGGTCTCCGCCGGCCGAAACACGGGTTCGGGATTGCAGCGCATCCACTGTGTCGGCAACGTTGCGAAGCAAGATTCTAAACGTAGATGTAAGAAGATGCACGCTGACGCACGCAGATAGAGGCAGGCTGATGCGTCAAGGCACTGCGACAGCGAGGCAATAGGCGAGTACTTTGCGCGAGAACCCGGACCTGTTGGTCGAGGACGTGCGTCCAGCCGAGCCGAAGGCCATTAAAGCACTGCAAGCCGTGCCCGGAAATCACCCGCGTAACCAACGGCCCGCGAGCCGCACCGCAGCATCTGCGTGAATCAGCGTGCATCGCCTTCCTTCATCTGCGTTAGAAAACCTTTCTTGTCCGCCCGCGCCACACAGCCGCAGGTGGGCTTGTGGCGGGCCGAGACGTGACCGCCCCTGGAGGTGCCGGAAATTAAACCGGACAACTGTGGGCTTGTCCCGGCCATCTCCCGCCCGTTCCGTCACCAGCGTGCGCCGCCGCGATCTCGCGGCCGCGGCCGTTCCCGATCATGACCTCGGCGAGGTGCTGCCGCAGCTCGAGCTGGCGGCGATAGATCGCGGCGGCGGCCGCGATCAGCGTGCCGCCGCGGCCGAGCATCTCATCACCGAATTCGACAATCCGCAGGTTGGGCCACGCCTTGGCGCGGATGCGCAACAGCTCGGCGGCCAGCTCAGCGGCCGGGCGTCCCGGCTCGGCCTGGGCCAGGATCAGCAGCATCGCAGCCGTCGAGCGAGAAACGCCGGCGTGGCAGTGCACCACCAGGTGCGCATCCGCCTTCGGTGCGACGAGCAGCTCACGACCGAAATCAAGGATGCTGCGGACGTGCTCCGGGCCAGGCGGATGCATGTTCGCGCTTGGCTCGATCACGTCGTGAAAGCGCAGCTCCAGACGTTTGCAGTCGTCAGGGGCGGAAGGCGCCGGCATCTCTGGGTCCAGGATCGACAGCACATGCGTCACCCCTGCCGCGCAGTGGCCCGGCAGTTCGTCCAGCCCGCAGACCGTCATGCGGAACGGGATCGGTGCTGCCATCGGCTGCTCTCGCTCGGTTGCCGCCGTCGGGAAATGTGGGACACGAGAGCGCCGTCGTCCATGGCGCGCGCGGAGAGCCGCCCGTACTCTTCCGCAGACATGACCATCACGATGCCGTGTCCATGTTTTTCAATCAACAAAGGTTTTGGCGCGTACGGTGTCGATCATCGGGCCGAAAGCGTTCTTCGCCGAGGACGAGGTCCGCGTCATCGGATGGAAGTCTCGGCCGCTCCACACGCTCGTGGCGAATGGTGGAGTAAGCGCCGCGCTCACTGTGGGGAAGATCTGGTTGCGGGGCCAGGATTTGAACCTGGGACCTTCAGGTTATGAGCCTGACGAGCTACCGGGCTGCTCCACCCCGCGTCAGTTGTCAGTTTTGAGTGGTCAGTTGTCAGAGGAGAGGTTCTTCGGCTGCTGACTGCCGCTGCGCTCCCCAGAGAGACGTTGGCCCGAGGCGACGTTGGCCCCTTGTTCCGCCGGCCTTTGTGGTGGGCGTGGGATGACTGGGTTGGAAGACCTGGCGGCGACCTACTCTCCCGTGGCTTGGGCCACAGTACCATGGGCGCTGGGGGTTTTCACGGCCGAGTTCGGGATGGGATCGGGTGCGCTCCCCCCGCTGAGACCACCAGGTCGTCCAGCCCAGTCGGTTTTCAGTTGTCAGTTTTCAGGGCGAGGTTCTGGCGTGGTGCGTGTGTGCTGACTGAGGATGATTTCTGTGCATGGCGCCAGTTTTCCGTCATCCGCTGCCGTTTCTGACAACTGACAACTGAAAACTGACAACTGTTTTCGAGCCTGTCGGGCGATTAGGACCGGTCGGCTGCACGCGTTGCCGCGCTTCCACTTCCGGCCTATCGACGTGCTGGTCTTGCACGGCCCTTTCGGGGTTTCCCCCTGGGAGACCTGGTTTAGAGGAGGGTTTCCCGCTTAGATGCTTTCAGCGGTTATCCCGTCCGCACATAGCTACCCGGCGGTGCCGCTGGCGCGACAACCGGTGC
>Ga0335075_10001585_pt1 | contig 37345 bp, 26 predicted proteins | sample Lox_Sample_24_FD_206723 | JGI IMG/M metagenome (GOLD analysis project Ga0335075, IMG submission 206723) | Soil microbial communities from Loxahatchee National Wildlife Refuge, Florida, United States - Lox_Sample_2.4 | ecosystem: Environmental > Terrestrial > Soil > Wetlands | place: USA... | reverse complement strand
ATCCGCGACGCCGCGCGCCGGGTGGAGGCCCTGCCGCCGACCGAGCCGAGGGTGCTGCAGATTCGCGCGTTGGTATTGGGCAGCGCGTTGGACTGGCTGCCGGGGAACGAGGCCAGCACCAACCACATTCTCGGCTTTCCGTTCACCGAACATGGTTTGCGACTCGGCGTCGAGGCGTCGCTGCGCGGCCTGGCCCGCGCAGCGCCCACCCAGGCGCACCGCTACACGCTGGTTGACATGGCCAACCGAGTGCGGCCCACTTCGACGTTCTGACGGGCGGCACCTGCAGTTTCAGCAAATCCTCAGCGAAGTGAGACCGCTTTGTAAGCAGGGCCGCAAGCAAATCGCAAGACATATCGGGCACAGTTAAGGCATGGCCGGCCAGTCGAATGGGTGGATAACTACTGCTCGCGTTCTGCGCCGCGCCGGGTTCGGCGTGACCGGCGCGCTGGTCGACGCCGTCGCCGGCCAGAATTGGTCGAAGTACGTCGATGCCGCGCTGAGTGCCGATCCCAACGCCGACCCGGGCGCCGTCGCGACGCCGATGCCGACGCCACCCGCCCTCCGCGGTCTCGGCAAGGCGGCATCAGTCGCCGACCGCGAGGAGCACGCCCAGCAGGTCACCGATCAGCTGACCGAGCTGTCGGACTGGTGGGTACGCCGCATGGTGGCCGTCCGTGAGCCGATTCACGAAAAGCTGACCCTGTTGTGGCACAACCACTTCGCCACATCTGCCGTGAAGGTGCGGTTCGCGTCGTACATGGGTGCGCAGAACCAGAAACTTCGCAGCAAGTCCCTCGGCGATTTCCGCACACTCGCCTACTCCATGTTGACCGACGCCGCGATGCTGTTCTGGCTGGACGCTCAGACCAACACTGCCAAGGCGCCCAACGAGAATTTGGCGCGGGAATTCATGGAGTTGTTCGCGCTCGGGCACGGCAACGGGTACACAGAAGACGATGTGCGCCAAGGTGCCCGCGCCCTGACCGGATGGGTCATTCGGCCGGCCACAGGCCAGACGATGATGCTGCCCAAGCGCCACGACCGCACGGCCAAAACGATTTTCGGTGTGACAAAGAATTTCGATGCGGCGGAATTCTGCGACATCGTGCTGGCCCAGCCGAAATCGCCGCACTACGTCGCCGGACGACTGTGGCAGCAGCTGGCGTCCGACACCCCACCTTCACCGCAGGCGCTCGACCGTTTGGTCAGCGCCTACGGGCCCGGGCGCAACCTGCGGACGTTGACTCATGCAATCCTCACCGACAAAGAATTCGTCAACAGCCGAGCGGCGATCGTCAATACGCCGGTCGAATGGCTGATCGGCGTGATCCGCACGCTGCGCGTGCCCGTCGACAGTCCGGCGAGACTGAAACACGTAGACACCATGCTGCAAGCGCTGGGACAGCGGCCGTTTTACCCACCGGACGTCGGCGGCTGGCCGCACGGCCGAGTCTGGATGTCGACCGCCAGCGCCGACATCCGGATGCACGCCGCGAGCCAGTTGGCCGGCGCCGGCGACCTGTCCAGCATCGAACAAGCCGGTGCCCGCGACCGGATCGACGCTGTCGGCTATCTGATCGGTGTCGGAGCATGGTCGGATCGGACCGTCGCGGCCCTGCAGCCGTTGGTGCGCAGCCCGGATCAGCTGGTAGCCGCCGCCGTTAATACGCCCGAATACCTGACGTCATAGTGAGTGCCCATGCCTGATTTGAGTCGCCGCAAGTTTCTGGTCGCCAGCGCCGGCCTGAGTGCTGCCGGTCTGCTGTCGGGGGCCTGCGCGGTCAGCTGGCCCGACCTGATGCGCGAGGCCAAGCAGCGGCCCCTTGCCGAGGGCAGCGGCGTGCTGGTCATTGTCACGCTCTACGGCGGCAACGACGGCATCAACACCGTGATCCCGTACGCCGACAACGCTTATCACGATGCCCGACCCGAATTAGCTTATGCTCCAGGCGATGTGCTCAACCTGGATGGCCAGCTTGGACTGAATCCGGCGCTTAAAGGGCTGGCTCAGCAATGGCAGAGCCAGAAGCTGGCCATTGTCCGCGGCGTGAGTTACCCGAAGCCTGACCACAGTCACTTCCGGTCGATGGATATCTGGCAGACCGCATCACCGGCCGAACCCGTCTCGACCGGTTGGATCGGGCGCTGGCTCGACGCCACCGGTAGCGATCCGCTGCGTGCAGTCAGTATCGGCTCAGTCCTCCCCCCGCTAGCTGTGGGTGAAAAGTGCACGGCAGCAACCCTGGTCCAGTCTGGAAAGCCCTCCCCTGAGGCCAATGCCTTCTCCAGCCGATCCAGCATGTCGGCGGGTAAGATCGCCGCGACGATGGACGCCCTGGGCGTCGACGATCCCAACGACACACCGGCCATGGCGGCGGTCTGTGACGCCTACCGCGCCACCCGCACCACCGACACGACCTTCGGCCCGATCAAGCGATCCGGCGAGAAGGGCGAGAAGCACAACTCGCTGGCCGTCCAGCTGAGCATGGTGGCGGCAGCGGTCAAGGCGGCGGTGCCTACCCGGGTATACGCCGTGCAGCTGGGCGGGTTCGACACGCACGCCGACGAAAAGGGGACGCAGCAGCGTCAGCTGCAGACTCTCGACGAGGCCGTCACACCTTTCCTGCAGCAGATGGCCAGTGACCGGTATGGCAAAAATGTTGTGCTAGTGGCGTACTCGGAATTCGGGCGACGGGTCGAGGCCAACGCCTCGCAGGGCACCGATCACGGCACCGCGGGCCCAGTGTTCGTCGCCGGGGCGCCGGTCAAGGGTGGCTTCTACGGCGACGAGCCCAGCCTGACCGACCTGGACAACGGCGATCTCAAAGCCACCACTGACTTCCGAGACGTCTACTACGAGCTGCTGTCGAAGACGCTGCAGACCGACCCCACCCCGTCGGTCGGGACGGGCCGGCGCAGTCTCGGGTTCCTCTAAGCGACAGCCGAATTCAAGATCACCGATGAGTCCGTGATCACCCGCGGCGGCTTTCCGGAGGGCTGATTCCAGACGCTGCTGGTGTCGTCCAAGGCCGTCGAGGCGATCCTGCGCGATCCCCGGGTCGCGGCGGCGACGTTGACCGGCAGTGAGCCAGCCGGTCAGTCGGTCGCGCCATCTGCGGCGACGAGATCAAACCCACCGTGATGGAGCTCGGTGGCAGTGAACCGTTCATCGTGATGCCCTCCGTCGATTCGGACGAGGCCATCAAGCCGCGGCACAAAGCGGGCACCCGTTGCGGGAAGCCCCGAGAAGCTATTGACGGGTTGACCGGCCTTCGGGCCGGTCAACCCTCTATTGGTTTGGACCTTTAGGAGCCCTATCCGGATGGGCCGTTGTGACCGTTGGGGCCATTCGCACCGTTCGCGCCGTTCTCACCGTTTGTACCGTTCATATTCGCTTCGCCGCTGCCGCCCTGACCGCCCAGACCCCCGGTACCGCCAGGCCCGCCTTGACCACCGAGCGCTCCCGCCCCGCCGTCACCGCCGGCACCGCCATCGCCGGCGGCCCCGCCGTTACCGCCGTCACCGCCAGTGCCGAACCAATACCCGCCGTTGCCACCGGCACCGCCGAGTCCGCCATCACCGCCAGCTTGGCCGTTGCCGCCGGCAACACCTGGGAGGGCACTGTTGTCAGTTCCGGCAGCGCCGTTCGCGCCGTTCCCGCCATCGCCGCCGTTACCACCGTTGCTCCATGGGTCCAGCAAGCCCACGCTGCCGCCGGCACCACCGTTGCCGCCAGCCTCGCCGGCACCTGTGGCGTCGCCGCCGGCACCACCGTCGCCCCCGTTGCCGAAGAAGAGCCCGCCGGTGCCGCCGGCACCGCCGTCCCCACCGGCCCCGTCGAGGGTAACGCCGCCTGCACCGCCATCGCCGCCATTGCCCCACCAGCCGGCGTCGCCGCCCGCGCCGCCTTGACCGAGGGCATCGGTGGCGCCATTGCCGCCGTTACCGAACAGCAGCCCGCCGCCTTCACCGTCGGCTTGGGCCAGCGTGCCGCCCCCGACACCGTCGGAGCCGTCACAGATCAGGCCACACGCACCCGCAGCGGAATCATCGGCCGGGTCCACCGCGGCCGGATCGACCTGGTTAAACCAATCATTGAGCGCGGTGTCAAACTGCTGACCCAACGGACTGTTAATCCAGCCCTGCTCAAGGTCTTGGACGAAAGTCTGCTCTGGGCCGTAGATGTAGGTGTCGTACAGCTGCGCGAGGTCGGGGGAGGCGCCCGCATCGGCGATGTCGGGCGTCGCGCCGGCCAAACTCGACGGGTCAAGGTTCGCGTCGATGTCGGGCAACGGGGGCAAACCCGACGGGTCAAAGTTCGACGCACCCTGCAAGGCGGCGTCAAGGCTGGAGAGCCAGCTACTCAAGTCCAAAGCCGCCGAGGGGTCCACGGCGGAGAGGGAATTGAGGATCTGATCGATGATGATGTCTTCGCCGTCAGCCTTTGCCACCGGCGCGTTGATTAGCGGCGCGCTGATCAGAGGCGCGAGGCTGAAGGTTATGAACGTGCTGGTTGCAGCGCTAAGGCGGATGAAATGAAGCTTGCGGTACGCGGCATCTCTACGCGATTGAGAGTCCTGCTTCTTCGAACGCCGATGTTTTGCCATCGTGTTTTGCCCCCTGAGCCTTTCCTGTGGCCTTCGTGCGTTTTCTTAGGTCGTGCTTACGCTGAGCTGGAGTCCATTTGCGCGTCGGCTTGCACACAAACTGCGGCAATCCGGATGCGTCTGCGTGGCACCCGCAGAAGAAATTAGTTCGTTTTTATATGCATGTGCAGTGCTCACTGGGATGATCGCGGTCATCGCGAACGAGTAAGCTATGCCGGCGAGACTGTTGATCTGACGGCAACGGAGCGCTTCTGCGCTCCGCGACTGAAGGCTCCAACAAGCCATGCCCCACCTCGTCCGACTTAGATCTTCTCAGGTGGCGCTAAGGTAACTCTTTGACACAGGTTAGGGAAGTGTTTTATCCAAAAAATCGGAAAGATTTTCTGTTAAATGTGGATAACCGTGGCGTTGAACCTGGTCAAGGCCTGTTTTGCCCCGCTCCGGCGTTAGGCAATAGCAAGAGGGTTGCCTAATTGCTTGGTGTGTGGTAGATGGCCGATCTTCGGGTCATCTGTTGAGAGCCGGAGTCGCTCCGCCAGGCGACGCTCGCGGGAGAGCACGGGTGCGAGGTTGCGCTGAGCTGGACCCAGGCTCGCCGAAAGGGTTGTTGCGGCCACACCGTGGATATTCGAAACAGACGACCGAGCGCGCGAGCCAACGCTTCAGGCGCAGCCGCTCGCGGAAAATAGGCGGCAGGCAACCAGGACAACGGGGGGCGAGCCCAGTGCACGACTTCGACGATGCAACTAACTCGTTCCGCATGCTCGGTGTGCCGTACCTCGACTTCCTTAACGCATTGCACACCCATCTGGCGCCGCGCACATACTTGGAGGTCGGCACAGAGACTGGGTCTTCGCTGGCGCTCGTGGGTTGCGACGCGATCGCGGTGGACCCTCAGTTCCAGCTTCACGTAACCCCCACCGGCGACCGCAGGCGCACGTTCTTCTTCCAGATGCCGTCGGACACTTTCTTTGCGACCGAAAATGTGCGGGAGTTGCTGGGACGGCCGGTGGACATGGTCTTTTTGGACGGCATGCACCGGTTCGAATTCCTGCTGCGCGATCTGATCGGGACAGAGGCTGCCTGTCATCCCCGCTCACTGATCCTGCTGCATGATTGCGTGCCTTTGAATCCGCGGATGGCGTTGCGGCAGTGGTTGCCGGGCGATCCGTCGGAGACAGATACTGCCCCCATGTGGACGGGTGATGTTTGGAAGTTGCTGCCAATCCTGAAAAAGTACCGTCCGGACCTGCGGCTACATGTTCTGGACTGCCCGCCGACTGGCCTGGTCGCGATCACCCGCGTCGACCCGGCGTCGCGCATTTTGGCCGATTGCTACTACGACATCGTCGATGAGCACGCCGCAACCGTTATGGACGACAATCGACTGCGGTCGTTGTGGGAGGAACTCGAAATGACCGACTCGGGTCCGCTGTGCGAGGAACCCGACCGCCTGACCGCGCTGTTCAGCCTCTACTGAGCCTGCGTAAAGACATCCTTGCCTTCTTCGGCCACCACGCCTCCAACGGACACATTGAAGCCATCAACGGACGGCTAAAAGCTTTGCGCCGCAACGCCCTCGGATTCCGCAACGTCACCCAGTACCGCTGACGCTCACTGCCGCACAGCTCCACCAACTTGTCAGGGCACTCTCTGAATCACGAAGAGCCCGTTAAGTCGGGATCACCTCAGTTCTTGCGGTACTTTGCTACCCATGCGATTCGCCGTCGCGATTGTGTCACCTCCGAATTTTCAGCACAGCAGAGCATTTGACGAAGTTGCGGAGGCATTGCACTATGCTCTTCTGGCGCTTGGCCATGACTCGGTGCTGACCAACCGTCTCGACCTCGACGAGCGCCGCACCATCGTGCTCGGCGGAAACATACTCGTCCGGCACGGCTTGGAGCCGCCAAAGAACCCCATCTTCTACAACCTCGAGCAATTGGGTGACGACTTGCCGTCGACGACGTTGCCTGCATTCTTCGACCTTTTCCGGCGCTACCCGACTTGGGATTACAGTCAAGCCAACATCGAGTATCTCGCTGCCCAGGGACTGCCCCGGCCCACCCACGTTCCGATCGGATACGTCCCCGAGCTGACACGCATCGCCCCAGCCCCCGAGGACATCGACATACTTTTCTACGGCGCGCCCTACGAGCGCCGCTACGCCGTTCTCAGGGACCTGCATGACCGAGGCCTTCGGGTCAAATGGTTATCGGGCGTCTACGGCGCGAGCCGCGATGCCTGGATCGCACGCTCGAAGATCGTCCTCAACATCCACTACTGGGAAGCGAAAATCTTTGAAATCACGCGTGTTTCCTATCTGCTCGCCAATAGACGCGCGGTGGTCTCCGAGCATAGTGCCGATCCGACATTGGAGCGCGACGTAGCGTCCGGCGTCGCGTTCGCGGAGTACGACGAACTGGTCGATCGCTGTGTGGAACTCGTCGGCGACGAGCGCGCGCGACGCGAGCTCGCGAAGCGGGGCTACCAGCTTTTCTCCGCTCGCAACCAGGCCGACATTCTGGACCGCGCGCTATCAGACCTCGAGGATGTCACCCACGAGACCGTTGCGCGCGACGATCCTCGCATCGATGTGCGCCTCGAATGCAAAGACGACACAGATCATCAGCTCCGCGAGCGCCAACTGTTCAGGCATAAGTTTGGGCCCGACCGCGATCTCTGGCTGGCCAACGTCGAACGCAATCCCGAGGATGCGCGGTCGGTCTTATTCCTGGCCGAGACCTGCTTCCAATTGGGCGATTTCGTCGGCGCGCGCAAGTGGTATGCGCGGCGGGTTGAGATGGGTGGCTCCGACGAGGAGGTCTACCACGCGATGTACCAGATCGCGGCCTCGATGGCGGAACTCGGTGAACCGTGGCCGGATGTTCAGGAGGCTTACCTCAAGGCGTGGGAGTTTCGACCGACCCGCGCCGAGGCGTTGCATGCCATCGCCTTTCGGTCTCGCGTCGAACAGCGCTACTGGCTCGGTTACTTGTTTGCTCAGCGCGCCGCCGGAATCCCGCTTCCCGAAGAGGACCTCTTTGTCCTCGGATACTTCGCAGAGATTTATGCCTGGCGCGCAGCCGATGAGCAGGCGGTGTGCGCATCCTGGATCGGCAAGCACGCCGAGGCGTTCACGCTGTGTCGGCACCTGGTGGCCCACCCCGACATCCCCGAGGCTGATCGACAACGGATCGCAGCCAACCGCGACTTTTCGGTACCGGCCATGATCGAGGCTGCCGCACCATACCCCGAAACCCTGGTGCAATCCCTGACCGCCGATCCCGGCCAGGCCGATGTCACCGTCAGCCTGATCGCCGGACCCGATCGAGCCACCACCGAGCACACCATCAACTCGTTCCTGCACTGCTGCCTCGATGTGGCACGGGTCGCACACTTCCTGGTGCTCGACACCGGCCTGTCCGCCCCCGACCGCGCGAAGCTGCGAAGACGTTACGGTTTTCTCAAGTTCGCCCGTCGCGCATCCGGCGACGGGCCCGGAGCCCAGCTCGCAGCGCTCCGCGTTCAGATCAACGCACGGCTCTGGCTACACCTGGGCCAAGGCTGGCGGTTTTTCGCCCCCGAGAACTACATCACCCGCCTGACCGCGGTGCTCGACGCCGAACCACAAGTATTTCAGGTAGGCATCAACTTCGCCGACGCGGCCAAACTGACCGGCGCCACCGCCGCCGAACAGGCAATACGCCGGGCACCCAACGCCGGCCGCTACCTTCTGACCGAGGCGCCGGCCCGCGGCCCAGCGCTGTTCGACACCGCACGCCTGGATCAAGCCGTCGGTGTGCACAACAGCGACCCCGATCCGAACGCCCAACATGGGCCAGCGGCCGCCAGGCTGCGCACCGCCAGCCTCGACGAAGTGCTCTGCATCTCAGGTCTAGACCCATAGCCCTAGCGACAACTGCCCTGAACCACCTCGGGCAGGCCCGGTGCCAAGCTCGCCATGCGAGCTCTCACGTCCAAGGAAACATCGGCGTCAGCGGGCGACCCGACCCCATTTTCACGTCCGCAGGGCGACCACAGGAAGGATATGGAGCTCACGTCGTAATCCAACGCGTACAACGTACATTAACGCGTACAACGTACATTATCGTTGGGGCAGTGCACCTTTCGCGTTCACGACACGCACGCTCGGTCGCTTGCGTGAAAACTCGAAGTTAACACGAGCTGCCGCCAAGCTCATCGAGTAACCTCGCCAAACGCCTCGGCGCAAATCTTTTGCAGCCGTGGTCAAGGTCCCGCTTCCAGCGGCCGATCGATGACGGGGCGTCAGGCGATGTTCGATGCGAAATCACATGAGCGGCGGTTCATTCCCAGCTTTTACCTTGAGTCGACGATATTCGCCGACGAGTCCAACTCCAGGTATCGAGCATTGCGCGTATTTGTGGACCGGTTCTGTAGCGGGGTAAAGCGGTCAGTCGATGCCAAGCAGCCGCCTATTGTCCTTGACGAACGCGTCGTAGACGTGTCAGTTCGAGAAGCTCGGGGCGGGCACGATCTCACACGAACCGTCTGGCCGTCGGAAGGTAATGACATTGGTGACGACGTGCTCGCCAAGCGCCGAGAACCCCACCCTTGGTTGGGTCAACAACCTTGTGCCAGCGGACCTTGTCAGCGTGCGGTGCGCAGCGTCGCTCGGCAATCCGCTTTTTCGGGCACTACGCTGCTTCGGCCAACAGCGCTGACGCGTCCGGAAAACGTTCCAGATCGGCGAGGGCGTAGGACTGCTCCCCGAGGGCGTGCGCCTCGACCGCTTCATCGCCGGCCTCCTAGCCGGAGCTGCGGGCAAGGTCGAAGTGCCGCCAGGCTTGCATGATCGCTCCGGTGTCGAGTGCTTGCCAGCCGGCCACCGCCGAAGCATCGGCCAAGATTCTGGCCAGCTGGCCGCGCGCGCCCCTGACGATTTACACTTCGTTGATGGGCGAAGGCGACAACGGGGCAAGCGACGACGCAGGGACAGCCTGGCGCGGGCCCGGCAACCAGGGGATCTCTGTGGCGCTGCGCGCCGAGGCGATGGAGCGCTTGACGCCCGATCAGGCGCGCGAGCTCGGCCTCGACCTCTCAGCCGGAGCCGACCACTACCGCGCCTGGGTCGGGCCGCCCGCCAAGTACGACCTGCTCGGCGCGATCCAGTTCCAGGCGCTGACCAACCTCGGTCTGCGCGACTACCACTACGTGTGCGAGGTCGGCTGCGGCAGCCTCCGCGCCGGCCGCCTGTTGATCGCCTACCTGCTCGACGGCCACTACTGCGCGATCGAGCCCAACCGGACGATCCTCCAGGAGGGCCTGCGGGAGCACTTCGGCTGGCACGGCCCCGGCAGCGACATCATGGCCAAGAAGCGCCCCCGCTTCCAGTACGACACCGACTTCGACATCGGCGGCTTCGGCGTCGAGTTCGACTTCGTGCTCGCCCAGTCGGTGCTGTCGCACACCGGCCCCGCCGAGACCGCGCTCTTCTTCCGCCACTGCGCCGAGTCGATGACCGCGCGCACGATCGTGCTGTTCACGTTCATCACCGGCACCGAGAACTGCACCGTTGACGGCTGGTACTACCCCGCCTGCGTCACCTACACCCCGGACTACATGCACGCGCTCGCCGCCGAACACGGCCTCACACTCGAGATCATCGAGTGGCCTGCGCTAAACCGCCACGAGCAGGGTCTCGTGTCCGGGCAGACGCCGGCGCTGCTGCGCAAGGCCTCCGCGTAGCCGCGGCCAGCCGCCGCGCTCGCGGAACAACGCCGTCGATTTAACTAGTGTGCAATCTACCTCCGATCGGCCCCCACAGAGCGGACAGCTTGTCGTCAGCGAGCCGCACTAGCAACGGGTGCCAACGGTCCGACAGCAGCCCCGTCAGCCACGACGACACCGCGAGGCGCCACGACGGCCAACTCTTATCATGGGCCGTGGCGGCTGCCGTTCGCACGGGCTCCAGTCCGCCGCCACGGCCCCAGCTAGCCCTACCGCCAGCGACCACGGCGTAGATGTCAAACCGCAGGCCAGGAGAATGACCGCCATGACCGTTCGTCCAGCGACTGAAGGCGAAGCCGTGATCGGCCTGCCGTCACTCGCGCAGATCAGACCGCGGAACAACAGCCCTGAACTGGGGTGTGAGAATTTTCCTTACTGGTATCGAGGGTCGCACGCCGGATCGTGCTGGATATCCTCAGATCGGCCGGTTGAACTTGTCGACGCACTGGTTGAAGACGGCGACGACCGAGGGGTCGTAGTGGGTGCGCAGGACGTTGCGGATGGCCTCAAGAGGCGGCCCGGCGATGGGAGCAAGCAGCGACCACGGGAGGGTGAACCCGCTCTTCGCGATCTGCTCCATCCGGACGATCGGGAGGTCGAGCGAGAGCGAGAAGATATTGCCGTTCTTGGCGGTGGACCGGTCGCGATGGGTGTGCGGGAACTGGTCGTAGAGGTACTTCGGACCGATTCCGGTGATCTTGCCGGTCTGCAGGCTGTAGAGGTTGAGGTCGTGCTCGACGACTACCTTGGACCCACCCAGGACCGGGTAGAGGCATAGGGTGTCGATCAGCGGCCACGGGTGCCAGTGGTTGGCGTCCACGAAGCCCATGTCGAAGGCCTGGCCTAGGCCAGGCAAGTCAGGGGCGATCGTGTGCGTCAGGCGGGTGACCTCGACCTTGCCGCCGGGGTAGATGGATGGCAGCAGGAAGCCGTTCTCTTTGGTTTTGTCAGCGAAGAAGGTGTTGTCGTGGTCGACGGTGACGAACCGCTCGCCGCCGAACTCGTCCATCAGCAGGCAGATCAGGCCGCCGGACAGACCTGACGCAGTGCCGATCTCGACGAACGACTTCGGCCGGTGCTGCTTGATGAGGTCCTGGATGTACTCCACCTCGTCGGGCATCACCGAGCCGTAGCCCTTCTGCCAGTGCTGCTTCCAGATACGTTCGATCTCAGCGAAGTCCATGACCAGCCATTCTAAGGCCGTCGGTGTCTGTCGGCCAGATAATGGATGGCTCTTTCTGTGCCATGGTCCGGAAATGGACGCATTTCGAACCCAGCCATGACAGTCATTTGACGCGCCTGAGCTACGCGATATCGAAGGCTATACATTCCTTGAAGAACAAAAGTTTTACACGTGGTTCGCGCTGGAGATTTACACCGGCAAAGGTGAGATCGTTGACGCTGGCGCTTTCTTCGGCGGGTCCACGCTGTCATTCGCCGTCGGTTTGGCGCGTAACGAGCGACTAGCGCACGATGCCAAAGCTGGAAGTCTTCGCTCCTTCGACACTTTCGAATCGCGTCCGTGGATAAAGCAGAACTTCTGGCCAGAGAATGTCCGGCCCGACTGAAATCCTGTTTGTTGATTGTGCCAAGACGTTCGCCGCAAACGCTGCCGTTATGCGCCTATTCTTCCCGTGCCTCTTACCCGAAAGCCTCATTATTCAGCAAGACTACGCGACTGCGTCACGGCTGATCTGGATTCACGCCGCGATGGAATACCTTTGGGACTTTTTGGGATCATGGATGTACGAAGGCTGGCGCCCCTACATTGTTCTCAGTCAAGAACGCGATAAAGGGCGAAGATGTCGAGCACTGCATCGAAGCCATCCGCGCGAATTGCCTTGGGTTGGCTCAGTCGACCGCCGGGCGGTTCAGAGATCGGAGGCGCGCTGCCATCCTGAACAGCATAGAGGCATACAAAGAGAGCCCGCTTCCCTTAACGATCACGGATTGCTGAATGCTACGTTACCGAATTCAATCGCAGTATGCGTTCTAAATCATAAAATCTCGCTACATCTGCTGTGCGAGTAGGCCGCGCACAATTAGGGCGATACTTTAAATCATACTGCACTTTTTCGCGGAGACGGTGGATATCTGCTATCAAGTGAAAGGAACACGCGTGTACCTTTTGTCGTGCCAGCGCAGGCCGGCATCCAGTAGAACAGCATTATGGCAATAAGGTGTTGGTTATGACATTCGCACTGGATGATAGAGCCGGCGGCTGGCATGACAACGATAAATACATCATTCCTCCCCCGGCCGTCTTTGCCATAGTGTGGAATGGTGCTCCAAATCATCCTCCACATAATCTTTGGTGTAATAGTAAAACGCGACCGATTTACGTGTCATGCCGGGCGGGCAGGCAAGCGGCTCCGGATGGCCGTGGAACGAGGTTTTATGCGTATTAAACACCACCATGCGATTAAAAATCGGGAACAACTTCTTGCTGCATGCGCTCATATCTTTTTCCCACATCTCGAACGCGCCGCCATATTCTTCTTTCCAATCCTTATTCAGATACAATAACACATTGAGGCGGCGGTAAAGCTGCAGCCCTGCATGGAAATTAAAATCCGCGTGCACTTGCAATTTGCCGCCGGGAAGAATTTGATGCAGCCCGCCACCATGCAAATGTGGATCGGGCAGCAGATGGGTAATGCCGGTCAAGATCTCCAGAAAACGGATGAACGGATACGAGTTAAACGCAAACATAATATTGTGAATAAACGGGTTGACGCCCTCCAACTTCTCGGCATTACCGATGCCTTGCTTGCCGGGCTGGTGCGCCGGGTTGCGCGTTTTATGGTCGAACCAAGAGGGGGCGTCCGGCCCGGGAAATAAGGATAGTAAATGCTCTGCCACTTCCTTGGGCAGGAAATCATCAATCACTGCGTGCGGGTAGGGTTTGGCGGAATTATAATTGCCCTTGTAGCTTTCCGCGATTTTTTGCAGATGGCCAGCGCCAAACACGAAAAAGTCGCTCTTCGTTTTGGTGGACGGCGTGAACTGAGCGTTGAGCATGCCCGCAGTGTAGCGTTATTGAGGGCCTCTTCGGATGAGAGTGCACCGGTAGTTGGTGGATACCGGTGGTGGGGTTCGTCTCGTTGAGCTGAGGTGGGGCTCGGTGGAGCCGTTACCGCCACACCATTACGCGGCCGCTGACGGATCTGCCTGTGGCCGGCCAACGCGCTGGTGTTGCAGGTAGCCGTGCCCCGGGATCGGTGCACAACGCCGGGGTGTCGACGTGCGGTGTTCAAACAGGATCTGGGCAAGCTCGCGACCCCGCGAGCGTCCGCGACGCCGCGGTGTGCCCGGTATGTGTTGCGGCGGTTGATGATCGACCGCACCACCATCTCGGCGATCGCCGCCGAACTCGGCGTGTCGTGGCACGGGATCGCCATGCAGGCATGCGCAAGTCATCCGGGACGCGATCACCGTGATGGATCCCTTCGACGTCGCGTTGGGGGCCAAACTGGATCTGATCCGCCAGCGCAGCCAGCAACAAACCCTTGGGCGCCGCGGGCACACCGGCGACCCACTTTATGGCATCCGGCGCATCGCCCGCACTCGCCTCCAACTGCTCTCAGCCCGCCAGCACCTGCGGCTAACCGGCATTCTTGAGGCGGAGGAGCACCTTGCCGTCACGCTCGCCTGGCTGATCTACCAGAAGATCATCGTCGCCTACGCAGACCCCAAACAGCGCCGAGGCAAACACGCGATGACCAGACTGATCGACTCGATCCGCCGCAACGTGCCTGCCGGATTGGAGGAGATCGCCCAACTCGGCCGCACCCTGTGGCGCCGCCGCAAAGCCGTCCTGGCCTTCTTCGACCACGCCTCTAACGGCCGCCATCAACGGATGTCTCGAAGCTCTGCGCCGCAATGCCCTCGGATCCGCAACCTCACCCACTACCGCCTGCGCTCACTACCGCACAGCGGCGCACTCCACACAACTTGTCAATCCACTCTGAATTACGAAGAGCCCGTAAAGCGTCATATATCGGCCTACCGATCCGGGCGCAGTAGCAACAGCACAAGAGAACAAGCCGTGACCGCTGTTGACAGCACCGAGCTTTCCCGAAATGCCAAAGATGGTCACAGCACCGGCCGCGGTCGTGTTAGAAGCAGTAGAATATCCAAACAGCGAAAAATAGTAACGCTTGAAGTTGGCTGCGTTGTCGAGACAAGCCGCGTGACGCCGCATCCGGGTGAAATCCCGAAGTCAGGTTTCGAGGGCATCTTGATGCATCTCGTCGGTCCAGTGGTCACAGACGAGGTTGAAAGGCTGCGCTGCGGCCAGCAAGAAACCCAGTGAGTGACCAATCCGCATAACGCAGCGCTCCTCTTCCACTACTCTGCACCCGTGCTGTTCGCCGTCGCAGTTGTGTCACCTCCCAGCAATCCAACCGTCGGCGGAGCATTTCGCGAGGTTGCGGAGGCATTGCACTATGCTCTTCTGGCGCTCGGCCATGACTCGGTACTGACCAACCGTCTCGACCTCGACGAGCGCCGCACCATTGTGTTCGGCGCAAACCACCTCATCCACTACGGCCTGGAGGTGCCAAAAAAACCCATCTTCTACAACCTCGAGCAATTGGGTGACGACTCGCCGTGGATGGCGATGGCTGAATTCATCGACCTTTTCCGGCGCTACCCGAATTGGGATTACAGTCAAGCCAACATCGAGTATCTCGCTGCCCTGGGACTGCCCCGGCCCACCCACGTTCCGATCGGATACGTCCCCGAGCTGACACGCATCGCCCCAGCCGCCGAGGACATCGACGTACTTTTCTACGGCATGCTCAGCGAGCGCCGCTACGCCGTTCTCAGGGACCTGCACGACCGAGGCCTTCGTGTCAAATGGCTATCCGGCGTCCTCGGGGCGAGTCGCGATGCCTGGATCGCACGCTCGAAGATCGTCCTCAACATCCACTACTGGGAAGCGAAAATCTTCGAAATCGCGCGTGTTTCCTATCTGCTCGCCAATAGACGCGCGGTGGTCTCCGAGCATGGCGCCGATCCGACATTGGAGCGCGACGTAGCGTCCGGCGTCGCGTTCGCGGAGTACGACGAACTGGTCGATCGCTGTGTGGAACTCGTCGGCGACGAGCGCGCGCGACGCGAGCTCGCCGAGCGGGGCTACCAGGCTTTCTCCGCGCGCGACCAGGTCGCTATCGTGCACCGCGCGCTGTCAGGCCTTGAGGATGTCACCCACGAGACCGCTGCGCGTGAGGATTCGCGCATCGATGTGCGCCTCGAAGGCAAAGACGACACAGATCATCAGCTCCGCAACCGCAACCTGCTCAGGCATAAGTCTGAGCAGGAACGCGATCAGTTGCTGGCCGAGGTCGAACGCAATCCCGAGGATGCGCGGTCGGTCCTATTCCTAGCTCAGAGCTACTTCCAATTGGGCGACATCTACATCGCGCGGAGGTGGTATGCGCGGCGGGTTGAGATGGGCGGCTGCGATGAGGAGGTCTTCTACGCGATGTATCGGCTCGCGCAGTCGATGCAGCAACTGGGTGAACCGTGGGCAGACGTTGAAGACGCCTACCTGCGCGCCTGGATTTTTCGACCGACCCGCGCCGAGCCGCTGCTTCCCCTCGCAACCGGGTACCGCCAAGTGCAGCGCTACCGGCTCGGTTACTTGTTTGCTCAGCGCGCCGCCGAAATCCCGCTTCCCGACGAGGACCTCCTTCTCCCCGCAGAAATCGCACAGGTTTACGCTTGGCGCGCAGCCGATGAGCAGGCGGTGTGCGCATCCTGGATCGGTCAGCACGCCGAGGCGTTCACGCTGTGCCGACGCTTGGTGGCCCGCCCCGACCTCCCCGAGGCTGATCGACAGCGGATCGCGGCCAACCGCGACTTTTCGGTGCCGGCCATGATCGAGGCGGCCACACCATACCCCGAAACCCTGGTGCAGTCCCTGACCGCCGGTCCCGGCGAGGCCGAGGTCACCGTCAGCCTGATCGCCGGACCGGACCGCCAGACCACCGAGGAGACACTGAACTCGTTTCTGCACTGCTGCCTGGATGTGTCACGGGTCGGGCGCTTCCTGGTGCTCGATGCCGGCCTGTCCGCCCCCGACCGCGCGAAGCTGCGGAAACGTTACGGTTTTCTCAAGTTCGCCCGTGGCAGATCCGGCGACGGGCCCGGAGCCCAGCTGGCGCACCTCCGCGTTCAGATCAACGCACGGTTCTGGCTGCACTTGGGCGGCGGCTGGCGGTTTTTCGCCCCCGAGAACTTCATCACCCGCCTGATCGCGGTGCTCGACGCCGAATCCCAGGTGTTTCAGGTGGGCATCAACTTCGCCGACGCGGTCAAGCTGACCGGCGCCACCGCCACCGAGCAGGCGGTGCGCCGGGCACCCGACGCCGGCCGCTACCTATTGACCGACGTGGCGGCCACCGGCCCGGCGATGTTCGACACCGCACGCCTAGATCAAGCCGTCGGTGTGCACAACAGCGACCCCAATCGGCCCGCCCAACATGGGCGACCGGCCACCCGCGCCGGACTGCGCACCGCCAGCCTCGACGAAGTCCTCTGCATCTCAGGTCTAGGCCCCTAGATCTAAATGCCCGAAACCAACTGGGTCGCAGATATTCGAGAGTCTCGGTAGCGTAGGCCCCGGCCCCGGCCGGGGCGACGGCGATGGACAGCGTAGACGAATCGGGGTCCAGCCAGACACTGATCAACCCCGACCTCATGCTAGGCGCTGGGGGCGGTACCTTCTTCTCGCCAATGAGTCCCGCGCGGTGGTCGTCGTCCGGGAAAGTATTCAGGATGCCGGCTCGCCTACGCCACCACAACGGCTGGAGCTCAGCCGCGGCTCATGGCGCCACGCGCATCTCGTAGAAACGCAGTCGCGCAGCGACGTTGCCCTTACCCAGCGACGAGCTACGGCCGACACCGATGGTGTGGGCGTGGATCTGCAGGTTCGTGCCGTTAACCGACGCAGGGCTATTGACGAGAAACGGCTCGGCGGCGTTGCCGGGGACAAGGCGGTGAGCGACCCCGTCGAGCACGAGCGTAGGGACGCTCAGCGGAGCGACGGTTCCCTGAAAAAGCCGATCGAGGACGGTTGGCTCCAGATCGATCCCCACCAGGACTGCCATGTCCGGTCCGCTGGGGGCAGGGACAGTGATCACACCTTCCCCTTCAGTGGGGATCTCCGACAGCGGGGTGAGCGGTCCGCAGTGCGGAGAGTCGCTACGGGTGAATAGCGCCCAGCCTTTCGCGACGCCGCTCACGGTGTAATTGCACAGCAGCGCACGCGAATACCGAGGGGATTCTTGCACACCGACCCGGTTATCTATTGCTCTGCGCCGGGACAGGACGAATTGGGGCCCCGTAGCTAGTGATTCGCTGTTCAGGCCATCGAGGGCGGGCGTGTAGGCCGTGTATGTCTGGAAGACCGGTACCGGCCACCACGCAAAGTCGTAGGCCCACACGGCCGAAGTCTCATAGGGGTCGATGTGGACCGTTCCCCACCCGATGGCTTTGATAAAGCGGCCAGGGATGCCGTAGAGCGCACGCTGTCGTGCCTTGGCTCGTTCGACGCGTTGGTCGACGCGACCTGGCAGGGCAAGCGTGACCAGGCGGTCGACCGCTTGCCCGGGCGCCTGCACTGCCGCCACGATGCGGTCGTCGGGGAAACTACCGAGGACGCTGCTCTCTAGGCCAAGTTCGACTACGACGCTGGCCACCACAACCAACACAAACGCACGGCGACGGATTCCGGAGAGTGGGGTGATGACCGCCGCAACAACGATGAGGCCAATCAGTGCGAAGGCATGCCCGCGGTCAAACCGCCCCAACGCGGCGTGGGCGGTGATCACAGTCATGAGGCCGGCGAGCACCACGAACCTGCGGGGAATCTCCGGGCCGCCACGGACGAACATCACGCAGAGCGCGCCTATCCAGGCAAGGTCCGACACGACAATTGTCCAAAAAAGTGCCACGTTCGCGGGGCTGGCACTGGAAGTCCACTGCGAGAGGGGAATGGACATCGCCTCGCTGTAGCCCGATACGAAAGCGGCGCTGGACCTGAGCCAGGCGGGCAGGTTCCCCAGTTGTTGCCCAGCGAGCACCCACCAGATGAGGGCGGACGCCGCGAACGCGGCCACCGTTGCGCAATGGCGCCCAACAGCTCTCCAGTCGAGCAACGCCGACACGGCCAGCGCGATGATAACGATCGTGAGGCCGGTGTTGAACTTCACCAGCAGCTGGAGCCCGGCGGCCGCGCCGAGCACGAGGCACGTGGTGAACACCGCCGAGCGCCTGGGGTCGTGCTGCAGCAAGGGCACAGCCGCCCACGTGAATGCCGCGAGAAGCACGAAGGTGGGGTACCCGCCGGATGGGTGGAGGATGACGACGATGCCAGTCGTGACGAACGCGCCGATAAGCGACGCCATCGGGGCGTGGCGCTGGCGCAGCGCTGCCGCGATACCCAGGAACAGCGCGGCGACGATGATTGGCTGGTAGATCGTGGCGAGCAGCGACTGTTCGAACGAATAGTACGACAGGGTGGTGAGGAACCCAAGGGGGCCGTAAGTGAATGCGATCTCGGGGCCCCACGCGAGGTGGTGGATGCGCGCCAAGGCCAGTCCGGCCTGCCAAGACGGATCGATCCCGAAGCCGGGGTCGACCGACGCGTGTGGCCAAAAGCAGACAGCAGCGATAGCCGCGGCGAGGCCGCGTTGCCAACGGGCAGAGCCCCATGTTGTCGTCGAACGCCATCTCGTCGCGTGTCCCCACGTTCTCGCGGGTGCCGACGTAGGTGCCGCCATCGCCACAAACTATCAACCATGTCAAAGGGCTTCGCGGTTCTTGTCGATCTCGGCTGCGGTCGCCTAGCTCGGCCGATCCCCGTTCTCGGAATATTCATCGTTGAGGGGGGCACCACGGCGGGCTGGGCCTGCACACTCCCGCCGACATCCACTACTCGCACCGCCGAGGCCGTCCGCGACAAGCGCGCCGCAGTGCTGGCCGCCGAGCAATGATCAGAACCTTGGATGAGCCTCGGTGAGGTGGCGTGAAGTGGACGCACCTTTCCGTGGATGATCTGAATGTCATAGGTCTGATCAAGAGCCAGCGTTGGCTCGCTGGTTCGGGAAGGCCGCTGGCCTCCGTCGTCGTTTGCCATCAACACCGCCTGGATCACCCCCGCCGCGATCGCCATCGACCTGCTGTGCTGGATGAGGCTGTTGCTGCTGGACGGGCCGTTGACCAAGGCCGAACCCGCCCCTGCGTCGCCGGCTGCTGCGCACCGCCGTCCGGTTGATCAGCCACTCGGCTGACCTGAACGTGCGCCTCTGCCGAACCTGGCCCTGGGCACAAGATTTCGCCGAAGTTTTCAGCCGCGCCCTGGCCACCCCCTGACCAGCTGGCCGCTGACCGAACGGACTACGACGAACTGGTCGACCGCTGTGTGGAACATTGCACAGCACAGCCTCGGGCCGCCACGGTCGTACTGACGCGTTACCGCCCCCGCCGCTTGCAGCCGATTAACACTTGCCGTTGTTCGCGGCCGCCAAGGTGATCGCCTTCGCCTGCAGCGCGCCGCCCCCATCCTTGGTGGTGCCAGACGCTGTGATGCACTTGCCTTGCGCGATGGCCCCGGAATTGGCGACGTTCACCTGGGCGTACTGCGTTTTGTCGTCCACCTTCACGGCGGTCTGAGACGGATTTCCGTTGACGTCGGTACCGCTCACCGTGATGGTGTCACCTGCCACGGACGCAACCGTGCCGTGAACTGGCTGATTCGGTGCGGGGTTTGCCGGAGCTTTAGGTTGGGGGCACTTGCCGTTGGCAGCTGGGACTATGCTCACGGCCTTTGCCGTGACAGCGCCGCCTGCGGCCGGGGCGGTGGGAACCACCGCCACGCAGCTGCCGTTCGTGACGTTGCTGAGCTGAGCCGCGGTTCTCTCGTCGATCTTCGTCGCGGGGGTGACGTCGACGGCGGCCGTCCCGTTTTTCTCGGTGACCTGTATCGCGTTGCCCGACACAGATGCGATCAGTCCGTGGACCTGCTGTCGGGCGTTGGGGGACGCCGGCGACGACGTGGCTGGGGGCTGCGCATTGTTCGACTTGTTCGACGAACTGCACGCGCCCACGGACAGCGCGGTCGCGGCCGCAACCGCGAGGACCGCCAGTCCGGTCAACCGGGCGGGCTGGAAAGTAAGTTGCATCGAGACCCCTTCAATCGTCGGCCGCTGTGGCCAGGTTAGCTAAGCAACGGTTCGGCCAGCGGCGGAACTAACTGCCCGCGATGGCTCGGTGCCAGACTACTGGGTTTTTTTGGCCGTCGTGCCGAATCGTCTGACCGGAAAATCATCCAGAGTGACCGGACACGGCGAAGCCGCCCGGCGCGGCCGGGTCCACCTTGTGAGGATGACTGTTCGATATCCGCAGCGTTACGACTATCCTCACCTCCGATATTCCAGCTATTAACCCCATCGACCCAACGTGGACACCACACACGACCTTCCCGACGTCACCCGATCCTGGAGTTCCCGCTTACACCTGAGACATCGGAAAAACGAGAGGGCGATTCTGGCCAGTGCCGCCGACTTCGCCATAGATACGCCGCAGACGCGCTCGTATGCTCTGAGCTGCGACGATACGCCAAAGATCCGAAATACCGGCCATGAACACGGTCCGTGTCTTAGATTTGAATTGACTGGCATATTAGCTGCCCTAACGGGCGCCGCCGGCTTCCTTATACCCCGCTTCCTTATATTAGGAGACTCCCGGAATGGATGATCCGCCGCGCCGTGAACTGTTCGACGAGGAGCTATACCTTCGCACCTTTCCCGACATCGCGCGGGCCGTGCGCGATGGCCAATTCTCATCGGGCTACCACCACTGGACGCTGCACGGCCGGTTTGAGGTCGCTGCCGGCCAGCGCGAGGCCGGACCATTTCTGCTCGCCGCGCTCGACCACGGTGTTGAGGGCTCTGCGGCCAGCGACGACCTGTTTGGCGATCTGGCCGTCGAAGAGACCTTGCTGGTGGTCGCGGAGCCAAACTCGCCAGAGGAGCCGGCCGGCGGGTCTGAACCCGTCAAGCGGACAAGGCGGCGTGGCCAGCCGGGTAGTGCCGAGGCGGAAGACCTCGTAGAGGACGAGCCTCAATTCGAGCTGCGCCCGGCCCACCATCACGCAGAGCTGGCCCGGAAACTGGTGGAGGCCGGGGACATCGAGGGGGCAGCCGAGGCGATCGCCGATGCCGTCGGAGCTGCGGAACCGTCCGACACGGCGATCCTGCTCCTCGCCGGCGACATATTCAGCCGCGTCCGCTTCTTGCCCGGCTCGCTCGTCGTCAAGTCCGTTCAGGCCACTCTCACCGATGCGGAGTTCCACCGCCTCGTCACCGTCTGGACCGAACACTGCCGCGCCGGATTGTCCGAGGCGGATGTCGAGAGCCTGCTTACGGCGATCGAGACCGACCGCAAGATCCTGGATGGCACGCCGTCCGGCCGGCCGCCCGCCCTCAATGCCAGGCTCTGTCCGTTCATGTTGGCGACGATGGTCGGCAGCATCAGGTTGCCGGCGGCGCTGCAGATTCGCGTCTTCGACCATCTCCGTGAAACGATCACCCCAGAGCCTGGCGACACCGCACGCTCGCACGTCTGGCCGATCCTGCTGCCAGTCCTCCACGAATACGTAGGGGTGGTCTCAGTCCGTGCGATGCTGGGCGGCCACTCGGATCTCGCTCCGCTGATCACTGAGTTCGCGGCACTTCTGTTCCGTGAATTCCACGAGCAGGCCGTAGCTGAGCGGCTACTGGAAGTGGCGACCTCGCTCGATCCCGCGCTGCGCGCGGACCCCTTCTACCGGACCACCTACGTGCAGGTGCTGCAGGCCAGATCCGCCAACTACGAGATCGCAGCGTATCTCGGCTCGATTGACGGGACGGAGCTCAGCGCTCCCAGCCTCTTTCTCGCGGCCTACCGTGTCTCCACGGCGCTCACCGTCGGCAATCCGGCCGACTTCCTTTCGACTCTGGACTCGCTGTGCGAGCTCTCAAAGATGGTCTACGATAACGATCCCCACGTCTTTGAGCAGGCCGTCCAGCTGATCCAAGGCGAGCTGCAGCGCTTCACCGACGCAATGATCGGCCGCACCCAGCAGCGGGCCAACCGCGGCGACCTCACGGGCGGGCGCGAGCAGCGCGCCGAGATCCTCGAGCACGGCCTAGCCGTGTTGCGTGGCCTGGAGGATATTCAGCATCTTGCCGCCACGCCCGCGACGGTGAGCAGCGAGCGTGCCAGGCCCGCACGCATCCTGGTGATCGGCTCGCAAAACCCGGCGCAGTGCTGGGTCTACCGCGTCCAGCAGAAGGTCGAATTCCTGCGCATGGCCGGGTACGACGCGGTGGCAATCGATTTCGGCCGCGCCAGCATTTCCGAAATCCACGAGCAGCTGTGCTTCGCCAGCCACGCCATCATCTTCAGGCTTCCGGCCTTCAGCGATGTTCTGATGTTGACACTCTATGCCAGGAGGTTGGGTGTCAGGCTGTTCTACGACATCGACGACCTGATCTTCGACGACCGTCACTTCCCGGGGCCGTTCGAGAACTATTCCGGGCTCATCACGCGCGACACGCACACGCATCTGGCGATGGACAACCCGTTCTTCCGGGTCGCCATGGCCGCGGCGGGAGACGTGATCGTCTCGACGGAGCCGCTGGCCGAGATCGCGCGCGAGGTGCTCGGACCGTCCGCGCGCGTCCAGGTCTGTCGCAATATGGTGGGACTCGAGCTCGCCGCTACCGCGGGCCTGCCGAGACTGCGCAGGGACGACGACAAGATCCGGATCTTCTTCGGCAGCGGGACCCTCGCCCACAAGGGTGAGTTCTATGATGTCGTGGTTCCGGCGATCGCCCGAGTCATGGCCAAACGCCCCAAGGTCGATTTGCATCTGGTTGGCGCCTTCGTCGTGCCCACTGCGCTCGAACGCTTCGCGAGCCGCATCAAAGTCGAGCCTGCGGGCATGGCGTACGGCGCTTATGTCGACCTGTTCCGCGAGGCCGACATCAACATCGCCGTGATGGAGGACAGCGTCGCGGTGGACTGCAAGAGCGAGCTGAAATGGTTCGAGGCCGGGGTCTTCGGCATCCCGTCCGTGGTGTCGCCGTCCCGCAACTACGTGGATGTGCTGGCGGACGGCAAGGACGTGCTCTTCGCACGGACGACCAAGGAGTGGCACGACGAGTTGCTGCGCCTCGTGGACAGGCCGGCGCTCCGTCAACGGATCGGCGCCGAGGCCAAGCGCAAGATCGAGCAGAGTTACACCTGGCGCGCCGGCGCAGACAGCCTCGCTTCGGTCCTCGGGCTTGACGCGCCGCGGACCCCCGCCCAGCATCGGCGCACAAAGCTACTCTTCGTGAACGTGTTTTTCTGGCCGCAATCGATCGGGGGTGCCACCCGCATTCTCGAAGATTCGGTTCGCTATATCAGCGAGCAGTATCCCGATGAATTCGAGCTCTTTGTGCTATGCGCCGACGAGAGCCCCGACCCACGGAAGCCTTATCACATCGAGCAGTACTGGCACGGCGCGGCGCTGGTGACGCGCATCGGCGTACCGCTGCGCCCCTGGTCCGATCATGAGGATCCACGCATCGAAAGCTTCGTGCGGCGCTTCGTGCACGAATATCAGATCGACATCGCACACATCCACTGCGTCCAGCTCCTGACCGCCGCCGCCCTTCGGGCGCTATGCGACAGCGGAAAGCCAACGGTCGTGACCGTGCACGACGCCTGGTGGCTCTCGGTTCACCAGTTCCTGTTCACTCCGCAAGGCGAGGTGATCGGTCCTGGCTGGGCTGAATGGGCCGCGTGCGAGCTGGCCGGGGCCGATTCCGAGCAGCGAGGTAAGCTGCTGGCCCGCCGTTTGGACCTCATGGCGCTGCTGGGGCGGGCGAGCCGTGTGCTGGCCGTGTCGGAGAGCTTTGCGACTGTCTATCGCGCGGCGGGCCTGCCGACGACCGGCGTCAACGAGAACGGCGTGGCTGAGCTGCCGGCCGTGCCTTACCCCCGTTCCCGTCAGGCAGGCGCGCCGATCATCATCGGTTTCGTCGGCGGCATGAGCGCGCACAAGGGCTATGACCTGCTGCGTGCGATCGTCCGGGGCGCGTCGTTCCGGAACCTCGAGTTCCTCATCGTGGACCATGCGATGGGTTTCGAGTCATCGCGGCGGTCCCGCTGGGGCGACTCTCGCGTGCGCTTCGTTGGCCGTTACCCTCAGACACGCGTGCAGGAGCTCTACGCTGAGCTCGATATCCTCGCCGCCCCCTCGCTCTGGCCGGAAAGCTTCGGCCTCGTCACGCGCGAGGCGCTGCTGGCGGGCGTGCCGGTCATTGCTTCTAATCGCGGCGATGTCGGCCGGCACGTCACACCCGGTGTCGACGGCTGGATCGTGGATGTGACCACGCCGCGCGCGCTTCATGACCTGCTGGCACGGCTAGACCGCGGAGAGGAGGCGGTTCCCGTCGTCTCGCCCGAGCGCAGCTTTCGCAGCCCGACCGATCAGGTCGAGGAGTTGGTGACGCTGTATCGGAGCCTCACCGACACGCCGCGTTCGGCTCGCGTCCGCCGATCTCGTTCCTCGGCAGACCCGAGCCCCAAGCGTTCTCGCAAACTGGGTGGCCGGGCAGGCCAGGCTTCGGAATGAGGATTGTTCTTCATATCGGGCCCCACAAGACCGGCACCACATCGATACAGACACATCTTGGCGCCCTCCTCCGCGAGCCGGTGGCCGGCGGTTACTGGTACCCGGTCCCCGGACGGCGCGGCCCAGGCCATGCGGATCTCGCTCGGGCGTGCCTGCAGGAGGCGAGACCGATTGCCGAGCTCGACCGGGTGATCGCTACTGCCCAGGCGGCAGGGGTCGGCACGCTCGTCCTCAGCTCGGAGGAGTTCGCCCACGCCTTCCCGGCGGGCTTCCCTCGACTGAAGAATGCCCTGGAGGGCTACGAGGTCCACCTCGTGGTCACCCTCAACGAGATCGGGCGTCGCGCGGCCTCGATCTGGCAGGAACTCGTCAAGACCGGGCGTGTCGTCGGTCTCGAGAAGGGGATCGAGCAGATCCTCTCCCGCGAGCCCGCCATACAACCGCATCTGACCCGCGGGTTCATCGACGCGCTGGCGCCGCACAAGACCTCGGTTGTGCTGTCCCATCACCGGGCACCGGCCGCCGAGTTGCTGACCAATCTGTGCCGGGCGATCGGTCTGTTCGAGGCGGTGCCCGGGGCCGAGGCGGCTAGTCGCGCGTCGACGCTTCTTCTCAACCAGTCCCTGGGCGTCACCGAGGCGGAGATACTCCGGTCGGTCAACAGCTGGGTCCGCCAGGCCGTGGGGGACCTCAGCGAGATCCCGTATTATGAGATCAGAAATCTGTACCTGAATCTGTTCAACACTCCGATCTGGCGCAACTCAGTTCCGTTGCGGCCCATCACGGTTCCGCCCGCCCATGTGGCGGAAGTCCTCAACCGCGGGCGGTGCGAGCTCGATGATTTGAGGAAGCTCGCGGATGAGGGCCGCGCCACGATCTTCGGCGATCTCGACACCGTGGAGGCCGCCCTGGTCGAGAGTTGACCGGAGGGTCGACGCGATGATCTACGGCGCTCGCGGTTCATCTTGGATAACGGGCCGGAGGATCTGGATTCCTCCACACATCCTCTCCGCGCGGCTTGGAGCGGCCCGGCATTCTCCTCCCCGTATATTCTGTGTTACATCGACTACCCAAGGGATCCAGCCAATGGGCCGGCCGGTGGAGCCACCAGGAGTCGATGGGATCGTTAATGCCGAAGTTTGTGATTTGCGGGATGGAACACAGCGGCACCACCCTGATCTCCGACCTGTTTCGCCAGGTGCCGGGGATCGATGCCGGGTTCGAGGTCGGGGTCCTGCTGTGCCCGTCTCCGAAGGAGTTCGAGGGGTTCGATCCGTTTTTCACCAACATGATCGGCGGCTGGAAACTCACCAAAGAGGAGCTCGCCGAGGCCTGCCACGCCGAAAATTTCGACGGCTTCTATGCGAGGGTCAAGGCGCTATCGAAGGCTTTGCCGCCTGGCACGACGGATATATTCGACAAGACTCCACGCTATCTCAGCCGCCTCGACGACTGCATGAACCGAGCGGACGTCCCGTTCATCGCCAGCTTCAAGGACCCGCGCAGCATCGTCTTCTCGGACTTCATGCGGTCAAAAAATAAAGACTTCGACGCTTGGTATCCGGCCTACATGGTGCCGAAACGCCGCTACCTGAAGACGTGCTACCAGAACTACCAAAAGGCGCGGACGCGCAACGAGGGCAAGGTCGCCTTTGTGGCACTCGAATCGCTGTGCTTGGATGCCCGCGCGAGCTGTGAGCGCCTGTTCAAACATGTAGGGCTCGAGTTCAAGACCGAATACGTGCTCCTGTCGAACCAGCGCTACGAGCAGACGCGCGCCAACAGCATCTCGGCGCGCATCCCGTTCGAGTACAAGGAGAATCTCACCGACGGGCAACAGCGGCGGATCATGGAGGATTTCGCGGAATGCGGCGACTGGTTCTACGAGTGACGCAGCAGCACCGGCATAGTTGTACTGACCTGAGAGGTTAGGTACGCGGCTGGCGGATGGTTGACCGCCGAGTGCGGTGTGGCACAACTGACCGCATGGACGTCTGAATTGCAGATTTAATCGCCAGGCTCCATTCACCCATCACCGCGATACTGGGTAAATAGAGCCTATTGTGCGCATCGCGTCGCGTGAGGTTTACCGAAGCCGCTGGATGGTGTTGCGGGAGGACCAAGCGAATCGCTGGGGTCGATGCTCGCGATGGCTTCGGGAGGAAGCCGCCACCGTGGAGAAGGCGCGCGAGCCGTTTTGGCGCGCGCCGTAGCTACGTCGATACTGTCAAAACACGATTCGCGGCAGCCCGCGAAAAAATCTGCGCCGAATGCCGGTTTACCGGCGCCGCGCGGAATGACAGAACAGTTCGGGTTTGGTCGTCGCCCTTGGCTACTAGTGCGAGTTGTTGAATTGGATGCTCTGGCTGACCTGATCGATCGCTTGGTTGACTAGCTGGAATGCCAGATCACGGTGCCCGCCCGCGTCGCCGCCAGCCTGTTGCAGTTCACTCGCAGCCTGCCGAAGGTCGTTCTCGGCGTTCGTCATGTGTTCCCCCACCGCATACGCCATACCGGCGCCCAGCACGCCAAAACTAGTTGCTGTGAGTACTCCGGCAACGGCCAACCGAAACTTGGAAATTTGCACTGCGGCCCTTTCTCTAGCGCGGAAGCTAACTGGAAAGGTACAGGTCGGCGGACGATGACCGACGACGACACGAGGTTGCAGCGGAGGTTTTCAGAAATTCTTGCGTCCGCCCAGCAGCGGCCACCGACTCGGCGACTCAAGATCACGCATTGGCGACCGCGAACGCAACAAAATCGCACAGGTGGGCAACCGGTTCTACAAACGGTTTACGGGCAGCTACGACCTAGCAAGTAGACAAGCTCGACAGTTCTATATGCCGTCGGGGCGGCGCTAGGCCTGCTTTTTGTGGGGCGGCGCAGCACCGGGCAACACGCCGGGTTGCGCGCCCTGGGCCAGAGCGTAGGCGTAGGCCACGAAGGCGAGTTGCTCGGATGACAACGCGCCAGCGGCCTTGCTCTCGATAGTTTTCAAGAGTTCGCGTTTGGCTTTGAGGTTCTGGATCGTGATTTCGCCTATCAGGCTCTTGCGCAGGCTGTCGAGGTCGTCGTCGGGCATGCGCTCTCCATTCCATTGCGTTGGTTGATTTTCGCCGGCCCCGTCCAGGATATTTGACGGCGTCCGAGGCGTTGACGTTTCCAGCCGGCTGAATTGCGCTGCGACATCTGGGTGGCCACGCTGAAGGCCTACCGACACCATCGACTCTGAAACTGTGGCTCCTAGCCGCGGTGCGTTGGTCGATTCGCGAGCACGGCGGCGAGCCGTCCAGTCGCCTGGTCGACGAACTGCTCGACGAGCGCGCCGAGCAGACCGGAAGCAGATTGCTCGGCAACGGGCCAGCGACCGCATGGGCACTAGCGGAACTCCTGGCAGACAATCCCGAGACGGTGCTGCTCGACTACGAAATCCCGGCGAACTCGCCAACGGCGACATCCCGGGCGCGGCAGACATACCGCTGGCCCAGCTGGCGCAACGGGCCGGCCAGCTGGACCCGACCTGCCTGATGACGGTCTACTGTGCAGCTGGCTACCGCTCGATGATCGCGGCCAGCTGGTTGGCGGCTGCCGGCGTTTCTGACCTGCTGGGCGGGTACGCGGCTTGGGTGCAGATGCAGGTCCTCGATGCCGTCCCGACTTTGCCTCGCTAGATCGCTCGCAAGCAGTCCCGGGCGATGGCCAGCTCTTCGTTGGTCGGTATCACGAGCACGGCGATCGGCGAGGAGTCTGTCGAGATCCGCCGGGCATCGTTGCCGGACTGCGAGTTTCGCTGCTCATCGATCTCAATGCCCAGCGCCTCCAGCCCGCTCAGCGCGTCGCGTCGCACCAACGCGACGTTCTCGCCGATGCCCGCTGTGAAAGTTACAACGTTGGTGCGGCCCAGCACCGCTAGGTACGCACCGACGTACTTGCGCAGCCGATGGACAAACACGTCATACGCCAGTTGCGCTGAACCGTAACCGGATTGGATCATCTCCAGCAGCCGGCGATAGTCGCGCTCGCCGGCCAGACCGAGTATGCCGGACTGCGTGTTAAGCATCGATTCGACTTGGTCCACGCTCATCTCCGCCACTCGGCACAGGTAGCCGATGATGGCAGGGTCGATGTCTCCGCTTCGGGTCCCCATCACCAAGCCCTCCAACGGCGTCAGCCCCATCGACGTCTCAACGGGCCGACCCCCCTCGATCGCCGAAGCGGACGCGCCGTTGCCCAGATGCAGCACAATCTGATTCAGGTCCTGCAGCGGCCGGCCGAGAAACTCAGCGGCCTGCTGGCTGACGTATTGGTGTGAAGTGCCGTGGAATCCGTACCGACGGATATGCCACTTTTCGGCCAGGTCACGGTCGATGGCGTAGGTGGCCGCCGCCGCAGGCAGGTTGTGAAAGAACGCGGTGTCGAACACCGCGATATGCGGCACACCCGGCAGCATCTTGCGGGCCACCTCGATACCCTCCACAGCGGGCGGATTGTGTAACCGTGCCAGCAGCGACAACTGTTTGAGTTCGCCGATAACCGCGTCATCGACCACGGTCGGTTGGTAGAACATTGGCCCGCCGTGCACAACCCGATGGCCAACCGCCGCCAGCCCGCACGTCTTCAAATCGATACCAGTCTCGGACAACTGGTCGAACGCCGTCCGCAGCGCCGCGGCGTGGTCGGCCACCGGCGATGACGGCTCACCGATCTGCTCGACGGTGCCGTCGGCCAGCGAAGTGCCCGAATCTGGCTCGATCAGTTGATACTTCAACGACGACGAGCCGGAGTTGATCACAAGCACCGTGCGCTTAGGCATGAGCACCCTGCGCCTGGATCGCAGTGATGGCGACGGTGTTGACGATGTCTTCGACCAGAGCACCGCGGGACAGGTCGTTCACCGGCTTGTTCAAACCTTGCAACACCGGACCGATCGCGATCGCGCCCGCGCTACGCTGCACCGCCTTGTAGGCGTTGTTGCCGGCGTTGAGGTCGGGAAAGATGAGTACGGTGGCCCGACCGGCGACTGGCGAATCACGCATCTTGGTGGCCGCAACGGACGGCTCAACCGCCGCGTCGTATTGAATCGGACCCTCGACCAGCAGCTGCGGCGCACGGCTGCGCACCAATTCGGTTGCGTCCCTGACCTTGTCGACGTCGGCGCCGGTGCCGGATGCGCCGGTGGAGTAGGATAACATGGCCACCCGCGGCTCAATGCCGAATTGCGCTGCGGTCTGCGCGGAGCTGATCGCGATATCAGCCAGCTGCTCGACCGTCGGGTCGCGGACGATGGCACAGTCCCCGTACGCCAACACCTGGTCCGGCAGACACATCAGGAAGACGCTGGACACTGTCGAGATGCCCGGTGCGGTACCGACGATCTCGAAGGCGGGGCGAACGGTGTGTGCCGTGGTGTGCGCAGCACCGGACACCATCCCGTCGACATGGGAGTTGTAGACCAGCATCGTCCCGAAATACGACACGTCGTGGATGATCTCGCGGGCTTGCTCGACGGTGATGCCCTTCTTGGCACGCAGCTGCGCGTACTGCTCGGCGAACTGATCGCACAACTCACTGGTCCGTGGATCGAATACCGTTGCGCCATCCAGCTCAACTCCGAGTTCGGCTGCCCGAGAACGGATCTGGCTCTCGTCGCCGAGGATGGTCAAATCGGCGATGCCGCGCTGCAGCAGCCGCCCGGCGGACTTGAGGATTCGATCATCGTCACCCTCCGGCAGCACGATGTGCTTGCGGTTCGAGCGGGCCCGCTCACGCAGCTGGTAGGTGAACATCTGCGGTGTCGTCACCTTGGGGATCGGGATCGCCAACTGCGCCAACAAATCCCCGAGGTCCACATGGGTTTCGATCAGCTGCAGCGCGGTGTCGATCTTGCGCTGCGACGACGTGGTGACTCGGCCGCGCGTCGATCCCACCGCGCTGGCCGTGTCGAACGTACCCAATGTGGTGGCGATGATCGGCAGCCGCAGCCGCAGGCCAGCCACCAGCGCAGCGATCGAATGATGCAGCTCGAACCCGCCGTTGAGGATGATGCACGACAGCGACGGAAACCCTTCCGCGGCATGGGCGCTGGCGACGGCCAGCACCACATCTGAGCGGTCACCGGCCGTGATCACCGCCGCGCTCTCCCCCAGCCGCTCCAGGGTGTGGTCTGCCGTCATTCCCGCGACCACCACACCCATGACCTCGCGGCTCATCAACGCAGTGTCACCGCTGACCAGCGTCCCGTTCACCGCGCTCTGCAGGTCGGCCACCGTCGGCGCCACCAGGAGCGGTTCGTCGGGCACCACATAAGTTTTGGGCCCCAGCGGGCGCAGCGCCTCGGCGATCGCACTCAATTGAGATGGCTCGCAACGGTTTGCCACCACCGCGGCGGTATGCGCGTGCTGGGCACTCAGTTCGGTCAGATACACCTCGATGGCGTGGACTACCTGCTCGGCGCTGCGGTCCTTGGCCCGCACCGCCAGCAGCACCGGCGCGCCGAGGTTGACCGCGATGCGGGCGTTCACGCTCAGCTCGGCGGGGCTGGCCACATCCGTGTAGTCGCTGCCCACGATGACAACCACATCGCACTCGGCGGCCATCGCGTGATACCGCTCGACGATGTCGTCGATAGCGCCATCACGATCGGCATGTAGCTGCTTGTAGGTCACACCGATGCAGCGCTCGTAGGGCACGCCTGCGGTGGTCTGCGCCAGCAGCAGCTCCAGAATGTAGTCGCGGTCATCACCGGCGCGGGTAATCGGCCGGAACACACCGACTTTGACCACCGTGGCGGCCAGCCGATGCAGGATGCCCAGCGCGATCGCCGACTTGCCGGTGTCGCCCTCCGGCGCCGCAATGTACAGACTGGAAGCGGGCACGCTGCGGATCAGCCCAGCCGACGAAGCCGGGGCTCGAGATCCTTTTGGAAGACCTCCAGGAAGCGGCGCTGGTCGTGGCCCGGCGCGTGGAACACCAAGTGGTTGAGACCCCAGTCGACGTAGTCCTTGACCTTCGCGACGGCCTCGTCTGGATCCGATGCGACGATCCAGCGCTTGGCGACCTGCTCGATCGGCAGCTCGTCGGCGGCCTTCTCCATCTCCAGCGGGTCGTGAATGCTGGTCTTCTGTTCGGCTGTCAGCGACAGCGGCGCCCAGAACCGGGTATTCTCTAGCGCCAGTTCAGGATCGGTGTCGTAGGAGATCTTGATCTCGATCATCCGGTCGATGTCGTCGGGGTTCTTGCCCGCCGCCTCCGCGCCCTCCTTCATGGCGGGGATGAGCTTGTCCTTGTACAGCTCCTCACCCTTGCCGGACGTGCAGATGAATCCGTCGCCCGCGCGGCCTGCGTACTTGGCGACCTGCGGCCCGCCCGCGGCGATGTAGATCGGGATGCCGCCCTCGGGCACGTCGTAAATGGAGGCGCCCTTGGTGTGGTAGTACTCGCCCTCGAAATCGACCCGGTCGCCCAGCCACAGCTCGCGCATCAGCCGCACGGATTCACGAAGCCGGGCGTAGCGCTCCTTGAACTCCGGCCACTCGCCCTCGTATCCGGTGGCGATCTCGTTGAGCGACTCCCCGGTGCCGACCCCGAGGAAGATGCGGTCCGGGTATAGGCATCCCATCGTGGCGAACGCCTGCGCAATGACGGCGGGGTTGTAGCGGAAGGTGGGGGTGAGCACCGAGGTCCCCAGCTGGAGCCTGTTGGTGCGTTCGCCGACGGCGGTCATCCAGGCGAGCGAGAACGGCGCGTGCCCGCCCTCGTGCCGCCACGGCTGGAAATGGTCGCTGACCGTCGCGCTGTCCATGCCGTGCGCTTCGGCGGCGACCGCCAGTTCAACGAGTTCGCGCGGCGCGAATTGTTCAGCCGACGCCTTATATCCGAGTTTGAGTTCAGCCACGCTGTTGTTTCTACTCCAGTCTCTAGACTCTGGGGCATGGCACCGGTGCTCAAAGCCGTCACCGAGACCGTGCATCTGGTTCAGGGCGGGGCGGTTAACTGGCTGATAGTCGCCGACGATGCCGGCGTCATGCTGGTTGACGCCGGTTACCCGGGTGATCGCGACGACGTGTTGGCATCGCTGCGGGAGCTGGGATACCAGGCCGGCGACGTGCGCGCGATCCTGCTCACCCACGCCCACATCGACCACCTGGGTTCGGCGATCTGGTTCGCCAAAACCCATGGCACGCCGGTCTACTGCCATGCTGCGGAGGTCGGTCACGCCAAGCGGGAGTATCTTGAGCAGGCGTCGCCGCTCGACATCGCGTTGCGGGTTTGGCAGCCTCGGTGGGCGTTATGGTCCGCGCACGTCGTGCGCAGCGGCGGGCTCAGCCGCGAAGGCATTCCCACCGCCCAGCCGCTGACCGCCGATATGGCCGCAGAGTTGCCCGGCCAGCCAATGGCCATCCCCACCCCCGGTCACACCGGCGGTCACTGCTCGTATCTGATCGACGGCGTACTGGCCAGCGGCGACGCGCTGGTCACCGGGCATCCCCTGCTGGCACGCAGTGGACCGCAACTCCTGCCGGCGGTGTTCAGCCACGACCAGGACGGCTGCATCCGCAGCCTGGCGGCGCTGGCGCTGCTGGACACCGAAGTTCTGCTGCCCGGGCACGGTGATCTGTGGCGGGGCCCGATCCGTCAAGCCACCGATGCGGCGACCGCATTGGCGCGCTAGGCGCAGCGCTCGGTCACGATTCGATCACGTTCGACATCACGATCCATTAAGAGTCGACGGTGTTCTCTAAGAGAACGGCCTCACACGAGACTCAGTTCACCTCAGGCGGCCCAAACGTCTCTCCTGCAACGAGTTCCGGTGCGTGAGGTCGGCGTACCTTGGGCTTTGACCTCAGGGGATCGGCAACCCCGTGATCAATCTTCGTCTTGAAGGAAACAAGCAATGATGAAATTCAGTGGTAAGACCATGCGCCGGCAAGCCGCCGGGTGCGGTCTGCTCGCCGGTCTGGCTGCCACGGTGATCGCGGCGCCAACGGCATCCGCGGCGCCTGACTGCAGTCCTGCCGGAGTGTCCAACACGGTCAGCTCGGTGACGGGATCGGCCACCCAGTACCTGGGTAGTCACCCGGATGCCAACGCGGTCGTCATGGCCGCGGAAAACGAGCCGCGCCCGCAAGCGGCGTCGGATCTGCGGAACTACTTCACCGCGCACCCGCAGGAATATTCCGAGCTGCGGGGAATCCTGGCGCCGATCGGTGACACTCAGCGCCAGTGCCACACCACGGGGCTGTCACCCGATCTGGAGGCGGCCTACAACGAGTTCATGGCCGGGTAGACGCCGACCGGGTCAGCCGGCCAGATGCTCGCGCAGCGTCTGGCCGGTGTACTCGGTGCGGTACGCGCCACGCTCCTGCAGTAGTGGCACTACCTGGTCGACGAAGTCGTCCAGTCCGTGCGGGGTCAGATGCGGCACCAGGATGAATCCGTCGCACGCGTCGGCCTGGATGTAGCGGTCGATCTCGTCGGCGATATGCGCAGCGGTACCGACAAACTGCTCGCGGCTGGTGACCGCGATGACCAGTTCGCGGATCGAAAGCTTTTCGGCTTCAGCGCGTTCACGGAATTTGCGGGCCACCGCAAACGGGTCGCCATGCCGGACACGGCCCTGGGTGATGCCGGTGTCACCGGTCGGATCGAAAGCGGGCAGTGGCCCGTCGGGGTCGTAGTCGGAAAGGTCGCGCCCCCATATCTGCTCGAGCATCGCGATCGCCGTCGCACCGCTGACTTGCTGGTGCCGGATGTGCACCGCCTTGTCGGCAGCCTCCTGCGCGGAATCGCCGAGCACAAACGTCGCTGCGGGAAAAACCTTGAGCTCGTCGGGGTTTCGCCCAGAGGAGGCCGCACGGCCTTTCACGTCGGCGTAGTAGCGCTGACCGTCCTCGAGTGATCCATGCAGCGTGAACAGCGCGTCGGCGTGCCGGGCGCCAAAGTTTCGACCTTCGTCGGAGTCGCCGGCCTGCAATAGCACCGGACGCCCCTGCGGCCCGGCCGGCAGCGTCGCCACCCCACGGACGTCGAACTGGGCGCCGTGATGGTCGACGGTCCCGATGCGGCCGGGATCGACGTAGGTCCCGGCGTCGACGTCGGCCACCACGGCGTCGGCTGCCCAGCTGTCCCAGAATTCGCTTGCCACGGACAGGAACTCGTCGGCGCGACGGTAACGTTCGGCGTGCTCCAGGAAGCCACCGCGCCGAAAGTTCTCGCCGGTGAAGGCATCCGAGGAGGTGACGATGTTCCAACCGGCACGACCCTCGGAGAGATGGTCCAACGTGGCGAATTGCCGTGCCACTTCAAATGGTTCGTTGAAGGTGGTGTTGATGGTCCCGGTCAGGCCGAGCCGGTCGGTCACGGCGGCCAGCGCCGCCAATACGGTGAAGGTATCGGGCCGGCCCACCACGTCCAGGTCGTAGATCCGGCCTCGATGCTCGCGTAGCCGCAGGCCCTCGGCCAGGAAGAAGAAGTCAAACAGTCCCCGCTCGGCGGTGCGGGCCATGTGCACGAACGAGTCGAACTCGATCTGGCTGCCCGCCGCGGGGTCGGTCCACACGGTGGTGTTGTTGACGCCCGGAAAGTGGGCAGCCAGGTGAATGGGCTTGCGGTGCTTGCCTTCCCGTGTGCTCATCCGCCGACTCCCCAGCGTTTGGCGAGCAGCTCGTGGGAGCGGAGACGATCTTGGTGGTCGTGGGTCACCGACGTGACGACAAGTTCGTCGGCGCCGGTCAGTTTTTGCAGCGCGGACAGCCGCTCGGCGACCTCATCGTGGTCGCCGACGAATTGCGTCTCCAGCCGGTCCTTCACCACCGGCAGCTGTTCGTCGGGTATCGGTCGGCAGTCCTCGGGGCGCGGGTAGGGCACCGCCCCGACCCCGGTACGGATGGAGTACACCCACTGCCCGTAGCCGGCCGCAAGTCGCCTTGCTGTCGCGCTGTCTTCGGCGACGACGACGTCGGCGGACACCACAACGTAGGGCTCTCGCAGCGTCGCCGAGGGAACGAACGTATCCCGGTAGGCCTCGATGGCCTCCAGCGCGGTCGCCGGGGTGATGTGATAGCTCGCCACGAACGGCAGTCCGTGCGCGCCGGCCAATCGTGCGCTCTGACCCCTGGTACTGCCAAAGACCCACGGCAACAACCCGGACCGCTCACCCGGGACGGCATGCACATCGAAACCCGCGACCTCGTAGGTACCGTCGAGCATCGCGAGGATGTCGCCGAGTTGCTCGGCGAAGTCCGGCGCCACCGCCTCCGGCTGCTGCAGGATCTCCATCGTCGCCTTGACGCGCTCGGTGTCGAGCAGCCCACGCAGGTCGAACGGCAGCGGGATCACCACCCCGTCGACTTCGCGCCACACCCGCGGCGGGCGATTCCTAGTCGACGGCGGCTTCGGCTTGAATCCGGTGTCACGTCGTTGCCCGCGGCCGACACCAAGGTCGATGCGGCCCGGGTAGAAGGCCTCGAGCATGCCGAAACTCTCGACCACCGCAGCTGCCGTGGTGTGGGTCAACTGCACAGCGGCCGAACCTACTCGAATCGTGTTGGTAGCGGCCGCGATCTGTCCGATCAGCACGGCCGGTGCCGAGCTGGCGACGCCGACGAAGTGATGTTCGGCGATCCAGAACCGGCGATATCCCCATTGTTCAGCGCGCTGGGCAAGATCGATGGTGTTGCGCAGCGCCGTCGCGGCGTCACTGCCGGCGCTGATCGGCGCCAGGTCGAGAATCGAGAGCGGGACCACGGTCAAGACGTCACCTTCGCATAGCGGTTGGGCGCAACCGGCAGGCCGAGCCGTTGACGCAGCGCCTGGCCGTCGGAGTACGCGGTGCGAAATCGGTTGGCGCGCTGCAGCAGTGGCACCACCTCGTCGACGATCACCGGAAGGTCGGTGGCGTTGACCGCGGGCCGCAGCCGCGCTCCATCGATGCCCAAGCGCTGCCACTCCAGCAGCAGTTCGACGAGCTCGGCTGCATTGCCCGTGAAAATGAGTGCATCAGAGCCGAATTCAGCGTCACCGCCGAATGTCACCACCACGTCGGCGAAGATCTTCAGGTGGGCGCCGCCGGCCGCGTGCACCTCGCCGACGATCGCTTGTACCGAGGCATTGTCGGTCGGTGTGATGAAGACGAGGTCGGCGCTGGTGGCCGCGAATTCGTAGATGCGTGGCGCGTGGGCCAGTGCCGCCACCACCGGCTGGCCCTGCGGCGGCCGCGGGGTGATCGACGGCCCCTTGACCGAGAAATGTTCGCCGCGAAAGTCGATGTAGTGCAGTTTGTTCCGGTCGA
>Ga0335075_10001584_pt1 | contig 37355 bp, 25 predicted proteins | sample Lox_Sample_24_FD_206723 | JGI IMG/M metagenome (GOLD analysis project Ga0335075, IMG submission 206723) | Soil microbial communities from Loxahatchee National Wildlife Refuge, Florida, United States - Lox_Sample_2.4 | ecosystem: Environmental > Terrestrial > Soil > Wetlands | place: USA... | reverse complement strand
CCGCTTCTTCTTCGGCTTTCTTCTTCGCAGCCGCTTCTTCTTCGGCTTTCTTCTTCGCAGCCGCTTCTTCTTCGGCTTTCTTCTTCGCAGCCGCTTCTTCTGCTTCTTCGGCCTTGCTCTCCTTGACGGTGATTTCGATGTGTCCGGACTGTGTCTTTTCACCGTGGGACGTGTCCGCTACGACCGTCACCGTGATCTTGCATCTCGTCGTTACGCCAGTGCCGCAACGCCCGAACGCGTGCTTGATGCTCACCGGGCTGACGAGCGTTTCCGGCGGATTCGACTGTTTCGCTTCCGTGCCGTCCCCGAATTCCCAGACGACCTTCTTGATATGGACTTCTTCCGGGAGCTTGCCTTCTTCGGGCACTTCGGCGACTTCTGCCGTCAGCTGTGCTTCCTGTTCGTGCGCGCGCACTTCCCCCGGCACGGGAAGCCCGGGCTTCACGCTCAACCCGCCGGGTTCGATCACGGTGACCACGTCGGCCTTTTCGGGTTCGGCGACTTGGTCGGCGAGATCGTCGGTGTGAACGACATCGACGATTTCATAGACCCCGGCTTTCGCCGGCCCCAAGTCGAGCTTGACGGACTTGCCGTATCCCGGTTCCACGGCGTGCAGCCCGTTGTATTCGTAGTTTGTTTCGGGATGTGACACTTCGGGCGGGCCCCCGCTGCTCGGCGTGAACTTGACCGTCCACGCCACGCTCGTGGGACTCGCCGCCTGCGTGTCGGGATTGCCGGGGGTGCCGATGAGCGAGCTGACTTCCAGCGGCTGCCCGGCCGGCAACTCGTTCGTCGGCGCGTTCCGGTAGCTCTGCGTTGGCGTCGTCACCGCTACCGTCGGGCAGCCCGCAGTCTTGCCGCCTTCGCCGAACTGGACGACTTCCGCTTGCTCGACCTGCTCTTCATGGCCGGGACCGATCTGTTCGGTGTAGTACGTGAAAGCCAGCAACCCGTGTTTGGGTCCGGCCAGGCCGCCGATCATGATCCTCTCTGTGGATTCTTCGGTACCATGCAGGTTGCACGGACCAGGGGCGAGGTTTTCGATTTCGGAGCCGCCCGCGGTCCAGCCGATCTCGCTGATCGACGGTCCGCCCCCCGAATCGCTGTAATGCAGGACGAGCACCGTCGGCTGACCCGCCGGCGCGTCACCGCCCCAGTGGTAACCGCTCACGTAGATCGTCCCGTCGGTGCTGCCTTCGGGAACCAGCGACATGACGGAATCGGGTTGTTCGGCTTCGCCGACCGCGGGGTGGAACGTGGGCACCGATCCGGCCACGAACAGCTCCTTGGGTGTCATCGTGACTTCTCCCGGGGCGTGGTTGTCGGCGTCCGCGGGTGTGAGCTGCCAGATGATGCCTTCCGGTTCGTATTCTTCCACTGTTTCGTCTTCGCCGTATCCGAGCAGCGTGCCGTCGGGCGCGAAGACCGGCGACGCCGGCGCCTGGTTGATCGCGTCTTCTTCCGTTTCTTCTCCGCAGCCCGTGCGTTCGAAGAGCACCTTGCCAGCCGAGTCGACGTAGCGGGCTCCGAGCGACAGGCCTTCGATTTCCTTGGAGCCCGTCTTCGTCTTCACCGTCACGAACTGGACCGCGGCGCGACACTGTTTCTGGGCTTCTTCGGACTCCACTTTCTTATCGCTTTCCTCGTCCTCGTTGCCCGAAATCGCCAGGTCCCCGGTTTCGGGTTCGACCGCGATGCCGCGCGGGTCGAGCAAGGCTTCCTTGGGGTTTTCACCCTGGCCCTTGAGGTCTTCGCGCGTGAGCTGGGGCAGCGGCCCTTCCGCGTTCTTCTTGCTGCTGACGAGTTCTTTCGATTCGGGCTTGTATTCGAAGGCGTACAGCGCACCCGCCGCCGGCATTTCGGCATCGAGTGGAAAGACCGGTTTACCTGTTTTGTTTTCTTCTTTCCTTTCAAGCCTGTTCTGCGCGCGTCGTTCGTAGACGAGCATCACGTAGGCGCGGTCGCGGCTCGGGTCGACCGCGAGCGCCGCATTCACGCCTTCGCTCCCGAAGCCTTCGCCTTCTTCCGTGCGTTTGTTGAAATGTATGCTGGCCTGCTGCTCGCCTTCGTCGAAGCGCTCCAGCACGAATTCTTCGCTTTCGACGTCTTCGGTCAGCAGGTAGTAGCTGCCGTCGCTGCCAGCGGCGAATTTAGGACTCAAGAAGGTTTCGAAAATCGGTTCGGCGTCCGTCAAGCGGAACGCCTTCTCCTGCCCCCACGGTTCCGCGCGTGCGCTCGACGCGACACAGGCGAGGGCAAAGGCCGCCGCGAGTACCGTCAGCGCGAGGTGCACGCGGGTGCAGGGCCTGGCGGAACTCATCCGGACGACACTTTGCCGGCTGCGGTCGGCAAGGATGTTGCCAAAGCGTGAACAGGGTATGGCTGTGAAGAGGTCGTGAACCGCTCACCGCGGCAGAGTCGTGAACCGCTCACCGCGGCGCCGCGGCGGGGTCGTGAACCGCTCACCGCGGCGGCCGTTGCCGCCGATCCGACCAGCGGCGCTGCGCCCGTGTGGCGTTCAGCGTCGCCGGGGCCACCCGCACCTCGCGGTGCCCGCGCCGTGGGCGACGGCGCGCCGACGCTGCGGCGAGCGCCGCGACTATCACCATCCCCAGCAGATACAGCGGGGCTGGCTCGTGTTCCTGCGGGGTGTAGGCAACGGCCTTGTTGGACACGGACTCCGGCGCCTCCTCGCGCTCCTCTTCCTTTTCTGCGACCTCGACCGGCGAGGTCACGGCCGAGGTCCCGGTCGGCGGCGTCGGCCTGGCCGGCGTCGGCACCGGCGGCGGCACGAAGGCGAGCAGCGGCGTCGCCGGGGCCACGAGCGGCAGGAACGAAGGCGGGGGCGCGGGCGCGGCGGGTCTGTGCACGGTCGCCGCCGCGGGAGGCTGGGGGGGCGGCGGGAGAGGTATCGGCGGCGGCGCGGCGGCCGGCGGGGTAGCCGCCGGCGCCGGCTGGGACGCAGGGGCGGGCGTGGGAGGCGCCACCTGCGTGCTGACCGGCGGGAGTTCGCGCAGCGGGACCGTCCCGCATGGCTCCCGCACGCTGCCGGCCTGCACCCTCACGGGCAGCGTGTAAGACAGACCTCCGGCGCTGAGCGTCACCAGGGTTTCGCCCTTGTTGTAGGCGCAGAACAGCCCAGAAGTCGCCCCGACCTGTTCGCCGTCCTGTTCGCGTCCGTCCTTGACGGGTTCGCCGTTCGCGTTGACGAGCACGGAGCTGCTGGACAGCACCGAGCTGTTGGAGGCGGCGTTGAGCTTGACGAAGCCGCCGATGTCGGGTCGAGACGAGCGGAATTCGTATTCGGGAAGGACGGCTTCGGCGCATCTCGTCCCGATGCAGATCGAGGGGATCGGGATGTACTGGCTTTCCGTGCACTGGTCCTCGTTGGCCACGCCTCTGCAGCCGGCACGCGGTCGGCGTGCGAGCCCGCTGAAGCGCACCACTTCGCTCCTGCGCAGGAGCGTGCCCTCCTGGGCTTCCATCGCCAGTTCCCCGATCACCGGTATCAGCCTCGCTTCGACCGGAGCGCGGTCCGCCGCCTGTTCGGCAGCGCTGGCGGCCGCCCACTGGACTTCGCCGAGAAGGATGCCCTTGGCGCCGTGGAATTCAGTCGTGTTTTCGTTTTCCTCGAGCTCGTAGCCGAGCGTGCCCGATCCGAATGCGCGCAGGCTTGCCCCGTCGAAGGAGATCGTCGTGCGGACATTGTTTTCCGGCGCGTCGTAGAAGTAGGCCGAGGCCGCATAGCCGCCTGGGTCCCGTCCGTCCGGATCTCGCCCGACGAGCGCCGCGAACAGCTCTTCGGCCGCTTCTTCATGCTTGCCGGCTGCGAGCTGCTGGCCGAGATCGGCTTCGGCCACGACGATCACGGGCTTGTGGAGCACCGCCCCCGCCTGCTCCAGCTGCTGCTCGAGCCAGACTCGCTGCGCCGCGTCCACGCCGTCGCCGGCGGAGTCGTCGAGCACGACCACCTCGACGCGCGCATTCTGGACGGCGTAGTAGCCGTCGGCACAGCCGCAGTTCTCGCGTTCGGTCGGCGAGGGCTGGACGCCCGCCGGCGTCCAGCCCTGCGCTGACGAGGACCCCAGAGGCGAGGCGAGGTGTTCGAAGGCGGGGACGAGTGCGGCCTCGCCTTCGAGTTCGCCGTTGGAGTCGGCGGCGTACGCGGGCCACGACGCGCCGCTTTCGAGCAGGTCGCCGCCGAGCAGGCGCGCGTAGCGCTCATATTCTTCGGCGAATGGCGGCTGGGGCGGGACCTGCCCGCTGAACTGGGAGTAGCTGATCATCGGCCCGGTGTAGAAGAACGCGGAGGCGCCCGCGGCCCTGGCCAGCGAGATCGCGTTCGAGAGCCATGTGTTCGGCCCTACCCCGGTCTCCACGCGATCGGCGCACGGGTCCGCGCAGCTGGCCCCGCCGCCGAACGCGAGCGTGGTGACGCCGCCGGACCCGGCAGGCTGGGTTTCTTCGGGCTGGACCGGGATCTGCGAGGTCCCCTCGTTTGGTGGCCGGCCTTCGGCCGGGTAGCGCGCCACGTCGGCCGTCTGCTCGTTTACGCGTTCGCTGGTGATGCCGCCGACGACCCACGCTTCGGAGCCCGTCGGCGAGACCAGGGCAGCGGAGATCGGATCGGGGTATGAGGGCTCGTCATATTCGCCGTATTCCCTGCTCTGCTTGACGGGGTTGACGCTGTGGCGTTCGTCGATCCAGCCCGAGGCGGTCTGGCGCAGCAGGGCTCCCGCCTCCGGACCGCCTCCGACGCCAGCGCTTTTCTGTTCGTAGGGGGGGGTTCCCGGCGGGGGTTCGGAGAGGATCGCTCTGGTCTCACTGGCCGCCCCTCCCGCGCTGAGAAGCGCTCGAAGCGCGCCGTTGTGGCGATACAGCGCGAGCGATCCGGCCAGTCCGCTCGGCAGCGGGGTGGACACCTGCCGCCAAGGCGCGCCCCCGGATTCGCGCTCGTAGAGCCTCGCGGTGCCTTCGCCGGCCAGCACCGCGGCGCCGCCGTCGGGCAGGCCGGCGACGGCGAGGACGCGGGCCGATCCTGTGACCTGCTCCTCTTCCTGGTCGACCCTCCAGCCGCTGCCTTCGTTCACGAGCAGGCCGCCGTTGAACCCTTCTTCGGTCGTGCTGCGCTGGACGTCGAAGGCGACCATCGCCTCGGATCCGGCAAACGCGACCCCGGTGAACTGGGCGTCCTGGACTTCGGCCGGGAGTTCGGTTTCTTCCGTCCACGTCTTGCCGTAGCGCAGGATCACACCGCCGCGTCCGACGGCTTGGGCGCCGACGGCGTAGCCGCGCGCCGGTTCAGTCGAGTCGAACGCGATCCCGTAGAGGTTGTCGCGAAAGTTGACGGGCGTCGCCGGGTCGCGTTCCCACAGTCCCGTTTCGCTGCGCCAGAGCCACATTTCGCCGGCTTCGCCGACCGCGTAGGCACGGTTCGCCCGCGGCCAGGCCACCGCCCGCAGGTTCGGCGTTTCGATTCGCTCCCCGGGGCCGAACAGGCTTTCGGGCAGCCAGCCCTCGCCGGGCTTGTAACGCGCGACCCCGCCGCTCTCGCCCACGGCGAGCGCTTCGCTGGAGAGCGCGGCGACGGGAGCGCCGGGCTCGGGCGCGATCGCGAGCAGCGGATGACGCGTGGCGACCGGCCAGTAGGCGAGGCGGTCCGGCTCCGGCGAGGTCGTCATCTGGACCGGGACGGCGTATCCCAGCCAGCCTTCGCTGGGCGAGCTGAAGGCCGCGCCGTAGAGCTGCCCGGGCACCGCTTCGGGAGTCTCGCCACCGCCGATCGACAGCACCGGCTCGAAGGAGCCCGAGCTTTCGAGGCGCAGGATCACTCCTTCGTACAGCCCGGTGATGACCCGCTCGCCGTACGGCGAGGAGCTGGGCCAGGCGAAGCTGCGCCCGTACTCCAGCGGCGGTTCCTCGGGCAGCGATCCCTGGCACGGCGGGGTGCCGGCCGCCGCTTTGCACCAGCTGTGCTCGATCACGCCCTCGTCGCCTTCGAGGCGCACATACATGGTCGTGTAGGGCTGCTGGTGTTCGACGTCGGTGCGCACCCCATCCACCCACACGCCGTCGCTGGTGACGGTCAGCAGCTGCGACTCGACCGTGATCCTGGAGCCTTCGTCGCCGAACACGCCGAACGGCTCGCCCGCCGCCGGCGCGCCTCCGCTCACCGGGACGCTCAGCGGGAGTTTCACCTGGCCAGGGCCGGCTTCCACTTCGACCGGCCGCCAGCTCCAGCCGCCGCCTTCCGCTTCGACTCGCCGGAAGAGGGCGACCGCGCCGGGCCCGTAGCCGCTCGACAGGCGTGCCAACAGCCAGGCGTTCTGCGGGCTGCTGGCCGCGATGGCCAGCACCTTGAATTCGCTCCTGCTCGCTTCCGGGATCTCGATCGGCTCGCTCGCCCAGCTGTGCCCGTTCCAGTGCAGCACGGCTTCATCGACGCCTGCTTGCGAGTAGACCGGTACTACGAGAGCGCCGGCCGAGCCGTCGGCTTCGGCGAGTGGCGCGATCATCGGGGCGCGTTCGCCGCCGAACAGCGTCTGGCCTTCGTGCAGCAACGGCTGTTCTTCCGCTTCGACTTCGCCTTCGGCGGGTACCGGCGCCGTCGCTTCGAACGCTCCTCCGGGCCTGCGCACGAGCAGAGCCTGGCGTGTTTCCTTTTCGTGCGTGATGGTGCCCGCGAGGACGCCGTAGCCGCCCGGCGTCATCTGACCCTCGAGGGGGCTGGCTTGTTCGGTGCCGTTCTTCGGATGGTCCGGTTGGAAGCCGGCCGGCAATTCCGGACCCGGTTCCCACCCGCCTTCTTCGGCGAACCCGCCCGCCCCGGAGGGCGGCACGTAGCGGACGAGCTTGGGCACGGAGACGCCGCCTTCCGAGCGTTCGCCGAGGCCCCAGGTCGTCCCTTCGGGAGCCCCCGGTTCGTCGGGAGTCGCTCCGAGCATGACCACGTTCGCGGCAGGCACCGCCACGTCGGTGTACGGCAGAGGTTCGCCGCCGCCGGCTTCCGCGGCGGCTTTTGCGGACGGGCCGGAGCCGAGCACGAGCAGCCCGAGCCCGACGGCGAGCGGCGCGAGCAGCAGGCATGCGAGCCTGGCCCGCGGCGCGAGCCGGCGCCGTTGCGCCCCCGTGACCGTCAAGGCAGCAGACCCGCCTGGTCGATCAGCGAGCGGAACGGGATCGCGAGCAGTCCAGTTTCCTCGGTGCTCACGTTCGCGCCTTCGCCGGTCACCGAGGAGACGAGCGGCAGCGGCGCCAGCGCGTGTGTCTGCAATGACAGCTTCGTCGGCCAGCTGCGAGGGTTCAGCCGCAGCAGGAGCTTGCGGTTGCCGGCCTTCAGGATCTCCGTGCCCGTCGCGGCTACGACCTTTCCCTTGCGTTTGGCGATCAGCCGGACGCGCGCCTTGACCGACAGGTGGAAGCTCAGCTGCAGCGTCCTCCCTTTGACCAGGCGGCTGTGCACTCGCGAGAGCAGCGGCAGCCGCACCTTGTTTTCGGACTTGGGTTCCTTTTTTTCTTCGAATTGCGCGTAACCGTAATTCGGGGGTTCTTCCTGCAGGCCCGAGTCGTCGGGCGGCGGCGCGTCGAGCACTTCCTGGGAGACCCCTTCGTCGCGGGGACGTTCGCTGATGATCTTGCCTTCTGGGAAGCCCGGCAGTTCGCTCTCGGGGAGCGTGCGTTCGCCGTCGCGTGCCAGGTGGTAGAGCCAGCCGTTCACGTTCGCCATCCAGCAGTCTTCGAGCGCGGGACACACGAGCCGGTCGGCGGCGCCGGCGGCGTCGCTCGGCAGCGCCCGTTCTGCGCTGCTCGGCAGCGTCTGCACGCCGAGCACCGAGCCCTGCGCCGAGATGTGCACGAGCACAGCCGTCGCGGCGGCCGCTTCTCGTTCCAACTCGCCGTGCGGCGCGAGCGCGAGCCAGGCGTCTTCGCTGCCGGGTTCGGGGGCGATCGCCTGTACCTGCGCATCCTCCGCCGGGCCCCCGAGCAGCGCTTGTTCTTCGCCTTCGCTGAGGCCGGGCAGCGGCTGGGGCAGCGGGTGCGCTCCACCCGCTTCTCCTCCGGGGCCGATCACCTGCGTCCAGATGCCGTCGAGGCGGCGCAGGACGGTGAGCTGGCCTTTGCCTTCCCCGGAGCGCTTTCCGGTCGCCGCCCACAGCACGCCTTCGGCCGACCCGAGGCGCAGGTATTCGAGTTCTTCGGTCAGCTCCCCCGGTCCGCTGAAGAGCGGCAGTTCGGCGGTCGGCAGCGGTTCCATCGCCGTTTGCGCTTCGGCGAAGTGCAAGAGGGAGGGCCGTTCCAGCTGGTTCGGTTCGCTGGGGCGGTCGAACTTGCTGTATGCGACGCTCTCGAAGATCGCGTTTTCGAGCTGGCGCATTTCCTCGATGGGATCGCCCCGGTTGGTGTAGGGCTGCTCGTCGAGCGTGCTGCCGTTCCAGTGCAGCTGGAAGGAGCCGATCTGTGGTTCCGGAAGCGCGGCCCCGCCGAACCAGCAGTCCGAGGAGCTCGTCTCCGGCGGCTGCGCCGGCAGGCAGGCTGCGCCGGCCATCTCCTGATAGGAGTCCGCTTCGAAGGCCAGGTGGGCGTATGACGCCACGATGCTCCCGTCGGAGAAGTGACACAGCGAGTCGTCTTCAAGCGGTGGCAGCACACCGTTGATCGGCGCCTGCCCGCCCCGCTGGTCGGAGACCGTCCAGAATTCCGCCGGCCCGCCCCAGGCGATGCGACCGTCCGTGGCGCCGCACTGGTTCGCGATCTCGTGCCATCCGCTGCCGTCGTAGGCCCACACCCCGGGCGGGATCGCTTCGCCGTTGCCGTGCGTGATCAGCAGCCCGCGGTTGGCCTGCGGCGGCGCCCCCGGCGGTTCCCAGAACTCGATGTCGCCGACTTTCCCCAGCGGCACCGGCGCCGGCGAGACCTGCACGCCCGAGGGAGGAGGCGGCGGCGAGGGCTGTTCCAGCTGCCAGCTCGCCGCCTGTTCGCTCTGTTCGGCTCGCGCCGCGGCGGCTGGCACCGCCAGCGCACAGGCCAGCACAGCCGCCGCACACGCGATCGAGGACCGACTCATCGTGTCTTGCCCCTGCGGCCGGGCGCCTTCGAGGCGCGCCGCGCGGCGCTGGCCGTGCGGGCGTGGTCCTCGCGCGTGAACGCCACCGCGAGCGTCTGCTCGAGCGTCGGTCTGCCCTGGGCGGTGAAGGTGATGCGGAGGCTCGCAGGAAGCCCGCCGGCGTGTTTGGCGAGCGCCGCGTAGCGACTCTGCAGGCGAAGCACGATCTGCATCAGCCCGCCTGCGGGGGCCGTCTCGGTGGCTGCGTCCGCGGCGACCGTCCGCGTGGCGAGCGTCACCCGGCGGCGCGCGCCTCGGCCATGCTCGACGAGCACCAGACCGCCCTGTGCCGCGACCTGCAGGCGCCCCGCTCCCGGAACCTCGACGTACAGCGCAACGCTGCCGTCGGCGTGAGCCTGCGCCGTCGCGCTGAGCCGCCAGAGGGGCGCGATCACGAGCGGCGGCGGCGGGGAGATCGACTGCGGCGCGGGTTCGGAGAGGAACTGCCTGCGTGTCACCTCGAACACGTCGCTCCCGTCCCCAGGCTGGCAGCACACCACGGGCACCGCCGGGCTGTTCCCATCGCCGTAGACCAGATTCGCGGCCGTGGACGTGAACACGAGCTCGTCGCCGTTCGCCGAGAAATCGGGCGTGAGCGCACCCAGTTCGTACCTGGATTCATCGTAGGGGTCGCCGCTCTGCTCGAAGATGATCGGGTGCGGCTGCTGGCTCTGTTCGCCTTCGCCCTCGTATCCGTGCGTCACCCGCGTGAGCGTGCCGTTCGCGAGATCCGCGTCGTAGAGCTCCGCGATCCCGACTTCCGGGGGCGCGATGCTGACCAGCGTCGGCCAGCCGAGCGTGAACAGCGTGCGAAGGGTGGTGAACGCGACCTGCGTGCCGTCGGGTGAGATTTCCCAGTCCGTTATTTCGGCTCCCTCGGCTTCGGAGATGCCAGCCTCGGTCAACGGTGTGATCGCCTGCGTGCGGGTCAGGCCCGGATGCATGCTCACCAGGAACAGGTCCGTGGGATTGCCTGCTTCTCCGCGATCGAAGTCGCTCCCCTCGGAGACGAGGCGGGCGTTGGCACCGAAGACGACCTCTTCGCCGTTGCTGCTGAGGCGCGGCGTGTCATCGTCCGCCGGGCCTTTGATCAGGCCGCCGCCTTCGTTGGGACCGGCCGTTTCGCGGACGAACGGGCCCTGGCAGGGATCGCTGGCGCTGTCGCTGCCGTGGGCCAGCGCAAGCTCACCGCTGGCCGCGCACCCAGGCGCTTCCGGATCGGAGCCGCCGGTCACCCGGCGCGCCTCGTTCGCGGCCGCCGGCAGCCGACGCCACAGGGGTTCCTGGTAGTCCGCTTCGAGGTCTTCTCGCGCGAGCGTCGGAGCCTGTTGCGCGATGTTCACGCCCGTCCAAGCCACCGTCGTGCCATCCGCGCTGATCGACGCTCCCGGCCACGAGCCGGCGCGTCCGTGCTGGGGGAAGTCGACCGCCCCCGTTGCGACCGCGCCGACCGGCCTGGATTCGCTTTCGGTGGCGACCACGGGTTCCGCCGCGCCGGCGGCGGGCCCCTGCCCGCATTCAAAGCGGCAGCGGCTGACGAGTTCGGTCGCGCCGTTGCCGAACCAGTGGACTGCGACCTGCCCCGCGGGCGCGTGCGGCGCGGGCGTTTGCCCGCGGGCGCGTTCTTCTTCTTCGAGCTCGGGGTAGGCGACGAGGTCGGAGACCGCGGCGGTGACGAACGCGACCTCTTCGCCGTTCGCGCTGATCGCGGTGCGACCGACCGCGTAGGAGCCGCCGTGTTCGCCGGCTTCGGCGTAGCGCAGCGGCTGTTCGGAGCCCGACGGCACGGAGGCCGCCTGGAAGGCCCGTTCCGCGGGCGCTCGCGCGGCTTCTTCGGCGGTGCTCGCCGCGGGCTCGACGGCCATGTCGCGACGGTAGACGTTGACCGCTTCGGCGTGGGGATCGGCGTCGGGCCGCGCATGGGTGATTTCCGGCAGGCTTTCGCCTTCGTTGGTCGTGAAGCTCACGAACTGGCCGGTTTCGCTGATCGAGGGCATCGCCGCGTCGCCGCCGGCGACCTGTTCGATCACGTCCGTGTCGAGGTCGCGCCGCCAGACGCCCGTGACGCCGCCGATCGAGCCGTCGAAGGCGACGTAGCGCCCGTCGGCGGAGATCGCGGAGTCGTGCGCGTATTCCGCTTGCTGCACGAATTCGCTTCCCCCGATCGCGCCGTAGGAAACCAGGCTGATCGGCGAGAACACGTCGGCGTGGGCTGCGCTCGGGGCCGCTAGCGCGATCGCGCTCGTAATCGCCAGGGCCAGCAGGCGGAGCCATGCCGCCTCACGCGCCTCACGCGGCGCGGCTCGGAACGCACGGCTCATCGCACGTTCACCCACCGCTTGATGACCCCCGCGTTGCCCAGGCTGTCGCTGGCGCGGACGGTGACCAGGTAGACGCCGGCGCGCCTGTAGGCGTGCGAGGAGCTGGCCTTGCCGTGAGTCGAGCTGCCATCGCCGAAGTCGATGCTCAACGCCGACTTGTCGAGCCCGGCCGGGTCCTTGACCTTGACGCTCACGGCGGTGCCGTGGCGGGTGCGTGAGATCAGCACCCGCGGCGGCGAGTCCGCGAGCTGCAGTCCGCCGGGCGCGGTCAGCGTCGACTCCCCGTAGCGGTCGGTCGCGAGCACCTGCACCTGGTGGACGCCGGTCGACAGGCCGCGCGTGTCGACATGCGCGCGCAGGACTCCTTCGTTGACCGCGCTTTCGGGGATCGGCGCCCCCTGCTCATGCCCGTCCACGACGAGCTGGTAGCTGATCGGCCCGTCGCCGCTCGGGGCGGGCGTCCACGTGGCCACGGCCTGTCCCGGACGCACCCAGCCGTTCGGCAGTGTGAGCACGAACGGGACCAGCGAGGGCGGCGCCGACACGGTCGCCGCGACGATCGCTGCGTCGCCGAGCGACCCCTGGCGGAAGGCGACGATGCCGTCCCCCAGGCCGGAGCGTCCGACGGACAGTTCGCTCACTTCGCCACCGGCGCCCCCGGCGACGAGCCCCGTCTGCACGGCGCCGTCGGGGAAGTTCTCGAGCACCGCCACCGCGGCGTGGCCTTCGTTCGTGCTCGGCCACGCGGCGATGCCGCCGCCTTCGGGGTTCATCACGCTCACGGCCGCGGTTTCCGGCCCGGAGAACGGCGGGCCGAGCGTCAGCGCGCCGGTCAGGCCGCGGTCGCTAGCCTCGATGAGACGCGGCTGCCCGTCGTCGTCGTACACGACGCGCATATAGCGGCGTTCGTCGATGTCGATGCTGGGCGCCCCGACCGTCGCCGCCTTGCCCCCGGCGACGTCTTCGTCGAGCACGCTCGCGCCTTCGAACTCGGCGCCGCTGACGGATTCCCCGTCGGGGAGGATGTTGAGGAAGATCCGCGGGCCGGGCAGCGGCGAGGACGCTCCGGCCGGCTGGCGGTAGGCGACCTCGGCCTGGCCGAGGCGCGAGAACGCGAGCGCGGGAGCTTCCGCGTCGTCGGTGATCGGCGCGCCCTTGTAAGTCGTCGCGCTCACCGGCATCACGTAGTCGAGCGAAGTGCCGAAGATCCTGCGCGCCCACAACCGTGCGACGCCGTCCAGTTCGGGCTCCTGCCACACGACGATCCCGTTGCCCGTGGGCCCGACCGCGATGCGCGGCGCGTTGGCCTCCGTAGGCGGTCGCATCGCCACGCCGGTGTTGCGGTTGACGGCGCCGAGGCCGGTCCAGCGCGTGCCGTCGAAGTGGGCGACGCGGACGCTCTCGGTGACGTCACCGGGACGCAGCGCGACGACCCCGGAGCGCGACTGTTCCACCACCCTGTAGACGAGGTCGGCCTGCCCCGTCGAGCTGACGGCGAGTTCGGGGTCGGTTCCGGTCGCCTCGTGGATGTCCTTGTCGATCAGGATCGCCCGGCCGAAGCGTTCGCTGCCGGGGCCCAACACGGCGCCGAGCATCTCGTACACGGGCTTTTCTTCGGGCGGCGGGGTGAGGGCGTACTGGGTCGCCCACGTGACGATCAGCTCGCCCCCGTCGGCGGCGCCGATCCGCGGCCAGCTTGCCGCGTAGGGCTCTTCGCTGTCGACGCGGATCGGCGCCTGCCACTGCCCGTTCACGAAGCGCGAGACGAACACGTGCGGGACGCCGCCTTCGCGTTTGAGAAAGACGACGCCGCCGGTGCCGTCTTCGGCCATCGCGGCGCCGCCGAAGCCGACGATTTCCTGGCTCGGCCCTGCGACGGTGACGGCGGGGAGGATGATGGCGCCCGCCGGCGTCGCCGTCGTCAGCGCCGCAAGCGCGATCGCGGCGCCGGTCACGGCGGCATGGCGCAGGAGCGCACGCGAGCTTGCGGCGCTCATTCGGTGTTGGCTTCTAGCGCACCCGGCCGCAGGTCGTAGGCGCAGCGGAAGTTCTGGGCTTCGAACACCGGCTGGGAGCCCGCGAAGCCGCCCTTGGTGCCGTTGCTGTAGACCGTCACGTACTGCAGCGATTCGGGCAGCGGGTTGGCGGGCAGGGGGATCGGGTTGGCCTGGCCCTGGCGCGGATCGCCGGTGGCCCCTTCGCTGACGCCCTCGAAGCCCGCCGCCGCCGACCCCGCTTCGGTGGTCACGAGCGAGGAGGTCATTTCGCGTTCGTCTTTGAGCCCGCGCGTGGGGTCGAGGTCGATCGTGGCGGTGAGCTGCGAGTCGTGGATCGTCGACTCGAGCTTGACTTTCGCGGCAGCGCCGAGCAGTTCCGAGGCGGAGGGCAGCCAGCCGCCCCGTTCCTCGCACGTCTTGCTCGCCCAGATGTAGTTGTTCTTGCCGAGGTCTTCCTTGGTCACGGGATAGGGCGCGCTTTCCATGCACCAGGTGCCGACGTCCACGGTTTCCGGCGGGCAGCTGCCCTCGATCTGCGAGACCTTCTCGCCGCCGACCCTGTCGGCGTTGGGCGCGGTGGGGATCGCCTTCGCCGGGAACTTGCCGTTGCGCCCGAGCACGAGCAGGCCTCCCGGGTGCGGCGTCGTGCTGATCGCGTGCCCGTCGATCGCGCTGATCACCGCGTGGCGGGCGGCGTCAGCGGCGCCCGTCGTGGACAGCACGAGCGCGATCAGGGCGACGATCATCGCGGGCGAAGGCATCCGGGGCCGCAGGCGCGCTCTCACTTTGCCTGTCCCGGGTCGCGGGTGGTGAAGCGCGGCGGCGCGGCCCTGCGGACCTGCTGGAGCTCCTCGAGTGTCACCTCCTGAACTGTGGAGAGCACCGCGTCGAGCGCGACGCCCGAGAGCGTCTCCTGCTCGAGCAGCGCCGTCGCGGTCTCCTCGACCGAGCTCCAGCTGCGATCGAGGATGCTCGCCGCGCGCGCCTCGGCGTCGCCGACCAGCCGCTCGACCTCGTTGTCGATCAGGTTGAGCGTCTCCGGCCCCACCGAGCCGAGGTCCTGCAGCGAGGCGCCGAGGAACACCTCGCCGCTCTTCTCGCCGATCGTGACGAGCCCGAGCGCCTCGGACATGCCGAACGAGGTGACCATGCTGCGCGCGAGCGCGGTGGCGGCGTGCAGGTCGTCGTTGACGGTCGTGGACGTGTGCCCGAAGGCGATGCGCTCTCCGGCGAGGCCGGAGGCGATCACGATCAGCTGGCTTTCCAGATCCGGTCTGGTCATGATCACCTGGTCGCGGTCGGAGAGCATGTGCGCGGCCGTGCCGAGCTGGCGCCCGCGCGCCACGATCGAGAGCTTGCGCGTGGAGGTCGCATGCCCGAGCGCCTCGGTGACGACCGCGTGCGAGGCCTCGTGGATCGCGATCAGCCAGCGCTCCTGCTCGGTGAGGATGTGGTGTTTGGCAGGTCCGGCCACCACGCGGTCGATCGCCTCCTCGAGCGTCGCCTGGTCGATCTGCGAGCGGGTGTCGCGCACGCTCAGAAGCGCCGCCTCGTTGATCACATTCGCGAGCTCCGCCCCGCTGAAGCCCGGCGTCTGGCGCGCGACCTCCTCGAGCGAGGCGTCCGGCGCGAGCGGGCGCTTGCCGCCGTGCAGGCGCAGGATCTCCAGGCGCCCGTGCACGTCGGGCGTGTCGATCACGACCTGGCGGTCGAAGCGCCCCGGGCGCAGCAGCGCGGGATCGAGGATGTCGGGACGGTTGGTCGCGCCCATCACCACGAGGCCGCCGTCGCCCGCGAAGCCGTCCATCTCGACGAGGATCTGGTTGAGCGTCTGCTCGCGCTCGTCGTTGCCCTGACCGATGCCGGCGCCGCGCTTGCGCCCGGCGGCGTCGAGCTCGTCGATGAAGATGATCGCGGGCGAGACTTTCCTGGCCTTGCGGAAGAGATCGCGCACGCGCGCCGCGCCGACGCCGACGAGCGACTCGACGAAGTCCGAGCCCGACAGCGAGAAGAACGCCGCGTCCGCTTCGCCGGCGACGGCCTTGGCGAGCAGCGTCTTACCCGTGCCCGGAGGCCCGACCAGCAGCACGCCCTTCGGGGCGGCGGCGCCGACGGCCAGGTACTTGCTGGGATCGGCCAGGTAGTCGCGGATCTCGCGCAGCTCGGCGACCGCTTCGCCCGCCCCGGCGACGTCGGCGAACGTGATCTTCTCGGCCGTCCCCTTTCCTCTCCTGCGGCCCTTGCCGGTGAACTGCGAGAACGCCGCGATCCCGCCGGCCGCGCCTTCGCCGCCTACGCGCATGAACAGGGAGAACAGGCACACGAGCAGCAGGATCGGAATCAGGAACTGGACGATGATCGCCTCGCTGCCCTTGCCCGACTGCTGGTCGACGGACACGATCGCGCCGCTCGCCGTCAGTTCCCGCAGCAGCTGCTGTGTGATCGCGCCCGAGGCGGGGTAGGCCGCCCACAGGCGCTGGGCGATGCCCGCGCCCGGGGCTTCTACCAGCTTCGTCACCGTGTGCGCGCGCCCGTGCTTGGCCCTGACGACGGCGACGGTCGTGATCGGAGCGGGCAGCGTTCCACTGGCCGATAGGCGTGGCGCCTTGGCGCTCGTGGCCAGCTCGACGCGGTCGTCGTGGTCGAGTAGTTGCACCGTCGCGATGTCGTGGCGCGCGGCGAGCGCCTGCACGCTGCTCAATGGCACCTGCATGCCCGAGCTCGAGGGCTTGATCGCCCCCAGCAACGTCGCGAAAGCGATCGCCAGGCCGATCGAGGCGAGCAGCAGGAACACCGACAGCGGATCGCGCAGGAGCATCCGGCGGATGCCCGCGGCGATCTCCCCGAGCGTGACCAGCACCGGGTTGCGGCGATGCGCGAGGCCCGAGCGCACGGCCGCTTTGCCGGCGTTCGGGCCGCCGGCGCCGTTGCTCGCGGCGTCCGGGGATGGGTTCGGGTCGTCTGTCATCTCTGGGCGGGGGCGGATCCGTCCAGGCGACCATCGCCGCCGCGGCCGCTCAGGGCAGTGGTCGGGCTGGCGCCGGATCGGACGACGCTCGCAAGCCTCACAGCACGCGGACGGAAATGCAATGCCGTTCACAAAAACGACACATCAGGCGGCCCAGCCTTTTACAAAATGTAAACATTGGGCGCCTGCCAGCTACGGCGCTCGCGTTCACAAAAACGAAACACCAGCGATCGCGGGCCGCGACACTCTTCGCGATCGGGGTGACGCACAACGCGCTAGCGCATCGTTCAACACCTCTCGCTGTTCCTCCACACGAGCGCCGCCGGCGCTCGCCCCGAGAAAACTCCCAAGTGCAAAGGAGCAACAACTTGCGCGCGCATCGCACCCTCGTAATCCTCGCAACCGTGGCGGCCGCCCTCGCACTGCCGGCGAGCGCGCTCGCCGGCAAGCGCCTGATCATCGGCGGCTCCACCTCGGTCCTGCCGCTGCAGGAAAAATTGGCGGCGCTGTACCACAAGGAACACCCGAGCATCCCCGCGCCCGAGGTCCTGGGCGGCGAGTCCGACATCGGCATCTCGGGCGCGGAGAGCGGTCGCTTCGACATCGGCGACTCCTCGCGTGACCCGATCATCGGCGTCGACCCGCCGGGGCTCGTGTTCACGAAGATCGCTCGCGACGGCGTGTGCATAATCACCAACGACGCCAACCCGCTGCCCAACCTCTCCGAAGAAGAGGTGCAGGGGCTGTTCACCGGGAAGATCCGCGACTGGAGCGAAGTGGCCGGCGCGCCGATCTCCGGGCCGATCGACCTGTTCCAGCGCAACGGCGCCTCCGGAACCGAGGACGCCTTCCAGCACATCTTCCTCGGCGAATATCTGAAGATCTCCCCAAGCGCGACCGAGGAGGCATCCAACGGGCTCGAGCAGCAAGCGATCAAATCCGACAAGCAGGCGATCGGCTTCGTCTCGTTCGCCTACACCCCAGGCGTGCACGCGGTGGACTACGAGGGCGTCGCCTGCAACCTGCAGAACGCCCGCTCGGGCCAGTACGCCGGCGTGCGCAACTTCTGGATGGTCACGAAGGGCAGGCCCAAAGGCGAAGCCGCGAAGTACATCGCGTGGGTGACCAGCGGCAAAAAGAGCGTGAACGCGATCATCAACTCCAGCTGGATCGCGGTCCACTAGTGGCACCGGGCGATGTTGGTGAGCTGCGAACAGGCGGATGGCGGCTCATCCTGAGCGCAGGCGCGGCACACTGAGCCGCGCCGTCTGGGCTGACAGGCGCGCCGAGTGGTCGCTCGGCGCGCTTGCGCTCGTGGTGCTCGCACTGATCGTCCTGATGGTCGTGACGGTCATGATCAAGGCGTGGCCGTCCTTCTCGCACAACGGCCTCGACTGGTTCGGCAGCGGCGGCAACGTCGAAGTGCAGCTGCGCTCGATGCGTGAAAGCGTCGCGTCGAGCGGCCACTCCCTTTACTACTTCCGCGCGTGGCCGCTGCTGTGGGGAACGCTCATCACGACCATTCCAGCGGTGCTGATCGCGCTCGTCGTCTCGACGCTCGCCGCGGTCTTCCTCACCGAGTTCGCGCCCGCGCCGGCGCGGCGCGTGCTCGAACCGGTCGTGCGCTTGCTCGCGGGCGTGCCGTCGATCATCTACGGTCTGATCGGGATCCTCGCGCTCGCCCCTTGGATCGACGAACACCTGATCAGCAACTCCCGCAAGCAGTCCGTCATCTACGTAGTCCAGATCAACGGCAACAACCTGACGACGGCGACGCTGATCCTCTCGCTCATGATCCTGCCGATCATGGTGGCGATCAGCACCGACGCGCTGAACGCCGTTCCCGTCTCCTGGCGCGAAGGCTCGGCCGCGCTCGGCGTCAACCGCTGGCGCACGATCTGGCGGGTCTCGCTGCGCACCGCCCGCCCCGCGATCGCCGCTGCCACCGTGCTCGCGACCGCGCGCGCGCTCGGGGAGGCGGTGATGCTCGCGCTCGTGTCCGGCGGCCGCGCGTTCGGCGCCAACCCGCTCGACGGCCTCACGTTCTTCTTCGAGCCGGTTCGCCCGCTCGCCGCCGAGATCTTCCAGGAATCCGAAGGCATATCGCTCGGCGTGCTCGGGCACACGATCTACGCGATCGGGGCAGTCCTGCTCGTCTCCGCCACGCTGCTCTCGCTCGCCGGCTGGGCGGCGAAGCAGCCGCTGAACAGATACGGGAGCCGCTCCTGATGACATCGGCAGAGCTGCTCGCCGCTCCTCCGCCTCCCACGGCGCCGGCGCCGGTGCGCAGCACGCGCGAGCGCACGTCCTCGTGGCCGCTGGTGGACCGAATCGCCTACGCGCTCTGCTGGGCGGTCGGCATCGGCCTGTGCGTGATCGCACTGGCGATCGTCGCGTTCATGGCAGTCAAGGGCATCTCGTACCTGAAAGCGTCCATGCTCACGCAGTCGCCGCAGCCGTCGCTGCTTCAGAAGCAGAGCGGCGGGTTCCGCGACCCGATCCTCGGCTCGCTGCTGATCACGGCGATCGGCATCGTGATCGCGGCGCCTCTCGGGGTCGCAGTCGCGACATGGCTGTCGGAGTACCGCCGGCCGGCGTGGCTCGCGCGGGCGGCCGAGTCGGCGATTGAGATCGTAGCCGGCACCCCCAGCGTGGTGCTCGCGCTGTTCGGGCTGCTCGTGTTCTCGCAGAGCTTCCTCGGCTTCCTCTCGCAACGCGCCGCGACCGGCGCCGTGACCGGCGAGTCGTTCCTCACCGCCGGCATCGTGATGTCCGGCATCGGGCTGCCGTTGATCGTCGCCTCCGCGCGCGAGACGCTCGCGCAGCAGCCGAACCAGCTGCGCGAGGCGTCCTACGCGCTCGGCAGGACCAAGGCCACGACGATCCGCCGCGTGCTGCTGCCGGCGAGCCGCCGGGGGATCGCCACCGGCGTCGTGCTCGGCATGGGCCGGATCATCGGCGACACGGCGATCATCACGATCGTGCTGGGAGGGGCGGGTGGCAAGCTCGAACCGGCCGGGCACACGCCGATCCTCAGCCTGCTGCGCGGCGTCGGCTCGACGCTCACGAGCTACGTCTACTACCAGTCCCCCGCCGGCGACGGCAACTCGCACGAAAAGGCGTACGCGGCAGCGTTCGTGTTGCTGCTGATGGTGCTCGCGCTGAACGCGCTCGCCACGCGGCTCGCGCGCGGATCCGCCGCCGACGGGGGCGACCGCCGCCGCCGGCCCGCCCTGCGGCGTCCGCTACTGCGATGGAGCCGCTGACGCGATGCGGCCGCTGACGCCACCGCCGCCGATCCGGCGGATCGCGGTCGAGAGCGAGCCGACCGTCGCCCCGCCCCGCCCGGCGCCGGGCACCAACGGCGCGCTCGCGCTCGGCGCGCCGGGCGCCCCGGCGCAGCCCGCCGCACGGGCACGACCCGTGCGCGCCTCGGCAGCGCACGTGCGCGAGCGCATGCGCATCGAGTCGGTGTGGCTCGCCTACGGCGAGAACTGGGTGGTGCGCGACGTGAACCTGCCCGTACGGCAGGGCGAGGTGCTGGCGCTGATCGGCGCGTCGGGCTCGGGCAAGACCACGCTGCTGCGCTCGCTCAACCGCCTGACGGAGATCACCGAGGGGGCGGCCCGAGCGGGCCGTATAACGCTCGACGGCGCGGACATCCACGAGCTCGAGGTGAACGAGCTGCGGCGCAAGGTCTCGATGGTCTTCCAGCAGCCCAACCCGTTCCCCATGAGCATCTTCGACAACGTCGCCTACGCGCTCGCCGAGCGCTCCCACGGCAGGCGGCGCCGGCGCCGGCGCGGCGCTGAGATCGAGCAGGCCGTCGCCGAGACGCTGCGCCGGGCCGGCCTGTACGAGGAGGTCGCCGGGGATCTCGAGCGCTCCGCGCTGAGGCTGTCGGGCGGCCAGCAGCAGCGGCTGTGCATCGCGCGCGCGCTGGCCGCCGAGCCCGAGGTGCTGCTGCTCGACGAGCCGTGCTCGGCGCTCGACCCGATCTCCACGGCGACGATCGAGGAGCTGATCGTGGGGCTGCGCGAGCACGTGGCGGTGGTGATCGTCACGCACAACCTCCAGCAGGCTCTGCGCGTAGCCGACCACGTGGCCTTCATGCACCTCGGCGAGCTCGTCGAGTACGGGTCCGCCGGGCAGGTGTTCGAGCGCCCGCGGCAGCAGCGCACGCGCGACTACGTCAGCGGGGCCTTCGGGTGAGGCTGCTCGCGCTCGCGCTGGCGGCGCTCGCGCTCGTTGGCTGCGAGTCCACCCAGGAACAGAGCGCGAAGCTGGAAAAGGTCGCCAAGCAGGAAGCCGGGGAGGCCGCGCGGCGCAAGGCGCTGACGCAGCGCAGCCTGTCGATCACGAGGCGGAGCACCATCGTCACGGTCAGCTCTTCGGTCGTACTGCACAGCTCCGACGGCACGGCCGCGGCGGTGACGCTGCGCAACGTCTCCGGCGAGGCGCTCCGCGACATACCGATCGAGATCACCGTCAGGGACGCCGCCGGCGCCACGCTCTACACCAACGCCACATCCGGCATCGCCGGGGCGCTCGTGTCGGTCCCCCTGCTGGCGGCGCACGGCACTACCACTTGGGTCGACGACCAGGTGCAGACGAGCGCGACGCCGGCGAGCGTCAGCGCGAAGGTCGGAGAAGGCGAACGTGTCATCCAGGCGATCCCTCGACTGGCGATCGAGAACGCGCACCTGAGCGAAGGCGCGGCCGAAGGCAGCGTCGTCAACCGCTCGCACGTGAGCCAGCACGAAGTGGTCGTCTACGCGACCGCCCGCCGCGGCGGCGCGATCGTCGCGGCCGGCCGCGCGATCGTGCCCCAGCTCGAAGCCGGCGCCAGCGAGCGCTTCCAGGCGTTTCTGATCGGCGATTCCAGCGGCGCGCAGCTGGAAGTCAGCGCCCCTCCGAGCACGCTGGAATAAGCGCCCTCAGCGCCGCCGGCGCTGCTTGAGCGTGATCCCCTCGAGCACGTGCGCGACCGTCTCGCACGCGTCCACGGCCGCCTCGAGCGACTCGAAGATGTCCTTCCAGCGGATCACGACCATCGGGTCGATGCCGCCGGCGAACAGCGAGGCGACGCCGTCGCGCTGCAGGCGATCGCCCTCGTTCTCCAGGCGGTGGATCTCGACCAGATGCGGGCCGAGCTCGGTGCCCGTGCGCAGGCAGCGCAGCGCCTGCGCGATCTGCTCGCCGGCGCCCACGAGCACCTCGGTGAAGTCGACCGCCTGCTCCATCGGCGCCTCCACCCCGTACAGCCCGAGCTGCGCGGCGACCTGCTCGGCGTTGTCCACGATGTCATCCAGCGCGGTCGCAAGCGCGTACCCGTCGCCGGCGTCGAACGGCGCGCGCACGCGCCCGCGCCCGGCGAGCCGGTAGATGATGTCGTGCGTGATGCGATCGCCTTCCTGCTCGCACACCTTCAGATCCTGAGCGAGGGTCGCGCGCTCGGGGTACTCCTTGAGCAGCTCGTTCAGCAGCAGGCCGCAGCGCTGCACGTTGCGCCCGGACTCCTCGACCAGGGCCATCAACTCGGCGTCGACGCCCCGGTGCAGGAAGCTCATCGGCGCAGAATATTCCCCCGGCGCGGGAAGCTCATGCGCGCCCGTGGAGCTCGATCGCGACCGCGAGCATCCGGAGACGCCGCAGGACCGCTTTCACGAAACTTTCACGACTAGATCACGAGTTTGCAACGCCTTGCGAACCTGAGGCTGCGACGCTTTGCGGCCGTGGCGGCCTACCCGGAGAGCGCGGACGTCCCGACGGCGGCGATGCCGGCGCCCGGCGCGCCCTCGCCCGAGCGCCCCGACGCAGCCGAGATCGTATACGCGGGCGAGCTCGAGATCAGGCTCGAGGAAGGGCTCGTGCTCGCGACCGGGCGCGCATTGACGCTCTCGGTCCGCGAGTTCGAGCTGCTCGTCGCGATGGCCAAGCGGATCGGCGAGATCATCACGCGCGAGGAGCTGTACAGGAGCGTATGGGGCGGCGCCCTGCGAGCGGGCGACCGCTCCGTGGACGTGTACGTGAGCAAGCTGCGCAACAAGCTCGAGCAGGCGCTGCCGGACAGGCGCTTCATCCACACGCATCCCGGCTTCGGCTACAGATTCCAGCCCCAGCCTTCACGAAATGTTCACATGGAGTCTACAGGCGGTTGAAGAGACTGCACCGTGGCCCCGCCTAGGCGGACCCGCGGGTTTGGGCATACATCCCAGCGGGCAGACGGCCACGCACACGGCGAAGGGCACGACGCCCCTCGGCACGACGCGCCTTGGGCACCACGCCCCATCCACAATCAAGCCAGAGGAGAAGTTGTGATCAAGAACAAGACGGCCGCGCTCGCCGGTTGCGCAGCGCTCGCCTTCGGGCTCGCCGCGTGCGGCAGCTCCAGCTCGTCGCCGAGCACCGGCTCGCTCGACACGCTGGTCGGCGCCGGCAGCACGCTGGTCGCCCCGCTCGTGTCGGAGTGGCAGCCCGAATACGACAAAAAGACGAAGGTCGCGGTCACGTACGGCGCGATCGGCAGCGGCGGCGGGATCGCGCAGATAACCGCCAGGACCGTCGACTTCGGGGCGAGCGACGCGCCGCTGAGCGAAGACCAGTTCAAAGAAGCCAAGGGAGTCGTGCAGATCCCGTGGGCGCTGGCCGCCACCGTCATCGCCTACCACCTCGAAGGCGCTCCCAACCAGCTCAAGCTCACCGGCCCGGTGCTGGTCGAAATCTACAAAGGCAAGATCACGACCTGGAACGCGCCGCAGATCGCCGCGCTGAACCCAGGGGTGACGCTGCCGGCGACGAAGATCACCCCGATCCACCGCTCGGACGGCAGCGGCGACACGTTCGCCTTCACCAACTACCTCTCGCACATCTCGCCCGAATGGAGCTCGCAGATCGGGCACGCCACCGAAGTCAACTTCCCGGTGGGCATCGGCGCCAAGGGCAACTCCGGCGTCGGGGGCGCGATCTCCTCGACCAACGGCGCAATCGGCTACATCGCGATCGCATACGTGCTGCAGAACAAATTCGACTACGCGCTCATCAAGAACGCCGCCGGCAACTACCCGGTGCCCGGGATCCCCAGCATCTCGGCGGCGGCCAAGACGCTGACGTCGGTGCCAGCCAACAACGAAGTGTCGATCGTCGACCCGCCGGCCTCCGCGCCGCAGGCCTACCCGATCTCCACCTTCACGTACGCGCTGGTCCCGGAAAAGGCTCCGAAGGCGAGCACGCTGAAGCCGTTCCTCAAGTGGGCGATCCACGAAGGCCAGACGTTCGGGCCGAAGCTCGATTTCGCGCCACTGCCCGAACAGGTCGTCAAGGCCGACGAAGCGACCATTGAAAAGATCGGCAGCTAGCGGCGCCGTTCTCGGCCGCGGGCCCTCCCCGCGCAGGGCGCTGCCCCCGCGCGGAGAGGCCGGGGTCGCCGACCGCCTCGGCGACCCCGGCCTGCGGCTGCTCGCGTTGCTGGCGTCCGTCGCCAGCATGGTGCTGATCGCGGCGCTCGTCTACAAGGTGTTCGACCAGGCTGGCGAATCGATCTCCCATTTCGGGCTCGGCTTCGTCACCGCCAACGTGTGGAACCCCGTGACGCGGAGCTTCGGCGCGGCGTCGTTCATCTACGGCACCGCCGTCAGCTCGCTGATCGCGCTGCTGATCGCCGGCCCGATGTCGATCGCGATCGCGCTGTTCCTGACCGAGCTCGCGCCGGTGCGCGTGCGCCGCCCGGTGGCCACGCTGGTCGAACTGCTCGCCGCGATCCCCAGCGTGGTGCTCGGCCTGTGGGGCATCATCGTGATGGCGCCGTTCCTCAACAACACGCTCGAGCCCGCGCTGCGCTCGATCCTCGGCTGGATCCCGCTGTTCGCCGGCTCCGCCTCGCCGTTCGGCCTGCTGCCGGCGATTCTGATCCTCACGATCATGACCGTGCCGATCGTCGCGGCCGTCACCAGGGAGGTCTTCCAGACCGTGCCCACCGAGCTCAAGGAGAGCGCCCTCGCGCTGGGGTCGACACGCTGGGAGATGGTGCGGATGGTCATCCTTCCGTACGCCAAATCGGGGATCGTCGGGGCGAGCATCCTCGGGCTCGGGCGCGCGCTCGGCGAGGCGATCGCGGTCACGCAGGTGATCGGCGACGAGACCGGCATCCACGTCTCGCTGTTCGCGCCCGCCGACACGCTCGCCAGCCGCGTCGCCTCGACATACCAGGGCGCCACCAGCACGCTCGAGATCTCCTCGCTCGCCTACCTGGCGGCGATCCTGCTCGTGTTCGCGCTGATCGCCAACGCGATCGCGCGCCTGATCGTCAGGCGCAGCACGCTGCGCATGCGCGCAGCGGGGCCGCGGCCGGGACTCGCGGTCACCGTCGCGGAGGCCCAGGTATGAGCGCCGCCGGCGCCGCGCCCACGCCGCCGCCCGCCCACGCGCTGCTCGCCGGCGGCCCGGGGCTGCGGCGGCGCAAGCTCGTCAATCGCACGATGGAAAGCACCGCCACGCTGGCCGCGCTGATCGCCGTGGCGGTGCTCGCGATCGTGATCGTCTCGGTGCTGATCAAGGGCGTGAGCGCGATCAACCTCGACTTCTTCATCAAGTCGCCCGCGCCAATCGGGCAGAGCGGCGGCGGCATCGCCAACTCGATCGTCGGCACCGCGCTGCTGGTGGCGCTGGCGAGCGCGCTGGCGGTGCCGGTGGGGATCCTCGTCGGCATCCACACCTCCGAGTTCGCGCGCCCGTCCGTCGCCTCCTCGATCCGCTTCGCGCTCGACATCCTCAACGGCGTGCCCACGATCGTCACGGGCATCTTCGTGTTCGGGCTGCTCGTCGTCGGCCACGTGCAGAGCGGCTACGCCGGCGCGTTCGCGCTGGCGATCATCATGCTGCCGATCGTCGCCCGCTCGGCCCACGAAGTGCTCTCGCTGGTTCCCGCCTCGCTGCGCGAGGGCAGCCTCGCGCTCGGCGTCAGGCGCTGGCGGACGGTGCTGAGGATCGTCGTGCCCACGGCCGCGAGCGGGATGGTGACCGGGGCTTTGCTGGCCGTCGCGCGCGTCGCGGGCGAGACCGCGCCGCTGCTGTTCACCTCATCGATAGCCTCGAACCTCGTGTCCACCGATCCCTCCCAAGCGTTCGCTTCGATCCCGGTGTCGATCTTCACGCTCTCCGAGGAAGCGAGCCCGGCGGCGCACGCGCAGGCGTGGGCCGCCGCCCTGCTGCTGATCTTCCTCGTGGTGCTCCTGAACATCGTCGCCCGCAGCGTCTTCGGCCGCTCGCAGGCGCGCATCCGCAGGACGCGATGACGCCTGACCGCCATACTGGACAGCCAGACGCCGAGATGAGCGAGCAACCGCTGGAGCAGCGTCGCATCATCCCCAGGCCGCCCGGCGAGCAGCCGACGGCTGGGAGAATGCCGCCGGCGGGCGACGCCCCGCCGGCGCCCGCGGCCGGGGACACCCCGGCGGCCGGAACAGCGCCCAGCGCCGGGGACACCCCGGCGGCTGCACCTCAGACCGTGACTACTCCCGACACCGTGACCGAGCGACAGGCCCTCGCCGAGGGCACGCCCACGCGCACCGTGCAGCTGGAAGGCCTGCGCGCGTTCTACGGCCGCGCCGAACAGGTCAAGGGCGTCGACCTCGAGTTCAAGGCCAACGAGGTGACGGCGATCATCGGCCCGTCCGGGTGCGGCAAGTCGACGATGATCCGCTGCATCAACCGCATGCACGAGGAGATCCCCGGGGCCCGCGCCGAGGGCCGCGTGCTGCTCGACGGCCTCGACGTGTATGAGCACTCCGTCGACGTCGTCGCCGTGCGCCGCGCGATCGGCATGGTCTTCCAGAAGCCGAATCCGTTCCCGACGATGTCCATCTTCGACAACGTCGCCGCCGGCATGCGCCTGACCGGGATGCGGCGCCGCGGCGCAGAGCTGAGCGCGCGAGTCGAGCGCGCGCTCGTGGACGCGGGGCTGTGGGACGAGGTCTCAGAGCGCCTGTCCGAGCCGGGCGTCGGCCTCTCCGGCGGCCAGCAGCAGCGCCTGTGCATCGCCCGCTCGCTGGCCGTGGACCCGGAGGTGATCCTCATGGACGAGCCCTGCTCGGCGCTGGACCCGGTGGCGACGCTCAAGATCGAGGAGCTGATCGACGATCTCAAGCAGCGCGTGACGATCGTGATCGTCACGCACAACATGCAGCAGGCCGCGCGGGTGGCCGATCGCACGGCGTTCATGCTCGACGGTAGGCTCGTCGAGGCGGGCCCGACGCAAGAGATCTTCACCAACCCCAGCGACCCCCGCACCGAGGAATATGTCACCGGCAAGTTCGGCTAGCGACGACCCCGACCCAGCCGCCATCTGGCCGAGCGGCGCGGACGCGCCGCCGGCGCCCTCCGCGACCGTCGAGGAGCAGCACGCGCATGGCCGCGCCCACTTCCAGGCGCAGCTGAAGGAGCTCGAGGCCAACGCGCTCGGCGGCCTCGACCTGATCGTCGAGCAGCTCGACCGCGTGCTCGAGGCGCTGCACCACCAGGACGTGGAGCTCGCGCAGATGGTCATCGCCGACGACGACCGCGTCGACGGGCGCTACCTGGAGGTCCACCAGGGGATCCTCTCGCTGCTCGCGCTGCAGGCCCCCGTCGCCGGCGACCTGCGCCTGGTCGCCGCGCTGCTGCACATGATCAAGCACATCGAGCGGATGGGCGACCAGTGCGTGAACATCGCCAAGCTGATCCCGCTCTCCGGCTACGAGCCCCCGGTGCACCGCGAGATGCTCGACGTGCTCGCCAAGATGGGCGCGTTCGCGCGCTCGGAGGTCGTCCAGTCCAAGGCCGCGTTCGCCGCGCGCGACGTCGAGCTCGCCGAAGACCTCGTGCGCCAGGATCGCGAGATCAACCGCCTCAACCGCGAGATCTTCCGCCTCGCGATCGAGATCGGCGACGACCCCGACACGCGCGAGTGGGCGCTCTACATGACGCTCGTCGCGCGCGCGCTCGAGCGCATCGGCGACAACGCCGTCGACATCGGCGAGCAGGTCGCGTTCGTCGTCACCGGACTGTTCCGCGAGTTCTCCGACTCCTCGCGCGCCTCACGCGCCGAGTCCTGACGCGCAACTGCTCTCGCACGACGAACTCCGTATTACTATAGATATACAAGGACCGGCTCCGCGCGCGGACGAAAGGGCGCCGCGCTGGTGCAAATAGCGAACGTCGCCTGTGAACATCCTGTGATGTCTGCACGCGAAGCGCTCGCGCGCCGCGCCGATCGCATACACTCGCCGCGATGAGCGCAAGCGAGAGCGCTGGACGCCAGGGGGGCGCAGCAGTGGCGCCCGACGCAGCCGGCACGCAAGCAGCCTCACTTCGGATCGCGGTGCTCGACCGCGACAGCGGCTTCATCCAGGTGCTTTCAAAGCGCCTCGATCGGCTCGCCTGGGAGCACCGCGTGCTCGCCAGCCCCGTGCCCCCCGACCAGGTCGTCTCGATGCGCCTGAGCGCGCTCGTCGTCGATCTCACCGTGCTCGGCCCGCAGGCCTGGGGTTGGCTCGAGCGCGTCTGCGAGGCGCTGCCCGAGCTCGGGATCGTCGTCTGCACCGGCCCCTCCACCGTCGCTCAGCGCGTGCGCGGACTGCGGCTCGGCGCCGACGACTGGATCACCAAGCCGTGCCACCCCGAGGAAGTCATCGCGCGCGTGCAAAGCGTCGTGCGCAGGCGCCGGCGCAGCACCAGCCGCACCGAGACCCAGCCGATCCTCGCCGGCGAGGTCGAGATCCGCTCCGACCGCTTCCAGGCGTTCGTCGGCGAGCGCTCGATCGACCTGACGCGGCGCGAGTTCGAGCTGATCGAGCTGCTCGCCGCCGCCGAGGGCCGCGTCCTGGAGCGCGAGGAGATCTACTCGCGCCTGTGGGGCTACACGATGGTCCGCGGCGACCGCTCCGTCGACGTGTTCGTGCGCAAGCTGCGCCAGAAGCTCGAGAAAGCCTCGCCCGACTGGCGCTACATCCACACCCACTTCGGCATCGGCTACCGCTTCGCCGCCGAATCCGTCGAGGTCGTCGACCCCGGCGACGTGCCCTCCTCAGTTCCGCCCGAGTGGCGCCCGCTTGACCGCGACCGGACTGCGCGGGCCGACGCTCGCGGCGCCGGCGATCAGCGCGAGCTCGCGCGGGCGCATCAGCAGGATCAGTTCACCGCCCCCGCCCTCTAGGCGCACCGCCGCAAGGCCCCCCTTCTTCAGGTCCACGCGCGCGCCCGTCAGCGTCGCGATCAAGCCCGACAGTTCCGGTTCGTGGCCGACCAGCAGCAAGCGTCCGTCGGCCGCCAGCGGCGCGATCGCGTCCAGCGCCTGGGCCGTGTCCAAGCCACCCGCCAGCGGCGGGTGCAGCTCCAGGCGCCGGCGCTGCGAGCCGCTCCACGCCTCCGCCGCCAGCTGCGCCGTCTGGCTCGCGCGCACCCGCGGGCTGTACAGCACCGCGTCGAAGCTCGCGCGCATGCGCGCCAGCGCAACCCCCGCGGCGCGCGCCTGCTGGCGCCCCCGCTTGGTCAAGCGACGCTCGGCGTCCGTGCGCGTGCCGTGCGGCTCGGCCTCGGCATGACGAAGTAGCCAGAGCTGACGGGCCATTCCTATCGGCTGCACACTAGCGCGTCGTGTAGCTTGAGTAGCACATGGACGTCCTCGACAGCCAACGCGAGCGAAGCCCGCACGAGCTTCTCCCGGCCGCCGCCAGCGCCGCCCTCGGCGCCGCCGCCAGCGCCGGCTCCGCGGTGAACGAGGGCGCCGGCGGCGTCGGGGTGGGCGGCGATCCCCGGCTCTTCTTCAACCGCGAGCTCTCCTGGCTCGACTTCAACGACCGCGTGCTGCAGCTCGCCGAGGACGCGAGCGTGCCGCTGCTCGAGCGCGTCAAGTTCTGCGCGATCTACACGACCAACCTCGACGAGTACTACATGGTGCGCGTCGCCGGCCTGCGCGACCAAATCGACGCCGGCGTCGAGAACCCCACGCAGGATGGGCTCATCCCCTCCGAGACGATCGCGCTGATCCGCGAGCGCGTGCTCGAGCAGGGGCGGCGGCTGGCCGACTGCTTCGAAGGCACGCTGCGTCCCGCGCTCGCCGAACACGAGATCCGGGTCGTCGCCGTCAGCGAGCTCGACGACGATCGCCGCGCGGAGCTCGCCAGGCACTTCCAGCGGGCGATCTTCCCCGCGCTCACGCCGCTCGCAGTCGCCCCCGGCAGGCCTTTCCCCTACATCTCCAACCTGTCCCTCAGCCTCGCCGTGCTCGTGCGCGACCCGGTCACCGCGCAGACGGTGTTCGCGCGCGTGAAGGTCCCCACCGAGATCCTGCCGCGGTTCGTCGGCGTCCCCCAGCCGACCGGCGAGCCGGTCGTGCTCGTGCCCCTCGAGGACGTCATCGCCAACCACCTCGACGCGCTGTTCCCCGGCATGGAGATCGCCGATTACGACGTCTTCCGCGTCACCCGTGACGCCGACCTCGAGGTCTCCGACGACGCCGCCGACCTGCTGCAGGCCGTCGAGGACGAGCTGCGCCGGCGGCGCTTCGGCGAGGTCGTGCGCGTCGAGGTCGGCGCCGGCTGCTCCGAGCAGCTGCGCGAGGCGCTCGCCGGCCTGCTCGGGGCCCACGACGACGAGGTCTACCCGATAGACGGGCTGCTCGACATGGGCGCGCTGTGGCAGATCGTCAAACTGCCCGGCCACGCCGAGCTGCGCGAGGAGCCGATCGTCGGTGTCACCCACCCACGCCTGCTGCGCCACGAGGGCGAGCGCCCGGACGTGCTCGGCGCGATGCGCGAAGGCGACCTGCTCGTGCACCACCCCTACGAGTCCTTCGCGACCTCCGTCGAGCGCTTCGTCCAGCAGGCGGTAGCCGACCCGAACGTGCTCGCGATCAAGCAGACCGTGTATCGCACGAGCGATGACTCGCCGCTCGTGCCCGCGCTGATCGACGCCACCGAACGCGGCAAGCAGGCGGTCGCGCTCGTCGAGCTGCAGGCGCGGTTCGACGAGCGCCTGAACATCCACTGGGCGAAAACGCTCGAGGAGGCCGGCGTGCACGTCGTCTACGGCCAGCCTGCGCTCAAGACCCACGCCAAGTGCGTGCTCGTCGTGCGCCGCGAGGGCGACGGCGTGCGCAACTACGTGCACATCGGCACCGGCAACTACCACTCGGCGACCGCGCGCCTGTACACCGACTTCGGCCTGTTCACGACCGACGAGCGGATCGGCGCCGACGTCTCCGACATGTTCAACTACCTCACCGGCTACGGGCGCCCGCTGGGCTACCGCAAGGTGCTCATCGCACCCGAGCACCTGCGCGACGGCATCATCGAGCAGATCGACGCGACGATCGCCGCGCACAGCCCCGCGCGCCCCGCGCGCATCGCCATGAAGATGAACGCGCTCGTCGACGGACGCTGCATCCGCGCGCTGTACGCCGCCTCCCAGGCCGGCGTGCGCGTCGATCTGAACGTGCGCGGGATCTGCTGCCTGCGCCCCGGCGTTCCCGGCCTCTCGGAGAACATCCGCGTCGTCTCGATCGTCGGGCGGCTGCTCGAGCACTCGCGCATCTACGCTTTCGAGCGCCACGGCGAGCACACCGTGTTCATCGCCTCCGCCGACCTGATGCCGCGCAACCTCGACCACCGCGTCGAGCTCGCCGTGCCGATCGAGGCCGAGGAGCTGCGCGCCGAGCTGCTCGACGTGCTCGCGCGCGCCTTCGCCGACAACCAGAACTCGTGGGAGCTCGACGGCGAGGGCGTCTGGCACCGGCGCTCGGTGGATTCCGACCCCGCCAACCCGCGGCCGCGCAGCCTGCAGCTCGAGCTCGCGGAGCTGTACACCGCCCGCGCCAGCGCCGAGCGGCCCGCCGGCGAGCGCGAGGCGGCGCACCCGCTCGCGCGTCCCTTCAATCGGTGAGCGCCGCGCCCGACACCCAGGGCGCCGCCCGCGCGCCCGCGCGCCCGCGCGTGGCGATCCTGATCGTCAACGGCTTCGCCCGCGCCGGCCGCTGGGCGCGACCCGACCTCGCGACGGCGCTCGCGTACCCGTGGATCGAGCTGTGCCTGCGCCAGATCGAGCGGCACTCCAGGGGCTGGGACTACCAGGTGTTCGTGTTCGACAACTCTCAGCTCGCCCGGCATCGAGCGATAATGCGCGAATATCCGCGCGTGAGCGTCACGCCCGGCGCCCTGCTCGCGGCCGCCGGACGGGCCGCCCGGCATGTTCCTCAACAGCGCGTCAGCCGGATCCTCGAATACCTGCTCGAACGCAAGCATCCGCTCGCGCTCGACCACCTCGCGCGCAAAGTGCCCGCCGACTTTCAGTACATAGTCACGCTCGACACCGACTCCTTTCCCGTGCGCGATGACTGGCTGGAGGTGCTCGTCGGCGAGTGCGAGCGGGGCGCCGCCGTCGCCGGCGTCTACAGGAACGAGATGGCGGCCGCGCTGCACCCCTTCGTGCACGTCAGCGGCCTGTGCGTGCGCCGGCAGGACCTGCGCGAGCTGGGCGTGTCCTTCGGCCGCGACATGAAGCAAGACGACCCCTACAACATGGACGTCGGGCAGAAGATCACCTACGAGCTGCTCGCCCGCGGACGCACGATCGCGCCGCTGCATCGCAGCAACGAGGTCAACTACCACTTCATCATCGGCGGCATCTACGGGGACATCATCTATCACCAGGCCGCCGGCAGTCGCCGCGTGAACTTCTGGACCTCCACGGACAACGACAGCGACGAGCACATCGGCACCACCCTGCGCGATGCCGCCTTCCGAGACCTCGACCAGCTGATCGCGATCCTGCGCGGGCAGGCGCCCGGCGACCTCGCGCTCAGCCCGTGGAAGGAGCCCCGGCCGGGCCCCTCGGAGGCGCTCCAGCCGAGCCCGACGGGCGCCGCCGAGCCAAGCCCGTCGCCCGCGCCCGAGCCAAGCCCGTCGCCCGCGCCCGAGCGCAGCCCGTCCCAGGCGCACGGGGGCGGGCGCTAGCTCAGGTCGGCTTCGACCGGTTCGCCGTTCGAGCTCACTTCCCAATTGCCTGCTTCATCGGGTTCGGAGCCCCAGAACATCTGTTTCAAGCAGCCTTCGCCGCTGCGCGCCTTGTTCAGCAAAAAGCGCACGCTCGTTCGAGTCAGCTCGATTTCCATCGGTTTGCCAAAGCCGGTGATCGTTTTCAAGCCCCGCTTTTCATAGACGCACTTGCGGCTGGTCACGGCGCCGTCGCCGTTCGAGCTGATCAGTTCCACTTCGAAGGCCACCGCCGGCGTGCCCTTGACGGCGCCGAGGTTGTCCGTGGCCAGTTCGAACCTCCACGGCAGGTCCAGCGCACGCACGATCGCCGTGCTGAACTTGCCCTCGACGATGTAGCACGGTTCTTCGCCAAGGTCGCCGAACGTCGCACTCGTCAGTTCGGCCGTGTCCGTCGCCGACCCGTTCTGTCCGAGCGCTCCCGTCGCCGAGCTCGTGCAGATGAATTCCCCCCATGGCCCGTTGAACGGAAGGTGAGTGTTCGACAGCGTCAGCGGCGCGCCCACCGCAAGCGCGCCCTTGGCGGTCTTCAGCACCACCGTCCGCTGCGCCGCCGCGGCGCTCGCCGGCGCCGCGCTCGTCGCCAGTCCCGCAACCGCAGCCAGCCCCACCACCGCCAGACGCTTCATCTCGCCTCCCGTCCCCGCCGGACCCGGGCGCCCGGCATCTGGTGAGGATCAAGTTAGCACCGACCCGCGCCGCGCGCGCGAAGCTCGCGCCGCCGGCCTTGGCGGCGCGCCGAGCAGGCAAACCGGTTCAGCGCGTTGACATCGCGGCGCCCGTGTGCGAGGGTACCGCCCCGAGGGTCGCCCGGCGCTCGGTCACGGTGTCGATGGCCGGTCGCCCTCTGCGACTCGTAAGCGCGATCAGGGGAAGCGGCGATGCGTGGCTCGGTGGATGGCTCGCGGACGGTGCCCGTCGGGGGGACGATCGCTGCGGGCGTGGGCGGGCCAGTCGACGCACGGGTCCCCCGCCGGGTCGCGGCGCCGGCGTTGCGCGCACTGCTTGCGGGCGCCCTCCTGTCGCTGGCGATCGGTTCGCTCGCGTACGACCGCGCGTCGCTGCCGCACGCCGGCGCGGTCGCCACGCACGCCCGCCCGCGGCGTGCGCTCGCGCGAGCCGGCCTCCTGAGCCTGCCGGTGTCCGCCAGAGCGCCCGTGTCGGCGGCACTTGGGGCGTCCGACCCCGCGTACCGGGTGACCTCCGCCGCAGGCGCGCTCGGCGCGGCCAACCCGAGCCAGCGCCTGAGCAGCAGGTTCACGGACACCGGCGCGTCGGTCTCCTCGGGAGCGACGCGGCTTGGCCTGCGCCTGGCGGCCGCCGGCTACGGCTCCTCGCTGACCGCGCTGCCCGACTCGGCACCGAGCATCGAGCGCGACCGCGTCGTCTACCAGCTTCCCGGTCTCACCGAGTGGTATTCGAACGGGCCCCTCGGCCTGGAGCAGGGCTTCACGGTCGCCAGGGCGCCGGGCCGTGGCGCGAGCGGACCGCTGACGCTGGCCATCGCGCTCGCCGGCAATTCCCGGCCCGCGCTGCGCCACGGCGCCCAGACGATCTCGTTCTCCCGCGCCGGGCACACGGTGCTGCGCTACACCGGCCTGTCGGCGACCGACGCCGCCGGCCGCCCGCTGCACAGCTGGCTCGCGCTGCGAGCCGGCAGGATCCTGCTCCGAGTGGACGCCGCCGGGGCGCGCTACCCGCTGCGCATCGACCCGTTCGTGCAGGTCGGCAAAGCGCTCGCCGGCGAAGGCGAATTCGGCGACAGCGTGGCGCTGTCGGGCGACGGCGACACCGCCCTCGTCGGCGCGCCGGTCGCCAAAGCTGGCGACGGCGAGGCGCTCGTGTTCAAGCGCGCGGGCGAAAAATGGACGCAGGAGGGCGAAGCGCTCCTCCCCGAAGGCGAGACCGGCGCCGGGTTCTTCGGCCAGGCCGTGGCTCTGTCCGCGAACGGCGACTACGCCCTGATCGGCGCACCCGAGGACAACGGCGGCGCGGGCGCCGCGTGGGCGTTCGTGCGCGTCGGTGAAAAATGGCAGCAGCAGAGCGCGAAGCTGACCGGCGAAGGGGGCGAGTTCGGCTACAGCGTGGCGCTCTCGGGGGAAGGCACCGAGGCGCTCGTCGGCAGTCCGTTCCAGGGGCCGGAATATGGCGCCACGTGGGCGTTCCAGCGCTCCGGGGAAAAATGGACCGAGACGCAGAAACTCACCCGCGAAGGGGGCGAGCTCGGCTGGAGCGTGGCGATCTCGCCCGAAGGCAAAACCGCACTGATCAGCGTGCCCTTCAAGGAACGGGGAGACTGCCTCCCCGAAGAAAGCGGCCCGGGCAGGGAATGCGGCGCGGTCTACGTGTACAGCTTCAACGGCGTCCATTCCGAATGGACCTACAGCGACGAACTCGTCGCCTCCGGAGAGGACGGCGAAGGGTTCTTCGGCTGGAGCGTGGCGCTCTCCCGCGAAGGAAGCGTCGCGCTGATCGGCGCCCCGCACGAAGCGGCGACGTTCCCGGGCAACTGCGCAGGCAAACCGGTGGCTCCCGAATGCGAAGGCGCCGCTTACGTGTTCACAGGGGCGGGCGAAGCGTGGAGCCAGCAGGCGAGGCTGACGGGCCGCGAAGAGACCAAACTCGCGGAATTCGGCTACAGCGTGGCGCTCTCGGCGAACGGCGGCACGGCGCTGGTCGGCGGGCGCCGCGACGAAGAAAAAGTGGGCGCCGCCTGGGAGTTCACACGCACGGGCTCGGCCTGGACCCAGCGGGGCGCGAAGATCACCGGCAGCGGCGAGAGCGGCAAAGGGCTCTTCGGCTTCACCGTGGCGCTCAGCGAAGAAGGCGACGTCGGCCTGGTCGGGGCGCCCGAAGACAAAGAACGCCGCGGCGCCGTCTGGACGTTCGAAGACGCGGCCGACACTGGCGCCGCGACGGAAGTCACGCCGAAAACGGCGACGCTCGACGCAACCGTCGACCCGAACGGCGAGGAAGTAAGCGAATGCAAGTTCGAATACGGGACGAGCAGCTCCTACGGTTCGACCGCCCCGTGCGTCAAATCACCGGGCTCGGGCACGAGCCCGGTCGCGGTGTCGGCGTCGCTCACGGGCCTCAACGAAGACGCGACCTACCACTTCCGCGTCTCGGCGACGAACGCGCTTGGCACCCACCTCGGCGGCGATGAAACCTTCACGACGCTGCAGAGCAGCAAATCGGGCTCGACCAAAGAAGCGGAAAAACCAGCCGAAGCCAGCGACGGGCAGCTGTCGGTCAAGGCCAGCAGCGGCACCGGCACGATCACCGTCGGGACATACGGGTCCAACCCCGGCGGCACGCGGCTGTTGGGCAGCAAGGGCGGCTATACCGACGTCTACCAGAGCCCCGAAAGCAGCTTCTCGAAGATCGACTACAAGGACTGCGAACTGAACGGGGCGACGGTCCTGTACTGGTTCGACCCGCAGGCGAACCTCGGCGGCGGCGCATGGCAGCAGGTCAGCAGGCAGACCTATCTCGCCGGCTCGCCAGACTGCATCGAGGTCGAAGCGGAAGCCAGCGGCACCTCGCCGACGGTCTCGCAGCTGAACGGGACGCGCTTCGGCGACGCGGCGCAGGTCCGCGGGCCGGAATTCGGGCGCTGCGCGGCGGCGCAATCGCGCAAAGAAGCCGGCAAAACGGTCTATGAAGGCTACTTCTCAACCGACACCTGCACCGCGCTCGACGAGGCCAAGACGGGAGCCCCGAAGGGCAAGTACGAATGGGAAGTGGAAGTGTTCGCCAAAGCGCAGTTCACGACCCACCTGACCTCGGGCGTGGTGACGCTGCAATCGGCCTCCGCGTCCTCCAAGGTGACCTGTGACGCAGAGAGCAGCAGCGGTGAATACGTCGGCCTGCGCGCGATCGACGGCGTCGTGCTCACGCTCACCGGCTGCGCCAAAGCCGGCGAAAAATGCTCGAGCGCCGGGCGCAGCGCCGGGGAAGTGCTCACGAGTTCGCTCGAAGGCACGCTGGGCGTCCAAAAGAAGGGGGCGACGAGCGCGAAGGACAAAATAGCCCTCGCGCTCTATCCGGTCTCGAAAACGGGGCCGTTCGCGGAATTCAGCTGTGGCGGCACGAGCGTGTCGGTCCGGGGCGCGGTGCTCGTGCCGATCAAAGCGGGCAAGGGCTATCTAAAGCAGGCGCTGAAATTCGAAGCGACCAAAGGCGCCCAGAAACCAGAAGGCTTCGAAGGAGAGCCGAAGCAGATCCTCGAAGAGTCCTTCGACAAAGGCGCCAGCTATGAACAGACGGGCCTGACCGCTGCGATCACCCAGACCAACGACGAAGACGTCGAGGTCAACCCTGCCTGGTAGCGCTCTAGGCCGGTGAGGAGGCGGCGGGCAGCGCGTCGAGCGCGGCCTTCAAGTCATCCACCGACTGGTAGTCCAGCCCAAGCAGGTGGTCGTGCCGATGGCGCACGATCCCTTGCTCGTCGATGACGATCACCGCGCGCTTTGTGCCCAGGCGGTTGGTCGCGCTGTATGCGCGCGCCACCTTCCCGTCGACGTCCGCGAGCAGCGGCACGGTCAGCCCGTTCCTCTCGCTGAAGCCCCGATGCGAGTCGAGGTCCTGCGCGGAGACGCCTACGACCGTCGCGTCCAGGGCGGCGAAGTCATCCGCCCGGTCGCGGTAGGAGCAGAACTGTTTCGTGCACACCGGCGTGTTGTCGCCCGGGTAGAACAGCAGCACGACGCGCTCGCCGCGATGCTCTGAGAGCTTGAACGGCCCGCCGGTCCCCTGCAGCTCGAAGTCGGGCGCCTGCTCCCCCACCTGCGGCGTCTTGGCCATGCGCGTCAGCCTACATCAGATGCGCTGAGATGGATGCCGGTGTCAAGGGGGCGGTTGTGGTTGGTGTTGTTGGTGGTCATGGTGGTGGGTGTGCTGGGGTCGGGCGGCCGGCGCGACGGCAACGACAACTGGTCA
>Ga0335075_10001583_pt1 | contig 37356 bp, 21 predicted proteins | sample Lox_Sample_24_FD_206723 | JGI IMG/M metagenome (GOLD analysis project Ga0335075, IMG submission 206723) | Soil microbial communities from Loxahatchee National Wildlife Refuge, Florida, United States - Lox_Sample_2.4 | ecosystem: Environmental > Terrestrial > Soil > Wetlands | place: USA... | reverse complement strand
ACCTCGATCACCGTGCCGGTGACGACGCCATCCTCTTCCTTGATCTTCTCGATCGTGCCCCACGCCCGCTCGTACTGAGCGCGCTTCTTGGACAGGATCAGGCGCCCTTCCTTGTCCTCCTTCTGGAGGACGAGGGCCTCGATGTGCTCGCCGGTCTTCACGACCTCGTGCGGGTCGACATCGTGCTTGATCGACAGTTCCCGAGACGGGATGACGCCTTCTGTCTTGTAGCCGATATCGAGCAGGACCTCGTCTCGGTCGACCTTGACGACGGTCCCCTCGACGATGTCACCGTCGTTGAAATACTTGATGGTTAGGTCGATCGCGGCGAGGAATGCCTCCTCCGACCCGATGTCGTTGACCGCTACCTTGGGGGTCGAGGTGGCTTGCGTGCTGCTCGTCATGTGTGGGCTGGCTCCGGATGCGGACAGGATAGGAATGTGGCGCACTGAGAACTTATGCAGTGAACGCGCGGGACCCACCGGGCCGGGGTGACGGCCTCGGCGCGCCCCGGCGGCCAACCATCAGGTCTCCTGACCATGACAGACCGCACGAGGACACAGCGCACCGCTCAGAATATGAAGGAATCCGCTCGCGGTCAATCCAGCTTGGCTACAACTGGGACTCAGAATGGTGAAACCCCCGGGACAGCCGGGGCTCCTCGGGTGACTCAATGCCCGGCTTCGGCCCAGCTTCTCCCGATTCCCGTGGACACCTCGAGCGGCACCCGCAACTCGGCCGCGGCGCCCATCGCCGACGCGACCAGCGCCTGGACCGTCTCGAGCTCACCCGGCGCGACCTCGAAGATCAGCTCGTCGTGCACTTGCAGCAGCATGCGCGACGCCAGTCCTGCCGCTTCGAGCGCGGTGGACACGCGCAGCATCGCGACCTTGATGACATCGGCCGCCGATCCCTGGATCGGCGCGTTCAGCGCCATCCGCTCGGCCATCTCGCGGCGCTGCCGGTTGTCCGACGTCAGGTCGGGCAGGTAGCGCCGCCGGCCCTCGATCGTCTCGGTGTACCCGTCGCGGCGGGCCTGGGCAACGAGGGACTGCAGGTAGTCCCGCACCCCGCCGAACGTCTTGAAGTACTCGTCCATCAGCCCGCGCGCCTCCTCGACGGAGATGCGAAGCTGCCCGGACAGGCCGAAGGCGGACAGGCCATAGGCCAGGCCGTAGTTCATCGCCTTGATCTTGGCCCGCTGCTCCGGGGTGACATCGGCGGCATCGACGCCGAACACCGTCGACGCGGTCGTGGCGTGGAAGTCATGCCCGGACTCGAACGCCGCGATCAGCGCCTCGTCGCCCGACAGGTCGGCCATGATGCGCAGCTCGATCTGGCTGTAGTCCGCGGTCAGCAGCGTGTCGTAGCCCGCGCCGACGACGAATCCCTCGCGGATCCGGCGGCCCGTCTCCGTGCGGATCGGTATGTTCTGCAGGTTGGGATCGGTCGACGATAGGCGTCCAGTCGCGGCGATCATCTGATGGAACGTCGTGTGGATCCGCCCGTCGGCGTCGGCCAGCGGGATCAGGCCGTCCACGATCGACTTCAGCTTGGAAACGTCCCTGTGGTGCAGCAGGTGCTCAAGCACCGGGTGCCCGGTGCTGGCGAGCAGCGAGGTGAGCGCCTCGGAGTCGGTCGTGTACCCGGTCTTGATCTTCTTGGTCTTCGGCAGCCCAAGCTCGGTGAACAGCACCTCCTGAAGCTGCTTGGGCGAGCCGAGGTTGAACTCGTGCCCGACCACGGCGAACGCCGCCTGCTCGGCCGACTTCACCTCGCCGTGCAGCTGGGCCGACATCGCCGCGAAGTGGTCGGTGTCGGCCGCGATCCCGGTCTGCTCCATCTGGGCGAGCACGGCGACGAGCGGCAGCTCGATCTGGGCGAGCAGCCGCCCCGCACCGCGCTTGTCCAGGTCGGCGTCCAGCGCCGCCGCCAGCTCCACGGTGGCGCGGGCGCGCCGGGCGAGCGCCGCAGTGCCCTCCTCCTCCGCCGAGGAGTCCAGCGTCAGCTGCCCGCTCTCCGGCGCGCCGCGCAGTTCCTTGCCCAGGTAGCGCAGGGCCAGGTCACCCAGGTCGAACGTCCGCTGGCCGGGCAGCGCCAGGTACGCGGCCAGGGCGGTATCGCTTGTTATCCCATCCAGAACGAACCCGTGGGCTCTCATCGCGTTCACGGGACCCTTGGCATCGTGGACTGCCTTGGGCCGCGCCGGGTCCGCCAGCCACGCCCCGAGCGCGCCGTCGTCGGCCGCGGTCAGCGCCAGCGGGTCGATGTAGGCGGCCGACCCATCAGGGGCCGCGATCGCGATGCCGGTCAGCGTCCCGGTGCCACGCGCCCAGGTGCCGGTGACAGCCAGGCCTGAACGTTCGGAAAAATTGGAGGAAGATAGCCAGCTTGCCACCTGATCAGGTCCAAGAACGGTGACGTCGGCCTCGAATCCGGGCGCGGCGGCGCCGGGGGCGGGAGTGCTGCCCGCGGCGGGGCCGGCCAGCCCGTCGGGGAAGGTGGTGTAGAGCCGGTCGCGGAGCACCTTGAACTGGAGGGTGTCGAACAGCTGATGGATCGTCTCCCGGTTCCACGGGACCGGGACGAGGTCACAGGGGGCCAGGCCGAGCACGTCGGCGGGCACGTCGGTGATGAGGCCGGTGAGCTGGCGGTTGCGCATCACGTTGCCGAGGTTGGCCCGCAGCGCGTCGCCGGTCTTGCCCTTGACCTCATCGACCCGGTTGACCAGCTCCTGGAGCGAGCCGAACTCCTGGATCCACTTGGTCGCGGTCTTCTCCCCCACGCCGGGGATGCCGGGCAGGTTGTCGCTCGGGTCGCCGCGCAGCGCGGCGAAGTCCGGGTACTGGGCCGGCGTCAGCCCGTACTTCTCCTGCAGGCCCGCCGGGTCGTAGCGCCTCATGTCGGAAACGCCGCGGCTGTTGTAAAGCACCGTGACGTGCTCGTTGATCAGCTGGAAGGTATCCCTGTCGCCGGTGACGACCAGGACCTCCATGGCATCGTCATGCACGGCCCTGGTGGCGAGGGTGGCGATGATGTCGTCGGCCTCGAAGCCGGAGGCAGACAGGTGCCTGACGCCCAGCGCGTCGAGCACCTCGAAGATCAGGCTGATCTGGCTGTGGAAGGCGTCAGGCGTCTCCTTGCGGCCCGCCTTGTACTCGTCGTACTCCTGATGCCTGAACGTCTTCTCGCGCCGGTCGAAGGCCACCGCCACGTGCGTGGGCTTCTCGTCCCGCAGCACGTTGATGAGCATCGCCGTGAAGCCGTAGACGGCGTTCGTCGTCTGCCCGGTCGTGGTGGCGAAGTTCTCCGGCGGCAGCGCGTACCACGCCCGGTACGCCAGCGAGTGCCCGTCGAGCAGCAGCAGCCTGTCAGTCACCCTTCGATCCTATGACCGTAGCGGGGCGACTCGTGGCTTTGCGCGAAGCATGCCGGCCGGAGGCGCGCAAAAGCGCGCCGGAGGCACGCGGGAGAAAAAAGCCCGGCGGCTTCAGGCGAAGCCGCCGGGCACTGACTGCTAACGGATTACCAGCCGTTGGAGCCGAAGGCGAAGACCGTCGTGGACGTGGCAGTGGCGCCTGCGTCCAGCTCAGTGGAAGGGAAGCTCGCCTGGTTGGGCGAGTCCGGGAAGTGCTGGGTCTCGAACGTGTAGCCCGCACCCTGGCGATAGGTGTCGCCGGTGATGCCCACCAGCGTGCCGGTGAGGAAGTTGCCGCTGTAGAACTGTACGCCCGGCTGGTCGGTCCAGACAGCCAGCGAACGACCGCTCGCCGGGTCCAGGGCGCGTGCGGCGAGGTTGAGCCCGTCAGGGCCGGTCGTGGCCTTGGTCTGCGGGTTGAGGACCCAGTTGTGGTCGTAGCCCTGGGCGAGCAGCAGCTGGTTGTCCGCCGCCGGGACGCCCGGCCCGTCGGAGGCGCTGACGTCGTCTATCCGGCTCCCGATGGCCTGCGGGGTGGTGAAGTCGAACGGCGTGCCCTTGACGCTGACCTCGTTGCCGAGCGGAATCTGGGTGGTGTCGGTCGGCGTGTACTTATTCGCGTTGATCTGGACGTCCTGGCTGTAGGCCGAGCCCGCGGGCGAGCCCTGGCCGGCCAGGTTGAAGTAGCTGTGGTTGGTCAGGTTGATGACCGTGTTGAGGTTGCTCGAGTCGTTCTTGGCCTTGTAGTTGATCGACAGCTGGTCACTGTTGTTCAGGGAGAACGTGACGTCGGTCGTGAGCTGCGCCGGGTAGCCGGTGCAGCCGTTGGGGCAGCCCGGGCTGCCCGCCGCGCCGGCCTGGTCGCCGTTCGGGCTGGTTAGCTCAAGGGTGACGCTGACCGAGTTGCTGCCCGCGGTGAGCCCGACCTGGCTCCAGACGTGGTTGCCAAAGCCGACGAGGCCGCCGTGCAGGCTGTTCACGCCGTTGTTGACCGGGACCGTGTAGGTCACCGGCCCGGCACCAGGCTGGTCAAGGGTGAACTTGCCGCCGGCGATCCGGTTGCCGTAGCGACCGATCGTCTCGCCGAAGTACGGGCCGCCGTTGGCCGTGACCGGCGGGCTGTCGTTGGTGACGTAGTCCTGCAGGGTCTTAAAGCCGAGCGTGACGTCGGTGGTTGCTCCGTTGCGGCCAGGCAGGTCGATGTACTGGATGATGCCGCCGAAGCTGAGGATCCCGACCGACATTCCCTTGTCGTTGGTGAGGGTGTACCTGTAGGTCTTCGTCTCCTGGCCGGTGTACGGCTCGACTGTGCTGCCGAAGTACTCCTTGGTGATAGCAAGCTTGCCGTGGTCAGCCGTGCTCGCGGCAGCCTTTGTGGCGGCGCTCGCCTGGGTGGCGGCTGTCGCCGCCGCGCCGCCGGCCGCGAGGGCCGCGACCGCAACAGCGACGACGCTCACTTTCACCTTGCGGTGTCTGCGTGCGCCCTCTTCGCTGTTTCCATGCGTTTCACTCATTGCGATGGCTCCCTTCCCTGGGCCTCGCCGGGACCCGCGCCACTGCGGACCCCCCTCAGAGAGTGTTAGCGCTAACACAGAGAATTGTCACCCCCCACCGGCAAGGCGTTTCATGTTTCTCAGCGCACCCTGAAACGGCAGTTTCTCGGCGTGTCTAGAGGGACAGGAGAGTTCTGTCCGCTTCCTCCTGGGGCATTCAGGCGCCGACCGCCACCGGCCTGGTGCGGTCACTAACTGTCTCCGCCGGACCGGCCACCGGCTCACGCGACCGCTCTGGTCCGGCACAACGCCCGGCCCGCCACGCCGACTGCAATAAGATCGTTATCAAACTCGCATCGCGTCGCAGACCGTGCACACGACGCCGTGGCCCTGCCCTCACGAGTCCCAGTTGGGAGCCGCTAACCAGTCCGCCATCGGGACGTTCCTTGACCTACGTAGGTAAACGTGGAGAAACCACCACATGACGATGCGCAGTCCAGCACGTCACCAGTGGGGTAACCGGCTTTTGCTGTATGACCTGCGGGTCGCTAACGTTTGGACAGCGGACCCGGGGTCCCAAGTAGAGAACGTGCCTGCCCGGGGAAGGCGGGCACGGTACCAACGGGTCCTCGGGTCCTGCCTTCCTCGGGCCGCGAGCCAGCATCCGGTCACACGAGCGCCGTCTGCCGCCGCCCCGGGCCGCGGCGTTCGGCACGAGGCGGCCGCGGCTTCGGGGCGTCGCTGCATCGGGGCTGCCGCGGGGCGTCCGAGGCTTCGGCGGGCGGCCGGGGCTTGGCTGCGGCGAGCGGCCGGGGCTTGGCTGCGGCGAGCGGCCGCGGCGAGGCTGCGGCGAGCGGCCGCGGCGAGGCTGCGGCGAGCGGCCGGGGCTTGGCGGGGCGTCCGAGGCGCCGCTTCGACGGATGGCCGAGGCGCCGCTTCGACGGATGGCCGAGGCGCCGCTTCGACGGGTGGCCGTGGCGAGGCCGCGGGCGGTGCCCTCGGCGAGCGGCTGCGGCGAGCCTCGAGGCCATGGTTAGGCGAGCCTCGAGGCCATGGCTAACGGCCTCGAGGCCACGACGAGCGGATCGTTACTCGGCGGCGGGCTTGTCCTGGGCGACGGGCATGCTGCCCTCGATGACGGCCTCCGCCACCTTGCGCATGGTCAGGCGCCGATCCATCGAGGTCTTCTGGATCCAGCGGAACGCCTGCGGCTCGGACATGCCGTGCTCGGACTGCAGCAGGCCCTTGGCCCGGTCAAGCAGCTTGCGCACCTCCAGCCGGTCCCGCAGGGTCGACACCTCGGAGTCGAGCGCCTTGATCTCGGTGAAGCGGCTGACCGCCATCTCGATGGCCGGCACCAGGTCGGCCTTCGTGAACGGCTTGACCAGGTAGGCCATCGCCCCCGCGTCGCGCGCGCGCTCCACAAGCTCACGTTGTGAGAACGCCGTGAGGATGACGACCGGGGCGATCCGCTCCGCCGCGATGCGCTCCGCTGCCGAGATGCCGTCGAGCACCGGCATCTTCACGTCGAAGATCGCGAGGTCCGGCTTGAGCCCGGTCACCTTCTCGATCGCGACCTCCCCGTCAGCCGCCTCCGCGACCACGGAGTAACCTTCCTCTTCGAGCATTTCCTTGAGGTCCAGGCGGATGAGCGCCTCATCCTCCGCAATGACGACACGTAGCGCGTTCTGACTCACGCACACGAGCCTACAATCACGCGGTACATTGTCTGCGAGCGCATCGGCCGGGATGGTGGAATCGGCAGACACGGACGTCTCAAAAGCGTCTGCCTGAAAGGGCGTGCGGGTTCAAGTCCCGCTCCCGGCACGAGAAGGTTGCCCCCCGCTCACCGGCCCGCGGCCAGCTCCCCAGGAGTCCATGAGCTGGTGACCGCCTTGCCATCCGGCCCCCTGCGCCACAGGCAGTCCCCGTGCCACACGCGGCCCACCTCCCTAGTGCCAGCGGTAGCCTGCGGCGGCCGCGCCTCGCGGCCGCAGTGGCTGCGGTGGCGCGGCAGCATGGCTGGCCCTCCCGGCAGCAGCGGCAGGGCCTCTTGGCAACAGTGGGAGCGGTGGCTGCGGTGGCGCGGCAGCAGCGGCTGCGGTGGCGCGGCAGCATGGCTGGCCCTCCCGGCAGCAGCGGCAGGGCCTCTTGGCAACAGTGGGAGCAGCGACTGCGGTGGCGCGTGGTGCCGCCTGGTGGCTGTGTTTTGGCAGCTAGTGGCAGCGGTGACGCACCACTGTCGCGCGGTTTTGCCCAGCATGTGTCATTGGTGTCGCTATGGTGACAGTGATGTCACAGTGCGTACCATTTCCGACCGCAGCGATGCCCACATTGCTGCTGCAAGGGGATGGTTCGGGCGGCCAGTGGGACCACCTGCCGCACGACCCGGCCGCGCCTGGCTGCCGGGTCCTGCGGGTCCTGTCGGCTTCGCCCGCAACACGCTGAAGTTGCCACGCCACAAGCACACCTATTCAGACATCTTGACCCAATGAGCAAAAGAGCGTAGATGTAAGACAACGTTGTCACGACGGGGCTCGAACCAAAGCCAACGGATCAGGCAGGAGTGCGCTGCATGCCAACGGTGTCCCGACACGCTCATCTCCGTTTGCGGCGCAGTCGCGCTCATCTCCGATCGCGGCGCAGTCGGCTCGCCGCCGTGGTGTCCGCCGCCGTCGTCGCCGGTGCCATCGCTGGCACCTCATCGTCGGCTGTGGCTGCGGCCGCCGGGCCCGCCTCCGCTGGCACCTCATCGCCTGCGACGGCCGCGGCCGCGGCGGCGGCGGCCGCGGCTGAGACCGCCTGGCCAGCCACCGCGACCAGCTTCTCCACCTCGTTCGAGTCTGGACAGCCCCAGCCGACCTGGTCAAGCAGCATCGAAACCGGCCCCGGCGGCACGCCTGCCTGCTCCGGCGTGTCGCAGTCGGCGACCGGGCCCACGGGGATGATCACCGCGGTGGGCGACGGGCCGACGGCCGCCTACGCCGCCAAGACTGGCGTGGGCTTCACCGGGGTCAAGGCCTTCACCTACGCGGGAGACCAGACGTCGGCGGGTAATGCCTACTGCGACGACAAGGTCTTCTCCGTCGACATCCCGGTCACCTCCCGCACCGAGCTGTCGTACGAGATCATGCCGGTCCTGATGAACTCCGACCTAGGCGCGGGGATTCCCGATCCGAGCAGTTACGCGTCCATCGACCTGGCCTTCTCCGACGGGACCTACCTGAGCCGGCTACACGCCGTGGACGGGAACGGCTACGGCCTCACCGCCGCCGCGCAGGGCGCGGGCGGTGACCTGTTCCCCAACCAGTGGAACCAGGTCACCTCGGACATCGGCGCGGTGGCCGCGGGCAAGACCATCACCCGGATCCTGGTCGACTATGAGCACGCGGGCGCGGCGGGCGATTTCCAGGGCTGGATCGATGACCTGAAGGTTGACGGCAACCCGTCCCAGCCGCAGCAGGCTCCGCTGGCCGATTACGCCATCACCACCAGCGGCACTCAGTCCAACGGGTCGTACTCGCGCGGCAACGACCTCCCGGCCACGGCCGTGCCTCACGGCTTTAACTTCCTCACGCCTGAGACCGACGCCGGCTCCCTGAGCTGGGTCTACAACTACTCCTCCGGCAACGACGCGCAGAACAGGCCGGAACTGCAGGCGCTTGCCATCGACCACGAGCCAAGCGTGTGGGTCAATGACCGCGATACGTTCGAGGTGATGCCGGGGGCGGGCACGGCCGGCGCCGCCCCGGACATGACCAGGACCGGCAGGCAGCTGCCCTTCTCGCACAGCCACGAGGTCGCCCGGCCCGACTACTACGGGGTCACGTTCGACAACGGCATCAAGGCCGAGATGACGCCGACTGACCATGCCGCCGTGTTCCGGTTCACCTTTACCGGGACCACTTCCAACCTGGTCTTCGACAACGTCAACGACAACGGCGGGCTGGTCCTCGACCGGTCCGCCAACTCGATCTCCGGCTACTCGAACGTGCAGGGCGGCTTCGGCGATCCCGGCAACAGCCCCATGTACTTCTACGCGACGTTCAGCCAGCCCGTCACCGCTAGCGGCATGGTCGCCCCCGGCGGCTGCGCGTCCAGCGGCTGCGGCGGCAACGACGTGACCGGCTACTACCAGTTCAACACGGCGACGAGCAAGACCGTCACGATGGAGATCGGGACGTCCTACATCAGCGTGGCCCAGGCCGAGCACAACCTGCAGTTGGAGGTCAGCCCGCGCGACACCTTCGCCAGCGTCCAGGCGCGGGCGCTGGCCGCGTGGGACAAGGCCCTCGGCGCCATCACGGTCAAGGGCGCCACACGAGCGCAGCTGGAAACCCTGTACACCAGCCTGTACCGGGTCAACCTGTACCCGGACGAGGCCTACGAGAACGCCGGCACCAACGCCAAGCCTGACTACGAGTACGCCAGCCCCACCGCTCCGCCGGCCGGGCCGAACACCCCGACCCATACCGGCTTCGCCATCGAGTCCGGCATCACCTACGAGAACGGCGGCTTCTGGGATACCTACCGGGCCTCCTGGCCGCTCGACATGCTGCTGTACCCGAAGCTCACCGGGCAGATGCTCACCGGGTTCCTCAACCAGTACCGGGACGGCGGATGGCTCAACCGGTGGTCGGACCCCGGCTACGCGGGCGTCACCCCCGGCACGACGCTCGACGTGGTCCTGGCCCAGGCCTACCTCGACGGGGTGCGTAACTTCCCCGTGCAGGAGGCCTACCAGGCGATGAAGAAGGATGCCATGGTGGTGCCGCCCAACGGATCGGTCGGGCGCACGGGCGAGGCCAACGAGCCGTTCATCGGGTACTCGCCCAGCGACTCAGGGTCGGGCAGCGTGGACCAGTCGCTTGAGGATGACATCAGCGACTACGGCATCGGGGCGATGGCCGGGGCGCTGTCCAAGGCTCCCGGCATGAGTGCCGCGCAGCGCGCCTCCTATCAGGCCGACGCACGGTACTTCACCGCCCAGTCGGAGAACTACCTCAACCTCTACAACCCCAACGTCGGGTTCTTCGAGGGCAAGACCTCCACCGGGGCCTGGGACCAGCCGGCTGACCAGTACAGCCCGCTCGCGTGGGGCAACGAGTACATGGAGTCGGACGGCTGGACCTATTCCCTGTACACCCCGCAGGACGGCCAGGGACTCGCCAACCTCTACGGCGGACGGCAGGGACTGGCCAGCAAGCTCGACCAGTACTTCGCCACCCACGAGACCGCGCAATACGGCGGGTCCTACGGCGGCGCCAACGCCATCCACGAGATGGTCGAGGCCGCCACCCTCGACCAGGGGCAGTGGAACCTGTCCGACCAGCCGGGATTCGGCGTCCCCTACTTCTACGACTTCACCAGCGAGCCCTACAAGGCACAGTCGATCGTCCGCACCGCCCTGCAGCGCGACTTCAACGGCAACGCGATCGGGCAGGGCTTCCCGGGCGACGAGGACACCGGCGGGATGTCGGGCTGGTACATCTTCAGCGCGCTCGGCCTCTACCCGCTGCAGTCCGGCACCAGCAGCTACGTCATCGGCTCGCCGCTGTTCTCCCAGGCGACCATCCACCTGGCCAACGGCAAGAGCCTCACCATCGACGCGGCGGGCAACAGCACGAGTAACGTCTACGTGCAGTCACTGACCCTCAATGGCGCGCCGGTCAACGCGACCCACCTGAGCCAGTCGCAGCTCGCGGGCGGGGGCGTGCTCCGCTTCACGATGGGCCCGCGCCCCTCGTCCTGGGGGAGCGCGGCATCCGCCGCGCCAACCTCGCTGAGCAGCGCAAGCAGCGGCCCGACACTGCTCCAGGACGTGGCGTCCCCTCAGGCGGGCACGGCCACGGGGAGCGGCGGGACCAACGTCAGCGGCCTGTTCGACAACACCTCCGCGACCCAGGTGACTTTCGATTCCGCCACCCCGTGGGTGCGGTACGACCTGCCGCAGCCAGCCAAGGTCAGCTACTACACGCTCACCTCGGGCAGCGTCGCCGGCGATCCGGCGGCCTGGGCCTTGCAGGGCTCGAACGACGGCACGCACTGGACGACGGTGGACAGCCGCAGCGGCCAGGCCTTCGCCAGCCGGCAGCAGACCGAGGACTTCGCGGTCGCCCACCCGGGTGACTACCAGGACTACCGGCTCGAGGTCACGGCCAACAGCGGGACGGCGACGACCACGCTGTCACAGATCGGGCTCCGCACGCTCGGGCACGTCCCCGCCGTCCCCTTCACTGACCCCGAATCCGCCGATCCCCTGAACTTCATCGGGGTCAAGCCGGGTGCCCAAGTGCAGCTCACCGTCGGGGCGCAGAACATCACCGACCGGGCAGAACGGGTGACCTGGTCGGCCAGCGCCTCGGCCGGGCTCACCGTGTCGGCCCCCGCCCCGTTCACCGCTCCGGCCGACGCCAAGGGCACGGCCACGGCCACCATCACCGCCCCCGCCGCCGGCGGCACCTACCCGGTCGTGTTCCATCTGACCGCGGACGGGGTCGCGCTGCCCCCGGCCACGCTCACGCTGGCGGTGCTCGCACCGGGAGACCTCAGCCCGTTCTTCGACGACACCGGGGTGTCCGACGACTCCTCCGCCGGCGCGGGAAACTTTGACGGAGGCGGCAACAGCTACTCCTCCCAGGCGCTGAGCGCCGCCGGGATCACCCCGGGTGCCACCATCACCTCCGGCGGCCTCAGCTACACCTGGCCGGACGCCGCGGCGGGTAGCCCGGACAACGTCGTCGCGGACGGGCAGACGGTGCAGCTCGCTCCCGCAGCCGGGGCGACCACCCTCGGGATCCTGGGGTCCGCCAGCTACGGCCCGTCCCAGGGCACGGCCACCATCACCTACACCGACGGCAGCACGCAGCCCTTCACCCTGGGCTTCAGCGACTGGACCCTGGCCGGGGGCCTGCTGCCGGGCGACACCGAGGTCGCGCAGACGCCGTACAGGAACTCCCCTTCAGGTCCCAACAAGTCGGCGACCTACCTGTTCACCACCACCGTCCCGCTGCAGGCAGGCAAGACGATCGCCAGCGTCACCCTGCCCGCGAACGTCAACCAGGGCGAAATTCACGTCTTCGCCCTCACGACCGGTCTGTAAGCGCCCGGCGACGCAAGAAAGCGATCTGACGGCACCCCCTGGAGGCAGGTCCCCCCTGTCCTTCGACTACTCCTTCGTGTCCCTCTAGTCGCGTGTCGCCGTCCATGCAGACGGGAACGCTGCGCCCGTCCGGCCCGGACCGCTACAGCCATGCCGAGCAGCGTGACGACCTGTTCGCACTGTGGGACTCGCCATCGCCCAGTTCGTCCGCGGGCTACGCTTAGCCTGAGCGGAGCACAGCGGCACGCGGTGACGCACCGCTGTCGCGCGATTTTGGGCAGCATGCGTCATTGGTGTCGCCATGGTGACAGTGATGTCACAGTGCGTACCATTCCCGACCGCAGCGGTGCACACATTGCTGCTGTAAAAGATCGATGGGACGACTGCCGCGGGGCTAGCGGGTGGCTGCCGCGGGGCTAACGGGTCGCTGCCACCGCTCGGGGAGCACTGCTGCAGCGAGCGGGGGACGACTGGCGTGGGCCGGGCGGGGGGGGGGGGGCGACGTGGGGCGGGCTAGTCGCGGGTGATTGTTATCACGGTCCACATGCCGAGGTTGATGCGGTCCCCGTCGCGCAGGCTGACCAGCGTGCCTGAGGGGATCTCCCGGCCGTTGACCAGCGTGCCGTTCTCGGTTCCGAGGTCGATGACGGACCAGTTGGCTTCTTGCCTGACGAGCTTCGCGTGCAGGCGTGAGACCCCGGTGTCCGTCTTCGGGCCGCCGGGCGGGGCGGTCAGGTCGATCTCCGGCAAGATGCCCTTGGACACGCTGCGGCGGCCGATGAGGAGCTCGCTGCCCGACAGGGGGAAGCGTCGCTCCGACGTCACCTCGGGGAAGCTGACGATCTCATCGGGCTGCACGTCCGCGGCCCACACGCTGTCGTAGTAGTCGCGGTCGGCGGCGACCACGGCGGTCCAGTTGCCTGAGACGGTGTCGTAGCCCGACTGCCTGCCGGGCGGCCTTCTCGTCAGCTCGATTGGCCGCGGGGCCATGTGGGTCTGGGAGTACCCGGCCGGCTGCCCGTCCCCGTCGCCTCGCGGGCCGCGCGGGTAGGAGAAGGTGCCCTCCGCCCCCCAGGGGGGAAGGCCGAGCGCCTCGCGCAGCGCGTCGGCGAACGCGGTGCAGCTGTCGTAGCGGTCCTCCGCCTTCTTCTCCATCCCCCGGGCGAGCACCTTGTTGACCGAGCCGGGAAGGTCCCGCCTGATCGCGGTGACCAGCGGCGGCGGGTCGTAGAGCTGCGCGTACATGACCGCTATGGCCTGCTCGCGCGGGTAGGGCACGCCCCCGGTCAGCAGCGTGTACGCGACGCAGCCCAGGCCGTACTGGTCCGCGCGGCCGCTGACGTCGCCGCCGGTGATCTGCTCGGGGGCGGCGTACTCCGGGGTCCCCATGAACTGTCCAGGCGTGGTCAGGTCACCGGCCGTCAGGCCGCCGGTGTCGACCCCACGGGCCAGCCCGAAGTCCGACAGGTAGACGTGCTCGGGACGGCCGCGGCCGACGTCCACGAGCATGTTGGCCGGCTTGACGTCACGGTGGACGAGCCCCGCCTCGTGCGCGGTGTCCAGGGCGGACGCGACGGGCGACAAGAACGCGGCCGCGCGCCCGGCCGGCATGGCGCCGTCACGCGACACCATCGCCCGCAGGTCGCCCCCGCGCACCAGGCGCATGGCGATGAACGGCACGTCGCGCTCCTGCGCGGCCTCGTACACCGGGATGATGTGCGGGTGCTCCACCTTCGCCACCAGGTGGGCCTCGCGCACGAACCGGCGCCGGAATGCCTGGTCCCCGGCCAGCGACGCGGCGAGCACCTTCAGCGCTACCTCACGGCCCATGCCCTCGTGGTAGGCACGGTAGACCGCCGCCATGCCGCCAGCGCCGAGAAACTCCTCGATTCGGTACCCAGCGAAGCGCGACCCAGGAACCAGCCAGGATGGTACATCGTTCACTCAGCGCCTCCCCGCGACGCGGGTTCCCCAGTCACCGCACCTCCTACAGCGCGCCCTATGCGTCTAGTCTGCCAGCCTCTGGCACGTTCTGAGCCAATGCGGGGCATCAGAATCGTGGAGCTATCGGCACGCAAGCCACGACAAGGTCAGCGCGCCTCGGCGAACGGGATCAGGGCGACCGTGATGTTGTCCATGCCGCCGGCGTCCACCGCGAACTTCACCAGGCTCACCGCGACGTCCAGCGGGTCGGTCAGGGCCGCGGGGAACGGCACCAGGGAGGCGAGGTCGGCCGCCTCGGGCCGGTAGTTCCACAGCCCGTCGGTGCACACCGCGAGCACCCCGGGGCCGGGCGGCCGGAACTGCGTCAGCTGCGGGTCCACGGCGGGCAGGTCGGCCCCGAGCCAGCGGGTGATCACGTGCGCCTGCGGCGAGGCCATCGCCTCTTCCGGCGTGGCCAGGCCGGCGGTGACCAGTTCCTCGGCCAGCGAGTCATCCCGCGTGAGCCGCTCGCACTCGGCCGGGTCCTGTGACAGCCAGTAGACCCGGCTGTCGCCCAGCCAGCAGATCGTCACCAGGTCCGGCGCGGCCACGGCGGACACGTAGGTCGCCGCGGGCGCCCCGTCCGCCCCGGCCAGGTCACGAAGGGCCTGCGCCGCCGCCTGCGCGGCGGCCACCGAGGCCGTCACCGGCTCGTGTCCCTCCTGCACGGACGCGGCGAGCACGCTGATGCCGGTGCGCACCGCCACCAGCGACGCCTCGTCCGGCCGTGGCGCCGACGAGACGCCGTCGGAGACAACGGCGAGCGGGATAGGGCCGCTGGCGACCTGGGCGATCTGCAGCGCGATGGCGTCCTCGTTTTGCTGATGACGCACTCCGCGGTCGGTGACGCCGACAACCAGCCCAGCGTCGAGCTCAGCGTGATTCCGCTCTTCCGCCGAATCGGCGGGCATCACCATGGTCATCGCCGTGCGTGCTCCCGTCACCTGGCGCCGCGGCCGGGCGCGTGGTCTTGATCACTCTAGTGGCCAGGACCACGATGTGTGGCCACCATTGGGACGGCGGCACGCGACGTCTTGCGATTGCGCCGGCCGCGTGCCGCCGCGCGGTCAGGCGCTGGCGATCGCGTCACCGATCCGGTGCACCCGCAGGGCGTTGGTCTTGCCCGGGCTGCCAGGCGGGCTGCCCGCGACGATGACGATCTTGTCGCCGATCGACAGCCGGCCCAGCTCGAGCAGCGCGCGCTCGACCTCACGGACCATGTCGTCGGTGTGGTGGACGGTGGGCACGATGAACGTCTCCACGCCCCAGGTCAGCGCGAGCTGGCTGCGGGTCGCCTGCTCGGTGGTGAAGGCGAGCAGCGGGATCGGCGACCGGTACCTGGCAAGCCGTCGGGCGGTCTCCCCGGTCAGGGTGAACGCGACCAGCGCCTTCGCGTCCACGATGGCGCCCACCTCGGCCGCCGCCCGGGCGATCGCGCCGCCGGTCGTGGTCGGGACCCGGGTCAGCGACGACTCGGCCCGCAGCGTGTTGGCCTCGGCCGCGGTGATGATCCTGGCCATCGTGCCCACGGTCTGGATCGGGTAGGCACCGACGCCGGTCTCGGCCGAAAGCATGACCGCGTCCGCGCCCTCGTAGATCGCCCCGGCGACGTCGGAGACCTCCGCGCGGGTGGGCCGGGGCGCCGAGATCATCGACTCGAGCATCTGGGTGGCGACGATCACCGGCCTTGCCCGCTCCTTGGCCAGCGCGATCGCCCGCTTCTGGACCGCGGGCACCTGCTCAAGCGCCAGCTCAACGCCCAGGTCGCCGCGCGCGACCATGATCCCGTCGAAGGCGTCGACGATGTCCGGCAGCACCGCGACCGCCTCGGGCTTCTCGATCTTGGCGATCAGCGGTACCTGGCGGCCGGCCTCGGCCATGATCTTGCGCGCGAGCACCGCGTCATCGGGCGAGCGGACGAACGACATCGCGACGATGTCGGCGCCGACCTCGAGCGCCCAGCGCAGGTCCGTCTCGTCCTTGGGGGTGAGCGCGGGCGCGCTGACGGACACGCCCGGCAGGTTGATCCCCTTGTGGTTGGAGATCTTCCCGCCGACGACCACCCGCGTCATGACCCGGCTGCCCGTCGCCCCAAGCACGTCAAGCTGGACGTTGCCGTCGTCGATGAGGATCCTGTCGCCCTCGCGGACATCCCCGGGCAGGCCCTGATAGGTAGTGCACGCCTCGCGCTCGTTGCCCGGAATGTCTTCCGTGGTGATGGTGAATTCCTCGCCCGCCTTGAGCACGACGGGGCCGCCGGGGAACGTCCCCAGCCGTATCTTGGGTCCCTGCAGGTCGGCAAGCACGCCCACGCTGCGGCCGGTCTCGTTCGCGCCGATCCGGACACGGTGGTAAACGGCGAGGTGGTCCTCGTGCGTGCCATGGCTGAGGTTCAGCCTGGCCACGTCAAGGCCCGCGGTGATCAGGCCGGTGATTCTCTCCTGGCTTGAGGTCGCGGGTCCGAGCGTGCAGACAATCTTCGCGCGGCGGCTCATCGGGCATCCCCTTCTAGTGGTCTATACCACCTTAGCCCACGTCGCCCGAGCCGTGACGCGCGCCACACAAGGTTCACGCGCAGGTAATGGTCTGCTCGCCTGGCAGCCCGAGCCGCCCGCTGAGCAGGGGGCCGGCTAGGGTCGGCGAACCGTCAGGACGGTCCAGGCGCCCAGGTTGACCCGGTCCCCCTCGCGCAGCGGAACCTGCTCGCCCTGAGGAATGTCGGTGCCGTTGACCTGGGTCCCGTTGGCGGAGCCCGGGTCAAGCACGGACCAGCCGGCCGGCCCGGCGATGAGGACGGCGTGCAGCCGGGAGATGCCCGGGTCGGTCGGCGGACCGGTCAGGTCGATCTCGGGGTATATGCCGCGGGACGTGCTGTGCCGCCCGATCCGCATCTCCGCCCCCGACAGGGTGAACTGACGCTCCGGGCAGTAGGCCGGGAACGAGATCGACTCGGCATCGGGACCGCTCGCCGCCCGCACCTTGTCGTAGTAGCCGCGATCCGCGCTGACCAGGACCGACCAGGTGGCGGCGTCAGGCGAGAGCGCGGGCGAGCGCGCGATGGGCGGGGCGGCCGCGGCCGGTGCCTGGGCATCCCAGGGCGACGCGGCCGCCGGCGCGGGCGGCGCCGGGGCACGCGAGGGTGGCGGCGGGGGCGCGGCGGGCTGCGGGTAGATGGTGGACGAGTAGGGCGTGGTGGGTGGCCCGGCCGACTGGGCGGGGGCCACCGGCGGGCTGACTGCGCCGACTAGCGAGCCATCGGGCAGCCTGCCGGTGGTGTAGTCCAGGCCGCAGCCCTCGCAGAACCGTCCGGTGCGGCTGGTGCCGCACTGCGGGCAGGACGGGTCGGCGATCGTGTCGCCCCCCAGGCCGCGGGCGCCCGGCCCGGCCGGGGCGGCCGCGGTACCAGCCGTCCCGGCCGCCGCCGGCCCGCGAGAGGGCGAGCCCCACGGGTCGCCGGCTGGCTGGGCCTGGGACATGCTGGTGATCCGCAGCCCGCAGACGTCGCAGAAGTCGTCCGACCCCGACTGGTGGCCGTCTGGGCATACCGCCATCGCTATACGTGCTCCTTCCGCACCCGGACGGTCTTGGTCGACCGGGTGTCGAGCGCCATCTCGTCCGCGTCGTCCACCTTCTTCTTCAGCCGCACCGTGCCGGTGGCCTCGTCAACGACGTCGACCACCTTGGCCAGCAGCTTGGCGGTGTCCTCGTTGCCTGACTCCTTGGCCAGCACGACCGCGCGGCCGAGCCTGGCGGTGGCCGTCTCCTCGTCGCCCTGCTTCCTGGCCTCCAGGCCCTCCTGGATGGCGGAGGCGAGCTCGGCCTGCCCGGTGTAGTGCGCGACGCGGGAGTTGATCCTGGTGGACAGGGCCTCGTCGTCGGTCCAGGTCGCCCGGACCAGGCCCTGGCCGAGCACCTGGGAGTTGACCACGAGGCTGATCCTGGCGGCGAGCATCTCCTGACCGACGGACCCGGCCTGGACCCGGATCCCGACGTGGTAGTCGCGGCTCTCCCCCGGCCCCCACGCGCCGGTCGGGTAGTCGCCGAGCTGGGCGCTGCTTGTGACCCGGCGGGCGGTCAGGTCCTCCACCGTCGGCGCGACCTGCTTGACGAACCGGACCTCGGCCTGCTGCGGTGTCCACACTCGCAGGGCCACGTCGGCGACCTGCTTGCTCATGGCGTTGCGCATCATCGCCTCGAAGTCGGCCGCAAGCCCGGCCGGATCGGGGACGATGTCGACGCTGCCGAGCAGCGCAGAAGAGATCTTGCGCAGCTCGCTGACCTCCCAGTCGGTCCCGACGCCGCGGCAGTCACAGGTGAAGAAGCCATTGCACATGCTGATCGCGGTCGCAAGCTCCGCGGGGGTCTCGTGCTGGTTGCGGCCGTCGGTGAGCAAGATGGCGTGCCGCAGCGTGGCCGGTGAGGTCCGCAAGACCTGGCTGGCGAGCTGCAGCCACTTGCCGATCGCCGTCCCGCCGCCGGCCCGCAGGCCGTTGACCGCCTGCCTGGCCTCCGCCCGGGCCTGCGGGCTGGCCACCGCCATGGTCCCGTCCGGCGGGTACACCGGCCGGGCGAAGCTGGTCCCGGCGATCACCGCGAAGTGCACGCCGTCGCGCACCACGTCCACCGCGGCCGCGGTGGCCGCCCGGGCCTGGGCGATCTTGGAGTGCGGCACGTCCATCGAGCCGGAGCAGTCGACGATGATGATCTCGGCGCTGCCGCCGTTGTCGGCCACGGCACCCGCCGCTGGGGCCCCATCGGAGACCACGGTCGCGATGGCACTGACATCCCGGCCGCCGTCGGGCAGGTACTGGTTGTGGTCGACATCAACGGTGAAGCCAGGCTGGCTCATGAGGGGCGTCTCCTTGGGCGTCTTCAGGGGGTGCTCGGGGGGAACGGCACCAGGACAGCAGTGATATTGTCCCTGCCGCCCTCGTCGTTAGCGATCTTGACCAGTTGGGTAGCGGCGTCGAGCGGGCTGGTGAGCCCGGCCGGGAGCGCGAGCGCGGCCAGGTCCCCCGCTTCCGGGCGGTAGTTCCACAGGCCGTCCGTGCACAGCAGGACGGCGCCCGGGCCTGACAGCCCGATGCGCTGGACGTGCGGGTGGTAGTCGGGGAAGTCGGCGCCGAGCCACTGGGTGATCACGTGGGCCTGAGGTGAGGCCATGGCCTCCTCCTCAGAGAGCAGGCCAGTCGCGACCAGCTCGGCGGCAAGGGAGTCGTCCTTGGTCAGGCACTTGGAGACCGGCCACTCCTGGGCTGCCCCCACCGGCCGGGTCGTCGCGTCCGGCGCGACGGCCGGCTGGGCGGCGTCGGCCGCGGCGGCCAGCCAGTACACCCGGCTGTCGCCGAGCCAGCAGACCGTGACCGAATCCGCGTCCACCACGGCGGACGCGTAGGTGCAGGCGGGCGCGCCGTCCGGGCCGGCCACCTGCTCAAGCGCGGCGAAGGCGGCGGCCACCGCGGCACGCGAGGTCTGCTCGGGGTCGTCCTCCATGCGCGCCCCCGTCAGCAGCACCCTGACGGCGGCCCGCGCGGCGCACAGCGAGGCCTCGTCGGGGCGGGGCGAGGTCGACACCCCGTCGCACACGACGGCGATCGCCACCGGCGGCTTCTCGCGGGACCTGGAGATGGCGAGCGCCATGGCGTCCTCGTTGCGGGCATGGCGCTGGCCGCGATCGGAAAGGCCCGCGAGCACTCCCAGGTTCACCGGGACGTGATCGCGGTCCGACGGCATCTTGTGGCCGCACACCTCGCAGTAGCCGTCCGCGGTGATGCCGCCCTGCGGCGCCTCGGGATCGGCCGAGCAGACCGGGCACTCGGTCAGGTACCCCGGCGTACCCGCGCTGTCCACGGGCGGCGCCAGGTCCGTCCCGCAGTTCTCGCAGTACCTGTCCCACACTCCGACCAGCGCGCCGCACGAGGAGCATTCGACGTCCTCGGTCGAGCGACCGTCCATGTGACCTCCGGTACCCAAGGTGGCCTGCGCCGGCGGGCGGGCCTCCAGGCCCGGGGACACGCCCCCGCCGGGAGCAGCGTCGGCCAGGGGAAGGGGATCGCCCTCGGCAAAGCCCTCCCCGGCCGGGTAGCCGCCGCTCACGTCCACGTCCTGGGGCGCACGGAGTTGGCCAGGTCCACCAGCTGGATGCGCCTGGTCTCCTCCGATGTCAGCCGGGCCAGTGCCCGGTAGTTGGTCTCGAGGCCGAACCGCAGGGACCGCTCGGTCAGCTGGCAGCCGAGGATCGGCGCGCCGCCCGGGTGCGGCCGGCCGACCGTGACGCCCCGCCCGCCGGCCGCCGCGCCGTTGCCGCCGGGTGCGGTGAAGTCGAGCGCGGCCGTCAGCACCTCCACCGTCAGCTGGTGCCTGGCGGTCTCGTCGAGCGGGAGCCTGGTCAGCAGGTCGGCGGCCTGCCGCAGGTCGTCTTCCCTGCCGCCCGGCCCGCCGGAGGCGGCGACCAGCATCCTGACCGCTGCCGTCTGCGCGGCCACGAAGTAGCTCGACGTGCCGGGGACCCGGGCCAGGGCGCCGATCGCCGCGCTCCGGTCGCCGCCGGCCAGCCGGGTTCTCGCCAGGCCGAAGGCCGCGCTCACGTAGGCCAGGTCGGTCGTCCACACCAGCCGGTAGTAGCGGTCGGCCCGGGCGACGTCGCCCGCCGCCTCGGCCGCCAGGGCCAGCGCGAGCTTGGGCGCCAGCTCACCTGGCAGCTCACTGTAGACCGCGTCGAACGCGGCGGCCGCCCGGGCCGCCTGCCCGGCGGCCAGCTCCCGCAGCCCGTGATGCCAGGCGATCCGCCAGTCGCCCGGGTCGCCCGCGGCCAGCTCCCGCAGCGTTTCCGCGGCGCCGGCCAGGTCGCCGGCGTCGATCCTGGCGCGGGCAAGCGCCAGCCAGGTCTCCGACGACTCGGCGACGTCCTTCGGCACCCCGGCGTCCCCCGCGACCGCGGAGAACAGGGCAGCCGCGCGCTCCCTGGCCTCGAGTGCGCCGAGGGTGGCCAGGTAGCCGGCCGCCGGGTCGGTCCCGTCCACCTGCGGAACGGGCAGCGCGGCGACCACGTCGGCGGCCACCGGGACGCTGGCCGCCCCGGTGGTCCCGACCGCCCGCAACTCCGGGCTGAACACCCGCGAGTAGGCCGGCCGCGGCTCGGCCCGCTCCAGCGCCACGACCTCGCGCAGCACCCCTGTGAGCTGGTCGACCATCTCGCTCGCGGAGCCGAACCGCCGGGCCGGGTCGGGGTCGGTGGCGCGCAGCAGCAGCCGCCTGAACGACTCGTACTGGTCGAGCAGCGGCACGTTGTCGGGCAGCCGGTACTTGAACTCGCCCTGGTAGCCGCGGAACTCGAAGGTCAGCACCGCCAGCGCCCGGCCCACCGTGTACAGGTCGGACTCCACCGACGGCCCGACATCGGCGATCTCGGGTGCCTGGTAGCCGGTCGTGCCGTAGATCGGCTCGTCGCTGACGATCCGCCGGACGCCGCCCATGTCGATGAGCTTGAGCTGCTCCTCGGTCTGTATGACATTGTCCGGCTTGAAGTCGCAGTACACCATGCCGCGGTCGTGCAGGTAACCCAGCGCGGGCAGGACCTCGATCGCGTACGCAAGCGCGTGCTTGAGCGCCACGGAGCCGCCCGATCCCCGGGAGTCCTGCAGGATCTGCTTGAGCGACTTGCCGCCGACGTACTCCATGACGATGTACCCGCTCTTCTCGCGGGTGCTCGGGTCCTCGTGCTGGACGAAGTTGTAGATCCTGACGATGTTGGGATGCTCGACGCTGGCGAGGAACTCCCGCTCGGCCAGGGCGGCGGCCATCGCGTCGGCGTCGCCGGTGTTGAGCAGGCCCTTGAGCACCACCCAGCGGTCGCTGACGTTGTGGTCCTTGGCCAGGTAGATCCAGCCGAGGCCGCCGTGGGCCAGGCAGCCGAGCACCTCGTACTGGCCGCCCACCAGGTCGCCGTGGCCCAGCTTGGGCCGGAAGGAGAACCGGACGCCGCAGTTGCGGCAGAATCCCTCGGCCAGCCCGGGCCGGCCGTCCCTGCCCCGCCCGACGGGCTGGTCGCAGTTGCCGCAGTACCGCCGGGACTCGGGAACCTCCGGGTTGGCCAGGACGGCCGTGGCGGGGTCGCGGTACGGGACCGGCGGGACCTCGACCAGCCCCGCGCCCAGGCCGCCGCGCGCGGACCGGCTCCGCGCGCCGCTTGACCGGCTTCCCCGCCGGCTTCCCGACGGCCCCGACGCGGTGACGGTCCCGGCCGAGGAGCTATAGCCCGATATGCCAGAACGGGAGGGGCCACTGTAGCCGCCGGCCACCCCAGCGCCGTACGGGCCGCTGCCGCTGGGCGCGGATGGCCCCGAGCCGCTGCCGTTTCCCGAGGTGCCGCTGGCGGGCGGTGAATTGCGCGTCGGCGCGGTGCTTGCCGGGGCGAGGCCGCAGACGTTGCAGTAGCCGTCTTCGACCGTTCCGGCGCAACCAGGCTGCGTGCAGGCGATCGCCGTCATTCCTACCTTCTCCCTATCCCGAGGATGGCCTGCTGGTATGCCGCCACCGCGTCGGCGGCGGCGCCAAGGTCGCACGGGGCTGTCCACAGCATGTCCCTGGCGGCCTCGTAGATCTCGCTGAGGCCGAGGTCCTCGACGGCGCCAAGGCGGGCCGCCTTTGACTTGTAGGCCTGGAGCATGCCGCGCAGCTCCTCGCGCCGGCCGAGCGTGGCGTCGGCCGCGTCGGCCACGGCCCGGTAGCTGGCCGCCTGGGCGACCAGGTCCCGCTCGGCCCGGTCGATCTGCTCGGACAGCCGCTGCCACTGGCCCGAGCGGACGAGGGCGTCAAGCTCGCCCCGCTGGAATCCGCCCGCCGCGGTCGAGGCCGGGAGCGCCGGGAGGAACTCCTCGGCGATCTTGACCGCCGCCCGCTGGCGCGCGTCGAGCGCGTCCCGCAGGGCCGCGGTGGCCGTGGCCGCAGTGGCGGCCAGCGCGTCGATCCGCTGCCGCGCGCTGTCGCGCACCGCGGCTACCTCGGCGACCTTGGCGGCGACGGTGGCGGCCTGCTCGCGCGCCCGGCCCGCGCCGCTGCTGTCGGCCTGGCCGCTGTGCCCGTCGGGTCCCTCCTGCCACAGCGACAGCGGGTCGGAGTTCAGCGTGACTCGCTGCTGCGCTACGGCCGACGTGGCCTCGGCGACGGCCTGTGTCAGCGCCGCGTCGGCTAGCCCCGCCGCCAGGCTGGTGGCCCGGGCCAGGTCACCGTCCGCCGCGTCGAGCAGCCCGCCGACCTCGCCCCAGACGGCCTCGGCGGCGGTGACGACCTCGCTGACCGCGGCGAAGTCGCGGCGCATCCGGGCGACCGCGCTGGTGAGCGTGACCTCCTCGACCCCGGTGTCGGCCAGGTCGCGGCGGCCGAGCGGGGCCGGCCCCGCTACCAGCCGCACCGAGCGGCCGGACAGCAGCGCGCTGACCGGCGCGAGGTCGCGGTCCCTTGAGGCGGAGAGCAGGTCGGCGGCCTTGTCGATGACGCCGGAGTAGGCGGTGTAGGTGTCCCACAGCTTGGCCAGCGCGGCCGCGGCGGTCTCCCACCGCCGCTTGCTCTGTCCGGTCAGGCTCGCCCCGGACAGCAGCCGCTTGCCGAAGCTGCCGTCCAGGTCAAGCAGGTTCGAGGAGATCGTGTCCCGCTCGGCGGTCGCCGCGTCAAGCGCCGCCTGTGCCTCCTGCCTAGTGACCATCGCCCTCTCAGCTCACGTAGTCGATCGGCCAGCCTGGGCGCTGGCAGGTGCTGGCGACCCACTGACGGCAACTCGCCAGCCACTGGCCGTCGGCGACGGCGCGGGCGAGGACGGCGTTGACGAACCGGACGAAGTCGGGGTGCGCCTTGGAGATGGCCAGCCCGTAGGGCTCTGCTTCCAGCGCGGGGCCGGTGACGACGGTATCCGGGTCCTGCGCCTGCATCCCGTAGAGGATGGAGTTGTCGGTGACGATCCCGGCGACCTGCCCCTCCTCCAGCAGCACCAGGCAGTCGGTCCAGTACGTCTCGGGCACGGGGGTCGCGTGGGCGCGGGCGATGATCGCCAGGTCATCGGATCCGCTGGTGGCGCAGACCCGGGCGTGCTGCTGGCCGAGCCGGGCCAGGGTCGGCGCCGTGCCACCGCCGGCTGGCTTGTCCACCAGGATCTGCGCGCTGGCGTCGTAGTAGATGGTGGAGAAGTCGACCTGCTGCTGGCGCGCGCAGTTCACCGTCATCGTGTGCGCGACGATGTCGACGGTCCCGTCTTGCACGTCCTTGATCCGGTCGACGTCGGAGATCGCCTTGAAGTGGACGCGGCTCGCGATCGCGCTGCTGGCCGGGCTGATCCCGAAGATCGCGGCGGCCACGTCCTTGATCATGTCGATGTCGAACCCCTCGATCTGCCCGTCGAGGGGGTTCAGGTAGCCGAAGTGATAGGTGGTCTGGTCCACTCCGGCGATGAGGAAGCCCTGCTTCCTGATCTTCGCCGCGAAGGACCCGCCGGTGACCGCAGGCCCGCCCGGCTCGGGGCTCAGGCTGGCGTAGGGGTTGCACGATCCCGCGCCAGCTGACCCGCTGGCCGAGCCCGCGCTCGCGGTGCGGGCCGTGACCCGGGCCGAGCCGTCCTTGCTCGTCGCCGCGCGCTGGCTCGCCGCCGCGCGCTGGCCGCGGGCCGCCGGGCCGGCCGCGGCGGGCCCGGTGGCGGCGCACCCGGCGAGCATCGCGGCGGCCGATAGCGCGGCCAGCGCGATCGCTGTCTTCCTCACGCTGTCTTCCTCACGCTGCCTCCCTCACCGATACGGCCTCCCTCACCGGCACGGCCTCCCTCACCGGTACTCCGCCAGCCGCCGGGACAGTCCCCACACCAGTGCGGCCACCATGACCAGGGTGGCGGCGATGATGCCCGGCCCCAGGCCGCTGAATGCCCCCTGGCCGCTGCTCGCATCGGACGCGAATGCCGCGTCGTCCGCCGTGATCGCCTGGCCTAGGTCGGCCGACAAGTTCCCGTACGCCTGCTTCGCGGCGCCGCTGAGCACCATCGCGACCGCGTCCTGGTGCTGCCCCTGGTCGTCGGCGACGCGAACCGCCTGGTGGGCGGTGAACCACGCCTGCGCCTGGCGGGCGGCGGCGCTGGCGTCCCCGGCCGCCGGGCTGCCCGCCGTGGCCGACTGGGCCTTGGCCAGCAGCGTCCCCGGCCCCGGTCCCAGGTTCCCTTGCAGGGTCTTGAAGTCGCCTTGATAGCTGTCGTCGCCCGAGTTGTCGATGAGCGTCAGGGCCTCGTCGGTGTGCGCCTTGGCCGCGGCGATGTCCGCGTTGGCCAGGGCGATGACCGGGGTGGACCCCTGCGACTGCGCGGCCAGCAGGTCAGAGCGGCCGATGAAGTACGCGCTGACCAGCCACAGCAGCGCCAGCGCGGCCACCGCGCCCGCCACCGCGAGGCCGCCGTTGAGTAGCCGGTGGGTGCGCCGGGTGAGCCAGCGCGCGCACCGGTAGTAGGCGTAGCCGAGGGCGAGCCCGGCCAGGATCGTCACGACGACCAGCGGCAGCCCGGTCGCCTGGGCACTGGCGCTGGCCAGCCTGTCGTCTTCCAGGGTGTACAGGTCATGCGCGGCCGGCAGCAACTGCCCGGTCATCTGGGTCGACGCCTGCCGGAAGTAGCCCGCGCCGACCGGGAAGCCGAGCAGGTCGTTGGCCTCGGCCCTGGACACCTCATCGGTGTAGCTGGTCAGCCCGACCTGCAGGGCCTGGATCTCGCTCATCGGCGCGCCCCGGGCGGCCGCGTCGGCGATGTCGCGCTTGGCCTGGTTGATGTCGCTGGTGTAGCGCGCAAGCACCGTCTGCGGGGGCAGCGCGCCAGCCAGGACGGCGGCTCCCGCCGCGTCGTTGGCGTCAGAAAGCGACTGCCAGATCTGCAGCGCATCATGGGTGAGCGGCTCGCTCGCGCTGACCACGGTCCCGGCGCCCGAGGTGTGCTGGAAGGCGGTGAACGCGGCGAGACTACCCCAGGCCAGGGTGGCGAGGATCAGCCAGGCGAGCATCCGGCGCAGCCTGCCGGGCGTGCTCAGCCCCGCGGCCAGCGTTCCGATGCGCCGGGTTCCCCTGACCGGTGCTCCCGTGCCCGGTGCTCCCGTGCCCGGAGCTCCCGTGCGCTGAGCCACCCGGGCGGTGCCCGGGGCCGGGGCGTGATCTCGCGCGGGCAGCCCGGAGCGCCCCCCTGGCACATCCGCCAGCCTCGCCGCCGCGCCCGCCATGCCCGCTCCCGTCAGCCGGAACCGACGCGCCCTAATGACTCCTATTCTGCCGCCATTTCTGAGCGCTTCTGCCGTAGACCTTTCCGGGCATTCAAACGCACGACGCCCCGGACAAGTTGCACATCCGGGGCGTCGGATTAAAAACGTTGCAAAAGATGCGCGAGTGGTAATCACACCAGCGGGCGGGCGGTCGGCGGGATCGCCGCGGGCAGCTCCGGGCAGGGCAGCGACCGCAGGTGCTGGTCGACCACGGCGGCGGCGCTGCGGCCCTCGGCGATCGCCCAGACGATCAGCGACTGGCCCCGGCCCATGTCGCCGGCCACGAACACGCCGGGCACCGACGTCTCGTAGGACGGGCCGCGGGCGACGTTGCCGCGCGCGTCGAGCTCCACGCCGAGGTCGGCGAGCAGGCCCGGCTTCTCGGCGCCAGTGAAGCCCATGGCCAGCAGCACCAGCTGGCAGGGGATCTCCCGCTGCGATCCTGGTACCGGCGTGAACCTGCCGTCGGCCAGCTCGACCTCGGCCAGCCGCAGCGCCCGCACGTTGCCCTCTGCGTCGGCCAGGAACTCCTCGGTGGACACCGCGTACACCCGGTCGCCGCCCTCCTCGTGGGCGGAGGAGACCCGGTAGATCATCGGGTACGTCGGCCAGGGCTGGCCCGCGGCCCGTGATCGCGGCGGCCTTGGCATGATCTCGAGCTGGGTCACCGACGCCGCGCCCTGCCGCAGCGCCGTGCCGAGGCAGTCCGCGCCGGTGTCGCCGCCGCCGATGATCACCACGTCCTTGCCCGCGGCGCTCACGGGAGAGCCGGAGTAGTGGACATTGCCCAGCGGCAGGTACTCCATCGCCTGGTAGATCCCGGGCAGCTGCCTGCCGGGCACCGGCAGGTCGCGGGGCACCCGGGCGCCGCCCGCGAGGACGACGGCGTCGAAGCCCGCCAGCTGGGCGGCGCTGTCGACCGGGACGCCGGAAAGGAAGACCGTGCCCTCCGCCGTCATCTGGTCCAGCCGCCGGTCCAGGTGTGACTTCTCCATCTTGAACTCGGGGATGCCGTAGCGCAGCAGCCCGCCGGGCGCGTCGTCGCGCTCGAAGACGGTCACCGCGTGCCCGGCCCTGGTCAGCTGCTGCGCGGCGGCAAGGCCGGCCGGCCCGGACCCGACGACGGCGACGGACAGCCCGGACAGCCGGGCGGGCGGCAGCGGGATGACGCCGCCGTCGGCCCAGGCGCGGTCGATGATCTCGACCTCGACCTGCTTGATCGTGACCGGCTCCGCGTTGATGCCGAGCACGCACGCGGCCTCGCAGGGCGCGGGGCACAGCCGGCCGGTGAACTCGGGGAAGTTGTTCGTCGCGTGCAGCCGGTCCGCGGCGGCCGCCCAGTCGGACTTGTAGACCAGGTCGTTCCACTCCGGGATCAGGTTGCCGAGCGGGCAGCCGTGGTGGCAGAACGGTATGCCGCAGTCCATGCACCGCGCGGCCTGCCGTTCGGCCCGGTCGGCCGCGAACGGCTCGTACACCTCCCGCCAGTCGGTCAGCCGGACGTCGACCGGGCGCCGCTTGGGCGTCTCGCGGGCGGTGGTCAAGAACCCCTTCGGGTCACCCATGATCGATAAGTCCCCTCAGCCGGGTTTCTGTGGCGGTCGCGCGGATGTGGCTAGCCATGAGCGGCCGCCATCACGGCCTCGTTGACATCGCGGCCCTCGCGCTCGGCGGCCGAGGCCGCCAGCTGGACCCGCTTGTAGTCCTTGGGCATGACCTTGGCGAACCTGGCGATGGCCGCGTCCCAGTCCGCAAGCAGCGCCGCGGCCACCCGCGATCCGGTGTGCGCGTGGTGCCGGGACACGACGTCCCACAGCAGCTCGGTGTCGGGCTCCTCCATCGGGTCCAGGTCGACCATCTCGGTGTTCAGCCGGGTCGGCAGCAGGTCAAGGACATAAGCGATGCCGCCGGACATGCCGGCCGCGAAGTTGCGCCCGGTCGGCCCGAGGATGACCACCCGGCCGCCGGTCATGTACTCGCAGCCGTGGTCGCCGACGCCCTCGGCGACCGCGAGCGCTCCTGAGTTGCGCACGCAGAACCGCTCGCCCACGACACCGCGCAGGAAGATCTCGCCGGACGTCGCCCCGTAGCCGATCACGTTGCCCGCGATGACCTGCGTCTCGGCCGCGTAGGGCGAGTCGGCGGGCGGGAAGGCGATCAGCCGCCCGCCGGACAGCCCCTTGCCCAGGTAGTCGTTGGCGTCCCCGGTCAGCCGCAGCGTGATGCCGCTCGGCACGAACGCGCCGAACGACTGCCCGGCCGACCCGGTGAAGGACACCGTGATCGTGTCGTCGGGCAGCCCCTCGCCGCCCCACCGCCTGGTCACCTCGTAGCCGAGCATGGTGCCGACCGTGCGGTTGACGTTGCGGATGGGCAGCTCGAGGTGCACGGGGTGGCCCTCCTCGAGCGCGCCCTCGGCCAGCTGGATCAGGGTGTTGTCCAGGGCCTTGTCAAGCCCGTGGTCCTGGCCGGTCACGCGGCGGCGCGGGCCGTCGTAGCCGGGCACGTCGTAGAGCACCGGCGCCAGGTCAAGCCCGGACGCCTTCCAGTGCGAGACCGCGAGCGCGGTGTCGAGCAGGTCGACCCGGCCCACGGCCTCCTCCAGCGACCGCAGCCCCAGCTTGGCCAGGTACTCGCGGACCTCCTCGGCGATGAACTCGAAGAAGTTCACCACGAACTCGGGCTTGCCGGTGAACCGCTTGCGCAGCTCGGGATTCTGGGTGGCGACGCCGACCGGGCAGGTGTCCAGGTGGCACACGCGCATCAGGATGCAGCCGGCGACCACGAGCGGCGCGGTGGCGAAGCCGAACTCCTCCGCCCCGAGCAGCGCCGCGATGACCACGTCGCGGCCGGTCTTGAGCTGGCCGTCGACCTGGACGACGATCCGGTCGCGCAGCTTGTTCTGCAGCAGGGTCTGCTGCGTCTCGGCCAGCCCGAGCTCCCACGGGGCACCCGCGTGCTTGAGCGAGGTCAGCGGCGCGGCGCCGGTGCCGCCGTCGTGCCCGGAGATCAGCACGACGTCCGCGTGCGCCTTGGAGACGCCCGCAGCGACCGTGCCGACCCCGACCTCCGCGACCAGCTTGACGTGCACGCGTGCCGCCGGGTTGGAGTTCTTCAGGTCGTGGATCAGCTGGGCCAGGTCCTCGATCGAGTAGATGTCGTGGTGCGGCGGCGGTGAGATCAGCCCGACGCCCGGGGTCGAGTGCCTGGTCCTGGCGATCCACGGGTAGACCTTGTTCCCTGGCAGCTGGCCGCCCTCGCCTGGCTTGGCCCCCTGCGCCATCTTGATCTGCAGGTCATCGGCGTTGACCAGGTACTCGCTCGTCACGCCGAACCGGCCGCTTGCCACCTGCTTGACCGCCGACCGGCGCAGGTCGCCGTCGGAGTCGGGGATGAACCGGCCGGGGTCCTCGCCGCCCTCGCCGGTGTTCGACCGGCCGCCGATGCGGTTCATCGCGATGGCGAGGGTCTCGTGCGCCTCGGCCGAGATCGAGCCGTAGGACATCGCGCCGGTCGCGAACCGCCTGACGATGCTCGTGGCCGGCTCGACCTCGTCGATGCCCACGGGGATGATGCCGGCCGCGGTCACCTCCTCATCCACGCCGCGCAGCCGGAGCAGGCCGCGCAGCGTCTTGAGCGACGCCGACTGGCCGTCGATGAGGGCGGTGTACTCCTTGAAGATCTCGTAGCGCCGGCTGCGGGTGGCGTGCTGCAGCTTGAACACGGTCTCCGGGTTGAACAGGTGCGGCTCGCCCTCGCGCCGCCACTGGTACTCCCCGCCGATCGCCAGCCGCCGGTGCGCGAGCGGCCCCGTTCCGTTGCCATCCATCCCCTCCCTGGCGATGGCCGCGCGCCGCGCCGCCTCCTGCACCAGGACGTCGAAGCCGACGCCGCCAAGCCGGGAGGCGGTGCCGGCGAAGCAGGCCGCGATGACGTCGGTGCCGATGCCGATGGCCTCGAAGATCTGGGCGCCGGTGTAGGAGGCGATGGTGGACACGCCCATCTTGGACATGATCTTGAGCACGCCCTTGCCCAGCGCCTTGATCAGGTTGAGCTCGGCCTTGTCCTGGTCGACTCCGAGCTCGCCCTGGGCGGCCAGGTCGCGCACGGTCTCGATCGCCAGGTAGGGACAGACCGCCGCCGCGCCGTAGCCGATGAGCAGGGCGACGTGGTGGGACTCGCGGGCGTCGGCCGACTCGACGATGAGGCCGACACGGGTCCTGGTCTTCTCCCTGATCAGGTGGTGATGGACCGCGCCGGTCAGCAGCAGCGACGGGATCGGGATGGACCCGTCACGGCTCTTGACCGTCCGGTCGGACAAGACGATCAGGCGCGCGCCGCGGGCGATGGCGTCGTGCACCTCGGTGCAGATCTCGGCCAGCCGGGCCGCCAGCCCCGCGCCGCCGCCACGCGGGTCGAACCGGCCATGGACGGTATAGGAGGCCAGGCCGGGCAGGTTGCCGTCGTCGTTGATGTGCACGATCTTGGCCAGGTCCTGCTCGCCGATCACGGGGAACGGCAAGATGATCTGGCGGCACGACGCCGGGATCGGCTCGAGCAGGTTCTGCTCGGGGCCGGTGGTCCGCGACAGCGAGGTGACGAGCTCTTCCCTGATGGCGTCAAGCGGCGGGTTGGTCACCTGCGCGAACAGCTGGGTGAAGTAGTCATAGACGAGCCGGGGGCGGTCGGAAAGGGCGGCCACCGGCGTGTCGGTGCCCATCGAGCCGATCGGCTCCGCCCCGCTTCGCGCCATGGGCGCCAGGATGAGCCTCAGCTCCTCCTCGGTGTAGCCGTGCGTCCGCTGCCGGGTGAGCAGGTCGGCGGCCGTCGGCACCTCGCGGACGCGCTCGGGCAGCTCGTCCAGGTGGACCAGGCCAGCGTGCAGCCAGTCGCCGTAGGGGTGCTCGGTGGCGAGCGCGGTCTTGACCTCCTCGTCCTCGATGACCCGCCCGGAGGTGGTGTCGACGAGGAAGATCCGGCCGGGCTGCAGCCTGCCCCGGCGGATCACCCGGGCCGGCTCGATGTCGAGCACGCCGACCTCGCTCGCCAGCACGACCAGGCCGTCACTGGTCTCCCAGTACCGGCCGGGCCGCAGGCCGTTGCGGTCAAGCACGGCCCCGATCACCGCGCCGTCGGTGAAGGCGATCAGCGCCGGGCCGTCCCACGGCTCCATGACCGTCGAGTGGAACTGGTAGAACGCGCGCCGCTTGTCGTCCATCTCGGTGTGGCTTTCCCACGGCTCAGGGATCATCATGAGCAGCGCGTGCGGCAGCGAGCGGCCGGCCAGGTGCAAGAGCTCGAGCGCCTCGTCGAAGGACTGCGAGTCGGCGCCGTCGGGGTCGACGATCGGGAAGAGCCGCTCGATGCCGCGGCCGCTCTTGGAGGCCGGGATCAGCGGGCTGGCGAGCAGCGCCTCGCGGGCGCGCATCCAGTTGCGGTTGCCCTGGACGGTATTGATCTCGCCGTTGTGCCCGATGTAGCGAAAGGGGTGCGCTCGCGGCCACGACGGGAACGTGTTGGTCGAGAAGCGGGAGTGCACCAGCGCGACGTTCGAGGCGTACCGGTCGTCAGACAGGTCAGGGAAGAACGGCTCGACCTGGGGCGCGGCCAGCATGCCCTTGTAGACGATCGTCCGGGCGGACAGGCTGGCGAAGTAGATCCCGGTCTCGTGCTCGGCTCGCTTGCGCAGGCAGAAGGCCATCCGCTCAAGGTCCATGCCGGACTGGCCGGCCTCGCCGGCCACGAACACCTGCGCCAGGTGCGGTAGCACCTCGCGGGCGCCGACCCCGCAGGCGGCCGGGTTGACCGGCACGTCGCGCCAGCCCAGGACCTTCAGTCCCTCGTCGCTGGCGATGATGGCGATCGCCGCAGTGGCCTCGGCCCGTTTCGCATCGTCTAGGGGGAGGAAGGCCAGGCCCGCCGCATACCCGCCCGGCTCGGGCAGCTCAAGCCCGCTGGCCGCGCGGAAGAAGGCGTCCGGTATCTGGGTGAGGATGCCCGCGCCATCACCGGTATCCGGGTCGGCGCCCGCGGCGCCCCGGTGCTCCAGGTTGCACAACACGCGCAGGGCGCTGGCCACCACGTCGTGGCCGCCGCGTGCCGAGAGGTCGGCGACGAAGCCCACGCCGCAGGCATCGTGCTCGAACCGGCTGTCGTAGAGTCCGTCCGTCACGGCAGGTACCATCAAATCTCCTGTCGTCAGTATCCGCTGAACTGCTGTGCGAACTTGGGGACGACGCTGGCCCTGCTGCTGCTACACGTAGGTTACGTCGACATTACATGACTGGTTCAGACCTTTCTAGAGGGGTCGCCCGCTGGCGACGGGCTTTGGGCGGGCTTGGCGGCGGGGCCGCGGCCGGCTAGGCAGCACCGGTCACGCGGGTGACGAGTAGGGCAAATTCCCGCAGGCTGGCGGCGTGCGGCGGCAAGCCAGCAGGTGAATGGCGGATACCCAGCCAAAACAGCGTGAAAACCTGGCGGCGGCAAGCCAGCCTGCGCGGCGTCGTCGCGGTGGCGTCGCGGCGGGCGGGCCATGTGCTACACCGGGGCCAATGCACACAGGGCAACAATGCATCGCGAACAGTATCTGAACGTTGGCCGCAATGTGGCAAGGTTCTCAACGCTCTTCACCGCCGCGGGCCGCAGTTGCGCGAAAGGCCGTTACCCGGGGCGACTGGCCGGGCGCGCCGTGGTGGCTACCGCCGGACGCCGCCCGCCAGGACCTCGGTGAACGCGCGGACGGCGGCCACCGCGTCGGCCGGGGTCGCCGCCGACGCGATCCGGCGCACGAAGGCGGAGCCGACGATGACGCCATCGGCGAACGCGGCCACCTCGGCCGCCTGCTCCGGGGTGCTGACGCCCAGGCCGACCGCGACGGGCAGCGTGGTGTGCTCCCTGGTCCGCCGGACGAGGCCGGCCGCGCTCGAGCTGACCGCCTCCCTGGTGCCGGTGATCCCCATCAGGCTGGCGGCGTAGACGAAGCCGCGGCACAGGCGGGTGATCGTGGCGATCCGCGCCTCAGGCGAGCTCGGCGCCACGAGGTAGACCCGGTCAAGGCCGTGGGCGTCGGACACCTGTGGCCAGGAGCCCGACTCCTCGGGAGTCAGGTCCGGCGTGATCAGGCCGGAGCCGCCCGCGCTGGCCAGGTCACGCGCGAACGCGTCGACGCCGTAGTGATCGACCGGGTTCCAGTAGGTCATGACGACCGCCGCGGTGCCCGCGTTGGAGATCGCCTCGACGGTGTCGAAGACGTCCTTGATGCGGGTGCCGCCGGCCAGCGACCGGTAGACGGCGTCCGCGATGACCGGGCCGTCCATCAGCGGGTCGGAGTAGGGCAGGCCGACCTCGATCACGTCCGCGCCCGCCGACGCCATCGCCAGCGCCGCCCTGATGGCCGTGTCCTTGTCAGGGAACCCGGCGGGGAGGTAGCCGATCAGCGCGGCCCGGTCCTCCGCGGCGGCCTTCTCGAAAGCCGTCGAAACTGCGCTCATTGCCAGACTCCGCCTCTCCGCGGTACGACCCCAGGAACCCAAGCAACTGTAGCGGGCACGGCTAGACGCCGAACCAGGCTGAGGCGGTCGCCACGTCCTTGTCGCCGCGGCCGGACAGGTTGACCAGGATCAGGCCGTCTGGGCCGAGCTCGCGGCCGACGGTCATCGCGCCCGCGAGCGCGTGCGAGGACTCGATGGCCGGGATGATCCCCTCGGTCCGGCATAGCGCCGAGAAGCCCTCCATCGCCTCGGCGTCGGAGACCGAGCGGTACTGGGCGCGGCCGGTGTCCTTCAGCCAGGCGTGCTCGGGGCCGACCCCGGGGTAGTCAAGGCCCGCCGAGATCGAGTGGGTGTCCAGGGTCTGGCCCTGCGAGTCCTGCAGCACGTAGGTGCGCATGCCGTGCAGGACGCCGGAGGTCCCGTGGGTCAGCGTGGCGGCGTTGCGCCCCGGGCCGTCGCCGTCGCCGCCGGCCTCGCAGCCGATGAGCCGCACGTCCTGGTCACCGATGAACGCGTGGAACACGCCGATCGCGTTGGAGCCGCCGCCCACGCAGGCAAGCACCGCGTCGGGCAGCCGGCCGGCGAGGTCGAGGACCTGCGCCCTGGCCTCGACCCCGATGATCCGCTGGAAGTCGCGGACCATCATGGGGAACGGGTGCGGGCCGCCCACCGACCCGATGCAGTAGTGGGTGTACTCAACGGTGGTGACCCAGTCGCGGAAGGCCTCGTTCATGGCGTCCTTGAGCGTCCGGGTGCCCGCCGTGACCGGGACCACCTCGGCCCCCAGCATGCGCATCCTGGACACGTTCAGCGCCTGCCGCCTGGTGTCCTCCTCGCCCATGTAGACCGTGCACTCCAGGCCGAGCAGCGCGCACGCGGTGGCGGTGGCGACGCCGTGCTGGCCCGCCCCGGTCTCGGCGATCACCCTCGTCTTGCCCATCCGCTTGGTCAGCAGCACCTGGCCAAGGACGTTGTTGATCTTGTGCGACCCGGTGTGCGCCAGGTCCTCTCGCTTGAGCAGGATCCGGCAGCCGCCCGCGTGCAGCGCGCCGAACCGCCTGGCCTCGGTGAGGCGGGTCGGCCTGCTGGCGTAATTAAGCAGCAGCTCATCCAGCTCCGCGTTGAACTCCGGGTCCCTGCGCGCCGCCTCGTACTCCTTGGCCAGCTGCTCGATCGCCGCCATCAGCGACTCGGGCGCGAACAGCCCGCCGAAGTCACCGAAGTGGCCGGTGATGTCCGGGACCGGCGAGATGTCCGGCTCGGCGGGGTGGCGGCGCGGGGGCTGGGGGGAGGCGGTCTGGTCCACGAGGATCACCCTACCTGCTGGCGGGCCGCTAGCCCCGTTCGGTGCGCAGCGCCGGGTGCGACCCCGCGGTGACCAGGTCCGCGACCGCGGCGCGCGGGTCCTTCCCGGTGACGAGGGACTCCCCGACCAGGACGGCGTCGGCCCCGGCGGCGGCGTACTGGAGCAGGTCGTGCGGGCCGCGGACGCCGGATTCGGCGATCTTCACCACGCCCTCGGGGACGCGCGGGGCGATCCGGGTGAATACGGACCTGTCCACCTCCAGCGTGGCGAGGTTCCTGGCGTTGACGCCGATCACGGTGGCCCCTGCGTCGACCGCCCGGTCAAGCTCCTCGTCGGCGTGCACCTCGACCAGCGGCAGCAGCCCGATCGATTGCGCCCGCTCGACCAGCGAGACCAGGGCGCTTTGCTCAAGCGCCGCGACGATCAGCAGCGCCACGTCGGCGCCGTGGGCGCGGGCCTCCCACAACTGGTAGGAGCTGACGATGAAGTCCTTGCGCAAGACGGGCACCTGCACGGCCCGCCGGACGGCCACCAGGTCCTCGAGCGTCCCGCCGAACCGCCGCTGCTCGGTGAGCACGCTGATGATCCGCGCGCCGCCGGCCTCGTACTCGGCCGCCAGCTCCGCCGGGTCGTTGATGTCCGCCATCGCGCCCCGCGATGGGCTGGCCCGCTTGACCTCGGCGATGACGCTGACTCCCTCGGCCTTCAGCGCGGCCATCGCGTCGAGCGGCGACGGCGCTCGCCGGGCCATCTCCTTGAGCCGCTCCAGCGGGACCTGACGCTGCCGTTCGGCGAGATCGGCACGGACGCCTTCGAGGATCTCGTCGAGTACGCTCACCGGGTTCAGTCGTCCCCTCAAGTCGGAAATGTTGCGCCACCGATGCTAGCTGCCCCGCCGCCGCCGTCTCGGTGACCCCCCTGGAGTTTGCCAGTGCAATGCATTCGCGATACCTGCCTATTGGGAACTGCGGCTACTGACCCTCATCGGGCCAGCACAGCGCATAACCCACACTGTGGACCGTTCTGATCACGTTATTGCCCAGCTTTGCCCGCAACTGGGTGATGTACACATCAATCGCGCGAGCGGTTGGCCGCTTGCCGCGCTCAGCCTCCAGCGCGGCCAGCAGCCGCTGCCTGCTCAGCGGCTGGTCGGGCTGGCTGGCCAGGGCGGCGATGAGGGCGAACTCGGTCCGGGTCAGCTCAACTTCCCGGCCCGCTAGCCTGACCCGGCGCAGCGTGCCATCCAGCCGGGACGGGACGTCAGGCGGGTCAGCCATCGCGGCGCCAGGGGCCAGGGCGCGGGCCTGCGCCGGGCCGCCCGGGCTCAGCAGCTCGGTCACGGCGTCGACCAGCGCCCGCGGGCTGAACGGCCTGGCCAGGAACTGGCGGCGATAGTCAAGGCCGTCGCTCAGGCTGCGCGGCCGGACGCCGTGGCGGTCCAGCAGGTACACGACCGGGCCCAGGCGGCCCGCCGGGCGGGCCTGCCCGCCCGCGGCCGACGGCCGCGCGGTGCCCGCCGATTGCAGCACGCGCCGGACCGCGGCGGCCTCGAGGCCCGGCATCGTGAGGTCGATCACGAACAGGTCGGCACCGGCGGCGGCCAGCGCGCTCAGCGCCGGCCCGGGGCTGGTGACCACCCGAACGCTCGCGCCCGTGCGGGCCAGGTAGCGCCGCGACATCTCGCCGACCTCGGGCTCGTGGTCGGCGACGAGAACGTCGGGGCTACGCGGCATCCGTAGGGTCAGCCCCGGCACTGAGCGATTCCCACATCGACGCGGAGTCCCGCGGCTTGGCTGGAACCCGGCCGGCCGGGCTGGCGCCGCGTTCGGCGTTCTGGCCGACGTGCACTTCGGCGGGCTGGCCGGCGCGCGGCTGGACCCGCTGGCCGGCGGGCTGGCCGGCATGCTGGTCGGCGGTCTGGCCTGTGTGCTGGTCGGCGTGCAGGTCGTAGCGGGCCGACATAACCGGCCAGCGCGGGCCACGCCAGATGGTCGCGATGCCCGCCGCCAGCAGGAGCAGCGCCCCGGCTAGCACCGCCAGCCGCCAGGGCGTGCCGGTCATGATCGCGTGCCCGGTCGTGCCGACCAGCGACACGACGTTAGAGCCACCGGTCGACCCGCTGGTGGTCGAGCCGGCCGTGCCCGAGTCGGCGGCCGCGCCCGGCGAGCCGACCTTGCTGGCCGCCACGCTGAGCACCGAGGCGGCCGACACGGACGTGCCAACGGCGATCGCGGCGCCCACGCCGAACAGGGCAAGCAGCGCCCCGGTGAGCCGCCGGGCCAGACCCCGGGT
>Ga0335075_10001582_pt1 | contig 37370 bp, 33 predicted proteins | sample Lox_Sample_24_FD_206723 | JGI IMG/M metagenome (GOLD analysis project Ga0335075, IMG submission 206723) | Soil microbial communities from Loxahatchee National Wildlife Refuge, Florida, United States - Lox_Sample_2.4 | ecosystem: Environmental > Terrestrial > Soil > Wetlands | place: USA... | reverse complement strand
GCTTCGCCGTCAAACACCCAAGGTGGGAGCCGTATGCGGGAATGCCGCACGTACGGTTCTGTGCGGGGGGCGCGCAGTAATGCGCGTCCCTACCGCGATTAAGGTATCTGCGCCGGCTGGGCCGCGGCTAGGGTTTCACCGGTAGCAGTTCCTATATCTTCCGTGCTTTCAGGATATCTCCGCAATTTCAGCACAAGATCGTTCGCCCGCCGGTGGGTCAACGTGCCGGTGGACCAACGTCAGGTGCAACGGCGTGGCCGAGGCAATTTGCCCGGTGCGGCCGGCTGGATGGGGGGATTGGGCTGCTGCCCGGCCAGAAAGGAGGCAGAGAGCGACGACACATGGCAAGCGATCAGGTCGGCATCACGTTCCTCTATTCGCGCTTCAGCCGCTCGATGGTATTGCTCGGCGCTCTTGTATCGGCGGTGTGGCTGTTCGCCGCGCTGTCATACTACTTGTCAACGGAGACGGGGGCCGATTGGTTTTCACGGTCAGGGTCGCTGATGGCCTTGTCCGGCGCCGTCGCCTCCTTTCGGGCGGTGAGCGTGTATCAGAACACACTCGCCACAGCCCTTCGAAAAGGCCTCGTCTCGGTTGCAAGGGAGATCGAACTCACGCTTGAACCGCCGAGACCCTTCCGGCTGGTGCTATATTTCGGTTATCTGACCGGGATCGTTGGCACGGCGATCTGGGGCTATGGCGACCTGCTGCTGCGGTAGGATCGCATTAGACCGGCGCGTTCTCGCTCCGCCTGGATGCAGCGCCGATAGGCTCCAACCGTGACAAGCAACCGAAAGACAAGGGTAGAGCCAGATGAGACGGACCGCCCCGAACGTCACCCTCACCGGCATTGGGGGCCCACTTATCGCTTTGTGTCTGGTCGCCTTATGTCTGGCTGGCTGTAACGCATCGCCGGCGCAGAACATGTTCGGCTCGTTTTTCCCGGCCTGGATGCTCTGCGCCGCGGCCGGAATTTTCGGCGCGATCAGCCTCCGCCTGATCCTGTCCACGCTTGGCATCAGCCGATACCTGATCGCGCCACCGCTGACCTGGCTCTCCGTCGCGGTGACCGGCACGCTGCTGGTCTGGCTGTTTTGGTTCGGTCACTAGATGAGGCTCCCACCCATTCGCAAAGGCGTGGGCGTCCTGGTCAGTCTACTGGCCTTCGCCGCCGTGATTGCCGCCATCGTCCTGACCGCATCGCGTCTCGGACTGCGTCCGCGGACGGATGATGCGTATCTGCAGGCGGACGTTGTTCACATGGCGCCCGACGTGAGCGGGCGGATCGTCGAACTTGACGTGCGGGACAACCAGGCGGTGCGCCGGGGTCAGGTGTTGTTTCGCATCGACCCGGTGCCCTACCGGCTGCGCGTGGAGCAAGCGCAGGCGACGGTGCGCAGCCTGGAAGCCAAGCTTTCGGTGACGGCAGACCAGGTGGCCGCGCAGACCAGCAGCGCAGATACCGCCAATCGCGGCATCGCCACGGCCGAAGCACAGTTGATGCTTGCCTCCGCGACGCTCGCGCGGATGGAGCCGCTGCTGCCGCGTGGCTACGTTACCGCGGAGCAAGTGGACCAGGCACGGACTGCGCGGCGAACGGCGGAGATTGGCGTACAGCAGGCGCGGTTGCAGGCGCAAAGCGCGCGGCAAGCGATCAGCAGTACCAAGCCGGTCGCGGAGGAGTTGGAAGCCGCCCGGGCAACGCTGGCGATGGCCGAACGCGACCTGCGTCTGACCGAGGCGGTTTCTCCCTGCGACGGCCGGATCACCGCGCTGGATATCGCCGACGGCGAGTTTGCCATCACCGGCAAGCCATTGTTCACCATCATCGATACCGAGCATTGGTATGCCGTCGGGAACTTCCGCGAAACCGACCTGAGCGGCATCAAGCCCGGCCAGCGTGCGCTTGTGTATGTGATGCAGGCGCCAGGCGTCCCGGTGAAGGGCGCGGTGGACAGTATCGGCGGCGGCGTGGCGCCGGACGAGGGGGCGACTTTCCTTGGTCTCCCGCACGTGCCGCGCAGCCTGAACTGGGTACGCATCGCGCAACGCTTTCCGGTTCGCATTTTGCTCGACAACCCGCCGCAAGACCTGATGCGGATCGGCGCGACGGCGGCCATCGTGATCGAGCGATGAACGCCACTCCCATTATCGATGAGGCGGAGCCAACCGGTCTCGCGCAGCTCTGGCGCCTGCTGATCGAACCCGCGCCGGGGCGGCTGGAGAACACCGTACGGGTCGTCGTGCTGGTGCTGATCGTCGTGGCAATCGGCGAGACGTTCCGCATCCCGGAAATCGCGCTCTCCGCCTATATCGTGCTGTTCGTGTCGCGCGCCGAAGCCGTATCCACGACGATCACCGCGCTGATTGCCGGCATTGCCGTGATCCTGGCGATCTTTGGCGCGGTGGCTGTGCTCATGGTCAGCCTATCGGACCCGGCGCTGCGCATCCCCATGGTCGCCGGCACGACGTTCGTCGCGATGTTCCTCGCCCGCACGGGTGGCGAGCTGGCGCCGGCGTTGTTTGCGGCGGGGTTCATCATCGCTTACGGCCTGACGCTCGGGGACGAAGTGCTCGGCTTCGCGCTGATGCCGGGCTCGGTCGCCAATACCGCGTCGTTCACACTTCCCGAAATCGTATACATCCCGCCGGATGAGGCGCTCGTCCGGTTCCTCCTCTGGCTGGCCCTGGCGGTTGCGATCCCGATCGCTCTGGTAATCATCGGAAACCTGCTGACAGGCCGCGACCCTGCTCTTTTGCTCCGCGCGGCACTGGTCGACCGCTTGCGCGCGGCTGCAGGATTTTGCGAAGGTCTTTCCCGGGCGGACCGTCAGGTTGACGCGATGGCATGGGAAGGCACCAATGAATTGCTGAAGCTGCACCATTTGTCAGGCTTGCTTAAAAGGACCGTGCAACGCGCGCCGATTATCGAGATTCAACGGCTGCTGCTGTTGCTGCTGGCCGTCCGGCGAGTCAGCGGCAGCGGAACACGCCAGGCCGGATTAGAACCGGTGGCGAAATTCTGCCGGGAAACGGCACAGGCGCTCGCAGATGGCAGTGCCGCCTTGCCGGAAGCGCCGCAGATTGCGTTGACCGGCAGCGCAACCCCTTTGGCTCCCCAGATCGCTACGGCGCTGCTAGCAATCCGTGAGCCCCGTGAATCCGAAACGCCAAAACCGGCCGCACCGCGAAGTCTTCTGGCGTCGGATGCCTTTACCAATCCCCAATACATCCAATTCGCACTGAAGGTCACCCTGGCGGTGATGCTTTGCTACTTTATCCAGAGCATGCTGGATTGGCCGGGCATCCATACCTGCATGATCACCTGCTTCTTCGTCTCCCTCGGCACGGTCGGCGATACCGTGCAGAAGGCTACGCTGCGGCTATCAGGTTGCATCGTCGGCGGCGCGCTGGGGATCGGCACCATCCTGTTGCTGATGCCGCTGATGACCGATCTGGGAGAGCTGATGCTTGCCGTTGCCTTAATGACTTTCCTGGCGGCCTGGATTGGCTTCGGCAGCGAGCGCATTGCCTATGCCGGCTGGCAAATCGGCCTGGCGTTCTACCTCAGTACCTTCCAGGGCTTCGGCCCCACGCTGGACATGGAAACGGCGCGCGATCGCATCGTGGGGATCATGCTGGGCAATGTCGTGATCTTCGTGATCTTCACGACAATCTGGCCGGTCACCGCAGCCAATATTGCCCGACGCCATCTGGTAGAGGCCATCGAACACCTGGCGGCTTTGTTCCGAACCGGAACATCGGAGGCAGAACATAGATCAGGCTTCGCGGAGGCAATGCGCAACGCACGGGCGGTGATGGTGAACGAATCATTGGAGAGCAGTGTGATGCTGGAACCTGGCGGCCGGCGGCCGATCGGCCGGACCGTGCTGGCGCAGATCCAGGCGCTGCTGGTGCCGATCCTGGTCATTCTGGATCTGCGGCGGGAGAGTCCCCAGGCGCCGAATGTCGCCCAATATAACGCGGCCTTGAGTGCCTGGTTTCAGCGCGCGGCCGCCTGGATCCGGGACGGCACGGGCACGGCGGAAATCATGACCAGCCTGCCCCCGCCGCCGGACGCGAGCGAACCGCTGCATGCGTGGCATGACGTGCTGGACCACGACATACGCGAGATCGTCGCGCGGGCCAGCCGTCCAGCACAACAGGTTCTCGCTTCCGTGCCGCAGGGGCTAAGCCTTGCCGCCGATTAGGCGCCTGATTGCCGCTTCGGCGGTCTGTGCGATCGTCGCAGGCTGCAACGACACGCGCGACCTCGCGCCGGCCACCCCCGACGCTCCGTGGCAGATCCCGGCCTCGGCCCTGCCGACGGCCCAGGAAGTCGCTCCTGTCTCTGCAACGCCCCCGGCCGAGGTCAATCCGGTGCAGCGCTACTCCCTGGCCGAACTGATCGACATAGCGGAGCGCCGCAACAAGACGACGCGCATCGCGTGGGAGCAAGCGCGACAGGCGGCGATCAGGGTAGGCATAGCGCAGGCGGCATTCCTGCCAGTACTGACGGCCGGCGCCATTGGGGGCTATCAGCACATCGCATCGCCATTTCCCAGCAACCTGGTGCCGCGAGGCTACATCACCGCGAATACAGAAGAGGTGCTTCCCACGCTGGCGATCAGCTACCTGTTGTTCGACTTCGGTGCCCGGGAAGCGGCGGAGAACGCTGCGCGGGACCTTGCCGTTGCCGCGAATGTCACGTTCACCGCGGCGCACCAGAAGCTGATTTTCGAGGTGACACGCGCGTATTTTTCCCTTGACGGTGCCGACGTCGCACTGCGCGCCGCGGAGCAGGCTCTGAAGGATGCACAAGAGCTGCAGAGTTCGGCGGAGGCTTTGCATGGGAGGGGCCTGGCAACCATCGTCGCGGTCGAGGAAGCGCGACGCGATACCGCTCAGCGGCGGTACGATGTGGCGCTGGCGCGCACGGCGCAGCACGACGCGTCCTATGCGCTGCTGACCGCAATGGATTTGCCGCCGACCACGCGATTGCAAACCGTCGATATTTCGACGCGTGTGCTGCCGCAGCCCTCCGGCAGCACGCTGGAACATTTGCTTGCAGATGCTTTGCGTCGGCGTCCGGACCTGATTGCAGCGGTGGCAAAATTGCGCGCTTCCGACCAAGGTATTGCGGCCGCCCGTTCGGCCTTTCTGCCGAACCTGTCCGTCGACGCGAACATCCAGGGGAATCTCGGCCAGATCAGCGTCGACGGAATGCCGTATGAAGGCGTGAAGCAGCCCCAGGCTGGTGTTTTCCTGCACCTGCACTGGCCGTTGTATGAAGGTGGCCTGCTGCAGAACAGATTGCGGGAAGCCGAGTCCCAGCACGATGAGGCGATGGCTGCGGTGGAGGAGGCCCGCAATCAGGCTTTGCGCGAGGTGGCCCTGGCCTACGATCAACTGGAGACGGGGCTGCAGCAGTACGATGCGGCACGCGCATTATTGAGTGCAGCGGAGACCGCATATTCCTCCGCCAGCGATTCATACGCGCACGGGATCGCTACGTTCACCGAAGCCGCGACGGCCGAGGCAGCGCTGGCAGCGGCGCGGGCCGACCTGACGCGCGCGCACACGCAATCGCTTGTGAATGCTGCTGCCCTGGCCTTCGCCACAGGGGCGCTGAATGCAAACACGGCAGCCGGTATCGGCTTGCGCTAAGGGAAACGACCGGCCCTGCCGGATGTCGGGAGGACCAAGCTGCCTTCTTCTTCAGTGGCTACTGCTGGCGGGATGACCGTTGGAGCCGGTCGCGATGGAGCACAGGGAACGCGCCAGGTCTGCGATGCGGATTATCCGCTGCTGACGGATAGTGCTTTCGCCGGGCAGCCGCTTATCAGGAATTTCCCGCGGCTCATTTCACCGGACGGGGATCTTTGTGAGGAGACAGACATAGTCCGACAGCCGGAACCCGCCTCGCCGCTCTTCCCCGCCTCCGGGGCTTACAACGGCAGGCCGTCATGACCGCCGGTAGCGATGGTGAGGCACCTGTCTCGCTGACGCCGATGCAGCTTCGTCTTCTGCGTCAGGGTGACCCGCAATCGCATCGCTGACTTGCAGCAATATTTCATGTCACACGGGACCCCGAGTGCCGCCGGCGCCTGGCACCGTGCCGTTATTGCGGTCGGCAATACGGTCCGCATGCAAGCGACGATCATGGGCTATGCCGACTGCTTTGCTCTGCTGGGTGGGATTCTGCTGGCCGCCGTTCTGCCAGATATATTGATGAAAAAGGGCTCCGCCTCTGTCGGCGCTGCGCATTGAGACGATGGCTGTGCGGGCGTGCAGACACGACCCGCGCATTTGCGGCGGGCAACCGAAACGACATGGAGATGTTGCTGCTCTTGCTGGCAGCGGCTCCAGCGTTGCTCGCCGGCAAAGCTGTCGACGAGCATGCCGATAAAGGCTTGCACCTTCACCGTCATGTGCCGGCGGTGCGGGCGTCAGTGCCAAAATGGAATCAGTTTGCCTGCAAGCAGGACGGTAGAGCTTGACGGGTTCTGATTCGGAACCTATACAACCTGTCGAAGTGGGGAGGCGCTAATGCCGGAACATGCGCCCGGACCGTTGTCTGGAGTCCGGGTCATCGATCTGACCACCGTCGTATCCGGCCCAGTCTGCACCGCCTTGCTTGCCGACCAGGGTGCGAGCGTCATCAAGATCGAACCACCAGACGGCGACATCATCCGCCGCACCGCCGGCGACGGCGAATTCACGGCAATGTTCGTTGCGTGCAATCGTGGCAAACGGTCGCTGGCCTTGGATCTGAAGCAACCGGCTGCCTGCGACGTGGTCCGGCGCATCGCTTTGGCATCCGACGTCTTCGTGCAAAACTTCAGGCCAGGGGCCATGGACCGACTGGGACTGGGCGCGGAAGCCCTGCGGGCGCTCAATCCTCGATTGGTCTACCTTTCGATCAGCGGCGTGGGCGAGGCCGGCCCTTACGCCGGGCAGCGGGTCTATGATCCGGTCATCCAATCTTTGTCGGGTCTTGCTGATGTCCAGACCGACGCGGAATCCGGCCGGCCCCGCATGGTGCGGACCATCATCGCCGATAAAACGACCGGCGCCTTCGCGGCTCAGGCGATTTGCGCCGCGCTGTTCGCGCGGGAACGCAGCGGCGAAGGACAACATATCCGGCTCTCCATGCTGGACACGATGGTTGCGTTCCTTTGGCCCGAGGCGATGGCGGATCAGGCGATCCCCGGGCGCGCGAAGCCTTCGGGTCCACCGCGGCCAGACCTGATCTTCCGAACAGCCGACGGATTCATCACCGCTGGTTCGGTGTCCAACGCGGAATGGCGTGGCTTGTGCACCGCGCTGGACAAGCCGGAATGGATCGACGATCCGCGGTTCCGAACGCCCGCTGCCCGTTCTGCCAACGCGGTCGAGCGCCTTTCGCTGGTCGGTGCCGTCCTGGCGACCGGGAAAACGCGGGAGTGGCTGGCGCGGCTTGCGGCCAACGACGTTCCGTGCGCGCCGGTCCTGCGCCGAGACGATGTGCTGACGGATCCCCAGGTGGTTTACAACGGCCTGATCGAAACCATCGACCAGCCTGGTCTTGGGCCGATCCGGCAGTCCAGGCCAGCAGCACGCTTTGACGGCACGCCGGCCGCGATCCGGGGCCCGGCGCCTTCAATCGGTCAGCATACCCAGGCTGTCCTGACGGAACTTGGTCTGGCACCGGCGGACATCGCCGCGCTGGTTGCTTCGGGCGCCGCTGCGATCGGGAAACGTCAGCCATGAACGGGGAGTTGATCCTGTGGGGCGTCACGACCACGCGTACGTTGCGTGCCCATTGGGCCCTTGCCGAGCTCGATCTTCCCTATGAACGGCGGCCGATCCGCCCGCGCACAGGCGAAACCAAGACCGACGAGTTCACCCGCCTGACCGCCCGGCAAAAGGTTCCAGTGTTGCAGGATGGCGATCTGGTCCTGACCGAGAGCGCCGCCATCGTCGCTTACCTGTCGGACCGATACGGCAACGAGAAAAACCGCCTGTACCCGCCTGATCCAACCGAACGCGCCGTTTGCCTGGAATGGAATTTCTTTATCATCTCCGAACTTGATGCGGCGTCGCTCTATGTCATTCGACGCCACGAGTCGCTGAAGGACATCTACGGCCACGCGCCCGTCGCCAACGAGGCGGCCGCAGAGTATTTTGTCGCTCAGATGCGCAGCGTCGACCGGGCGCTGGGCGATGGCCGGCGCTTCATTGTGGGCGATCGCTTCTCCTCCGCCGATATCCTGCTCTCGACCTGCCTTTCATGGGCGATCGACTATGGCGTTCCGGTCTCACCGGCCGCGGACGATTACAATGCGCGGGTTAAAGCGCGGCCGGCCTATGCGCGTGCTGTTGAACGGAATCGCGCTCCTGCGGATTGCCTGTCATGAGCCATGTCCGCCGTTAGGCACCGCGCAGTAAGCGCGGCTGAAGGCCGGGCTGACCGGCACGGGATTGAAAGGATCGCGTGATGTCCGTGTCATCACCGCCTGGCGCAGTCGTTATTGGCGGAGTCGGTGAAGGATTGGGCTTCGCCTTGTCGGCCCGTTTCGCCCGCGCCGGACATCCGGTGGTGATGCTGGCACGCACGCAGGACAAACTGGACCGGTTCGCCGACGCGATTCGTGGCGAGGGTGGAACCGCGACGGGGCTTGCCACCGATGTCCGTGACGAGGCGAAGATGATCGCGGCGTTCCAGCAAGCGGCCGGCCGCTACGGCGTGCTGGCCGCGGCGATTTTCAATGCCGGGGCCAATCATCGCAAGCCAGTGCTGGAAATCACCGGAGACGTTTTCGAAAAAGTGTGGCGGCTGGCTTGTTTCGGTGCCTTCGTGTTTGGGCGCGAAGCGGCGCGGCACATGGTGCCGCACGGCGCCGGCACGATCCTGTTCACGGGGGCGACGGCGTCGGTGCGGGGTGGCGCGCAATTTGCCGCCTTCGCCGCGGCGAAGTTCGGCGTGCGGGCGATCGCACAGAGCATGGCCCGCGAGCTGGGACCGAAAGGCATCCACGTTGCCTCGGTGATAATCGATGGCGGCATCGACATGCCCGCGATCCATCGCCGTTATGCAGCGGCGGGCAAAACGGCACCACCGGACGGGTTGCTGAACCCGGCCGCGATCGCTGAAACGTATTTCCAGATCCACGCGCAGCATCGCAGTGCCTGGACCATGGAAACCGAAATCCGGCCGTATTGCGAGCCTTTCTGATGGTAGAAATCCGCGTCACTGAAGTGGCGTTGCGGGCACGTTTGTTGTAGATCGCGCGCCATGCGAACCGCGAAGGGCTTGGAATGCGCTGGAAGGAACTGAGTGACGAGCGATGTTCAGTCGCCCGCACGATCGCCGTGATCGGCGATCGATGGACGCTGCTGATTCTGCGCGACTGCTTCCTGCGGGTCCGCCGCTTTGACGCGTTCGAAGCGCGGCTGGGCATCACGCGTCACGTCTTGGCAGACCGGTTGAAGAAGCTGGTAGCGCACGGCGTATTGAAGAAGGTGCCTTACCAGGAGAATCCTGTCCGCTATGAATATCGCCTGACCCAGGCTGGGCTCGACATGTACCCGTTGCTGGCGTGCCTGCGGCATTGGGGCGACCGCTATGCGGCGGGAAGCAGCGGTCCGCCGCTGTTGTTTCGCCATCGGGATTGCGGTCACGTGTTCGATCCGGTGGTGACTTGCTCTGGATGCGGCGAGCCGATCGATCCGCGAGCGGTCGATGTGCTGCCCGGGCCGGGAGCGAAGGCGCCGCGTCGCCGCGCTACGCCGACATCCGGGACGCGGACATCGACGGCGCGAACGCAACGGCCGCGGCAACGCGCCGCGGTGCAGTCTGATTCGCGCGGCGGATCCGTTTGATCAGACGCGCGGCAGGCTGAACCAGGGCGACCGCGCCGTTACCCTGACCCGCGCCCCGGAAGCTGCTTGGTCAGGTGCGCGAACCAATCGTCCAGCAGCGATACCGGTGGTGGAAACGATGAAAAGCGGCGTGCCGATGACCGGCAAGCTTCCAGCGTCGAACGGAAAGAGAAGCGAACCGCATCGCCTGAGGTCTCCGTTGCGGTAGGCTTTGGTTTGCAGGTTCTCTTACAGAACCCAAGATTTTCGGCTTGACAGCACAAGGCGAGAGGGTTCTATTCGGGAACCTTATATCGATCCGGATGCATGGCGTATGGCCTGACCGGTTCTCGTGGGGAGAATTGCAGATGACACCGCGCAACGCCTCGGCGGCCGTGATCGGTGCCGGCGACTATATTGGCGCCGCAATCGCAAAGCGCTTTTCTGCGGAAGGCTTCGTCGTTCATGCCGGGCGGCGCAACGGCGACAAGCTGGCCCCTTTGGTCCATGACATCGAAGCGGCCAACGGCAGGGTCACGGCTCGGTCGTTGGACGCCCGGAAGGAGGACGACATTGCTGCTTTCCTCTCCGCAGCGGAGGCCGCCGCGCCGCTCGAGGTTTGCGTATTCAACATCGGCGCCAACGTCAATTTCCCGCTTGTCGAAACCACCGAACGGGTGTTTCGCAAGGTTTGGGAAATGGCATGCTATGCGGGATTCCTTGCCGGACGCGAGGCGGCGCGCCTGATGCTGCCCAGGGGCCAGGGGGCGATCTTTTTCACCGGTGCAACGGCCAGCCTGCGGGGTGGGAGCGGCTATGCCGCCTTCGCCGCGGCGAAGTTTGGCCTGCGTGCGATCGCGCAAAGCGCCGCGCGCGAACTCGGGCCAAAGGGGATTCATGTCGCACACCTGGTGATCGACGCGGGCGTGGACACGGCCTGGGTACGGGAACGCATTCGTGCCCGGGAGGGCGAGGCAGCCTTGGAGAATCTGGACCCGGGCAAGCTGATGCGGCCCGAGGCGGTGGCCGACGCGTACTGGATGCTGTACCAGCAGCCGCGCGATGCTTGGTCATCCGAAATGACGATTCGACCTTTTGGCGAAAAGTGGTGAATGCCATGAAAACGGTGGAATTCCATTTCGATTTCGGCAGCCCGAACGCCTATCTGTCCCATCTGGTGATTCCGGAGATCGAGCAAAGAACAGGTGCCAGGTTTGACTATGTTCCGGTGCTTTTGGGCGGTGTCTTCAAGGCGACCGGCAACCGGTCGCCCGCCGAGACCTTGGCCGGCATCCGCAACAAGCCGGACTATGAACAGCTTGAGATGCATCGATTCATTCGCCGCCATGGCATCACGAAGTTCCAGCGCAACCCGTTCTTTCCAGTGAATACGCTGATGGCGATGCGCGGTGCGGTCGCCGCCGCTCGTCTCGACTGCTTTGCCAGCTATGTCGACGCAGTGTTTGGCCATATGTGGGCCGAGCCCAAGAAGATGGATGACGCCACCGTTTACCGTGCCGCATTGCTCCAATCCGGGCTTGATGCGGAACGGATTTCCGCGCTGATCCAAACGCCTGAAATCAAGCAGGCTTTGCTGGAATCGACAGAACGCTCCGTGGCGCGTGGAACTTTTGGCTCTCCCACCTTCTTCATCGGCGACGAAATGTGGTTTGGCAAAGACCGGCTGCGCGATGTGGAGGAGGCGCTGGCGACGGCCGAAGACGCGCGCACTGGATAACCCCGTCGGCTGGTTTCTGACCGACGGTTGGCAGCTCGTGGTCCCACTGAGGATTTGATGAAGCTCGTGGGGAGCTGCGAATGCGAAATGCAGTTGGCACGGCTGCACTGACATCCTGGATATCGGACCCTTGTGCTTTCTCCCTGCAGATTTTGCTCAGTCTTGCTGGACCGAAACACGTGGACTTTACGATGGGATCGCGGGCTGCGCGCGGATGATTTGCACAACGAGATTATCGGCTGCGTTGGCAAACCCATAAACGACGGCGAATTATTCACGTTGCTTGAAATCGTGTGGGCCGGAGGAAACGCAGCCGGAAGGGCCGCGGATGAACGCGGAAAGGACCTGGATGCGGCGGGGCCAGGACGCTGGGGCGGTGGCAGAGAGGGTGATGCAACGTCCTCACCCAAAAGAGCATGATTGGCAAAAAGTCCGCGCTTGCGTGCAAGTATCCAACATACAACACGAGCAGCTTCACGTTACCATGCGATTGCACCGAACCGTTTCGATAGAGAGGACGTTCGCATGAATGCGCCCGGGGCGCTCGCCGAAAGCCTGAGGCTTGGCCGGCCGATCGATCGTCCCGAGGCTGTGTGGCTGCGTTATGGCGGTGTCAGGCCAACTGCCAGCCTCGCCCACTGGACCCGCCGCATGCCGGTCGGCTGGATCCGCGCGGGACAGAGCCTGCGTTTGATCTTCGACGTACCCGCGCTGATCCACTGGGGCGTGGACGCCTGGCAAAATGTCATCGATGTGATAACGACAGCAGGCATGCTCGGACTGCATATCGCCGACCTGACAGCAGAAAGCATTAGCAGCGCCGGGCGGATCGTCTTTTCTGTTTTCGCGCTCGGGCCGCAACAACGGATCGGGCATGATCGACAGGTGTTGATCGAGCCGGAGGCTACGCCTGAGCCTGCACAGGGCCACTATGCCGCCGCCGCATGACGCGAATTGGTACGCGAGCAATGCCGTTCGGCAGTCGTATCACGACAGTCTCACCAGTACCCGGATTCGCCGTCCCGGGGAATATCGCTGCTGGCGGTGCCGGGCTGGATGCAACCGAAACGAGGGTTGACGATCATGACCACTGACAAAATGCTGACCCAGATGTCACAACAGCCGGGCTTTATCGCCGCACTGGATCAAAGCGGCGGGTCGACGCCCGGCGCCCTGCGTCTCTACGGGATCCCCGATAGCGCCTATAGCGGCGACGCGGAAATGTTCCGACTGATGCACGAAATGCGGGTGCGCATCATGACTGCCCCCGCCTTCACCGGAGCCACGATCATCGGCGCAATCTTGTTCGAAGGAACCATGGATGGGCAGGTTCACGGCAAACCGGTGCCGACGTATCTGTGGCAAGATCGCGGCGTGGTTCCCTTTGTGAAGGTCGATCAGGGGCTCGAGCCGGAGCAGGACGGGGTTCGCCTGATGCGTCCCATGCCATCGCTTGATGCCACGCTCGCTCGTGCGGTCAAGCTCGGGGTGTTCGGCACCAAGATGCGTTCGGTGATCAATCTTGCGTCCCCCAGAGGAATTGACGCGGTGGTGCGGCAGCAATTCGAGTTCGCCGAACGCATTGCCAAACACGGGCTGGTTCCGATCATCGAGCCCGAGGTGCTGGTGGACAGCCCTGAAAAATCACGCGCGGAGGCAATTTTACGAGAAGCGCTTACTACGCATCTGGCTGCCATGCCGGAGGGGCGGCGCGTAATGTTGAAGCTGACAATTCCCGAGACACCGGATTTCTATGCGCCACTGATCGGCCATGCGCGCGTGGTTCGCGTGGTCGCGCTGTCTGGCGGCTACTCGCAGGCGAAAGCGTGTGAACGCCTGGCTGCCAATCACGGCATGATCGCGAGTTTTTCGCGCGCGTTGACCGAGGGTCTCGTTCATAAGATGACGGATTCTGCGTTCGATTCCGCGCTCGCAGACTCAATTGGCCGGATCTATCGGGCTTCGACTGTGAAGCTCTAGCGCCGCAGGCGAAGCCGTTTTCCAGCACTGTCGTTAGCCGTCCGTACGGACCGTACCTGGCGGTCCCACGGGCAATGTCCAGTCTGCGCGAGCATCTTCGTTCAGAACCTCATGCGATCGTGCCCCCAATCGATACGGCACGAGGCGACGCGCCTGATTTGCGTTTCAACCCGTCGCCATTGCGGGCGGCCATGGATGGGTTGTTTTCTGCCCTGTCCGCATGGAGCGCTGTCGCAAACCACGTGGCACGGTTGCCATAGCATCAATGCACACGGTTGACGACAGACATCCTGCAACGGCCGCCATCGGAATTACGCCGGCTGACCGGCGTCGGCGACTGCACGGCCTGGCGTGATGTTCCGGAATACGTGCGCGCGGCATGCACCCTGAGCAACTCTCTGCTGGTTGCGAGGATAGTGACGCCAGATTCTCCGTTGACCACGACCACTGCCAGGTTGGCCGCCGCATCGATGACATGCTCACAATTGTCGAGGACCAGAAGCAATTGCTCGTCCCTAAGGCGGGCGATCCAAGGCGGAAATCGGGTTATGATCATGGATTCCCAGGTCGAGCATAGTCGCGACCGCGCTTGCCACCAACTGCGGGTCGCTGAGCGACGCAAGATCGACCAGCCATACGCCATGTTCATAACTTGCGATGCGCTTGACTGGGCTTTTTCGGCGGATTGCGATCACGATCTAGGCGTGGCCCTGACCGTCGCTGCCGTGCCGCTATTGATCCGACTGTCTTTGCTGAACGAGTGCCGCGAACGAAGCGAGCGGGCATTGGCCGTTCTGCAGGATGAGCCCGCGACCGCAGTCGCGCGTATGCAACTATACGCGGCGCTTGGTTGGTCCCTGGCGTACGGCGTCGGGCAAGCGCGGGAGACCGCGGCAGCCTGGACGAAGACACTTGAACTGGCGGAGGTGCTCGGAAACATCGAATTCCGGCGTCATGCCTTGTGGGGCCTGTGCATCGATCAGTTCAACACCGGCAATGTGCGCACGGCTCTTTCGTACGCAGAACAGTTCGCCGGCCTCGTCAGTAGCTCAGACAGCGCGATCGAGCGCATGAAGGCCGTCCGGATTCTCGCCACGTCGCTGCATTATCTCGGCGATCAGAAGCGCGCCCATCACCATATCGATCAAGCGCTGTCGTACGAAGAAGTGGTGGCGCAGTCACGATCCCACACCGTCAGCGCGGGGTTCGATCTGCTGGTGGCGATTGTCGCGTTGTCCGTCGCCGAGCGCACGACGCAAGGCGTTGACCTGGATCTTCAGGTTCGCTTCTTCCACGAACGTTGTTGGCCAGGCGCGGGCAATCAGGTCGTCCTTGCTGACCACCTCGCCCGCGCGTTCGATCAGAGGGGTCAGGATGTCGAACGCGCGGCTGCCGAGTCGCACCCGGTTGCCGCCCTCGAGCAGAAGCCGCTGTGCCGCAAGAAGCCGAAACGGGCCAAAGGAGATCGCGTGTCCGTCCATGGGGGTAGATCGCCGATTCAGCTCATTTTACCAGGTTTTGCCCGACCGATGCCAGCGCGGCCCGCCGCTGATGCAGTCGACCGGCCGCCTGACGACGTGCTCTGGCCCCCGCGGACCCGGCAGCCCTCACATGCACGGCAACCATCGCACGTGGCTCTGCTCACCGCGATTGGGAAGGTCATGTCATTGCCAGACTTGACGAAGTGCTCTCTCGCGCTAACGCTGCGGGACGCAGGACGTCCCGGGAATGCGCGGCACCATTCCTGCGTGTTGAAGGCGTCGGCAGAACTCGCCGCCCGAGGTTCGAGATTCGGTGTGATGTTTGTTGGCATAATGTGGGCAAACTTCACCCACAGACGAATACAACCGAGCTAACCATGACCAATACGATTGTCTCAGGCTTTTCAAAGCCTGATGATGGCACGGTACTGTTCCTTCGAATCTCCCATGATGCATCGAATGCGTCAGCGCAGTGGACGCTATCGGCGGCAATCTCGCGGCAGGCGTGGATCGGGATTTCGGACAAAGCGGGCTATGCAACGACAAGATGCCGTATCGGCCGGTATGCAAGAACCGTCGTACCGGCGGGATCGCTCTCGACACCGCACCTGAGCACACCGTACACTTGGGAGATGAGCACATGCCTCTTACCGCACGGGCGGCGCCTGGCGCCACACTTCTAAACCCCAAGGACCACACGCTGATCATGATCGATCATCAGTCGCAGATGGCGTTCGCGACCAAGTCGATCGACATGGTGTTGTTGCGCAACAACGTCGCTTTGGTGGCAAAGGCGGCGAAGGAGTTCGGGGTCGCCACCATCCTGACCACGGTCGCGGCGAAGACTTTCTCCGGCCCGATGTTCACCGAGATCAAATCGGTGTTCCCGGAGCAAGACCCGATCGATCGCACCTCGATGAATACGTGGGAGGATCCGCGGATCGCCGTCAGGGTGAATGAGTTAGGCAAGTCGCGGATTGTGTTGGCGGGGCTGTGGACGTCGGTCTGCATTGTCGGCCCGGCACTGTCCGCGATCGACCAGGGCTTCGAGGTTTATGTCATCGCCGATGCCTGCGGTGACGTATCTGCCGAAGCGCATGATCGGGCCATGGATCGCACGGTCCAGGCCGGGGCGCGTCCCATGACGTCGGTGCAGTACCTGCTGGAGCTGCAACGCGATTGGGCGCGCACCGAAACCTACAATCAAACCGTGCAGATTGCGATCGAGCATGGCGGCGGATACGGGCTCGGATTGATATACGCGAAGACGATGTTCGGCGGCGGCGAGGGCCACTGACCGTCGTCGATCCTATCCCGATACGTCGACCGGGCTCCGCGCGCTGCGGTATTTGGCCGGACACGGCTTGACCGTGAGCGCTGAGGCTTACGTCTTTGGACAATTCCAGGCGATCCCGTCGCAGCGTGTTTTGCTCCATCAGGGCAAGCCGGTGCGTCTCGGCAGACGCGCGTTCGATATCCTGATCGCGCTGATCGAACATGCCGGGGAGACGCTCAGCCGGGACGCCCTTGTTGCGCGCGTTTGGCCCGATACGGCGGTGGATGAAGGCGTGCTGCGCGTGCATCTCACCGCGCTGCGCAAGGCGCTCGGCGAGAGCAATGACGGTGGGCGCCATATCGCGGACGTACGGGGCGAGGGCTACCGGTTCGACGTCCCGGTGACGCCACGGCACGCAAGCGTGCCAACGGTGATGGCACCGGCTTCTCCCGCCAATGGGAATCTCCCCACATTGCTGACGTCGATCATTGGCCGCGACGCCATCATCGCGGCATTGACGCAGGACCTGCGCCGCCGCCGGCTGCTGACAATCGTGGGACCGGGGGGAATCGGCAAGACGACGGTGGCGCTTGCCGTGGCCAGGGCCGTGCAGCAGGACTATCCGCACGGCGCCTGGTTTGTCGAGTTGGGTGCGACGCCGCATCTGCGTCGGGCCCGCGCACTGCTGCTGCAACCCGCATAGGTTGCGATGCGGTTCCACGCCCGCGTATCATCGCGCGTATCATCGTCGGAAACCGCCGTCCCAGGGCAACGTCAGGCAAACGCCAGTCGTGAGTGACACACCGTTCACATTCGGTCCGTTCCAGTTGATGCCGGCAGAGCGCAGGCTGCTGCGGGATGGCGCGCCGTTGCGGCTAGGCGGACACGCTTTCGACATTCTGTACATGCTGATCGAGAACGCCGGAAAAACCGTCAGCAAGGATGAGCTTATCGCACATGCATGGCCAAACGCATCCGCCGACGACAATACCTTGCGGGTCCATGTTGCCACATTGCGCCGGGTACTAGGCGACGATGCCGCCGGTGCACATTATATCACCAGCATTCCCGGACGCGGCTACGCCTTCACGGCCGCCGTCCAGGGCGGGATACGCGGCACCATCGAGTTGCCGCCGCCGCAGCCGGCGACGCTGGTTTCCAATTTGCCGGTATTGCTGTCCCCCGTCATCGGACGGGGCGACGTGATCGCGATCCTAGTGGATCAGCTTTCCCATCATCGATTGGTGACGATCCTGGGTCCAGGCGGCATCGGCAAGACGACAGTCGCTGTCGCTGTTGCTGAACGTGCAAGCCCGGATTTTCGCGACGGCGTGCGGTTCGTTGGCCTCGCATCGTTGTCGGACCCTGCCTTGCTGCCCAACAGTGTCGCCGCGGCGCTGGGAATTGCACTGCCGGCCGCGGAGCCGGTCGCTGCCCTGGCCGCACGGCTGCGCGACAAGCACGCGTTGATCGTGCTGGACAACTGCGAGCATGTCATCAACGCCGCCGCCGTCCTGGCGGAAACGATACTGCGCGTGGCTCCCGGGGTCGTCATCCTTGCCACCAGCCGGGAGCCGATGCGGGCCGACGGGGAATGGCTGCATCGCCTGGCATCGCTGGAATGGCCGTCGCAGGTGCCCGACATATCGGCACAGGACGCCATGACCTTCTCTGCCGTGCAATTGTTCCATCAGCGCGTGCTGGCGTCCATCGACGGATTCCAGATCGACGACAACAACGTTGCAGCCGTGCTGACCATCTGCCGCCTGCTGGACGGCGTGCCGCTGGCACTGGAACTCGCGGCCGTACGCGTCGAAGCGCTCGGCGTAGAGGGCGTCGCTGCCCGGCTCGACGACCGTTTCAACTTGCTCAGCAAGGGTCGGCGGACCGCGTTGCCACGCCAGCAGACGCTGCGCGCGACGTTGGACTGGAGCTATGAGTTGTTACCGCCGGAGGAAAAGGTCATCCTGCATCGTCTATCGGTGTTCAGCGGCTCCTTCACGCTGGATGCCGCCGTGGCCGTCGCAGGCATGGATCTGACCTCGTTTGATGATGCGTGTTCCGCCGTCGCCAACCTGGTTGCAAAGTCGCTGGTCGTGCCGGATCGCACCGGCGGCGCGACCCGCTACCGTCTGCTTGATACCACCCGCGCCTACGCCCTGGAAAAGCTGCAGCAAAGCCGGGAGGCAGAGCAGATCCTGCGGCGTCACGCGGCGTATTTCCTGGAACTGTTCCGGCAGGCGGAGGCGGAATGGGAGACGCGGTTCGCGCCCGATTGGACGGCCGACTATGCCCCGCACCTGGATAACCTGCGGGCCGCCATGGACTGGGCGTATGCGCCGAACGGCGACGCGGCGATGGCAGTCGCATTGACGGCTGCGGCTGTGCCCTTGTGGGTACAGATGTCCCTGGTCGATGAATGCTATCGCCGTGTCACCGATGCGCTGGCACTCACCGAGGCGATGAATGCCCCCAACCTCACGCTTCAAATGAGGCTGCTCGCCGCGCAGGGTGGATCGTTGCTGTATGTCAAAGGGCCGACGCGGGAAACCGAAGCCGCATGGACCAAGGCTCTGGCCTTCGCGGAAACCGTCGGCGATTCCGAATATCAGGTGCGCGCCCTGTGGGGCTTGTGGGTGCACCACATGAACCGCGGCGAATTCGGAACCGGGCTGTTGCTGGCACGCCGCTTCCTCAGCCTCGCGCAACGTAGTGGCGCTGTGGAAGATGTCTCCGTCGGCACCAGGATGATCGGGACGTCCTTGCACTATCGGGGCGACCAGGCGGAGGCCAGGCATCATATTGAGAAAATGCTGGCCGAGTATGTCGAGCCGCCACGGCGGCCCCCGGCCACCCGTTTCAGGCTCGACCAGAAAGTTGTCGCGCGCGTGGCACTCGCGCGGATCCTCTGGATCCAAGGATACCCCGACCAGGCATGGCAGATGGCGCAGGCCACGGTGGATGATGCGCGTGCATTGCACCAGCCTGTCACGTTCTGCTTTGCACTGGCCGAAACCGGCTGTCCGGTCGCCATGTTCGTCGGAGATCTCATGGCGGCCGACCACTACGTGTCGGTACTGCTGGAAATGTCGAACCTCCATGCGCTGCCGATCTGGCAAAGTTGGGGGCATCGCTTCCAGGGTGCGCTGTTGATTCGCCAGGGCGCGGTGCCGGTGGGGGTGGCGCTGCTGCGCAATTCTCTCGACCATCCGCCAGAGGCATCGTTCCAGCCGCGCTTCACCTGGTTTCTGGGGCGATTGGCCATCGGGCTTGCTCGCCTCGGCCAATTGCCGCAGGCGATGCAGGCCATAGAGGAGGCGCTTGCGCGGTCCGAGCGAAACGAAGATCGCTGGTGTCTGGCGGAACTGTTGCGCATCAAAGGCGACTTGCTTGTGCAGGACATCGCCGATTCCGCCGCAGCGGAGGATTGCTATCGGCAGGCGCTGGCGTGCGCGCGCCTGCAAGGCGCTCTGTCGTGGGAGCTGCGCGCCGCCATCAGCCTGCTTCGGCTGCATGGGAACCGCGACGGGACTGGGCGCGCCGAACTGGCAGCGATCTACCGGCGGTTCACCGAGGGATTCGCCATGGCAGATTTGCAGGAGGCGCGCCGGATGCTGGACGCGGCGTCGTAGCCGCTCATGCTTTGGATAACCGTTCCACAATCTCCTCGGTGGTCAACAGCGCATGCGCATAGGTCGGCCCGTTGATGTCATGCGCCGCCCGCATCGCGTCTGTGCTGAACGCCGCCGTTGCGTCGCGCACCAGGGTGACGTGATAGCCCAGTTCCGCGCCGCGGCGCGCGGTTGCCTCCACACAGGTGTTCGCGAGCATGCCGGCGACGATGATCCGTTCCAGGCCGAATTGCTTGAGCTGGAAATCGAGGTCGGTGTTTGCGAATCCGTCCTGTCCCCAATGCTGTTGCACGACGACGTCGCCCGATTGCGGCGCCAGGCCGGGATGCCAGTCTGCACCCCAGGTGCCCTCCACGAACACCGTTTCGCGGTCCAGCAGCGTCTGCAACGGTCCAGGATGTCGCCAGCCGTCGTAATAGCCTTCCCGCCACTGGCGATGGGGAACATACACCACGATCACGCCGGCTTTGCGGGCGGCGTCCGCCAGCGTGCACAGGTTCGCCAGCGTTCCAACAGAGTCCGCAACATCCTTGACCCGCGGCCACAGCTTGCCACCGTCGCTCAGCAGATCGTTGTACGGATCGACCAGCAGCAGGCCGGTGCGGTTCGCGACATAAACATCCAGCGCCAACTTGCCCTCCCTGATCAGTCCCTGCAACGGTCACGGCGAAAGCCCATTTCTTACCACCGACTGCCGCAGGGAATCGGCGGGCGCGGCGTTAAAAGATGTGAATGGCGGCGTCGGCTGGCATTGCGTGTCGCGACGCCAGGCTGATCACGGCGGAGATGGCAGGTCGCCAGGCCCGGCATCCCGCCGTTTCAGCCGAAAGCCATCCAGTTGCAGGCTGGACCGCGATGTAAGCTTCTGCCACTGGCATGGAGTTTCCCTTGCTGCCTTGACGCGGAGATTGGAGCGCATCGTCAAACGTCGTGCGTCGTATCTGCCATCATGGACGGTATGCGAGAGGCGGAACCGACGCTTGGCAAAAATCTTGGGAGCTTGTCCGATCATCTGTCCTTTGCATCGCCGGAAGCGACGGCAATCGACGGATCCAAGACGGTCGATTTTGCGGCGCTTCTGGCCGCAACGCATCGTGCAAGTGGAGAATGCGGTTCGGTTGGGACCATCCATGAACCCGGACGCCCGGCAAGCACCGTCCCGCCGCGGATCGGTCATGCCACCAGCAGGCCGGCCCCGGCATGATTGGCGACCGGAGTTGGAACTCACCACCAGTCCTACGCTCGGCTGGCAAACGCCTAGGAAACTTTACCATGATCGCGACCGTAACGAAGGGTGAAGACGACCAGATCGTGCCGATCAGCTCCTCGGCGCCATATGTGGCTAAAATCGTCGACAACGGGACGCCGTAGATGTACCAGCGCGTACCTTGATTGTGCTCAGACGCACCACGATCGGCCCAATGCCAGTCCATTGGCATTTATCAAATTGGGATGCCTTCGCCGGACATGTGCACGTGCTTGGTAGTCAACGCGCCACCCATTGTGATTTTCCGCGCCTCTGTGCATCGATTCGTCGGTCTTCGGATGCCGCCGTGCCGCAGGCGATACTCACATTACAGTGATCACAACGCGGTGTTAAGAAACGTGAAGCCGCATTCGCCGCACGTTTGGTTCCGCGGCCGAGTGCAATAGTCGCTTCGCGGGTCACGCAACCGCAGGAAACGGCCCGGTAGGCCCGTGTCCGACAGTTTTACCGGCGCGAACCATTATTCATGCGCCTTAGCGGAGACCGCCAAAGTCGCCACAACGCTTTACCTCGATTAACTGGCGGTGTTTCCCGCCATCGCGCCATGCTCGCCGCCAATGAAAGAGCGGTGGAGGTACCAATGGAGATCGCGATGCATGCGCTGCGTGGCGCAACACCTCTTGTGCTGCCCGGTACGGTTGTCGATCGTTTGCCGAAGCGGGTGGTGTCGGGGCAGCCTGAGGTCGTGGTTGGGCGGGAACTGAGCTGGGGCGGCGTTTCAGTCTGTGAGATGGACATGCGGTGGCCGGATGGCCGTGCTCGCCACGAAATCACTTGCAAGCAGGCCGCGCTGTGGGTCGTCACCGAGCAGGTCGGCGGACAATATGAACACCGTACCGATCCGAGCGAGCCGCTTCCGTCCGTGCGCACGGGTCCCCGCACCATGAGCCTTGTGCCGCCGGACATGGAGCTTTGGGGCTATGCGCACAGCATTCGATTCGTGCGTAGCCTGCGCCTGACGTTCGATCTCGAAAGGGCGGGACTTGCCTTGGGGGATCGGCGTCTCGGGCCCGCATTCGCCGCGCCACGCCTGATGTTCGCCAGCGAGCCGCTCTGGCAGATCGTATCGTTGCTTGCGGGCGAGTGCCGTAAGCAAAGCGGTACGGATGGCCTGTACGGCGAAAGCATCGCCACCGCCTTGTGCGTCGAACTGCTTCGTCTCGGCGACGCAGGTAGCCGGCCGGCGGCGCGTGGCGGCTTGGCGCCGTGGCAGATGCGCCGTGTCACCGAGTACATGGAAGCCCATCTCGGCGATGCGATACAACTGAGTGACTTTGCGCAATTGGTGAAGATGTCGCGGTCGCATTTCAGCCAGGCGTTTCGCACGACAACCGGAATGCCGCCGCATCGGTGGCATCTGAACGCGCGGATACGTCGTGCCCAGGAGTTGCTGTTGGATACTGTCCACTCACTCGCGGAGATCGCATTGCAGACGGGTTTTGCCGACCAAAGCCATTTCACGAAGAGCTTTCAGCGTCAGGTCGGCACGAGCCCGGGCGCCTGGCGGCGAACCAGGCGAAGCTGACTATAAAGCCAATGTCTGCGCTCGGACATTGCGGACAGGGAGACGATCTGTCCGAGACGCAGACCTGGACGAGGCGAAGTAGGGATGCGGGTCGCCGGAGTGGAATCCGGTGCTCTGCACAATGATCTCGCGGGACATCCGGCGCTGGCCCAGCCGCGCTTAATCGGGCGCTGCTCAGCCGGCGTTGGTAGCCCGCCATTGTTCATCGGGTCATTGGTCGGGCGCGGCGTTCGGCTCCTGCGAGAACAGTAGGGTTTGTCGTTCGACCATTATCGGATGGGAGATGACGGCATCGCACAATGCAGGTGCGACTTCATCCTTCGGCGGACGCCATTCCCAATGTACAAGGGGCGCCGCTCACCAACCCGTGAGCCCAATGCCGCTCGATTCGCGTGAGCAATACCTTCATGGCTTGACGTAGGAATAGGGCTGCAAGACCGGACGCCGGAGCTTGTCGTCACGATGTCGGGGGATGTGCAGCAGGACCGGCAGGCGCCCGAATAGTGATCCAAAATTTCAAATCAGCGCCGATTTGGCAAGACCGTGATGCTGCCAGCCGGCATGGTACCTTGCCGATCGGAAACTTTGCCCACGCTCGACCGGTCGAACCTGACCGCCGCTCCCGTCGACGCTAAGGACGGCAAATCTGTCGCGGCCGGAGGCGATCGTATCGGATGCTCAGTCTGGTTTTCGTTCGATCGCTGTCTTCAGGTGCCAGGTTATGAAGGCTGTCGCTGATTTGCCCGTCGAAACCCTCGCTGCTGCTTGCGCGAGGGACGCCTATGGCGGCGTGCGTGACAGCCTCGCCGGCGTGACCCGCCGCCACGGCATGATCGATTTGGTGGATGACCAGAACGAGGAAGCCGGCCCGTTCGTCGCGCGCGCTGAAGCGGATCTCACCGGAGAACTGGCGGTCAGCGCCGGCAGTTATGGCCCCGGCAACCTGCACCTCATCAACCGGCTGTTCAATTACCACCGCTCGCGCGTAGGTGTGCTCGGCATCGCCGCACAAATACCTTCGGACGAAGTTGGCCGAGGCGGCTCGCTTACCGAGCTTGCACGAACGAATCTGTGGCACTAGGCACGGGAAACGCCCCATGGACATAACCGCCCTTCTGCTCTCGCGTCTGCAATTCGCATTCACCATCTCCTTCCACATCATATTCCCGTCGTTCACGATCGGGCTGGCGGCATGGCTTACGGTCCTCGAGGCGCTTGGGCTGACAACAGGACGCCCGGCCTACCGCGTGGTCTTTGAGTTCTGGCTCAAGATTTTTGGCGTCGCGTTCGGATTGGGTGTCGTCTCGGGCGTGGTGATGGCATTCGAATTCGGCACCAATTGGAGCGAGCTGTCGCGCATGTCGGGCCCGATTCAGGGCCCGCTGCTTTCCTACGAGACGTTCACTGCGTTCTTCCTCGAGGCAAGCTTCTTCGGGATCCTGCTGTTCGGCCGGTCGCGCGTACCGCCGTGGCTTTATCTTTTCTCGACGGCGATGGTGGCGCTCGGCACGACGCTCTCCGCCTTTTGGATCATGGTCAACAACAGTTGGATGCAGGTGCCGGTCGGATACACGATGGTGAACCGGCAATTCGTGCCAACCGACTGGCTGGCGATTCTGTTCAGTCCAGTCGTCTGGGTGCGTTTCCCGCACATGCTGTTGGCGTCGTATCTCACCGGCGCATCCTGCGTCGCCGCGACCGGCGCGTGGTACTTGCTGCGCGGCGAATACCACGCCGAAGCACGCATAATGCTGCGCATGGGGCTCTTCCTCGCCGCGGTACTGGTGCCGGCCCAGCTCTTTTTCGGGCACCTGGTCGGCGACTACGTGCACGACAAGCAGCCCGCGAAGTTCGCGGCAATCGAAGGCCGCTGGCATGACGAGCAACCCGCGAGCGAGGTGTTGTTCGCGCTGCCGGACGAGGCGACGGAGACGGACCACTACGCCATCAGCATTCCCGTGCTGGGCAGCCTTATCGGCAGCATGAGCTTCACGTCGAAGGAAGTGGGGCTCACCGATTTTCCGCCGCAGGACCGGCCACCAGTGGCAATTCCGTTCTTCGCATTCCGGATCATGGTCGGCTGCGGGATGCTGATGCTGTTTCTAGCCTGGTACGGGTCGTATCTGAGCCTCAAGGAACGCATTCTTGAGAAACGTTGGATGCTGTGGGGGATTTTCCTTGGGTTCCCCTTGCCGTGGATCGCAATCCTGACCGGATGGTTCACCGCCGAGGTCGGTCGGCAGCCATGGACGGTCTACGGCGTGTTGCGCACCGCCGACGCCGTCACGCCGTTTCTCACCGTCCGCGAGGCGGCAATCTCGCTGCTCGTGTTCTGCGCAGTCTACAGCTTCATCTTCGCGTTCGGCACCTTCTATATTTACCGCCTGCTGCGCGCCGGTCCCGCGGGGCGCCTGATCGACCCGCCAGTCGGCGCAATTCCCAACCGGCCGATGTCGGTCGTTCACCACCACGCCGGATCCACCGTTCCCGCAGGAGAATGAGCATGATCATGTTCTGGGTGGCGGTGCTCGCCATCAGCGTTCTCCTTTACGTATTGCTCGATGGATTCGATCTTGGGGTCGGCATCCTGTTCGGCCTTGCCAGGGATGAACAGCGGCGCGACACGATGCTGAGCGCGGTCTCGCCGGTATGGGACGGCAACGAGACCTGGCTGATCGTGACCGGCGTCATCTTGTGGGGTGCGTTTCCGCCGGTTTACGCAACGCTGCTCTCGGCCTTCTACCTGCCGCTGCTTCTGATGCTGGCCGGCCTGATCTTGCGCGGTGTCGCTTTCGAGTTCCGCGCTCGTGCCGAGTCGAGCCGATGGGTATGGGACATCGCCTTCTTCGGCGGCTCCCTGGTCGCCACCTTTGTCCAGGGCATGACGGTTGGCGCGCTCGTCCAGGGCCTGCCGATTGCGAACGGGCGTTATACAGGCGGCGATTTCGGATGGCTCAGCCCATTCGCGCTGCTGTGCGGCGTCGGCCTTTGCCTCGGCTACACGCTGCTTGGCGCATGCTGGCTGGTGAAGAAGTGCGAGGACAAAACGCGCGACGGGGCATACCGGTTGATTCCGGGGCTGACGATCGGCCTGCTTGTCTTTCTTTTGGTGGTCTTCGTCTACGCACTGGCGGACCATCTCCAGGTCATCGATCGCTGGCTGCAGCGGCCATATCTGCTGATATTCCCTGTCGTTGGCGTGGCGGCGATGGCGGGACTCGCGCACAGCGTCGTCCGGCGCCGCGATGGGATGCCATTCAGCATGGTCGCGCTGACCTTTGCGGCGGCGTTCGGCACGCTGGCAATCTCGTTCTGGCCCTACATGATCCCGTTCTCGATCACGATCCAGGCGGCCGCGGCGCCGCACTCCAGTCTCGCCTTCATGTTCTGGGGCGAAGGGCTCTTCGTCTTTCCGCTGATGCTGATCTACGCCGCTGTCAATTACAGCGTGTTCCGCGGCAAGGTAAGCCCGGCGGCCGAGCATTACTGACACGGCGAGCGGGATGCAGCCATGCGGATCGGACTCTTCCCTCCATGCTTTGACCTCGGGCGCTATCGGACCGGCTGGCGGGGCGGAAACAGCAGCGCAGGGGCCGCAACCCCAACCGCAATGGCACCGACCATCAGCGCAACGGTGGCCGAGAGCGAGAGCGTTTCGGCGAGAGTCGCAGTGGACGCGGTGGCTTCGGCGATCTGCAGAGTTCCGAATACCGCGCGGAAGGCGTAAGCACCCGGGACCATGGCAACGACGCCAGGAAAGGCCAGGGCAACAGCGGGCGCGCGGAAGTAACGGGCGTAGCCTTGCGCCAATACCCCCACCACAAGCGAGCCTGCCAGCGTACCAGGGATCAGGTCTATGCCGTAATGGAATAGCAACGTCCGCAGCGTGTGGCTGGCGAGGCCGCAGATGGCACAAGCCCAGGCCATGCGCGCGGGGACGTTGAACAACAATGCGAATCCGCCCGCCGCCAGGGCAGAAAACAGCGCATCCTGCGGCACGCCGATCGTTAGCGTCGGCGAGGCGACCGGGATACCAACGCCGGTGATCCAGGTAGCGCAAAATATGCCAAATGCAATCGCCAGCACGACGACTCCGGCAAAACCGAGCCGGCTCACGCCGACGGTGACGTGATTGCTGATCATATCCAGAAAGCCGTTGATCAGTGGCACGCCGGGAACCAGGATCATCGCCGGTGCAACCAGCGCCAGCGCCGGCGTACTGCTGATGCCAAACCTGGTAACGATGCCGCCAACGGTGCCGCTCATCAGGGCGACGACAAAAACCACCAAAACGGGATTGACATGGCGGCGGCCAAGCTCCAGCCGCGCCCAGGTGCCGGCAGCACCGGCCAGTCCTGCCCCCAGGCAGGCAAGCCAGTCGCCGCCGAACAAGCGACCCAAACATGCTGCCGTTACGCCAAGCGCTGCGGCGACGAGCCATCGAGGATAGGCGGGCGTTTGGTGCTCGATCTTGTCAATCGCCGCCTGGGCTTCGTCCAGACGAATACGCCCGCTGCTGGCATCTTCCACGAGGCGGTTGATCGCCGCGATCGCCGACATGCCGACACCCATTCCCGGCACGCGGGAGCCAATTTTCGTGCGGATATCGCTTCCGGCTGTCAGCGTCACCAGCACGGCCTCGTAGGTGACCAGCAGATGTGCTTCAGCGCCGAATGCCTCGGCAAACCGGTGCACCTGCAAGTGCACCTGCTCGCTGTCGGAACCATTCAGCAACAAGATACGCCCGAGTTGCAACGACTGGTGCGCGAGCGAGTCCAGCCATGCTGCGCCCGGCGAAGCAGGTTCTGTCATACCGCTATCCTGCGTCATTCACGCGCCGGTTGGCCGGTATCAGCTTTCGGCCGCAACGTACGGCCGCACCATCTTCGCGGGATCGACGATACGATCGAACTCCGCCTCGCTCACATAGCCGAGGCCGAGCGCCGCCTGCTTCAAGGTCAGGTTGTTGTCCATCGCATGGTGCGCGATGTGCGACGCTTTATCATAGCCGATCACAGGAGCAAGCGCCGTGACCAGCATCAGCGAGCGGTCCACATAAGTCTTGATTTGCTCCAGGTTCGGCTTTGTCCCGTCGACCAAAAACTTGCAGAAGTTCGCGCACCCATCGGCCATGATGGTGATGGAATGCATGATGTTCGCGATGATCAACGGCTTGTAGACGTTCATTTCCAGATAGCCGCCTGCTCCGCCGAAACCCACCGCAACGTCGTTGCCCATCACCTGCACGGCGATCATGGTCAGCGCTTCGGCCTGTGTCGGATTGACCTTGCCCGGCATGATGGATGAGCCGGGTTCGTTTTCCGGGATCAGCAGTTCGGCGAAACCCGCGCGTGGGCCGCACGACATCAGCCGGATATCGTTGGCGATCTTGTAGAGCGACACGGCAAGGGTGCGCAGCGCGCCCGAGAGATGCACCAGCGCATCGTGTGCCCCCTGCACCGTGAACTTGTTGGGTGCGCTGATAAAGGGCAGGCCGGTAAGCCGCGCAATCTCGGCTGCGACGGCCTGGGCGAAACCGGGGGCCGCGTTGATGCCTGTCCCGACGGCCGTGCCGCCAAGTGCAAGCCGATAGACACCTTTCAGCGCATCGTCGAGGCGTTCGAGGCCGTCCGTCAGCATGCCGGCGTAACCGGACCATTCCTGCCCAAGCGTGATCGGCGTCGCATCCTGCATATGAGTGCGCCCGATCTTCACAATATCCTTCCACGCCTCCGCCTTGGCGCCGATCGCGTCGCGCAACCGGCGGACGCTCGGAATGAGACGCTGCGTGACGCCGAGCGCCGACGCGATGTACATCGCGGACGGGAACGAGTCGTTCGACGACTGCGACATGTTGACGTGGTCGTTCGGATGCACCGGCGTCTTGCTGCCCAGCGGCGTGCCGGCGAGCTGACAACACCGGTTCGAAATCACCTCGTTCACGTTCATGTTGAATTGCGTGCCGCTGCCGGTCATCCACACGTGCAGCGGGAACATGTCGCCGTGTTCGCCCTTCAGGATCTCGTCGGTGACCTGCACAATCAGTCGATGCGCATCGTCGCCCAGCCGTCCGCCGGCATGGTTGGCATTCGCCGCTGCCTGCTTGAGAATGGCATAGGCCGCGATCATCTCCCGCGGAATCAGGTCCTTGCCGATGCTGAAATGCTCGAGGGACCGCTGCGTTTGCGCACCCCAGAGCTTGTCGGCTGGAACCAGGACTTCCCCCAGGCTATCCGTCTCCTTGCGAAACTGAGCCATGCTATTCTCCTCGGTGACTGGCAGCCAACTCGCTTATGATTCGGCTTCTTGACGGACCAGGTCGTTGGCCCAGCACAGTCCGACTGTTGCGCCTTTCATGACAGGGAGCAGCGCCAGACATAGCATGAGCGTGAGCGGCAGCCAGATGGCGCCCTCTATCCAGAACGGCAACCCGTAGGCGCTGTCGGTGACGATGAACAGTGGCACGACGACATGCCCGGAAACGAGAATTGTCAGGTAGGGCGGGAAATCGTCGGACGGGTAAATGTTATTATCCACGCCGCAGACTTCGCACGGCGAGCGGATGGTCAGGTAACCGGCAAACAGGCGCCCTTTCCCGCACGTAGGGCAGCGCCGCGCCAGCCCTCGCCTGAGTCCTATCCAGACAGACTTCTCCTCTTCCATGAGATCTCCCATCAGTCCTGGCCGGTATCACCAGCCTTGAGATAAGCATTGTCTGGGTTGATCCAAGGTGGCCGATCATCAGTCGATCGGGCAGCGTGCCACCTCCAGTCAAACGTACGGTCACGTCACGAACCGCGCCGACGCGCCGATCGCAACGATCTGGTCGTCGTCGCCGTGGACGATCAATCTTGGACCGCCCGATGGATTGTCACAGACGGGGCATTTTTTCTGTTTGTACGAAACTCCGAACGTGACGGCAACGTCTGTGACAGCACCATGATTGTGCTCTGGGTGGTCGGCTCGCATTCGTGCAAGCGACGGGCAGACGCATGATTGGACAAGATCTACCCGATTTTCCAAGCCCCCGCAGTTGCACCACATCTACTGTCCGGGTCACCGCAAACGACGCGGCGCGTTGACGGTGTGCGTCAATGCGCGCCGGAAGACAGCAAGGACGCGCCCATGCCAGCAACAAAGGCATACATCGTGGCCCTCGCAGTCGGTATGCTCGTAGGCGCAATTTACGGCCTGTTGGGCGTCCGTTCGCCGGCGCCCCCGGTCGTGGCATTGGTTGGCTTGCTGGGCATGTTGCTGGGAGAGCAGATTGTTCCGGTGGCCAGCCAATTGCTGCATCGGGAACCGGCGAAACTAAGCGACATCGGCTCCTCCTGCGCCCACCACCTGTTCGGCGCGCTGCCCGGCAACGGCCTCGGTGCCACGTCACCCGCCATGTCCGTGTCCCCGTCGTCGACCCCGGAGCAACCCACATGACTGCCTCGCCCGGCCTGATTCTTCATTCCGGTCTGTTCTCGACGCTCGACTCATCCAATCCGACCGCGAGTGCCATTGCCATCGCCGACGGATTGTTCACCAGTGTCGGCAGCACTGCGGATGTCATGCGCCTTGCCGGACCGGAGACGCGGGTCATCGACCTCAAGGGCCGGCGCGTCCTGCCGGGACTGATCGACAATCATTTGCACATTATCCGCGGCGGCCTGAATTTCAACATGGAGCTGCGGTGGGATGGCGTTCGCTCACTCGCGGACGCCATGGCGATGCTGAAAAGCCAGGTCGCCATCACGCCGCCGCCGCAATGGGTGCGCGTCGTCGGTGGCTTCACGGCGCACCAGTTCGTTGAAAAGCGGCTGCCGACCATTGAGGAACTGAACGCTGTCGCCCCCGACACGCCGGTGTTCCTGCTGCATCTTTATGATCGCGCGATCCTGAACGCCGCGGCATTGCGTGCTGTCGGCTACACGAAGGGCACGCCTGAACCGACGGGCGGCGAGATCGTGCGCAATGCCGCCGGAAATCCGATCGGGCTTCTGCTGGCGAAGCCCAACGCAGGTATTCTCTACGCGACGCTGGCGAAGGGGCCGAAGCTGCCGTTCGACTATCAGGTGAATTCAACCCGCCATTTCATGCGAGAGCTGAATCGCCTGGGCGTTACCGGCGCGATCGATGCGGGCGGCGGTTTTCAGAACTACCCCGAAGATTACGCCGTCGTTCAGCAACTCGCCGACGAAGGCCAGCTTACCATCCGGATCGCCTACAATCTGTTCACGCAGAAGCCGAAGGCCGAGAAGGACGATTTCCTGAACTGGACGCGGACCTCCAAATACCACCAGGGGAACGACTATTTCCGCCACAACGGTGCTGGCGAGATGCTGGTCTTCTCCGCCGCCGATTTCGAGGATTTTCGTCAGCCCCGTCCCGACATGCCATCGGAGATGGAAACCGAGCTCGAAGGTGTCGTCCGTATCCTAGCCCAGAACCGCTGGCCCTGGCGGCTTCACGCCACCTACGATGAAACCATCTCCCGCGCGCTGGATGTGTTCGAACGCGTGGACCAGGACATCCCACTGGAAGGGCTGCACTGGTTCTTCGACCACGCGGAGACCATCTCCGACCAGTCTATCGACCGCATCGCAGCGCTTGGCGGCGGTATCGCCGTGCAGCATCGCATGGCCTATCAGGGCGAGTATTTCGTCGAACGCTACGGTTTCGGTGCGGCGGAGGCCACACCGCCGGTTGCGAAGATGCTGGAAAAGGGAGTCAAGATTTCCGCAGGCACCGATGCCACGCGCGTTGCCTCCTATAACCCCTGGGTGTCGCTGGCCTGGCTGGTTACCGGCAAGACCGTGGGCGGATTGCGCATCTATCCGCAACGAAATTGCCTTGACCGAGAGACGGCACTGCGGATGTGGACCGAGAATGTCACCTGGTTCTCCAACGAAGAAGGCAAGAAGGGACGGATCCAGGCAGGTCAGTTTGCCGATCTGATAGTACCCGATCGGGACTACTTCGCCTGCCCCGAGACCGACATCGCCGATATCACGTCCGAATTGACAGTCGTGGGCGGCAAGATCGTCTACGCTGCCGGCAGTTTCACTTCGCTGGATGCAGCAGGGACACCGCCGGCGATGCCGGATTGGTCGCCCGTGCGGCGTTTCGGCGGGTACGGCGCGTGGGGCGTCAAGCCGCGAACAGCTCGGCCCGCCGCAGCACAACGGACGTTCGCACTGGACTGTGGTTGCGGAAGCGCGTGTGCCGTGCACGGCCATCAGCATGCACCCGCCTGGTCCGCGCGCCTTCCCATCGCCGATTTGAAATCATTCTGGGGCACCCTGGGGTGCTCCTGCTGGGCGGTGTGAACCCGTTTCAGCAATTCGGGTGCCTCGGCAATAGACATCGCAACATCGCCAGCGCCGGTTGCGCTCGGCGTTGTCCTCGCTATCCCTACGGCCGAGGCTGGCGAGCAGGCGAAGACTGAATCTGTCGGCCTGCAATACGCCACGACGAAGGTCCATGTGCCGCAGGTCGATGTGGATCGCTTCGTGACCAGTTCTTTGGCAACCTTTGTCGGGACCTCGACGAAACAGGCGGCCGTGACGGCGACCTCAACGCCCGGTCAGAGACAATAGCGTTGCAGGCTGTCCCCGCCGGTTCCCCCAACCTGCCTTATAACGTAAAATGCTTCAGAAGTCCGATAGGAACATCAATCGTCGCCAGCACAGTGTATATGTCCGCCACACGACGTAGCTTGCGTCGTTCCTCCGGACAGGTCGAACGTTCGGCTTGCACGCGGTGATCGATCGCGAGCGCCATAAGCGCCGCTGCGCTGCGCTCCGGTTTGGTAAAGTCTGCTTGCACGGGGCACACCTCGGGTGGGTCGACACGATTCCATACCGTCATGTTGCACCGGGTCGCATTGATCTAAATCAGTCGCCAGGCTCGATCGTTTACGCTACGGAAGGCTGATCCCCGGGCGGGATGTATTTCCTCCAAGCCGGCGCCGCGATATTTCCACAGCGCAGCGGATGCCAAACCGGCAGACCGATCATCCCACTTTCTTCCAAACTCTTGACACCCTGCTTTGAGACAACAGGAAGCAAGGAATGACAAGAGGCCGATGACGCGATCGGATAGCAGCGTCACGCACGAAACCGGTCGCACTGTTGCTGTCGACGGATCGAGGAACCCAGCCATGCCAATGGACGCACTTGCCGCCGCTGCGACCGCGCCGGCCACGCATGCCGTGAAACCTGCCGGTCCGTGCGCGATGGTGATCTTCGGTGCCGGCGGCGACCTCACCCGGCGGTTGGTGGTGCCGGCACTTTACAATCTCATGACAAGCCGGCTGCTGCCGGACGAATTCGTGCTGATCGGCGTCGACATGGCGGCGTTGTCCACCGAGCAATGGCGCGAGCGGCTGACGGATATGATGCAGAACCTGCTGCACGGCGGCAGCGAGTTCCAAGCCGACGCGATCGACATGGACGTGTGGTCGTCGCTGCTGTCGCGCATGACTTATCTGCAGGGCAACCTGGACGACGACGCGACATTCGCGCGCCTTGGCGGATTGTTGCAGGACATGGAACGCAGCCACAACACCGGCGGCAATGTGTTGTTCTATCTGGCTGTACCCGACCGCTTTTTCGGTTCCGTCTCGCAACACATTGCCGCCGCCGGACTGGCCGACCAGCAGAACGGCAAGCGCTGGCGTCGCGTGATCGTGGAAAAGCCTTTCGGCCACGATCTGACTTCGGCGAAAGCACTCAACGCCCGGCTGCTGAAGGTACTGACCGAAGACCAGATCTATCGCATCGATCATTTCCTCGGCAAGGAGACGGTGCAAAGCATCATGGCGGTGCGCTTCGCCAATGGTTTGTTTGAACCGGTCTGGAACCGCGACCACATCGATCATGTGCAGATCACGGTCGCCGAGACCGTCGGTGTCGAGCACCGCGGGCGCTTCTATGAACAAACCGGCGCGCTGCGCGACATGGTGCCCAATCACTTGTTCCAGTTGCTGACCATGACGGCGATGGAGCCGCCGAGCAGCTTCGATCCGGACGCCGTGCGCAACCGCAAAGCCGATATCCTGAAGGCAATACCGCCAATTCCGCTGCACTGGGCGGTGCGGGGCCAGTACGGCAAGGGTGAGGTGCTCGGCCATTCGGTCCTGGATTACCGGCAGGAACCCGATGTTGCCGCAAATTCCCCGATCGAAACCTATGTCGCGCTGAAGCTGCAGATCGATAGCTGGCGCTGGGCAGGGGTGCCGTTCTACCTGCGCACAGGCAAATCGATGTGCGACCGCTGGACGGAAATCGCGATCTGCTTCCGCCACGCGCCGCTCTCCTTGTTCCAGGGAACCGACGTCACGCAAATGACGCCGAACTGGCTGGTGTTGCGCATCCAGCCGGACGAAGGTATCGCGCTGCAATTCCAGGTGAAGCGGCCAGGCCAGGTGGTGACGCTCGCCCCGATCAGCACCAGTTTCGTCTATAAGGACTGGTTCCCGCCAATGCCCAATGTCGGCTACGAAACCTTGATCTACGACTGCATGATCGGCGACGCATCATTGTTCCAGCGCGCCGACATGGTGGAAGAAGGCTGGCGCATCGTGCAGCCGGTGCTCGATGCCTGGGCTGCGGAACAACCGTCCGATTTTCCCAATTACGGCGCCGGCAGCGTCGGACCGGAGGCAGCCGAGAAGCTGCTTGCCGGCGACGGCGGCCGCTCCTGGCGCGCGATCGGTCATCATGTCTGAGGGACGCCTGATGCCAAACATTTCGCTGCTGCTTGCCGATGTGGACGGCACGCTGGTGACTGAACAAAAAGTGCTGACCGAACGCGCACGGGCCGCGGTGGCGGCACTACGTGAGCGTGGCATCCGCTTCGCCATCACCAGCGGCCGTCCCCCGCGCGGCATGGAAATGCTGATTGAGCCGCTGCGCCTGGATTCTCCAATTGCAGGGTTCAACGGCGGCGTGTTTGCACACCCCGACCTGTCGGTGATCGAGATGCGCTCGCTCGCACCTGATGTCGCGCGGACGTCGATCGAGATCATCGAACGCCACGGCATGGATGCCTGGCTCTATACCGGCACCGATTGGATCATCCACCGCGAGGACGCGCCGCATGTCGCGCGCGAGGCATGGACGGTCAAATTCGCCGCCAAGGTCATGGCGAAGTTTGCCGAATCGGATCTCGACCATGCGGTCAAGATCGTCGGCGTGAGCGACGATCATGCGCTGGTGGCGAAGTGCGAGGCGGACATGGGGCAGGTGCTGGGTGATCGTGCTTCAGCCAAACGCTCGCAGCCGTACTACCTGGACGTGACGAACCCCGATGCCAACAAGGGCGCGGTCGTCGACGCGTTGACGAAGATGCTGCGCATTCCCGCAAACGAAATCGCGACAATCGGCGATATGCCGAACGACACGTTGATGTTCCGCCGTTCCGGTTTCAGCATTGCCATGGGCAATGCGAGCGACGAGGTGAAGGCGCAGGCGAGCGCGGTCACCGACAGCTACAACGACGAGGGATTTGCCAAGGCCGTCGAGCGCTACCTGTTGAGCGGGCACGCAGCGTAAGTCGCCCGGCAAGGAAGGACCGCGATCCATGACCACGGCTGGCGCCTATGGCACGCTCCTGGTTGTCAACGACGTGGGCGCTCTCGCGCGTGTGACAGCGGACAGGCTGTGTGACTGGGCCACGGAAACATCAGGGCCGGTCTGTGTCGCATTGTCGGGCGGATCGACACCGCGACGCACCTATCAGGAACGCGTCAGCCGGCGGGTCGGGAGGCATATCGCCTTCCTGGTGAGCGGTGCCGCCAAGTGTGATATGCTGCGACAGCTGCTGTCCGGCCTGCTGTTCATTGCCGACCGCGATGCCGCAGGCGAATGATCCTGTGTTGCGGAACCCGAGGAGTTTGACAGCGATGAAAATACTTCCCCTGCGTCAACGCCCGGCCTGGCAGGCACTGCAACAGCATCATGCGCGCATCAAGGATGCGCATCTGCGTGACCTGTTTGCCGCCGATCCACAACGCGGCGAGCGGCTGACCGCGGAATCCGACGGCATCTACCTGGACTTTTCCAAGAATCGCGTCACCGGGGAGACCATGGACCTGTTGGTCCGGCTCGCCGAGGAATCCGGCCTGCGTGCCCACATCGATGCCATGTTCAGCGGCGAGAAGATCAATGTCTCCGAAGGCCGCGCGGTGCTGCACGTCGCGCTGAGGGCGCCGAGCGGCACGGTGATCATGCACGAGGGCCGCAACGTGGTGCCGGACGTGCATGAAGTGCTGCTGCGCATGCGCGATTTCGCCACGCGCGTGCGGGAAGGCACCTGGCTCGGTGCGACCGGCAAGCGCATTCGCAACGTGATCAACATTGGGATCGGCGGGTCGGATCTCGGTCCTGTCATGGCCTATGAGGCGTTGCGCTATTACAGCGAGCGGCGGATGACATTCCGCTTCGTCTCCAACGTGGACGGCACCGACTTCGCCGAGGCAGTGGGTGACCTCGATCCCGCCGAAACCCTGTTCATTGTCTCATCGAAAACATTTACCACGCTGGAAACCATGACCAACGCGCATAGTGCGCGCGATTGGTTCTTGGCCGGCATGAACGGCAAGGAAAGCGCGATCGCGCGGCATTTCGTCGCGGTCTCCACCAACGCTGCCGAGGTGAGCAAATTCGGCATTGACACCGCCAACATGTTCGGCTTCTGGGATTGGGTCGGCGGCCGTTATTCGATGGACTCCGCCATCGGCCTGTCGACGATGATCGCGATCGGCCCCGACATGTTCCAGGAAATGCTCCGCGGCTTCCACGCGATCGACGAACACTTCCGCACCGCCCCCTTCGCACGGAACCTGCCGGTTCTGATGGGACTCCTTTCCGTCTGGTACAACGACTTTTTCGGCGCCCAGACCGTTGCCGTGCTGCCCTACGATCAATACCTGAAGCGCTTTCCCGCCTATCTCCAGCAACTGACCATGGAGAGCAACGGCAAGCACGTCACGCTCGACGGTGGGCCCGTCGAAGCCGATACCGGCCCGATCTATTGGGGCGAACCAGGCACCAACGGCCAGCATTCGTTCTACCAGCTCATTCATCAGGGGACACGGCTGATCCCCTGCGACTTCATCGGCTTCGCGCACACACTGAACCCGCTGGGCGAACACCACGACATGCTGCTCGCCAACGTGTTTGCGCAAGGCGAGGCCCTGGCCTTCGGCAAGACGGAAGCAGAAGTGCGCGCCGAAGGCACGCCGGACTGGCTGGTGCCGCACCGTTTGTTCGCCGGCGATCGGCCATCAAACACGCTTCTGCTGGAACGTCTCACGCCAGCGGCTCTGGGCAAGCTGGTCGCGCTGTACGAACATAGCGTGTTTGTGCAGGGCACGATCTGGCAGATCGATTCGTTCGACCAGTGGGGCGTGGAACTTGGCAAGCAGCTCGCGCAGCGCATTATCCCGGAGCTGACCGCCCCTGCGGAACCATCGCTCGGGCACGACAGTTCAACCAACGCGCTGATCCGCCGCTATCGCGATATGAAAAGAGGGTCTTCAGGAGATCGTATGGGTGGCAAGCCGGGGTCAGAGCGCCGGAAGCATGCATGAGAGCACCTTGAGCCGAAGATATTCCTCATCGTTTAGCCCGTAGG
>Ga0335075_10001581_pt1 | contig 37385 bp, 31 predicted proteins | sample Lox_Sample_24_FD_206723 | JGI IMG/M metagenome (GOLD analysis project Ga0335075, IMG submission 206723) | Soil microbial communities from Loxahatchee National Wildlife Refuge, Florida, United States - Lox_Sample_2.4 | ecosystem: Environmental > Terrestrial > Soil > Wetlands | place: USA... | reverse complement strand
ATCGGCGTCCTGTCCTTCCTGTTCAGCGCGCTGCTGCTCGTCGTGGCGGTCGTCGCGGTCGTCTGGGCGCTGCGGGTCATCCTGTAGCTCGCGCGCGCCGCGATGGCGTACGTCATCATCGCCGTCTGCTTCGGCCTCTCGGGCGGGATCATCGGCAAGATCAAGGGCAGCTCGTTCCTGCTGTGGTTTTTGATCTCCGGCGGCATCCCCTTCCTCGGCCTGATGGCCGCCATCGCCTACCGCTTCGAGCGCGACGAGCTGCGCCGCGCCTGTCCCCAGTGCGGGCGCGTGACCAAGATCTACGACGCGCTGTGCACGCGCTGCGGCGCCGAGCTGGACTTCCCCGAGGTGGCGATCGCGCCCGAATCCTGGGAGCGGCGCCCGGCCGTCCCGCCGAGCTGAGAACGCCACCGGCTCCGGCCTCTTCGGCGGCTGCTCAGGCGCTCGCCTGTGCCGTGGCTGTTCGGCTGCCCTAAGCCGGATTTGGCCGCCCTAAGCGGGGCCGTCGCATACGCTTCAGCAATGAGCGCACAGGTCGACAGCGCGCCCGCGCGCGGGGACTCCACGATCACGCGCGCGATCCACCGCGCCGGGTTCGCCGGCGAGCGCGACTTCGTGCTGCGCGTGGTGCAGCCCGCGCTCGTGGGCATGATCGACGGCACCGTCTCATCGCTCGCGCCGATCTTCGCCGCCGCCATCGCCTCCAGCTCGCACACCGCGCTGCTGGTCGGCTTCTCCACCGCGCTCGGCGCCGGCGTCAGCATGGGCTGGTCGGAGGCGCTGTCGGACACCGGCGAGCAGACCGGGCGCGGCTCAGCGGTCGTCCGCGGCGCGATCACGGGGGGCATGACCGCGCTCGGCGGCATCTTCCACACGCTCCCCTTCCTCATCTCCGACGTTCACAAAGCGCTGCTCGTCGCCGGCTGCGTGGTCGCCTTCGAGCTGTTCGCGATCGCGTGGGTGCGCAACCGCTTCCTCGAGGTCTCGCTGCGCTCCTCGCTGCTCGTGGTGACCGTCGGCGGCGCGATCGTGCTCGGCATCGGCATCGGCATCGGCTCGTCCTAGGCGCGACGGCCGGCGCCGGACTGTGTCCTCGGTCGCTCGCGTACCGAAGCCGGGAGACACTCGCTCCGCTCGCATCCCCGTTTCGGCCAGCACGCCACGCTCCCTGCGTCCTTGTCCGGCTTGACCGTCGCACCTAGGACGCGGGTGGCCGCCGTCGGCCGGCGCAAACCCGCTGGTACACTGGCTTTTCAGCGCGGTCGACCCTCGAATCGAACGGAAGGAGGCGGCGAGATGCGGGCTGTGGATGCCGTGATGGAATGTTTGAAGGCGGAGGGCGTGGACGTCGTCTTCGGCCTGCCGGGGGGCGCCAACCTCCCCACCTACGACGCGTTCGTCAACGGCGGGATCAGGCACATCCTCGTGCGCCACGAGGCCGGCGGCGGGCACGCCGCGGAGGGGTACGCCAAGGCCACCGGCAAGGTGGGCGTGGCGTTCGCCACCAGCGGCCCCGGCGCGACCAATCTGATAACGCCGATCACCGACGCGATGATGGACTCCGTGCCTTGCGTGTTCGTCACCGGACAGGTGCGCACCGAGCTGCTCGGCACAGACGGCTTCCAGGAGGCCGACACGATCGGCATCTCGATGCCGGTGGTCAAGCACTCGTTCATGATCCAGCACCCCACCGAGATCCCGCGCGCGATCCACGAGGCGTTCCACATCGCCCGCAGCGGGCGCCCCGGCCCCGTGCTCGTGGACATCCCCATGGACCTGTCCCGCGCGGAGATCGACTACGAGCCGGTCACCGACGTGCGCCTGCCCGGCTACCAGCCGAAAGTCGACGGCAACCAGAAGCAGGTGCGCCAGGCCGCCAAGGCGCTCGCCTCCGCGCAGCGCCCCGTGATCTACGCCGGCGGCGGCGTCGTCAACGCCGACGCCGCGCACGAGCTGACCGAGTTCGCCACCGCCGACCGCTTCCCCGTCACGTGCACGCTGATGGGGCTCGGCGCGTTTCCCGCGCCGCACCCGCAGTGGCTCGGCATGCTCGGCATGCACGGCACCAGGGCCGCCAACTACGCGATGGACGAGGCGGACCTGATCTGCGCGGTGGGCGCGCGCTTCGACGACCGCATCACCGGCAAGCTCTCCGAGTTCGCGCCGCGCGCCAAGTTCATCCACATCGACGTCGACCCCGCCGAGATCTCAAAGAACGTGCCCGCGCACATCCCGATCGTCGGCGACGCCAGGAACGTCCTGGCGAAGCTCGTGATCGAGTACCGCGCGATCGGCGCCGACCCCTCGCGCCTGGACGCGTGGTGGTCGCGGATCGAAGGCTGGCGCGCCAAGTACCCGCTCGCCTACGAGGACAGCGCCGACAAGGAGATCAAGCCGCAGTACATGGTGCAGGCGCTGTACGAGGCCACCGGCGGCGAGGCGATCGTCGCCAGCGACGTCGGCCAGCACCAGATGTGGACGGCGCAGTACTACGACTTCCCGGCGCCGCGGCGCTGGATCAACTCCGGCGGCCTCGGCACGATGGGCTTCGGGCTGCCCGCCGCCATGGGCGCGGCCGTCGGCTGCCCCGATCGCGTGGTGTGCTGCGTCGCCGGCGACGGCTCCGTGCAGATGAACGCGCAGGAGCTGGCCACGTGCGCGCAGAACAACATCCCGATCAAGGTGTTCATCATGAACAACGGCTACCTCGGCATGGTCCGCCAGTGGCAGGAGCTGTTCTGGGACGGCAAATACAGCCACGTGGACATGGGCGAGTTCCCCGACTTCGTCAAGCTCGCCGAGGCCTACGGCGTGACGGGCATGCGCTTCACCGACAAGACCACGCTCGTCGAGGACATCAAGCGCGCGATCGCCACCGACGGCCCCGTGCTGGTGGACGTGCGCGTGACGCGCGAGGAGAACACCTACCCGATGATCCCCGCCGGCTCCGCCGCTCGCGACATGGTCGGCCCCGCCAGCCACGACCGCGAGAGGATCGGGTGAGCGTCATGGGAGAACCAGGGACCAAGGCGCCGCTCAGCTTGGAGGAGCTGGAGGCGGCCACGAGCGTGCGCACGGGGCGCAAGCACGTGCTGTCGATCCTCGTGGAAAACAAGTCGGGCGTGCTCACCCGCATCGCCGGCCTGTTCGCCCGGCGCGGCTTCAACATCGACACGCTCACCGTCGGCCCGACCGAGGACACGCAGGTCTCGCGCGTGACGCTCACCGTCGACGGCGCTCTGCACCCGATCGACCAGGTCACAAAGCAGCTGCACAAGCTCGTCAACGTGCTCAAGATCCGCGACCTCGAGCCCGGCGACACCGTCGCCCGCGAGCTGGCGCTGTTCAAGGTCTCCGCCGACGGCGTGCAGCGCGGCGAGCTGATGCAGATCGCGGAGATATTCCGGGGGAAGGTGGTCGACGTGACCAAGCGCGCGATCATCGTCGAGGTCACCGGCACCACGGAGAAGATCGAGGCGTTCGAGACGATGGTGCGGCCGTTCGGGTTGATCGAGATGATGCGCACCGGCGAGATCGCCATCTCGCGGGGACGCACCGAGACGTAGCCCTTGCCGGACACGCGCTCGCGATCACGTCCACGCCCCGGCGAGCCGGGCGCGAGCGGCGAGCGCGCGCCGGTGGCCGGCTCTGACGCCGGCGGCGCCGGCCGCTTCTCGCTCACGGACGCCGACCGCGAGCGCCTGTCCGCGCGGCTCGCCCTCGCCGTCAGGCGCGCGCGCGGCGGCGGGGGGGAGGTGCTGGCGACGATCTCGCTGCCGCTGGCCGGCGAGGTCGACCCGTCGGCGGTCGTGTGCGCCTCCCGGCGCCCGGGCGAGCGCTGGTTCGTGTTCGAGCAGCCCGACCGCGGCCAAGCCGCGCTCGCGGCCCTCGGCGAGGCCACGAGCGTGTGCGCGAGCGGCCCCGAGCGCTTCGCCGCCGTCGCCGCGCGCTGGCGCTCGCTGGCGGCGGGAGCCGTCGCCGACCCCGAGGACGAGCCCGCCGGCGGAGGGCCGCTGGCGGTGGGCGGGTTCGCGTTCGCGCCCGACGGCGGCGCGGCGCCGCACTGGCAGGGCTTCGAGCCCGCGTCGCTGACCGTGCCCGAGGTCGCGCTCACGCGCACCGTGGCACGGGGGAGGACGAGCGTCGGCATGACGCTCGCCGCGCTCGCGTGCCCCGACGACGTGCCCGAGCAGCTGCTCGCGCGCCTGGAGCGACGCTTGGCGGAGCTGCGAGCCGACGCGCTGCCGCTGCTCGACCCCGCGCCCACCGGACGCTTCCAGGTGGCGAGCGCGATGCCGCCGGAGCACTACGAGCGGGCCGTCGCCGGCGCCACCGAGACGATCGCCGCCGGCGGTCTCGCGAAGATCGTGCTCGCCCGCGAAGTGCACGTGCACGCCCCGCGCGCGTACGACCCGGCGGCGGTGTTCGGCGTGCTGCGCGAGGAGTTCCCGTCCTGCTCGGTGTTCTGCGTCGGGCGGGGCGAAGCGACGCTCGTCGCCGCGAGTCCCGAGCTGCTGGTGCGCCGTCAGGGGCACCGCGTGAGCACGCTCGCGCTCGCCGGCTCCACGCGGCGCAGCGCCGACCCCGCCGTCGACGCGCACCTCGGCGAGCAGCTGCTGCGCGACCCCAGCTACCGCGAGGAGCACGCGATCGTCGCGCGGCGCATCGAGCGGACCCTGCGCCCGCACGCGATCTGGGTGACCGCCGCCGGCGAGCCCGAGCTGGTGCGCATCGCCAACATCCAGCACCTCGCCACGCCCATCCGCGCGCAGCTGGCCGCGCCGATGGACGCGCTCGAGCTGGCCGAGCTGATGCACCCCACGCCCGCCGTCGGCGGCGAGCCGCGCGAGCGCGCGACGCCGCTGATCCCCGCGCTGGAGGGCCTGGACCGCGGCTGGTACACGGGGCCGGTCGGCTGGACCGACGCGACCGGCGACGGCGAGTTCTGCGTGGCGCTGCGCTGCGCGCTGCTGCGCGAGAACGTCGCCCGCTGCTACGCCGGCAACGGCATCGTGCGCGAGTCCGACCCCTCCAGCGAGCTGGCGGAGACGGAGGTCAAGCTGCAGGCGCTGCTGCCGCTGCTCACTGGGTAGGCCCGCCCCGGGCGTATCTTTTGGCGACGATGGCCGCCGGCCCCGACTCCCCCACGTGGGTGCCCGAGACGCGCTACGCGCGCAACGGCGACGTGCACATCGCCTACCAGGTGTTCGGCGAGGGCGAGGTCACGTTCGTGGGCCTGCCGGGGATCGTCTCGAACATCGAGCTGATCTGGGAGGACCCGGAGTCCCGCCGGTGGTTGACCGGGCTCGGGGCGTTCGCGCGCGTCGTCCACTACGACAAGCGCGGCCAGGGGCTCTCCGACCGCGACGCGGGCGTGCCCACGCTCGACGACCGGCTCGGAGACCTGACCGCCGTGCTCGACGCGGTCGGCGCCGATCGCGTCGCGCTCGGGGGCATCTCCGAAGGCGGCAGCACAGCCGCGATGTACGCCGCCACCCATCCCGAGCGCGTCACCCACCTCGGGCTGCACGGCTCGTTCGCGCACCTCGACCCCGCGCTCGGCGACGCCTTCATGCCGCGCTGGTCACAGAGCTGGGGCACGCGCGCCACCCTCAGCGTCCCCGCGCTGGCTCCCGCGAAGGTCGGCGACGCCGAGTTCCTGCGCTGGGTCAACCGCTTCGAGCGTCAGACGACCACGCCGCGCGGGCTGCTCGCCGCCTGGAGCTGGATCAGGGAAATGGACCTGCGCCCGGTGCTCGACTCGATCCAGTGCCCGACGCTCGTGATGCACTCCCGCCGCGACCGCCTCGTCCCCATCGCCTACGGGCGGCAGCTCGCAGCCCTCATCCCGGGCGCCCGCATGATCGAGCTGGACGGCGACGCGCACGGGCCGCAGTGGGGGGACGTGGAGACGGCGCTCGCGCACCTGGAGGAGTTTCTCACCGGTCGCCAGCCGCCCCCGAAGCAGAGCGAGCGGGTGCTGGCCACGGTGCTGTTCACCGACATCGTCGACTCTACCGCCAGCGCCGCCGCGCTCGGCGACAGCGCCTGGCGGGACGTGCTCGACCGCCACGACAGGATCTCGCGGAGCACCGTCGCGGCGTGTGGCGGGCGGCTGGTGAAGGGCACCGGCGACGGCGTGCTCGCGACCTTCGACGCCCCCGCGCGCGGCCTGCGCTGCGCGGACACGCTGCGCACCGCGCTCGCCGACGCGGGCATCCCCATCCGCGCCGGGGTGCACACAGGCGAAATCGAGCTGAGGGGCGAGGACGTGTCCGGGATCGGCGTCCACATCGCCGCTCGCGTGGCGGCCCTCGCCGGCGCCGGCGAGCTGCTCGCCTCGCGCACGGTCAAGGACCTGGTCGCGGGCTCGGACTACGCCTTCGCCAGCCGCGGCACGCACAGCCTCAAGGGCGTGCCCGAGGACTGGGAGCTGCTGGCCGTGGCCGCGCCGTAGCCCTTGCTCAGTTCGCCAGCGCGCGCGAGACCGCGCTCCACACCTCGCGGTGCAACTCCACGTTTTGCGCGCGCTCGCCGTGCACCTGCACGATCCCCGAGCCCGCCGCCGGCGACAGCGCCCGCTCCAGCGCCGCGCGCAGCTCGGGCACCGTCGCCACGCGCTCGTGCTCGAGCCCGTACAGCGCGGCCGCGCGCGCGAAGTCCAGGCCCGTCGGTGTGGCGATGTGGCGCGTGTAGAGGTCCTCCTCGACCGCCGCGGCGACCGCCAGGAAGTCGAAGATGCCGCCGCCGCCGTTGTCGAGCAGCACGATCGTCAGCCTCAGGCCCAGCCGGGCGGACGCGAGCAGGCCGCCGACGTCGTGCGCGAGCGCCACGTCGCCGATCAGCAGGACCACCGGGCCGTCCGCGTCCGCCGCCGCCCCGAACGCCGAGGAGACCGTGCCGTCGATGCCGTTGGCGCCGCGGTTGCACAGCACGCGCGGCGGGTCCGGGCGCGCGGGCCAGAACGTCTCGATATCGCGCACGGGCATCGAGGACGCGACGAACAGCGTGGCGTTCGACGGCAGCAGCGCGCCCAGCTGCGCCGCCACCGCCGGCTCGGACAGGTCTTTGCCGAGCGCCCCCACGATCGCCTCGGCCGCGCGCTCGTCCGCGCTGCGCCACGTCGACAGCCAGTCCTCCTCCGTGCGCGGGCCGTGCCCGTCGGCGGCCCACGCGCCCAGCGCCTGGAGCGCAGCGGCCGGCTCCAGCGCCAGGGACTCCGCCAGCACCGACGCCGGGTCCTGCCACGCCGCCTCGGGGTCGAGCGCCGCCTGCGGCACGCCCTCCAACCCGGCCAGCCACGTTCGCAGCGGCTTTGACACCGGCAGGTCGCCGACGCGCAGGACGGCGTCGGGGGTTTGGGCGGCCGCGAACGAGGGCTCGCGCAGCAGCGCGTCGTAGTGCGCGATCGCCGCCTCGCCGCGGCGCGCGCCGGACAGCGAGTCCGCCAGCAGCGGCCAGCCGACCGCCTGCGCGAAGCCCGCCGCTGCCGCGCCCAGCGGCGTGTCGCGCTCGTGGCGCCCGGCGACCAGCACGCCCCGCCGCGCCCCCGCCAGCAGCTCGCGCAGGCGAGACAGCGGCGCGCCCGGCTCGCCCGCCGACGCCAGCGCCGGCGCCGGCGCGCTGCGCAACACGTACGGCGTGCCGTCGGGCCGGCCGCTCGCGTCCTCGGGCAGCGGCTCCTCGCCGACGAGCGGCTCGCGCAGCGGGAAGTTCAGGTGCACCGCCCCCGGCGCGCCCTCGCTCGCCGTCCAGTACGCGCGGCACGCGAGCGTGCGCATCCAGCGAAGCTGCTCGGCGCCGGCCGCCGCCAGCTCCACCTCGAAGAACCACTTGGCCGCGCCGCCGAAAAGCTTCAGCTGGTCGATCGCCTGGCCGGCTCCGTTCTCGCGCAGCTCCGCCGGGCGGTCGGCGGTCAGCAGCAGCAGCGGCACGCGCGCCTCGCGCGCCTCGACGGCTGCCGGCAGCAGCTCCGCGGCGGCCGTGCCGGAGGTGCACGCGACCGCCACCGGCAGGCCCGAGGACTTCGCCAGCCCGAGCGCGAAGAACGAGGCGCAGCGCTCGTCCACGTGCGAGTAGGAGCGCACGCGCGGCTCGCGCGCGAGCGACAGCACCAGCGGGGCGCTGCGCGAGCCCGGCGAGGTGCACGCGGCGCGCATGCCGCAGCGAGCCAGCTCGTCCACGAACGCCCGCAGCAGCGTGTACATGTCGGTGGTGGCGGTCATAGGATCCCTGGATGCCGGAGAGCGTCGTCCTGCTGCACGGGTTCGCCGGCACGCACCGCGCGTGGGACGGCGTGATCGCGGCGCTCGACCCGGAACGCTACCGCCCGCTGGCGCTCGACCTTCCCGGGCACGGCGAAGCCGCCGACCCACGACAGCCGATCACGTTCGCGCGCTGCGTGGCGCACGTGCTCGAGCGCAGCCCCGAGCGCTTCACGCTGGGCGGCTACTCGCTCGGCGGGCGCGTGGCGCTGCACGTGGCGCTGGCCGCTCCCGAGCGCGTCGACCGGCTCGTGCTCGTCTCGTGCAGCCCCGGCATCGAGGACGACGCCGAGCGCGGCGCGCGGCGCGCGGCCGACGCGCTGCTGGCGCGCGAGCTGGAGGAGCAGCCGTTCGAGCGCTTCGTCGAGCGCTGGCGCAGCCAGCCGCTGTTCGCGGACGAGCCCGCGCCGGTCGCCGCGCTCGCTCGCGAGGACCACCGCCGCAACCGCCCGGCGGCGCTCGCCGCCGTCCTGCGCGGGATCGGCGCGGGGGAGATGCGGCCGCTGTGGGACAGGCTCGACGAGCTGTGCATGCCGGTCGTGGTTCTCGCCGGCGGGCGCGACGCCAAGTACACGGCGCTGGCCCGACGGATGGTCGCCTCGCTGCCCGACGGCAGGCTGTCGATCCTGCCCGGCGGGCACGGCCTGCTGCTCGAGAACCCGCAGGCGGTGGCGGGCGCGCTCGTCTAGAACGGCTCCACGCCGAGCCCCGGCCCCGTCGGCAGCGCGATCATTCCCTCGCGCGGCTCCAGCGGGTCGGCGATGCCCTCGAACAGCCCGAGCGTCGCCAGGCCGCAGTGGGGCAGCGAACCGCGCGAGGCTAGCGCCGCCGCCGCGTGCAGCGCCGCCGCCACTCCCAGCGGTCCGTCGAGCGTGGAGGAGACGTACACCTCCGCGCCCGTAGAGCGCACCAGCGCGGCGGCCGCCAGCAGCCCTGCGATGCCGCCGCAGCTGGAGACCTTCAGGCAGATCGCGTCCGCGACCCCGGCGGTCAGCGCACCGTGCTCGCTCGCGGTCTCGTCGATCGCCACGCGCACCGCCACGCGTTCGCGCACCTCGCGCGTCGCATGCAGGCCGCGCGTGGGCTCCTCGACCAGCTCCAGGCCCACCGGCGACAGCGACTCGATCGCGGCGACCGCCTGCTCGACGTCCCATGCCCCGTTGGCGTCGAGCCGCAGCGCCACGCGCGGGCCGGCGGCGGCGCGCACGGCCGCCACGCGACCGGCGTCGTCGCCGACGCCCACCTTCAGCTTCACGCACGTGTAGCCCGCCAGCGTCGCGGCCGTCGCCTGGCGCGCCGCGCCGGCGCGATCGAGCGCCGACACGGTCGCGTTGACGGGCACGCGCGCCGCGGCGTCGTCGCTCAGCAGCGCCGCCACCGGACGCTGCGCGCGCCGTCCGGCCCGGTCCCACAGCGCGAGGTCGATCGCCGCCAGCGCCTGCGGCAGGTCCTCGGCCTCGCGGCACGCTTCGAGCATCTGCGCACCGTTCATGGCCTCCGCGTCGCCGAGCACGTCGGCGTAGCGTTCCAGCGCGCCCAGCGCGCGCGCGGCGCTGACCCCGTCGTAGCTCTCCAGCGGCGCCGCTTCGCCGTACCCCGACACGCCGTCCTCGCCCGTGAGCCTCACCACCAGCAGCTCGCGCTCGCGGACGGCGCCGTGCGCGGCCTCGAACGGCGCCTTCAGCGTGAGCGTGCGCCGCTGGACGTCCAGCTCCATCAGCCGACGCCGCCGCTGGCGAGGATCCCCGCCGCGAACAGCAGGCAGAACGCGAGCTGCAGCATGCCGGTCCCCGCCAGCGCGCCGTTCAGCGCCGGCCCGTCCGTGCGCGCGCGCACCACCCGCACGAGTCGCACCGCCAGCGGGATCACCGCCCACGGCAGGAGCAGCCACGCGCCCATCGAGCCTAACGCCCACGGCAGCGGCGCCGTCACGAACGCGCCCGCGACCATCGCCGCATACAGGTCGCGCGTGCGCGCGCGCCCCAGGCGCACGGCCAGCGTGCGCTTGCCCGCGCGCCTGTCCGTGTCGAGGTCGCGGACGTTGTTTACCACCAGGATCGCGCTCGCCAGCAGCCCCACGGGCACCGCGCACACGAACGCCTGCCACGGCAGGCGCTGCACCTGCACGAAGTACGACCCCGCCACAGCGACGATGCCGAAGAACAGGAACACGAACACCTCGCCCAGCCCCTCGTAGCCGTACGGGCGCGGCCCGCCGGTGTACAGCACGCCGGCGAGGATCGACGCCGCGCCCACCGCAAGCAGCTCCGGCCCCGCCACCGCCACCAGGTAGGCGCCGCACGCGACCGCCAGGCCGAACGTCACATACGTCGCCAGCAGCACCTGGCTGGGGGGCACGAGCCCGCCCGCGGTCACCCTCACGGGGCCCAGGCGATCCTCCGTGTCCGCGCCGCGCCGCGCGTCGGAGTAGTCGTTGGACAGGTTGGTGCCGACCTGGATGAACACCGCGCCGAGCAGCGCCGCCACGAACGCCAGCGCGCGGAAGCGGCCCGCGCCGAGCGCCAGCGAGGTGCCGACGAGCACCGGGGCGATCGCGGCGGGCAGCGTGCGCACGCGCGCCGCCATCACCCAGATGCGCACGGCGCTCACCGTGTCGCGCCCATCTCTGGGCCCCCGCCGGATCGACTCACGCTACGCCCGCTTGGGAAAGCGCGAGAAGTCCGGCTTGCGCTTCTCGCGGTAGGCGTCGCGTCCCTCCTGCGCCTCCTCGCTGCCGTAGAACAGCAGGTTGGCGTCGTGCGCGAGCTGCTGTATCCCCGACAGCCCGTCCTCGGCCGCGTTGAAGCTCGCCTTCAACAGCCGCAGCGAGAACGGTGAGAGCGCGAGCATCTCCTCGCACCACGCGACCGTCTCCGCCTCCAAGCGCGCGAGCGGCACGACCGTGTTCACAAGGCCCATCTCAAGCGCTTCCTCTGCCGAGTACTGACGGCACAGGAACCAGATCTCCTTGGCCTTCTTCGGTCCCACCAGGTTCGCCAACAGGCCGGCGCCGAAGCCGCCGTCGAACGAGCCGACCCTCGGCCCCACCTGGCCGAAGCGCGCGTTGTCAGCGGCGATCGTCAGGTCGCACACCAGGTGCAGCACGTGCCCGCCGCCGATCGCGTAGCCCGCGACCATCGCCACCACCGGCTTGGGCAGCCGCCTGATCTGGATGTGCAGGTCGGTCACGTGAAAGCGCCCGACGCTCGGGGATGCGGTCCCCGCCGTGCGCAGCTGCTCGTCGTCGAGGTAGCCAGAGTCGCCGCGCACGCGCTGGTCGCCGCCCGAGCAGAACGCGTCCGGCCCCTCGCCGGTCAGCACGATCACCCCGATCTCCGTGTCCTCGCGGGCGTCCTCGAGCGCTCTGGAGATCTCCACGATCGTGCGCGGGCGGAAGGCGTTGCGCACCTCCGGGCGCGCGATTGTGATCTTGGCGATGCCGGACGGGGAGCCGTCCACGCCCGCCGACTTCTCGTAGCGGATGTCGCTCAGCTCGTCCGGGGAGGGGGAGGTGGAGGGGGTCCATGTGACGGTCATCGCGCGAAGGCTAGCCTGTGCGCCATGGAGGTCGAGGCATGGCTGCCACGCGCGGCCGCCACACGCGGAGAGCACACCGCGCTTAGCACGCCGCAGGGAGACTGGTCCTACGCCCGCCTGCACGCCGCCGCCCGCTTCGCCGCCGGGGAGCTGGCCGCGCGCGGCGCGCGGCGCGGCGAGCGCGTCGCGATCGCGCTCCCCGCCGGCCTGGAGTTCGCACAGGCGCTGCACGCGTGCCTGCTACTCGGCGCGGTCGCCGTGCCGATCGACCTGCGCCTGTCGGCGGCGGAGCAGGCGCGCCTGGCCGCCGGCGCCGCGCTGCTGGTCGACGCGCCCGTGGGGGAGGGCGACGCGCGCGCGGACGCGCCGATCCTGCCCGCGCACGATCTCGACGCGGCGGCGGTCGTGATCCACACGTCCGGCACCACCGCGCAGCCGCGCGCCGTCGAGCTGACCTACGGGAACCTGCTGTGGAGCGCGCTCGGCTCGGCCGTCGCGCTCGGCCTGGACCCGCGCGAGCGCTGGCTGTGCGCGCTGCCGCTCTCGCACGTCGGCGGCCTGTCGATCCTGCTGCGCTCGGCGATCTACGCGACGAGCGCGGTCGTGCACGAGCGCTTCGAGGTCGAGCCCGTCAAGCACGCGCTGGAGACGCAGGAGGTGACGCTCGTGAGCCTCGTCGCCACCACGCTCGCGCGGCTGCTGGAGGCGGGCCTGCGAGCGCCTCCGTCGCTGCGCTGCGCGCTCACCGGAGGCGGCCCCGTGCCCGCGGCGCTGCTCGACCGCGCCCGCGACGCCGGCGTTCCCGTGGCGCTCACCTACGGCCTCACCGAGAGCTGCTCGCAGGTGACCACCACCCCCGTCGCCGAGATCGCACGGGCCACCGCAGCCGGCGCGGCGAACGCCGGCCCGCCGCTGTTCTGCACGCGCGTGCGCATCGCAGACGACGGCGAGATCCTCGTGGCGGGGCCGACGGTCGCCCCCGCGGCGCCCGCCGCGGACGGCTGGCTGCACACCGGCGACCTCGGCGAGCTGGACGACGCGGGGCGCCTGCGCGTCAGCGGACGCAAGGCCGACACGATCGTCAGCGGCGGCGAGAACGTGGCGCCCGCAGAGGTCGAGGCCGTGCTGGAGGCGCACCCGCTGGTGGCGGAGGCGGCGGTGCTCGGCCGCGCCGACCCGCAGTGGGGCGAGGCCGTGAGCGCGATCGTCGTCGCGCGCCCCGGCGCGCGGCTGGACGTCGAGGAGCTGCGCGCCCACTGCGCTGCCTCGCTCGCCCCCTTCAAGGTGCCCAAGCACTATGCGCTGGCGGCGCAGCCGCTTCCGCGCACGCGCTCGGGCAAGCTCCTGCGCAGGCAGCTGCGATGAGCTTCGACGCCGCCGCGTATCGCGAGGCGAGCGCGCGTGCGTGGGAGGAGGCGGCCGCCGGCTGGCGCCGCCGCCAGGAGCTGGTCCGCGAGTTCGGCGCGCCCGTGTCGCACTGGCTGGTCGATGCGATCTCGCCGCAGCCGGGACAGCGCGTGCTGGAGCTGGCGGCCGGGCTCGGCGAGCCGGCGATGCTCGCCGCCGAGCTGCTCGCGCCCCACGGCGGCGTGATCGTCTCCGACCAGGCGCAGGCGATGCTCGACGGCGCGCGCGCGCGAGCGCAGGAACTCGGCTTGAGCAACGTCGAGTTCCAGGTGCTCGACGCCGAATGGATCGACCTGCCGCTGGCGAGCGTCGACGCCGTGCTGTGCCGCTGGGGCTACATGCTGATGGCCGATCCCGCCGCCGCGCTGGCCGAGACGCGGCGGGTGCTGCGCCCGGGCGGGCGCGTCGCGCTGGCGGTGTGGGACGAGCTGGAGCGCAACCCGTGGGCGCTGCTGCCGAACGAGGAGCTGATCGCGCGCGGCCTCGCGCCCGCGCCCGACCCCGACGCCGCGCCCGCGCCGGGGCCGTTCGCGCTGGCGCGGGAGGGGCGCGTGCGCGAGCTGCTCGAGCAGGCCGGCTTCACCGAGGCGCGCGTGCAGGCGCTCGACCTGCTGCGCCGCCACACGGGCTTCGCGGAGTTCTGGGAGACGACCCTCGACCTCTCGCGCGGCTTCCACGACGCGGTGTTCTCGCAGCCGCCCGAGGAGATCGCACGCATAGAAGCGTCGCTGGCGGCGCGCCTGGCGCCGTACACCGCGCCCGACGGCACGCTCGCGATCCCCGCGCGCACGCTCGTGGCCGGCGCGGAGGCGTGAGCGCGCGGCGTTCGGATAGCCTGCGGGCAATGATCTACGACGACGACGCGGACCTCCAGCTCCTCGACGGCAAGACCGTCGCCATCATCGGCTACGGCTCGCAGGGCCACGCCCACGCGCTGAACCTCAAGGACTCGGGCGTCGAGGTCGTCGTCGGCCTGCGCGAGGACTCCGCGTCGGTGGCCAAGGCGCGCGAGCAGGGCCTGGAGGTGCTGTCGGTCGTCGAGGCCGCCAGCCGCGGCGACCTGGTGATGATCCTGCTGCCCGACGAGCTGCACCGCCAGGTCTGGGAGGCCGAGATCAGAGACGGCATTGCCGAGGGCAACATGCTGCTGTTCGGCCACGGCTTCTCGATCCACTACAAGGAGGTCGAGCCGCCCGCCGGCGTGGACGTGGGGATGGTCGCGCCGAAGGGCCCCGGCCACCTCGTGCGCCGCCAGTTCACCGAAGGCAGCGGCGTCCCAGGGCTGATCGCCGTCGCGCAGGACGCCACGGGCAACGCGCGCGCGCTCGCGCTCGCCTACGCCAAGGGCATCGGCTGCACGCGCGGCGGCGTGATCGAGACGACGTTCAAGGACGAGACCGAGACGGACCTGTTCGGCGAGCAGGCCGTCCTCTGCGGCGGCGCCTCGGAGCTGGTGCAGGCCGGGTTCGAGACGCTCGTCGAGGCCGGATACGACCCCGAGATGGCGTACTTCGAGTGCCTGCACGAGCTGAAGCTGATCGCCGACCTGATGTACGAGAAGGGGCTCGCGGGGATGCGCTACTCGATCTCCAACACGGCCGAGTACGGCGACTACACGCGCGGCAAGCGCGTGATCACCGAGCAGACGCGCGCGGACATGCGCAAGATCCTCGCCGAGATACAGTCGGGCGACTTCGCGCGCGAGTGGATCGCCGAGAACCGCGCGGGCCAGGAGAACTTCAAGCGCATGCGCGCCGAACAGGCCGACACGCAGGTCGAGCACGTGGGCGCGGAGCTGCGCTCGCACATGGACTGGATCAAGCCCAGCTTCTAGGACGAGCCTCCGCCGCCCGCCCACCGTCTCGCCGTGCTGGCCTACCTCTTCTGGCACCGCCCGCTGGACCCCGCCGCCGTCGACGCCTACGAGCGCGCGGTGTTCGCCTTCCACCGCTCGCTCGCGCGCAGCCGTCCCGTGGGGATGTGCGGCTCGTGGAGCTTTCGCGTGCCCGACGTCCCCTGGCGTGCCGCGCCGGGCGCCGGCGAGGGCGAGCCGGCGGCCGCGTCGCCGGCCTACGAGGACTGGTATCTGGTCGAGGACTTCACCGCCCTCGGCGTGCTCAACGAGGCGGCCGTCGGCCACGGCCACCGCACCCCCCACGACGAGGCCGCGCGCCGCTCCGGCGCCGGCGCCGGCGGCCTGTACGCGCTGGTCGAGGGCGAGCACCCCGGTCCGCTGTCCGCGGCGAGGCTGGCGGTGTGGGTCGCGCGGCCGCCCGGGTCCGAGCGCCGCCCGCTCGGCGAGCTGCTCGGCGACGGCATCGACCCGCGCAGCGCGAGCCTGTGGCGCCGCCAGCTGGTGCTCGGCCCGGCGCCCGAGTTCTGCCTGCTCGCGGGCGAGACGCCGGCGGGGGTGGCGCCGGCGCGCCTGCCGGCCGGGTGGACGGCGACGTCGGTCGAGCGGGTGCCGATCTGGCAGGGCTGAGCGAGAGCGGCTCGACCAGGTTCGCTACACTCGCGTTCGTCGTCGCGACTGGCGCTCGGGTGGATTCAACCACCGGGAAGCGACGACCAGCACAGCCGCGCGCCTGGGCACCCTCACAGCAGCGACCAGTTACCGAGGTCCGACGAGACGAGGAGCCCGAATGACGACCAGCACACCCACACAGCAGACGCCGCTCGCGATCCCCGAGCAGCTGAAGCCCGCCGACGGCCGCTTCGGCTGCGGGCCGTCGAAGGTGCGCCCGCAGGCGCTCGCGCGCCTCGCCGGCGAGGGCGCCGCGGTGATGGGCACCTCTCACCGGCAGAAGCCCGTGAAGGCGCTGGTGGGCGAGATCCGCGCGGGCCTGCGAGAGCTGTTCGCCGCCCCCGTCGGATACGAGGTTGCGCTCGGCAACGGCGGCGCCACCGCGTTCTGGGACGCCGCCGCGTTCGGGCTCGTGCGCCGGCGCGCCGCGCACCTGACGTTCGGCGAGTTTTCGCAGAAGTTCGCCACCGTGACCGCGGGCGCCCCGTTCCTGGAGGACCCGGTCACGATCGCGGCCGACCCCGGCGACGCGCCCGATCCCGCGCAGCTGGGCCAGACGGGCGGCGAGGGCGGCGCGGACCTGCTCGCGTGGGCGCACAACGAGACCTCCACGGGGGTGATGGCGCCGGTGCTGCGCCCGCACGGCAGCGACGGCGCGCTCGTGGCGATCGACGCCACCTCCGGCGCCGGCGGGCTGCCCGTCGACGTCACGCAGACGGACGCCTACTACTTCGCCCCGCAGAAGAGCTTCGGCTCCGACGGCGGGCTGTGGATCGCGCTGCTGAGCCCCGCCGCGCAGGAGCGGATCGCGCAGCTGCACGGCGACGGCGATCGCTGGATACCGGAGTTCCTGTCTCTGCACACGGCGCTCGAGAACTCGCTCAAAGACCAGACGTACAACACGCCTGCGGTGGCGACGCTGCTGCTGCTCGCCGACCAGGTCCGCTGGATGCTCGACGGCGGCGGCCTGGAGTGGTGCGTGGCGCGCTCGCGCGCCTCCTCCGAGCACCTGTACGGGTGGGCAGAGCGCACCGCGTACACGACCCCTTTCGTCGCCGATCCCGCCAAGCGCTCGCTGGTCGTCGGCACGATCGACTTCGACGAGGCGATCGACGCCGCCGCGCTCGCGGCGACGCTGCGGGCGAACGGCATCCTCGACGTCGAGCCATACCGCAAGCTCGGGCGCAACCAGCTGCGCGTGGGGATGTTCCCGGCGGTCGAGACCGCCGACGTCCAGGCGCTGACCGCCTGCGTCGAGTGGGTCGTGGAGAGGCTCGCATGAACGCGCGCCCGCGGGTGCTCGTGAAGGAGAAGATCGGCGACTCGGGCGTGGAGCTGCTGCGCGAGCACTTCGACGTAGACCTCGGCCTGGACTGGAGCGACGAGCAACTGGCCGAGCGCATCGGCGAGTACGAGGGCGTCGTGATCCGCTCGGCGACGAAGATGACCGCCGAGCTGATCTCGCGCGCCGCGCGGCTGAAGGCGATCGGGCGCGCGGGCGTGGGCGTGGACAACGTCGACGTGCCCGCCGCCACCCAGCGCGGGATCGTCGTCGCCAACGCCCCCGAGTCCAACGTCGTGACCGCCGCCGAGCACACGATGGCGCTGCTGCTGGCGCTCGCGCGCAACATCCCGCAGGCGTACGCCTCGCTCACCGCCGGCAAGTGGGAGCGCTCGAAGTTCTCGGGCGTGGAGCTGTACGAGAAGACGCTCGGGATCCTCGGCTTCGGGCGCATCGGGCAGCTCGTCGCCCAGCGCGCGCGCGGCTTCGGCATGCGCGTGCTCGCCTTCGACCCGTTCGTCAGCGCCGAGCGCTACCGCGAGCTGGGCGTGGAGAAGGCCGACGGTCCCGGCGAGGTGTACGCGCAGGCGGACTTCATCACCGTGCACCTGCCCAAGACCCCCGAGACCGAAGGCTTCGTCGGCGCCGACGCGTTCGCCGCGATGCGCCCCGGCGCGCGCATCCTCAACGTCGCGCGCGGCGGGCTGATCGACGAAGCGGCGCTCAAGGACGCGCTCGACGCGGGCACGCTCGCGGGCGCCGCGCTGGACGTGTTCCCCAGCGAGCCCGTCACCGAGCACCCGCTGTTCGGCTACCCCAACGTGGTCGTCACGCCGCACCTGGGCGCCTCGACCGCGGAGGCCACCGACCGCGCCGGCTACCAGAGCGCCGAGCAGGTGGTCGCGGCGCTGACCGGCGGCGTCGTGTCCACGGCCGTGAACATCCCCGCGATCGGCGCCGAGGACATGGAGACGCTGGGGCCGTTCCTGCCGCTGGCCACGCAGCTCGGGCGCCTGGCGATGGCGCTCGCGGAGGGCAGCTCGGTGGAGCGCATCGAGGCCGCGTTCCTCGGGCGCATCGCCGAGTTCGACACGCGCCTGCTCGGCCTGGCGGTGATCGTCGGCGCGCTGGAGGGCCGCACCGAGGAGCAGGTCAACCTCGTCAACGCCCCCACCATGGCCCAGCAGCGGGGGATCGTGTTCGAGACCAAGTCCGTGTCCGAGGCGCAGGACTTCAACGAGCTGATCCGCGTGACCGTGATCGCCGGCGGCGAGCGCGTGGCCGTGGCCGGCACCGGCATGGGCCCCAAGCAGCTTCCGCACCTGGTCGAGGTGCAGGGCAGGCGCCTGACGATCGAGCTGGCGCCGCACGTGACCGTGTTCCGCTACGAGGACCTGCCGGGGATGATCGGCCGCGTCGGCACGATCTTCGGCGCGCACGGGATCAACATCTCCTCCGCCGCCGTCGGGCACAGCCCCGACGGGCGCACCGGCGGCGACGGCGCCGGCCACGCGGCGATGGTCGTCACCACCGACGCGCCCGTGCCCGGCGGCGTGCTCGAGGAGATCATCGCCTCCGAGGGCTTCGACAGCGGCTGGTCGGTGGAGTTGGGCTGAACGTCGAAGGTCTCGCTCATGGCTCACGGGGAGCGCTCATCTGGCCGATCGGTGATCACAGCCATGCCATCGCCAGACGACACGATCGCCGTCCCGGCGCTCTCCCCGCGCGCGCTCGTCGAGCGCGCCGAGACCGGGCGCCAGGCCGCCAGGGCGCTGCTGCGCGAGCACCCGGACGCGGTCATCTACGTGCAGGCGCCGGACGGCCAGGTGGTGGCGCCGCCGCCGTCGCTTGGGCTGGAGGACGTCCCCGTGCTCTCGGCCGAAGGCCGCTCGGGCATGGACCTGTGCGTGTCCGAGGACCGCATGGAGCTGGTCAACGCGTGGATTCGCGTGCGCACGCAGACGGTCGTGGAGGTGCGGGCGCGGATGCACTCCAACCCGGAGCAGTGGATGGTCGCGCACCTGCTGGACATGCGCAAAACGCACGGCGTGATCCTGACGGTGCTGTGGCCGACCGACGAGGCGCCCGAGGACGCGCAGGCGCGGGCGCACGCTCCCGTCGTGTCCGCCGCGCCGCGCTTCTGCACGCGCAGGCAGGACGAGGAGGGCAACGTCATCGACTGCGATGAGGCGTACGTGCAGATGTTCGGCTACAGCGCCGAGGAGCTGGTCGGAAAGCCCACGTTCGAGCGCGTGCACCCGGACGACCAGGCGCGCGTGATCGAGGGCTGGGTGGCGGCCGTGGCGAGCGGCCGCGTGCAGATGTTCCGCGTGCGCCAGAAGCGCAAGGACGGCAGCTGGCTGTGGGTGGACACGACGCTGCACAACTACCTGGGCGATCCCGAGCAGCGGTGCATGCTGGCCGAGTGCATCGACGTCTCGGCGGAGATGAGCGCGCAGGAGGCGCTTGCCGACCGCGAGGAGCTGCTGCGCAACCTGCTCGAGGAGATGCCCGACGGGCTGCTGCAACTCGACCACCGGCGCAACGTCGTCTACCACAACCCGCGCCTGCTGGAGATCATGCGCGGCTGCGCGGAGCCGGAAGGGCTCGACGGCGAGCCGGGCGACGGCGACCGTGAGCGCCCGCACGCGCCCGCCGCGGTCACGCTGCCGGCGCTGCTGAGCGGGCTCAGCGACGAGGGCAGGCGCAGCTTCGACGCGACGCTCGCCCGCGCGCTGGAGGCAGGCGTGCGCGACGACGTGGAGCTGGAGGTGGCGCTCCCCTTCGCCCAGCAGCGCAACGTGCTCGTGAAAGTGCGTCCGCTGCGGCGCGAGAGCGGCGCGGTGACGGGGGTGATCGCGTCCGTGCTCGACGTCACCGAAAGCGCTCGCGCGCGCAGGGAGCTGGAGAAGCGCGCCACGTTCGACGCCCTCACCGGCGCGCACAACCGCGCCTCGATCATGGAGGCGCTCGAGCGCGAGCTGGAGACGTCGCGCGAGACGGGCGTGGTGTTCGTGGACCTCGACCGCTTCAAGTCGGTAAACGACACGCTCGGCCACGCGGCCGGCGACGAGGTGCTCGTGCACGTCGCCGAGCGGCTGCGGGGCGCGATGCGTTCCAGCGACGAGCTTGGTCGCCTGGGCGGCGACGAGTTCCTGGTCGTGCTCCGGGGGGTCAGCGGCTTCGGCGTCGCGATGAGCGCGGCGCAGCGGATCAGCGAAGCGCTCAACGGCCGCTGCGAGCTGTCGTGCGGCTCGCTCGAGCTCGCGGCGAGCCTGGGCGTGGCGTGCGTCGACGGCGCCCCGACGACCGCCGAGGAGCTGGTCGAGCGCGCCGACGCCGCGATGTACCGCTCCAAGGCCCAGCGCCGCGGCATCCCCGTGCTCGCCGCATAGCATCCCGCGGTGATACCCTGGGCCTCTCAGATGTCGTTCCAGTCCTCGCTTCTCGCTCTGCTTCTGCTCCCCCCTCGGGGGGAATAGCGCGTGGCGGCCGCGTAGCCGCATACCCAGCAGAGAGGAACAGCAAGCGAAAGAAAGAAGGAGCACGAACGACATGAGTGCCCACGACGGACATGGCAACGGCCCGAGCGGCGAAGCGCGCACGAAAGGCGCCCGCGGCGAGCGCGGCCGCGTGAAGATCTTCGACACCACGCTGCGCGACGGCGAGCAGTCGCCGGGGATCTCGCTGAACAAGCAGGAAAAGCTGGAGATCGCCCACCAGCTCGCGCGCCTGGGCGTGGACGTGATCGAGGCGGGCTTCCCGATCACCTCGCCCGGCGACTTCGAGTCGGTGCAGGCGATCGCGCAGGAGGTCGAAGGGCCCGTGATCTGCGGGCTGGCGCGCACCGGCGCGCAGGACATCGAGGCGGCGTGGAACGCGGTCAGGGACTCCGAGCGCCCGCGCATCCACACGTTCATCGCCACCAGCGACGTGCACATCGAGCGCAAGCTGCAGACCACGCGCGAGGACGTCAAGGGCCAGGTGCGCGCCGCGGTGGCGCAGGCGCGCGAACACACCGACGACGTCGAGTTCTCGCCCGAGGACGGCTCGCGCTCGGACGTCGAGTACATGGCGGAGGTGATCCAGATCGCGCTGGAAGAGGGCGCCACCACGATCAACGTGCCCGACACCGTCGGTTACACGATGCCCAGCGAGTACAAGGCGATGTTCGAGCAGCTCTACCGCCTGGTGCCGGGCCTGCGCGAGGTGACCGTGTCCGTGCACTGCCACGACGACCTGGGGCTGGCCGTCGCCAACTCGCTCGCCGGGCTGGAAGCGGGCTGCCGCCAGGTGGAGTGCGCGATCAACGGCATCGGCGAGCGCGCGGGCAACGCGTCGCTGGAGGAGATCGTGATGCTGCTGCGCACGCGCGAGCCCAGCCTGGGGCTGTGGACGGGCGCGGACACGACCGAGATCGCGCGCACCAGCCGCCTGGTCTCGCGCCTGACCGGCTACCAGGTGCAGCCCAACAAGGCGATCGTCGGGCGCAATGCGTTCGCGCACGAGGCGGGCATCCACCAGGACGGCGTGCTGAAGGAGCGCACCACCTACGAGATCATGGACGCGACCACGGTCGGCCTGCGCAGCAACGCGATCGTGCTGGGCAAGCACTCCGGGCGACACGCGCTGAGCAAAGCGCTGGAGGAGATGGGATTCGAGGTCGACGGGCAGACGCTGAACACCGCGTTCAAGCGCTTCAAGGAGATCGCCGACCGCAAGAAGCAGGTCACGGCGATGGACCTGGAGGCGCTGGTCACCGACGAGCTGCGCGAGCGGGTGCTCGCCGACGAGCAGCTGCCCGGCTACACGCTCGCGTCCTTCCAGGTGGAGACCTCCTCCGAGCGCCCTCCGCATGCGCGCGTGAGCGTGACGCTGCCCGACGGCGCGGTCGCGAGCGGCTCCTTCCACGGAGACGGGCCGATCGACGCGGTCTTCCAGGCGATCAACGCCGCCACCGGCATCGCTCCCACGCTCAGCGACTTCACGATCGGCGCGGTCACCGAGGGCCAGGACGCGCTCGGCGAGGTGTCGGTCGTGCTCGAATTCGCCGGCGCTACCGGCGCGGGCCAGGGCGTGTCCACCGACATCATCGACGCGGCCGCGCGCGCGTACGTGCGCGCGCTGTCCGTGGCCGTGGCGCGCTCGCGCGCGGGCGACGCGATCGGGCTGCCGGAGGCGGCGGGCTAGTGGCCGCGTCTCCGCTGGCGGCGCTGGCGCTGGCGTGCGCCCTGCTCGCCTCGCTCGCGCCCGTGGCCGGCGCCGCTCCGCGACGCCCGGGCTTCGCGGTCTCGGACACGCCGTCGAGCACGCGGCCACACTGGGCGTGCCCCGAAGGCGCGTGCCTGGCGATCGTCGACCCGCGCCCGCAGCGGGGCGCGGAGCCGTTCGCGCGCGCGCACCACGAACCCGAAGGCAGCGGCGAAGAAGGCGGCTTGGACCCGCAGGACCTGCGCTCCGCCTACGCGATCCCGGCGAGCGGCGGCGCGGGCCAGACGATCGCGCTCGTCGAGGGCTTCGCCTACAAGCAGGCCGAAGCCGACCTCGCCAAATACCGCTCGCGCTACGGCCTGCCGCCGTGCACGAGCGCCAGCGGCTGCTACAAGGCCGTCGGCGACAAGGGCGAAACGCCTCGCTACGCCAAGAACCGAGAATGGGAAGGCGAGGAGGCGCTCGACCTCGACATGGCCTCCGCCGCCTGTCCCGAATGCCACCTGCTGCTGGTGGACGCGGAAGGCGAAAGCTGGGACAGGCTCGGCCGGGGGGTCGACACCGCCGCGGCGCTCGGCGCCACGGAGATCTCCAACAGCTACGGCCTGGCGGAAGAAACCTGCGAAGCGCAGTGCACGGAAGCGGCGGCCGACTTCGACCACCCGGGCGTGCTGATCACGGTCGCCTCGGGCGACGAAGGCTATGACAACTACCTCGTCGGCGCACGCTCGCCGAGCTATCCCGCCGACCTCCCCGGCGTCGTCGCCGTCGGCGGCACCGCCCTCGAGCACGCGCCCACCGCGCGCGGGTGGAGCGAGAGCGTGTGGTTCGAACCGAGGCTCGGGCTCGGCAGCGGCAGCGGCTGCACGCTGCAGCCGAAGCCCTCGTGGCAGACGGACGCCGGCTGCGCCGGGCGCACCGACAACGACACCGCGGCGGTGGGCGCGTGCGAAACGCCCGTGTCCGTGTACGACAGCCCGGAAGGGGGCTGGGTGCTCCTGTGCGGCACGAGCGTGTCCAGCCCGCTCGTCGCCGGCATCGAGGCGCACGCCAGCGCGTACGCGCGCTCGCTGCCCGGGGCGGAGGCCTTCTACGAGGACCCGGCCGCGCTGAACGACATCGCCGCCGGCAAGGACGGCAAGTGCTCCGGCAGGCGCCGCAAGTACCTGTGCCGCGCGCGCGTCGGCTACGACGGGCCGACCGGCGAGGGCACGCCCGACGGGGCTCTGCAGCTGAGCGGCTGAGCGGGGGCGTCCGCGGCCAAGGCGCCCGGGCGGCGCGTCGGCTTCACGACATACGCGCGTCCGTGATAACGTACGAACGTATGGCGACGACCGTCCAGCCGCAGACCGAGATCGGCGTCCGCGTGAAGGCGCTGCGCGAGGCCGCCGGCCTGTCGCTGCGCGACCTCGCCGAGCGCAGCGGCGTCAGCGCGCCGATGCTCTCGCAGGTCGAGCGCGGCGAGACGAGCCCCACGCTGACGGTCGCCGCGCGCATCGCCGCCGGCCTGGAGCTGCGCCTGTCGCAGCTGTTGCGCCTGGACGAGGACGGCGCGGTCACCGTCGTGCGCGCCGCCGAGCGCCGCCGCGGCGGCAACCACCGGCGGGGCCACAGCTTCGAGGTGCTGACATCCGCGCAGCCCGGCCAGCGCGCGGAACTCTCGCGCCACACGCTCGCACCCGGCGGGGCGACGGGCGCGGCCGACGACCCGCCGATGCACGAGCCCGGCAGCCGCGAGACCGCGCTGGTCGAGCACGGCGGGCTCGTGCTCGTGTGCGACGGGCAGCGCCACGAGCTGCGCGAGGGCGACTGCGTGACGTTCGACGCCGACCTACCCCACCACTTCGAGAACCCGACCGACGCGGACGCGGCGTTCCTGGCCGTCGTCGCCGCAGGACTGAGGAGGAGCTAGATGCCAAAGACGCTGTTCGAGAAGATCTGGGAGGCGCACGAGGTAGGCGGGCGGGATTCCAATCTCCTGTACATCGACCTGCACCTCGTCCACGAGGTCACGAGCCCGCAGGCGTTCGACGGGCTGCGCCTGGCAGGGCGCGGCGTGCGCCGGCCCGACCGCACGCTCGCCACGGCCGATCACAACACGCCCACCGACGGCACGCCCGTGGCCGCGCGAATCAAGGACGAACACTCGCGGGTGCAGGTGGAAACGCTGGAGCGCAACTGCGAGGAGTTCGGCGTGCCGGTGTACTCGCTCGGCTCCGACCGCCAGGGCATCGTGCACGTGATCGGCCCCGAGCTGGGCGTCACCCAGCCGGGCATGACGATCGTGTGCGGCGACTCGCACACCTCCACGCACGGCGCGTTCGGCGCGCTCGCGTTCGGGATCGGCACCAGCGAGGTCGAGCACGTGCTGGCGACGCAGTGCATGGTGCAGGGCAAACCGCGCTCGATGCGCATCCTCTACGAGGGGCAGCTGGGCTTCGGCGTCACCGCCAAGGACCTGATCCTGGGAACGCTCGGGCGCCTCGGCGTGGGCGGCATGACCGGCCACGCCGTCGAGTACGCGGGCGAGGCGATCCGCGCGCTGTCGATGGAGGGGCGCATGACCGTCTGCAACATGACGATCGAGGGCGGCGGGCGCGCCGGCATGATCGCCCCCGACGAGACGACGTTCGCGTGGTTCCGCGACGCCGCCCGGCTCGGCTGGCCCGGCGGGCGGCCCGGCGCGCCCGGCGGCGCCGAGCTGGACGCGGCCGTCGAGCGCTGGGCGCAGCTGCCCACGGACGAGGGCGCGTCGTTCGACAACGAGGTCGTGATCGACGCCGCGGCCGTCTCCCCGCAGGTCACGTGGGGCACCAACCCCGGGATGGTGCGGCCCGTCACCGACAGCGTGCCCGCGCCGGAGGAGTTCGACACCCCGGCCGACCGCGAGGCCGCCGAGCGCGCCCTGCACTACATGGCGCTCGAGCCCGGCACCCCGATCCGGGAGATCGCCGTCGACCGCGTGTTCATCGGCTCGTGCACCAACTCGCGCATCGGCGACCTGCGCGCGGCGGCGGAGGTCGTGGCGGGCAGGAAGGTCGCGCGGTCGGTGAACGCGATGGTCGTGCCCGGCTCCCAGCAGGTCAAGGCGCAGGCCGAGGCCGAGGGCCTGGACCGCGTCTTCCGCGACGCCGGCTTCGACTGGCGCGTGGCCGGCTGCTCGATGTGCCTGGGCATGAACCCCGACATCCTCCAGCCCGGCGAGCGCTGCGCGTCCACCTCCAACCGCAACTTTGAGGGGCGCCAGGGGCGCGGCGGCCGCACGCACCTCGTGTCCCCTCAGATGGCCGCCGCGGCGGCGATCGAGGGGCGCTTCGTGGACATCCGGGAGTGGTCGTGAGCGGCGCCGCCGGGGCGCCCGCGTGGCAGCGCCAGGAGCTGGTGGACGAGTTCACCGAGCGGCGCGAGACGCTGCTGCCGCTGCTCGACGTGCAGGAGGACCTGCTGCGACGCCTGTTCACGCGCGGCGGCCGCGAGATCGGCCGCTTCCTGGACATCGGCGCGGGCGACGGCGCCAGCTCGCAGCTGCTGCTCGAGCTCGGGGGGGCGGGCGCTCGATCGCAGGCGGTGCTCGTCGACTTCTCCGAGCCGATGCTCAGCCGTGCCGGTGAGCGGCTGCGCCGCTTCCCCGACCGCTGGCAGCTCGTGCGCGGCGACCTGCGCGAGCCCTCCTGGAGCGAGGGCCTGCCCGCCGGCCGCTTCGACGCAGCGATCTCCTCCTACGCGATCCACCACCTCACCAGCGAGCGCAAGCGCCAGCTCTACGGCGAGGTCTTCGCGCTGCTCGCCCCCGGCGCGATGTTCGTGAACATGGACGTGGTCAGCGTCGAAGGGCCGTTGCGCGGGCTGTTCGACGAGCAGATGGTCGCCAACGCGATCATCGCCGAGCACGCGCATGGCGGCGCGCGCAGCGACGACGAGATCGAGCGCGAGCTGCTGGCCGACGACGACGAAGACCGGCCCGACGGCCTCGCCGTCCAGCTGCAATGGTTGGGCGAGGCGGGCTTCGAGCAGGTGGAAACACACTTCAAGTGGGCGGAGGGCGTCGTCTTCGGCGGCGTCAAGCCGGGGCGGTGACGCGCGTGCCCGGCTGTGAGCGGTGCAGATGTCCCTCTTTCGCGCTCGCGGCGCCGTATAACCATCGCTACACACCGCAGGAGGAGAAAGAACGCAAATGGACCCCGTCAAAGTGATCGCCGGCAAGGTCAGCCACCTGGACCGCGCCGACGTGGACACCGACCAGATCATGCCCAAGCAGTTCCTCAAGCGCGTCGAGCGCACGGGATTCGGAGCATTCTTGTTCTACGACTGGGCCAAGGAGCCCGGCTGGGAGCTGCCGGCCAACCCGATCCTCGTGGCGGGCGAGAACTTCGGCTGCGGCTCCTCGCGCGAGCACGCGCCGTGGGGGCTGCAGGACTACGGCTTCAAGGCGCTGGTGGCGCCCAGCTTCGCGGACATCTTCTACTCCAACTGCACCAAGATCGGGCTGCTGCCGGTGGTGCTCGGCGCCGAGGACTGCCACAGCCTGGCGCGCGCCGGCGAGGGGGAAGTCGACCTGGAGGCGCAGGAGGTGCGCTTCGCCGGCGAGAGCGTTCCGTTCGCCATCGACCACGAGATCAGGCACCGGCTGCTGGGGGGGCTGGACGACATCGCGCTCACGCTGCAGCAGGGGGAGGCGATCGACTCCTACGAGCGCGAACGCGACGGGCGGAGGCCGGCGCCGCCGGTGACCACGGCGCTGTAGACGCACGGCGCCGTCCTCGTGCTCGGGGTCGGGCGTCCACCCGGCATTTGCGCGACGCGCCGGATTCTGTGACGCGATCGCGCCTGCTAGCGTCGCGCGCCATGCCCCACCACATAGTCACCCTCCCGGGGGACGGCATCGGCCCCGAGATCATGGCGCCCGCGGTGGAGCTGCTGCACGCCGTCGGCGACTTCGAGTTCGAGGAGCACGTGTTCGGCGGCGCGTCGATCGACGCGCACGGCACCGCGCTGACGGACGCGACGCTCCAGGCGTGCCGCCGCGCGGACGCGGTGCTGCTGGCGGCGGTGGGAGGCCCCAGGTGGGACACCACCGACCCGGCCAGGCCCCGCCCGGAGCAGGGCCTGCTCGGCCTGCGCAAGGGCCTCGGCCTGTACGCCAACCTGCGCCCGGTGAGGCCGCTGCCGGCGCTGTACGACGCCTCGCCGCTGCGGCGCGAGCGGATCGAGGGCACGGACCTGCTGGTGGTGCGCGAGCTGACGGGCGGGATCTACTTCGGCGATAAGACGCGCACCGAGGACTCCGCGTCGGACGTGTGCGCGTACACGCGCGAGGAGATCGAGCGCATCGCGCGCACGGCGTTCGGCGCGGCGCGCTCGCGCGTCTCGAGCGTGGACAAGGCGAACGTGCTGGAGACCTCGCGGCTGTGGCGGCAGGTCGTGAGCGAGCTGCACTCGCGCGAGTTCCCGCACGTCGAGCTGGAGCACGTGCTGGTGGACAACGCGGCGATGCAGCTGGTGTCCTCGCCGCGGCACTTCGACGTGATCCTCACGGAGAACATGTTCGGAGACATCCTCTCCGACGAGGCGGCGATGCTGACGGGCTCGATCGGCATGCTGCCGAGCGCGTCGCTGGGCGGCGAGAGCGGCCCGCCCGCCGACGACGGGCACCGCGCCCCGGGCCTGTTCGAGCCGGTGCACGGCTCGGCGCCGGACATCGCCGGGCAGGGCGTGGCCAACCCGCTGGCGATGTTCCTGTCGGCGGCGATGTTGCTGCGCCACGGCCTGGGCTTGGCGGAGGAGGCGGCGGCGGTAGAATCCGCCGTGCAGGGCGCACTCGCCGGGGGTCTGCGCACGAGCGATTTGGGCGGCGCGGCGGGCACGGAGGAGGCGACCAGGGCAGTGCTGGAAAACCTCGAATAGGAGCATTGGTGACCGTGGAGCCGACCGACCTCATCTGGATGAACGGAGATTTCGTCGCGTGGGAAGACGCGAAGGTCCACGTCCTGACGCACGGCCTGCACTACGGCACTGGCGTGTTCGACAGCATGCGCTGCTACGAGACGGAGATCGGCCCGGCGGTGTTCCGCAACTCCGACCACCTCGACCGGCTGCTGAAATCGGCGGAGCTGTACTACATGCCGGTGCCCTACAGCGTGGAGGAATTGCGCGCGGCGACGCTCGAGCTGGTGGCGCGCAACGGCCTGCGCGAGTGCTACATCCGCCCGCTGGTCTACCGCGGCTACGGCACGATGGGCCTGAACCCGGTGGACGCGAAGGTGGATGTGACGATCGCGTGCTGGGAGTGGGGCAGCTACCACGGCGACGAGGGGGTGCGCAACGGCGTGCGCGCGATGACCTCCTCGTGGCGGCGCATCAGCCCGGACTCGCTGATCCCGCACGCGAAGGCGAGCGGCCAGTACCTGAACAACGTGCTCGCGAAGGTGGAGTCCCTGCACGCGGGCTACGACGAGGCGATCCTGCTGGACGACCACGGGCACGTGTCGGAGGGCACCGGCGAGAACATCTACATCGTGCGCGACGGGCAGGTGGTGACGCCCGCGCAGTACAACTCGATCCTCGACGGCATCACGCGGCGCTCGATCGTGCAGATCTGCCAGGACGTCGGCTACACGGTCGTGGAGCGCGACGTGGCGCGCGCGGAGATGTACCTGGCGGAGGAGATGTTCATGTCGGGCACGGCGGCGGAGATCGTGCCGGTGTGCGAGGTCGACAACCACAAGCTCGGGACGGGCGAGCCCGGCGAGATCACGCGCGTGCTGCAGAAGGAGTTCGACGACGCGATCCACGGGCGCAGCGAGCGCTACCGCGAGTGGCTGGACGTGGTGCGCGCGAGCGACCTGGAGACGCCGTCGGGCGAGGCGGTGACGGCGGCGCAGCGAATTACCGGCGCGACCGGCTAGGGGCGCGAGCGCCGCGGCCGGTCGCTGACAGACGCCGCACCGCCCACCCCCTACGCCGAAAGGACCATCCCGAATGAGCGGGACCTCCACCACAATCGAGTGCTACGACGCCACCCTGCGCGACGGCATGGGCGGCGGCGGCCTGACGCTGACGGCGGAGGAGAAGCTGCGCGTGGTGCACGCGCTGGACGAGCTGGGCGTGCACATGATCGAGGCGGGCTTCCCCTCGTCGAACCCCAAGGAGCAGCAGCTGTTCGAGCTGCTCGCCGGCGAGCGCCTGGGCACGTCGGAGATCGTGGCGTTCGGGATGACGCGCAGGCGCGACCGCGCGGCCGGGGAGGACGAGGGGCTGCGAATCCTCGCGGAGTGCTTCGCGCCGGTGTGCACGCTGGTGGGCAAGTCCTCGGTGCTGCACGTGGAGAAGGTGGTGCGCGCCTCGCGCGAGGAGAACCTGGCGATGATCGCCGAGTCCGTCGCGTTCCTGGTGGCCGCGGGCAAGCGCGTGCTGCTCGACGCGGAGCACTTCTTCGACGGTTTCGCGCTCGATCCCGCGTACGCCCTGGACTGCCTGCGCGTGGCCGCGGACGCGGGCGCGGAGCGGCTGGTGCTGTGCGACACCAACGGCGGGTCGCTTCCGCCTTTTATGAGGACGGCGTTCGCGGTGGTCACCGAAGCGCTGCCCGGCGTCCCGCTGGGCATCCACACACACGACGACTCGGGGTGCGCGGTGGCGAACGCGCTGACGGCGGTGGAAGCGGGCGCGACGCAGGTGCAGGGGACGGTCAACGGCATCGGCGAGCGCACGGGCAACGCCAACCTGATCACCATGATCGCGGACCTGCAGCTGAAGATGGGCGTGGAGGTGCTGGCGCCGGATCGCCTGGCGCGCCTGACGGACACGGCGCACTTCGTGGACGAGCTGCTCAACCGTACCCCCAACCCGGCGCAGCCGTACGTGGGCAAGCACGCGTTCGCGCACAAGGCGGGCCTGCACGCGGCGGGCGTGCAGGCGGACACGCAGACGTTCGAGCACGTCGACCCGGCGGTGGTGGGCAACAGCCGCGACGTGCTGATCTCCGAGCTGTCGGGGCGCGGCACGATCCTGGAGAAGGCGCGCCAGGCGGGCATCGCGGCGGACGACGCGCTCGCGCAGGAGGTGGTGGAGCGCGTGAAGGAGCTGGAGCACGAGGGCTTCCAGTTCGAGGCGGCGGACGGCTCGTTCGAGCTGCTGCTGCGCAAGCAGGCGGGCGAGTACGAGCCGTTGTTCGGGCTGGAGTCCTGGCGCGTGATCGTGGAGAAGCACGCGGACGGGCGCGCGAGCACGGAGGCGACGATCAAGATCTGGATCGGCGGCGAGCGCTACGTGCGCACGGCCGAGGGCAACGGCCCGGTGAACGCGCTCGACCGCGCGCTGCGCGACGCGATCGGCGAGATCCACCCGCACCTGAAGGACATCGACCTGGTCAACTTCAAGGTGCGCATCCTGGACGAGACGAAGGGCACGGGCGCGGTCACGCGCGTGCTGATCGACGCGTCCGACGGCCACGACGTGTGGGGCTCGATCGGCGTAGCGGAGAACCTGATCGCCGCGTCGTGGGACGCGCTGGTGGACTCGCTGGAGTACGGCATGCAGGGCCGGCGCAGGCTCGCCACGGCACCCTCGCCGCCATCGTCCCCGCAGGTTGAGGGGGAGGGCGAGAAGGAGTCCTCGCTGCATGGATGACGCGATCCCGCTGGCCCGGCCGCTGTTGGGCGAGGCGGAGGAGCGGGCCGTGGTGGAGGTGCTGCGCTCGGGAGCGCTGTCCCTGGGGCCGCGCCTGCAGGAGTTCGAGCGCGCGTTCGCCGCGCGCGTGGGGGCGCAGCACGCGCGCGCGGTGAGCAGCGGCACTGCGGGCCTGCACCTGGCGCTGCGCGCGGTGGGCGTGGGGGAGGGCGACGAGGTGGTGACGAGCCCGTTCTCGTTCGTGGCGTCGGCGAACGCGGTGCTGTACGAGCGCGCGCGACCGGTGTTCGCTGACATCGACCCGGTGACGCTGAACCTGGACGCGGACGCGGCGGCGGCGGCGCTGAGCGGGCGCACGCGCGCGCTGCTGCCGGTGCACATCTTCGGCTATCCGGCGGACATGCCGGCGTTCGAGCGCGTGGCCGAGCGCGCCGGCCTGGCGATCGTGGAGGACGCGTGCGAGGCGCTGGGGGCGCGGCACGCGGACGGCGCGGCGGTCGGCGGGCGCGGGCACCCGGCGGTGTTCGGCTTCTACGCGAACAAGCAGATGACGACGGGCGAGGGGGGGATGGTGACGCTCGCCGACCCCGCGCTCGCGCAGCGAATCGGCTCGGAGCGAAACCAGGGGCGCGCGCCGGACATGGGCTGGCTGGACCACGACCGGCTGGGCTACAACTACCGCCTGTCGGACGTCGCGTGCGCGCTCGGGCTCGCGCAGCTGCAGCGCCTGGACGCGATGCTCGCGGAGCGCGCGCGGGTGGCCGGGCACTACCGCGAGGCGCTCGCCGCGATCGCGACGTCCCCGGAGGGCGAGGGCCTGCAGCTGCCGTGCGCGGACGCGCAGGGCAACCGCCGCGGCTGGTTCGTGTTCGTCGTGCAGCTCCCGCGCGGGGTGGACCGCGACGGGACCGTGCGCGCGCTGGCCGCCGGGGGGATACAGAGCAAGCCGTACCTGCCGGCGATCCACCTGATGAGCTTCTACCGCGAGCGCTTCGGGCACCGCCCCGGTGAATATCCGGTGTGCGAGGACGTGGCCGCGCGATCGCTGGCGCTGCCGTTCTTCCCGCAGATGAGCGAGGCACAGGTGGCACGGGTCGCGCAGGAGCTGCGCGCGGCGCTCGCGCGGCGCGCGCCTGCACGGGCGGCTGGTTGAGACGACGCGCGCGTCCCCGGCGAACGAGGCGCCCGTAGACTGAGCGCCCCGTGTCCCGCTTCCGCGAGCCCCAGCATCCGGACTTCCAGCGCCTGAACGCGTCGATCGGCTTCGACAGGCGCCTGTGGCCGCATGACGTGGCGCAGTCGCGCGCGCACGCGCGGATGCTGGCCGCGCGCGCGATCATCAGCGACGAGGACCGCGACGCGCTGCTCGCGGGCCTGGACGCGGTGGCGCTGGAGCTGCGCGAGGAGCGCTTTGCCTTCCAGTCCGACGACGAGGACATCCACATGGCGATCGAGCGCCGCCTGACGGAGCTGGCGGGCCCGGTCGGCGGGCGGCTGCACACGGCGCGCTCGCGCAACGACCAGGTGGCGACGGACATGGCGATGTACACGCGCGAGCGCGCTGCGGCGGCGCGCGCTGCGATCACGGCGTTGATGCGCGAGCTGCTGGCGCGGGCGGAGGAGCACGTCGACTGGCCGATGCCCGGCTACACGCACCTGCAGCGCGCGCAGCCGGTGTACCTGGGACACCACCTGCTGGCGTACTTCTGGATGCTGGCGCGCGACCGCGCTCGCTTCGCGTTCGCCGAGCACGAGTGCGGGCGCATGCCGCTCGGCGCGGGCGCGCTGGCGGGGGTGAACTTCGACACCGACCGGGGGATGCTCGCGCGCGAGCTCGGGTTTCGGGAGGTGGCGCCCAACTCGATCGACGCGGTTTCCGGCAGGGACTTCGCGCTGGACTACCTGAGCGCGGCGGCGACGTGCGCGACGCACCTGTCGCGGCTGGGCGCGGAGCTGGTGCTGTGGTCGAGCGCGGAGTTCGGCTTCTGCGAGCTGCCCGACGCGTGGAGCTCGGGCTCGTCGATCATGCCCCAGAAGAAGAACCCCGACGCGGCCGAGCTGCTGCGCGCGAAGGCCCCGCGCGTGGTCGGCCACCTGGCTGCGCTGCACGGGGTGATGCACGCGCTGCCGTTGACCTACAACAAGGACATGCAGGAGGACAAGGAGCACGTGTTCGACACGGTGGACACGCTCGAGCTGGCGCTGGCGGCGGCCACGGGCATGATCGCGGGCGCGGCGTTCGACCGCGAGCGCATGCGCGAGGCGGCGGCGGACGAGCTGATCGCGGCGACCGACATCGCAGACCTGCTGGTGCGGCTGGGCATCCCGTTTCGCGAGGCGCACGGCGTGGTCGCGGGGCTGGTGCGCGACGCGCTTGAGCAGGGCAAGCCGCTGTCGGCGCTGGGCGCGCAGGAGCTGGCGGCGCACAGCCAGGCGCTGGCGGCGCACGCGCAGGAGTTCCACGAGGCGCTGACGCAGAGCGAGTGGCTGGAGTCCAAGCTGTCGGAGGGCGGCACGTCGCTGGCGCGCGTGCGCGAGCAGCTGGCGCTCGCGCGCACGACGCTCGACGCCGTCCCGCAGGGCTGACGCCCGCGCGGGCGCCGGAGCGGGGGAGTGCGAGCATGCGCGCGCTGAAGCCGGAGTTCTACGCGCGGCCGGTGCTGGAGGTCGCGCGCGACCTCGTGGGCTGCACGGTCGAGCACGGCGGCGCGGCGGGCGTGATCGTGGAGACGGAGGCCTACCACGACAGCGAGCCCGCGTGCCACGCGTTCGTGGGGCTCACGCCGAGAACGCGCACGCTGTTCGGGGCGCCGGGCCGCGCGTACGTGTACCGCTCGTACGGCATCCACGCGCTGCTGAACGCGGTTTGCGAGCCGGAGGGCGTGGGCGCGGCGGTGCTGATCAGGGCGCTGGAGCCGCTGGCGGGGATCGAGTCGATGCGCGCCCGGCGCGGGCTGGGCGGCGATGCGCGCGTGCAGGAGCTGTGCTCGGGTCCGGGCAAGCTCACGCAGGCGCTCGGCATCTCCCTGGCCGAGAACGGCCTTTCGCTGTGCAGCGGCCCCGTGCGCATCGTGCCGCGGGCGCGCGCATGGCGGGACCCGCCGGTGCTGCAGGGGCCGCGCGTGGGCATCAGCCGCGCGGTGGAGCTTCCCTGGCGCTTTGCTGTCGCCGGCTCGCCGTACGTGTCGCGGCCGCGCCTGCACGCCGCACCGAGCCTAGCCTCCGGGAGCGACTCCCCCCGTCTGTGAGGGGCTTGCCGGCGCGGTGGCGGGCGCGGGAGTGGCGGAGGGCGCGGAGGAGGGTTCGCTGGGCGTCGCGTGGGGGGTGGCGGCGGGTGCGCTGGGCGAGGCGGCCGGTTCGCTCGGGTGGCTTTCGCCGGCGCCTTCCTGCTTGGCGGCGCCGGGAGCCGGGGCGGTGGCGTGGGGGGCGGCGGGGCTGCTGGTGGCCTTGCCCGACGAGCGCTCGCCGGCGGCGGGCGCGGTCGCTTCGGGCGTGCTGGTGAGCGGTCCGGTGCTCGGTTGGCGCGAGGAGGTCTTCTTCGTGGAGGAGCGTTCGGCGAGTTCCGCGCGTTCTCTTTCGATCTGCAGCGAGGAGGTCATGAAGTCGTGCCAGATCAGCGCGGGGAAGGTGCCGCCGAGCACGGGGCCACCGTCGAAGTCGTTGGTCATGGGGATGAACTTGTTGGGGTAGCCGACCCACACGGCGACCGTGAACTTGGAGTCCCAGCCGACGAACCACGCGTCGACGTAGTTGGAGGTGGTGCCGGTCTTGCCGGCGGCGAACTGGCCGATGGCGGCTGCCTTGCCGGTGCCGTACTGGATGACCGTTTCCAGCATGGACGTCTCGGTCGCGGCGATCTCCGCCGGCAGCACGCGCTTGGCGACGACGCGGTTGGTTTCGCTGTGCGCGCCGTTGGGGAGCGGCTGGTCGCGCGCCTTGACTTCCTGGATGCCGACCGGCGCGCCGGGTTCGGCGAGCGTGCCGCTGACGCGCTGCCCGCCGTGGGCGATGGTCTCGTAGGCGTGCGCCATGTCCAGCGGCGTGACGCCGGTGGTCAGGCCGCCGATGGTCATCGAGGGGTTGGTGGAGATCGGCGTGGTGATGCCCATCCTGCGGGCGAGGCGGGCGATGCGTCCGGTGCCGACGCGCAGGCCGACTTCGGCGTAGATCGAGTTGTCGGAGTAGGCGGTGGCGTTGACGAGCGTGTTCTCGCCGGTGTAGTTGCCTTCGTCGTTGTGCACGACGAACTTTTCGTGCCCGTCGGTGTTGGGGACGATGAATTCCTTTTCCTTGGACGCCCACTCGGAGTAGGGCGAGATGCCGTCCTCGAGCGCGGCGGCGAGGTCGAACGCCTTGAAGGAGGAGCCGGGCTGGCGCTCGCCCTCGGTGGCGAGGTTGAACGGGCTTTCGTCGTAGTCGCGCCCGCCGACCATCGCGCGCACCTCGCCGGTGGAGTTTTCGATGGCGACGAGCGCTGCGGTGGGGCCTTCGGGGTAGGACAGGTAGTCATCGACGGCCTGTTCGGCGGCGCGCTGGAGTTCGAGGTTGAGCGTGGTGGTGACCTTCAGGCCCCCGTAGAAGGCGCGCTGGCCGTAGCGTTCGATCATCTGCTGCTGCACCCAGCTGGTGAAATAGCCGGCGTCGACGCCTTCGACGGTCTGCTCCTCGGGAGCCCGGATCTCGGCGGGGGAGGGCAGCGCCTGCTGGATGCTTTCGTCGTATATGTGCTTGTCTATGTAGCCCTGCTCGAGCATCTGGCCGAGCACGACGTCGCGGCGTTCGCGCGCGGCGACGGGATGCTCGGCGGGGTTGTAGGCGGTGGGGTCCTCGATGATGCCGGCGAGCAGCGCGGCCTCCCACGGCTGCAGGTGCTCGACGCACAGCTCGTGGCCGGGGGTGCCGCAGCCTAGGTGGTTGACTTCGTGACCGAAGTAGGTCTGCGCGGCGGCCTCGATCCCGTAGGCGCCGTTGCCGAAGTAGATCGTGTTGAGGTACGCGGTGATGATCCTTTGCTTGGACCACTTGTGCGAGAGCTGGTAGGCGAGCGCGGCCTCGCGGAGCTTCTCGAAGACCGTGCGGTGCGACTGCGCCTGCAGCGCGTTCTTGATGAACTGCTCCTCGATCGTGGAGCCGCCCTGCACGGCGCCCTTGTGCACGACGTCGTCGACGAACGCGCGTGCGATCCCGCGGATGTCGACGCCGCTGTTGCTCCAGAAGCGCTTGTCCTCGATCGAGATGACCGCGTTCTCGACGAGCCGCGGGATCTGTTCGGGCGTGAGGATCACGCGGTTCTGCTGGCTGAGCACGCCGATCGGGTGGCCGAGGTCGTCGTACAGGTAGGAGCTCTGCTCGTCCTTGTACTGGGAGAACCTCGTCAGCGACGGCAGGTCGGAGGCGACGGAGACGAACATGCCGAACACGAACGACACGAGGCCGAGCACGAGCACGGCCAGCAGGATTGCGAGGAAGCGCAGGCGCTTCACGCGGGTCCTGTGGGCCGATCGCGCCTCGGCGGGCGCGGTGTCCGGTGGCGGCGGGATGGGCGCTATGTCGGGCGCGGTGGGACCCTTCAGGGGGCGAGAGTCTAGCATTGGCCCCCATGCCGAATGCCACCGACGCGGCCGAGCAGGACGCGCGCCGCGCGGGGGAGCTGGAGGCGGGCGCCGTGGACAGCCTGCCGGCGGGAGCGCTGGCGCAGAAGCTGCGAACGGCGCGCGATGAGGGTCGCCAGCTGCGGGTGAAGCTGGGGATCGATCCGACGGCGCCGGACATCCACCTGGGTCACGCGGTGGTGCTGCGCAAGCTGCGCGAGTTCCAGGACGCAGGCCACCGCGTGGTGTTGATCATCGGCGACTACACGGCGCGCGTGGGCGACCCGTCGGGCCGCTCGACGTTGCGCCCGATGCTCTCCGAGCAGGAGATCGAGGAGAACGCGGCGACGTTCCAGGAGCAGGCGCTGAAGGTCCTGGACGGCGATGGCGAGCGCCTGGAGGTCCGGCGCAACGGCGAGTGGCTGGAGATGCCGGTGGGCGAGCTGCTGCGGCTGGTGGGCACGACGACGGTTGCGCAGCTGCTGGAGCGCGAGGACTTCGCCAAACGCTGGAGCGCGCGCGAGCCGATCTCGATGCTCGAGCTGATGTACCCGCTCCTGCAAGGCTATGACTCGGTGGCGATCGACGCGGACGTGGAGCTGGGAGGCACCGACCAGAAGTTCAACCTGCTGATGGGGCGCGACGTCCAGCGCGCGTACGGGCGCCCTGAGCAGGCGATCCTGACGATGCCGATCCTGGTGGGCACGGACGGGCGTCAGAAGATGTCGAAGTCGCTGGGCAACCAGATCGGCGTGACGGACGAGCCGCAGGAGATGTACGGCAAGACGATGGCGATCCCGGACGAGGCGCTGGGGGAGTACTACCGGCTGCTGCTGGGCCACGAGCCGGCGATCGGCAGCGGCGCGGGCGCGCGCTCGCCGCGCGACGCCAAGCGCGCGCTCGCGCGCGAGCTGGTCGAATGGCTGCACTCGCAGGAGGCG
>Ga0335075_10001580_pt1 | contig 37387 bp, 40 predicted proteins | sample Lox_Sample_24_FD_206723 | JGI IMG/M metagenome (GOLD analysis project Ga0335075, IMG submission 206723) | Soil microbial communities from Loxahatchee National Wildlife Refuge, Florida, United States - Lox_Sample_2.4 | ecosystem: Environmental > Terrestrial > Soil > Wetlands | place: USA... | reverse complement strand
CGCTCTCTCATTTGCATCAAATAGCTGTTTAGCGGGGTCGCCTGTGGAGAACCTGGACGAGCTAGACATTGCCCGTGGCGTCAATAGTGACGGACGTGGAGCACGGGCTTGATTGCGCGCATCTGCGCGGCTTGTGTCGCCCTCGGTCAGGCAATGCCGACGGCTGCGCGATCGCAGCCAGATACCATGGCGGTCGTCATCAATTGATCAGAGCCGGGAGACTAAGGTGATATTCAAGCTATTCGGCTGGACACTCGGAGTCGCCATGATCGTATTAGGCGTCGCCCGCATTCTTTTCGCCATGGCTACCGTCCCTGGCGGGGGACCGGTGAATCCGACGATCGACAGCGAGTACCGGGAATCTGGTGTGCTCTTGATAGCTTTGGGTTTCGCCTATGTCTGGGCTGTACGCCAACCAGCGCCCCCATTCGCCTTGCTTCGGTTTCTTGGGATAACTATGGCGCTTCTTGGGGCGGCACGCGTGATCTCAATAGTCGTAGCCGGTTGGCCGCACTGGATTTTCGTAGCGGACACGGCCGCCGAGTTTGCCATCGCGGTTCTCACCTATTGGTACTCCACAACACCCGACCAACAGCAGGATTGATTGGAAGCGGTGTGCCGGTAGAACGCACCGCGCTGACATCTCAGCGCGCCCGCGCCGCGCGGTGGCGGCGTCCGAACGAGATCGCTGTCGTCAGACCGATTCGAAAGGCGACGTAACTCAGGAGAAGGCAAGTCCCCACGATCGCGCCCGTTTGGTTCAGCGTCGCTGTGGTGATGGCTGACGCGCCCAAGACCGCCGCGCTGAACACCAACGCGGCGGCCAGCAGCGCTGGGTCGCCACCCCAACTGCGCTGTGACGCTTGCACCGATGCCGTGAAGCGGCCGTAAAGGCGGTAACCGTCCTGTGCCGCAACGGCAGCGAAGACCACGAACGACATGAGCAGTGTTGTGAAGTCAAGCTGAGCACGCCATAGCAGCACGAATAGGCCAAGACCAGACACGAAACACACGACGGTGCCGACCGCGATTGTCATTCCCGCCACCACGCTGCGCAACGCCAGCGCTCCCGTTGCGAAGATTACAGCTGCGCCGATGAACATCAAATTCCGAAAGTCGTTGCGCCAGCGTGCCTGGAGTTCCGAAGTCGCTGATGCGACGCCAACGGTGCTGACCGCACTGTGGGTAAGTGCACCGAACTTTGTTGAATCGTGCACGGCCGGTATGACGGCGTCGCCCAGGTGAATTCCCTTATCACCGAAGAGGTTTCCCGCGCTGTAGACGAATAACCGGGTCGCATGCCCATCCGCGGAGAACAGCAGAGACTTCACCCCGCGGTACGAAGGGGCGTCAATCGCCGATTGCGGCATGTAGAAGCCGCCGTCCCCGCTGGCGCTCAGATCGGCCGTCAACATACTGATGAACGCTGTAGTCCGGGTCATCTGAGCCGATACTTTCCCGACGGTATCGGCCATCGCTTCCACCAACGGACGGATATCTGTAAGGGTGCGCCGCACATCGGACAGGGAGACGCGTGCGGCAATCAGTGTCTGCGGCGCGGCGGACACGCTGGCGGACAAGCCACGTGAACTTTGGACAATGGCCGAAGCGTGGTCCAGCACGTCGTCGAGCGGAGCGACGACCTTGCGTGCCGTCGAACAAAGACTGTCGGAACTGCAATCGGGGAATCGCGCCATCCACTCGCGAATGGGGTCGGCGTAGCTCGACATCATGGTCACCGTCGTATCGATTTCGCGCAGGCTCGACACCACATCGCTCAGCGAGGTACCGGCGGATGACAGCGCAGCAACGCCCGTGTTGAGTCTCTGCTCGAGCAGATCGATCGAGGACGTCAATTGATCGAGCGTCCGAGGCAGCTGTCGGATCGAGCCGATCAGCGGTAGGGCTGAAATCCCGTCGGACTGCAGCTGCCGATTGAGTTCTCCTAACTGGTGCGCCAACGTCGCGTCGGCCCAAGGCAAACCCGCCGGCCATGTCGCAGACTGAACCAGCTGCACATTGGGAATCTCCATCAGACGTCGAGTGACACGGTCAATGGCCAGCAGACCCGCCGGACGTCTCAAATCGTGATCCGCTTCGATGAGCACTGTCTGCGAATACATCCGGTTGGCGTCAAAATAGCTTGTGGTGGAACGATATTCAGTTTGGGCCTGCGTGTTGGCCGGTACCGCGGGGTCACCGAATCCGACGTTCATAGTCAGCATCCCAAGCCCTAACCCGATGACGACGACTACTGTCCCGGCTAGGGTGGCCCCGGGCCGGCGAAATGCGCGGCCGAGTAATCGATATGTTGCTCGCCGCCGCGCGGCGAGCAACAGCCACCGTCGTGCTTTCTGTTGGCCCAGACGTGATGTCCAGGCCGGCGCGAGGGTTAGGACGAGAAGCAGCGAGACGCCGACGCCGATCCCTGTGGCGATGCCGATGCCGCGAAGTTCGGGAAGGTCGGCGATCGTCGCGGCTATGAGCGTTATCGAGACGATGGCGGCCGATCCGCAGGCAATCGGCGCCGCGCACCGGTACGCTTCGCCGATGGCCCGTCGATGGTCCGGGTTCCTCGGGAGGCGGCAGCGGTAGGCGTTCAGCAGCATACGCGTATAGCTCAGCGCCGCCCCAATCGTCAGAGACACCGTCAACGGCACTGAGGTCACCTGCGGGCTCCCCGACCAGTGCGGTCCGGCCAGACGCTGCAAAGGCAGCGCTACGCTCAGTGCGATAAATGCGGTCAGCAAGACGGTGCCGGATTCTGCCAGCGAGTCGGTGGAGGCGAGTACCAGCAATGTCATTGCGATGACGACTGCCGTGATCATCCACGGCAACAGATGATGCGCGGATTGGAAGTCGGCGTAGGCAGCCGCCGCCGGACCGGTCAGATCGACATGCAGCCCATCGATGGTGGGTACCTGATCGATCGTGGATTGCACTGTGGCAACCGATTTGCGTCCCCGTTCGCTCCCAAGCGGACCCGCCAACCACGCCTGGATGTAGGCGTTGCGCAGATCTGCATTTTGTCCGATGGGTGCGGTTAAGGGATCAGCGGACATGTCGATCACCGAGTTCACCGCGGCGGTGTCGCCGCGCAACCGCTCCACCAACGAGCGAATGTGAGCGTGTGCGTTGGCGTCGAGCGGCCGCACGTTTTTGAATACGACATAGATGACGTTGCTGGTGCCCGTCCCTGGAAAAGCTCTATCGATTCGGCTGAGCGCGGCGGAGTCGCTTGGTGCACTTGGAAGTGCCGCATCCGTCGACAGATCGACTCGCCAGAATGGCGCCAGGATATTCAAGCCGACCGCTAACAGAATCCAAGCTGTTGCCAGTGCAATAACGTGACGACCGATGAAATGGGGTAAGCCACTTCCCGGGTGGCCTTCGGCGTTTTCATGTTGCATCGCTTGCGCCCGTCAGTGCTGTCCGTCTGGTGGTCCGGTTGCATCGTCGGGCGTCCATCGGGTGATCTCGTCGATCACGAAGCGTTCGGGGACCGCGCGCAGGGCCGCATTGCGCAGCACGCAGCCGATGCGGGTTCGGGGGACCATAAAGGGCGCCAGCCATCGTGACCGGTTCTGGATCGCGTGCACTCGGGCGCGACGTCGATGCACGTAGCGTTGCAGCGCTTCGGGTACACCTGCTGCGTCGACACGCGTCAGTTCGTCGGCAAGCACCTGGGCTGACTCCATCGCCATCGAGGCCCCGACGGCCGCCGACGGCAGAAACGCTGCTCCGGCGTCGCCGATCATGACGATTCGTCCGAACACCCAGTTCTTCATTCGTAGATCGTCAAGATTGAAGCATTCCAGCTGCGGGGAGGTCTGGAGGCTATCGAGGATCCAGTCATCGTGGCCGGCGATTCCGACTAGCCGGGTGTGTAACTCAGCGGAGGTAGTTGGTTCGCCCTTCGCGGGCAGCACCGCCGCACAGCCCAGCGGTCCGGTAGTTGGGTTGTAGGCGAAAAACCGTCGTACACCCCAGAATTCATGCACGGCGTCGGTGACCTCGGTTTCGACGTCGGGCGCCCACCAGCTCCACAGCCGCAACCCGGTCGAGCGCACCGACACCTCGCCGGCGACCAGGCGGCGCAGTTGCGATCCGATGCCGTCGGCGCCGACCACCAAGTCGTATTCGGCGGTTTGGCCGTCGACGAAGCGCACCCGCACGACCTGTTCGACTTGATCGACCTGGTCGACGGTACAGGCCATGCGCACCGGGATATCTCCGTCGCCGGACCGCAGTAGCTCCAGCAGCGTCGCGCGCTTGAGGACCTGTGGCACCTCATGTCCGAGCCGAGTTCCAAAGTCGAACCGGCGCAATAGGTGTCCGCCGTCGGCGTGAACCGCATAGTGGTTCACCGGGACAGTCAGGTCGTCGAACCGGTGGCCAAGTTGCAGATGCTCAAGCACGCGCCGGCCCATCGGCCACAGCCCAATGACATAGCCGACGTCGCCGTAGTGAGGCACCTTCTCAACGACAGTGGGATCGATGCCGCTGCGCCGCAACGTGGCGGCGAGCGTTAGTCCTGCGACTCCGCCGCCGACGATAAGGATGCGTAGCGCAGTGGGCGATGACTGTTTTTCCGGTGCTTTTGACGGCCGCTCGCTGATGTTTCTGCCGGCCATTAGCTAACCTGGCTACATTGCTCGGTAGACAGTATCGCCAGGTCGTGGCCGAGGCGACTGCAGGTGAGACCAGCGCTGGCCGCTTCGGCGGTGATGTCATCCATACCGACGGCATACCACCGCTGTATTCCGACCGATTCCCGCAGCAGGTGACCGTCCTGCAAGACGCGGCATGTGGTACTCAATTCGATCCTGCCGTCGGCCGCCGGTTTTGAGCCCATCCAGATTTCGTGGGTCCGCGGACCCAGTTTCGCCCATCCGAGGCGGACAGGCCGGATAGTGCGGGCGACAGGAAAGGGCACCCCTTCCACGACAGCTCGGCCGCCGGGCGGGAGCCTTTCTGCCAGCAATTTCCATAGGTAGTCCCGTTCGGCGGGAGTGAGATATCCGATGACGCCGCACGCGATGACCCCGCCGATCTGCGCGGGCAGCGATGTCTCCGCGAATGTTGAGGGTTCGATCGTGACCCGGCGCGCGATTTCCGGGCAGGTCAACAACCGGCTCGTCAGCACCGCGCGCATGCTCGCGGCAGGTTCGATCGCAATGATCGGAACCTCAGATAACTCAGTGCCGATCAGCTCGATGGCCAGCCCGGTGCCGGCCCCAATATCCACAATTGGCAAGCCCAAGTCCCTCGCGCCGGCGAGTGCCTTCGTCACCACCGGCGCCCGAGGCTTCCAGTACCGAAGCCCGGCGATGTCGTAGAACTCAGCTTCGACTGAAAGGTCGATCACGTGATCGCACCTTGCGGGTGCGCGCGATCGTCGGATGCTCGGACGCGGTGCTCGACGATGTGTTTGAGGTTTCCAAGTTCGAGAACGTCAAGGGCATGGAATAGGGGCCATAGAGAACCCGGCCAGGTGCGGGTCCGGCTGGGCGCCAGATGTGGATAGGGGTTCTTGTCGTAGTACGGATGGCGCCAGATGGTCCAGGATACGAGTGAGCCGGGGCGGTGCTGAACCCGCTCGGCCGAAAGAATCCGTCCGCAATACACCATCCAGAGGTCATTGCCCTGGTCGTAGGCCGACTCGTAGTCCACCGTGCCGACTTCACGATTTCCGGTTATCCGCATGTAGATCTCGGTTTCGGGCTCGGTCGCGTCCTGTCCCACCCATAGCCCGGTTGTCGTGTCGATTCGTAACCGGCGCGTGCTGTACGTGTATTCCTCGAGACTTCGAATGTCAAGAAGGTAGTCATATAGCACCTCGGGCGGGCACTCGATATGCAGGTTAACCGTATACACATCATTTTCTCGATGGCCTTGATTCCGCAATTGCTTCGCCACCTTCAGCAGTGTTTGCATAGCGGCGGCCTCCGACAGCGATTCGCAGCGGAAAAGGCCGGGAATATCACTTACGAGTGTTGTAGTCATAGGATATCCTTGGCCTTCCCAATTCTTACGTCAACGTCGTTATGTACTATCGGAGTCTTTGTAGATCCTGTCCGCCCGTCGAGACGCCGATCTCGTTCGATGACATCGACGACGCGGGTGCCGCGACGCGAACCGAGCGGCGCAGTCATTCGGTTAATTCCCGTCCGGGCGACCGCGACTGTGGGTCTGCTGCGTGCCAGCTGCGTCAAGCCAGATTCTCCAGCATCGATAGCGCTATGGTGCCGACTGCCGTACGAGCCTGCTCAAACGAAACCGTTAGCTGGTGGCGAGATTTGTGGTCGTCGATTGCACGCTGTGAGGCGTCGATCGTGACCCGGCAACGGGTGGGGAGGTCGAGCTCGCAGAACGTATCGAAGTTGACCCTGCAATTGACTATCAAGGTGCGGTTCGGTGCGGCGTGTCGATGCTCGCCAAGGGCGGCGACCGCTGCCTGTCTGGCCGCTTCAAGAATCACCATCCCGGGGACATGGTCGACCGGGTGGTCGAAGAACACAGGGTGCGACTGATCGATGACGAGATCGAAAACCATGGCGTCCGAACCATCGGCCGCGGCGTTCGCGAGCAGGACGTTTCTAGGGTTAAACCGACCCACACGCGAGGGTTCGGCAAGGGTTTCTGACTTATCGGTTTGCGGCAGACTCTGCTCGTTTGCAAACTGCTTGCGGCGGGCTCGTTCTCGTGCCGAAGCGAACACCCGGCGCGGAAGCGGAAACCATTTACCGCCGAGAACCGCGCATTCGCGTCCGTCGACCATGATGGTGACGGGCCGCTTGTTTAGCCGTTCCGACGTGCGGGCGTTGACTATGACGACGACGCGGGCCGGTTCAGGCCCCGGTCTCAGCACGTCAGGATCGGTGAACGCAACATTCATTCCGCGAAAAATCAAGAAATGGTCTTGCGGCACGCGCGCATAGCGGTGTGCCACGTATTCGGTGACCTGCCGGGCGACCTCCATGATCGCAAGAGGGTCGAGATAATTCGGGTTGCCGCCATCGTTGAATAGCATATGGCTGCGGGGCAACATGGCGGCAACCGCCCATTGACGCTTACCGATTTCAGCCGAATCGGTCAGAAAGACCTCATTGATCGCAGCTCGATGTACCAGCGAACGCGCGATTGTCTGCTCGAAGCTGAGCTTCGATACTAGCGCCGTTTGGCCACTCGGTTCCGAGGCAATATTTGGCAGGGCTGAATCAGTCAGCGGTCTTTCTCCGTCCACCAGTGCGCCTCAATATGTAAGGCGCTGCGTTCGAGGCCGATGTCGTCATTAATGAAGCAGGTCCGCAATATTTCTCCGCTTTCTCCGCAAATACCTCGTGGTCCGAGCATAGCTACGGCTGATTCCAGCATCATCGTGCATACGAGGATGCCGATTTCAACGCTTAGTGGATGAGCCCTGGGCGCATGGTGTCCGAACGTTGATTGACCGACGAGGTATCGAAAACGATAGGTAGCGAGCTGGCCCTGACGCGACTGCGGTCCGGTTTAGGGACTGCAAGACCGGATCGCTGCGGCCCGCTGTCACTGCAGCAGGAGTGCCCCCGGGTAATGGATGATCATTCGGTAAACGGTGGAATTATAAGAGCTTATTTCACGTTCAGCTCGGAGCCGGCAACTAGTTCCATTCGCGACTTTCGAAGAGTATCCTCGGGACGGGGACGTGGCTGCTATTTGGCAGGAGGATCGAGGTTATTGAGACGCAGTTAGTTATTGGCCGAAAGAGTTCACCTTCGCGGTTGATTGTGCTGTTCGCCGTCTTGTCGACGATCTCGGCTCTTTGTGCCGGATGTTCGCCGAAGCAATCGAATGAGCCGCCGTCGGTGTCGAAGCAATCAGATTCTTCGGCCAACAACATCATCCGAACGTCAGCCGAAGCGATGCGAAAACTGTCCAGCGTACATCTGATGGTGCTGGTCAAAGGAAAATTTGAACGGTTCGGGCCGGTGACGAAAGTTGATGGCGATGTTCGCACTACGCCGTTGATGGCCAACGGGTTTGTAACTTACGAGAACGGCGTCGTCGCGCCGTTCGTGGTCGACAAAGATGTCATGTCGGTGAAATTGGGCGGCGAATGGAGTGAGGTGGGGACGGCGTCTGATTTTATTCCGGCTTCAATCGCTGACCCGAACAACGGTATGACCGAACTGCTCAACCGATTAGTCGACGTGAAGTCCGACGGTTCTGAGGCCATTGACGGCGTTCGGACCAATAAAATATCAGGCACCATTCTGCCTCAGCAAGATGGATCGATTGCGGCGGAGCTGAGCGGCCCGGCCGAATTCAAAGCCTGGATTCGCGCAGATGCACAACCTGTGCTTGTGCGGGCGGTCATAGACATCAGCAGCGAAAAGTCGCTGACCGTAACGATGTCAAAGTGGAATCTACCGGTGTCATTGGCACCGGCAACGCCAAACTGAATTAGGCCCTTGTGGGCTGGTTTGTATGGCGATTTATGGCCGCCTCGACAAATCAGCAGAAATCGCCCGGGTACCCAAGGTGGATTGCCTTAGGTAACGAGCCGCGACCGATCGATCTGGGCAAGACTCTAGTGGGGCCAATCTCCAGTAACTGCCGACAATTGAAATCGTTGACCAAAGTATTCACTACGGAGTCCCATTGAACAGGCTCGGTTAACTGCCTTTCAGCTAGCTCCGACCAGCTTGCAGCGGTGTAGGGCCGAGCGTCGACGTTAGCTACGACAGGGATGGTCGGCGAATCAAACTTGGCAGACTGTAGGGCCGCCCGCAAAGCCGGCCTTGCCGACGCCATGAGTGGCGAATGGAACGCTGCGCCCACCGGTATATTTATGACCTTCAACTTCAGTCTTTTAGCTTGCCGAGCCACCGCATCAACGCCGGAGCTCGTGCCAGAGATAACATATTGAAGGGGTCCGTTCATGTTCGCAATCCAAACTTGTTCCCCACCGGACCTCTCGTGGGCAGTAATCGTTTCTATGGCCTCGCGCTCAGCTCCCAAAATTGCTGCCATTGTTCCAGGGTGCAGGCGGGCAGCGTCGCGCATTGCCGAGCCTCGAGAAGCAACCAGATTGGCGCCTGTACGCAGTGATAGCGCGCCGCTAGCAACAAGTGCAGTAAACTCGCCGAGACTGTGGCCGGCAGCGGCGTTAACATTATCGAGCATGTGATGCTCGGTAATGTAATCGAACGCCATTATGGACATGGTGAAGATTGAAATCTGTGCTAAATCTGTCCGCTGGAGGCTCTTGTCGTTAGTATGAAGCAGCAGGTTTGCGACATCATATCCCGTGCATTCAGAAACGGTACCTACGATCTCCCACTGCGGATACCCATACCATTGATATCCCATTCCTGACCGTTGTGAGCCTTGCCCGCTGAACATTAGTCCGCAGTCTTTTACGCCCCTAGTTAACCCTGCATCATCGGCAGCCATGAACCCATCGCCGGACGATAAAGGTGCCATCGGTCCGGGTGTGGCAAACCGCGTAGCTGGCTGGTGGATCATTTCAGGCCGTACCTGATCGAGCGGCCGCATTGCTCTGTCGGGCGATCCAACCTGATCTCGGCCAATCTGACGCTCCCGCTAAACGCAGTTATGTACTTTTTCTGAAATCAACAGCTCAACCGCTGAAATAATCTTCGCGCTAGTAAACTGCATTGAAATCCCGTGCGGCCCACCAGCAGGTGTCTCGATGAGTGACGGTAACATCGGTTTGCGCTGTTTGACCAGTAGCCTTTCGTTGAGTACACCGGCTCTCCCGCCGGTAGGAATGCCGGCGTTCGGCCCGCGTTCGGTCGGGCGCACGCACTCCCCGGGAACCCCGGCGTGAACCGAGTAGGTTGTCCGAGAACAGCACTTTCGTGCGTAGCGAGCTAGCGGCACAGCCCACCGAAGCCGCGTCTCGACAGGCCCAAGAGCGAAATACAACAAGTGTTGACGCGAGATCACCATATGGTCGATGACCACCATCAGGTCGAGTCCTAGACTCGGTTACCGAAGCAATTGAGAAAACAAGATCTTGACCGTTCGACGTGAGACTCTTGCAAGTGGAACACGACGCAGGTCACATGCGGTCACCCTTTTAGGCCGATGGTAACCGCATCGCACGCGCGAGGAGGACTTCCAAATGCGCGAAACTGACGATCCGCGGGGTGTCATCGTGGTTGCCAGTGGTCAAACTGGGCCAATACGTATTAAGTACTCTTCTGGGCGAAAGAATGCAATGTGATAGGTATGGCCAGTCGGCGTGGGGTGAAGAGTGATCACGAGCGCTGTTGACCGGCTGCGGATCTTTAATGTCCGCGACATGATTTTGCACAAAGGCCGTACTCTAGTATCGATCGATGCGATAGCGATTTCGGCATTGCTGATAGTTGCAGTTATGAGTATTTCCACATCGATCACTGGGTCGATTAATGCACTGTCGTCGGACCTCGCCGGTAAGGCAGACCTCGAGATATCTGGTATTACCGACACCGGATTTTCACAATCGCTGCAGCCGCGTATATCAAAGATAGCTGGTGTGCAGGCTGCGGTGCCGATCCTGCACGATACGGTCAAGCTAGGGTCTAAGACAGTCCTGCTCATAGGCTCACAGCTGAGCGCCGCAAAGCTGCATAGCAGCCTCGAACGCGAGGTGCAGGACAAATTTGAATCGCTGGTGACTGTTCCCCAGGGAGTAATTGTGGGACCGGGTGTCGGTATGCGTAGCGGCGACCGATTCGCTTTAGGTTTACGCCAGGTGACCGCTGCAGCTGTAGTAGACGGTGACGCTGCACGACGGCTCAACGGTGGCCGGTTTGTTTTCGCGCCTTTGCAGCTGGCACAGGAGTTGGTCGGTCGCACTCGGCACCTTGACTCAATTTATGTCGTTACGGCCGCCGGAGTGAACATCAGCGAGGTTAGGTCAAGGTTGGTCGCAGCCGTCGACGGCAGGGCCGTTGTCGCTACGCCGGCTTTGTCTGCAGCGCAGACGGGCAGCATGGTTGGAATGCTTGGTGTAATTACCCTCGGAGCGTCGGGCGTATCTCTAGTCGTCGCTGCTTTTTTCATTTACAACACCATGAGTATGGCAGTGGCCCGACGCCAGCGAATGATCTCGCTGTTGAGAGCTGTCGGCGGGCGGCAGCGTGCCTTGGCTGGAGACCTGGTGGCCGAGGCGATCGTCGTGGGATCACTGGGGGGACTCTTCGGATCGGTTGCTGGGGTTTTTGTTGGCAGATGGGCTATCGGCAGGCTGCCGTCGGCAATTGCGCAGGCGATTGAAGTTCAACCTGTGTACATTTTGCCCTGGTACTTGATACCAATAGTGGTTGTTGCCTGCGCTGCCACGAGCGCGGTGGTGGCATTATTCGCGGCGCGACAGGTGTATCGAGTAAGTCCGGTGGAGGCATTGGCGCCGGTGGGTATCTCCTCAGCTGGCTTGGTGCCTTCTCGCTTGCGAGTTCTTGCCGGCTGTATCGCGGTTTTAGCTTACGCAGGCGCTGTGCTACTGGTGCGGTCCAAGCTTGGCAAGCCTACTACAATTGCCATGGCTCTTTCTTTTACGGCCGGCGTGTGTTTGTGCTTTGCGTTTATGCGCCTACTTATCCGGGCGGCTGAATTATTTACTGCTAGACTCGGCGCGGCCGGGCGGCTGGGAGCCGTAACTATTTCGGCAGCTCCAATCCGCGCCTGGGTTACATTGGCGACCGTCGCGATCGCAGTGGCATCCACAGTAACCATCATTAGTGCGAATAATAATGTCGTCAATTCGATCGTCGGGTCCTTCTCCACACTAGCGGAAACTGATGCTTGGGTAAGTACTAGCCCCGCCGACATGCTGCCGACGTCAGGAAGTATCCCGGCCGACGCGGAGGCGCAGATTCGCCGGCTACCCGGCGTGAGAGGCATATCGCCAGGGCAGATGGCTTTCGGAACCGTGGCGGGGACGAGAGTGCTAATGGAAGGGCTGGCGCCCGGAACGCATCTGGCCTTTGACAACTCGCTTGGTGCAACGCCGCGCCAGCAACTGTTATCCGGTGGTAGCGGCGTAGTAATCTCCCGCGATCTCGCCCGGTCGAGAGGCATTTCTGCCGGCGGCACGATGGATATGCTTACTCCAACGGGCATTAAATCGGTCAAGATTCTGGCTGTGGTTCCGTACTTTTCTGGATTCCTTGGCACAGTTGCGATGAATATTGATGACATGCGGACATGGTTCGATCGACCGGGCAGTACTATTCTGGAGATTCAGTTCGGACCGGGCGCGGACCACAAAACGAGTCTTTCGGAAATAAAGAGGATTGTGGGTCACGATTATTTCGTGATGGATGGCGATGAGCTGATGAAAACGCAAATCTCTGCACTCGCTGAGCTGACAGTCCTGATGAATGTCGTCGCTGCGATAGTTGTTTTCGTGGCGGCCATGGCAGTCTTTAACGCATTGATGTTTTCGGTGATCGAGCGGCGTCGTGAGCTTAGCGTGTTAAGGGCGATCGGATCCACCAGATATTTTATGTTGCGTAGCATTTTGGCCGAGGCGGTCACGATCAGTATGGTTGGTGGTATAAGTGGTCTGGCCGTGGGGCTGGCGAACCAGTTCCTGATGACGTTGATTTTCTCCGATGTGCTTTCTATCGACATTAGTTACCGTTTCACGCCGGTCATGATTTTAATTGGCTTGGCCACGTTGTTGCTGTGTGTAGTCGGCGCAGCCCCTCCGGCGATACATGCGGCTCGATTGAACATCATCGAAGCGATCAGTGTGGAGTGAGATTTAGGTCTGCTGCATGGTTTGCAAAATCCGATACGTAGCGCGCCAGAGAGGATGTCTGTTATGCCAAAGCCGTGTCCGATGGAGCTTCGTGACGAGGTGGTCGTGGTGGCGCCTTGGCGTGGTCCGGAGACGAAGCGGAGTGGATCGCGCCTGGTAAACGAAAGCCACTAGCAATGCGGACACTCATAACCGGTGCCAGCTCAGGCTTGGGGTCCGAAATGGCTCGCCAATTCGCCGGGAACGGTCACGACCTGGTCATCGCCGCCCGTCGTGTCAACCGTCTGAACGTCGTTCGCGACGAGATACTGGCCATGCACCCCGCCCGCCGAGTTGACGTCGTCCCACTTGACGTGCGAGACGAGCGCGCGGTCGGCCTGGTATTCGACCGCCATAAACCGTTAGATCGCGTTATTGTGAATGCTGGCGTTGGTAACGGAGAACCGATAGGCGCAGGCGATCCGCAGACGAACCGAGAGATCGTGATGATCAATTTCCTCGGTGCTTTGAATCAGATAGAGGCCGCGATGGCGGTTTTCCAAGCACAAGGCCGCGGGCACTTGGTCGTCATATCATCGGTCGCTGCAATACGCGGCATGGGCGGGGGACTCGCTGTCTACGCTGCGACTAAGCGCGCCGTCGCACACCTAGCAGAAGGCTTGCGCATCGATACGTTGCATACGCATATTGATATCACCACGGTGTACCCCGGTTCGATTCGAACCGAAGTTCGGCGGGCACATGTCAATCCCCCGTTTATAGCCGACACCGAGCCGGCCGTGCGGTCGATGGTACGAGGAATTGAGAAACGCCGATCAGCTGTTTACGCTCCGACGCTGCCGTGGGCGCCACTCAGCGTTGTCCTGCGGGCAGCGCCGATCCGGTTGCTATACAAAATCACCTCGCCGCAATACGAACAGCCCGGATGAGCCCACGTTGTTGTCTTGGCGGTCAGGGCAGTACCGAACGTTGAACGTTCACTGTTGGTCCACTGGTACCTTCACCGCTGGTCGTGGCTGGTAGGTCTCCTCGTCAGCGGACTCCGTGACGAGCCCGAGAAGCGGACCGGACATCGCCGTGGTGATGACAGCAGTGACCATCATCAGCGAGTAGATAGCTCGGTCTATGACACCGATTTCCAATCCGATGCCGAGCACGACGATCTCGGCAAGTCCGCGGGTATTCATCAATGTCGCCAGCGCAGCTGACCTGCGGTTGGCCATGCCTTGGGTGCGTGCAGCAACAAATGTTCCGGCGAATTTGCCCACGATCGCCAATGCTGTGATTAGTGTCAGGTCGGGTATTCCGTTGGCGCCGACCTGAGAGAGATCGACGTTAAGTCCCCCGACGATAAAAGGCACCAGGGAGGAGCCTGACGCCGAGGATCAGCGCCAGGTCGATGAGCAATACGCCTGCATGCAGTCCGGTCACACGCGCGTCATCTCGCTACGGGCGTCGAGGGACGGCGAGCCGAGTGGGGTCTCCCACGGCGATCAGCCCTTTCGATACGCGCTACTGCTCCCCGCTGCGCGAGCATCGACTGTGCCCGCACTGCCTTTTGTCCAGCAGCCAACTAGCGCTCGAGCGCCTTCGCGCAACCGGCAAGGATCGCCGTGAAGCCCGAGAGCAGCAGCCGACGACTGATCGCCTCCAGCAGCTTGCCGCCCGCGTAAGCCGGGTGGGTGTAGCGGCTCAGCCAGTCGACATGGGTGCCGTCGCCTGAAGGAGTGAGCGTCAGTGTGCCGCCCTCGTGTCTGAACGGCGGGACCGACCGCAGGATGAGGTACGAGAAGCGGTGCGGCCGCTCGTAGGCTGTGATCCGTTCGCGGAACCAGCCAACCGCGATCACGTCACGCAGGGCGCCCTGGCTTGGTCCCGACGAGCGTTTCACCCAATGAGCCCCGAGGACCTGGGGAGCGGTTTTCAGACTTTTCGGGTCCGCAAGCCAGTCGAAGACCCGTTCCGGGGCCGCAGCAATCGTTCGCTCGACGTGAATGTCGACCATGAGGTCTCCTGCCGGTAGCCGGTTTTCCCACATAGACAAAAAGCCCCGCTGCGACGGTAGCGGCGCCAGTTCCTCGGTGCTGGCGCAGCGCTCACTACCGGCCAACATCGCGAATTACTTTGGAGTTTAGTGACGGCAATTATCGGAATCATGAGCCGAATGATTGATCCTGCCCTCAACGAACGAATGAATTGCGTCGCAATGTATCAATCATTTGTTGAGCCGCGGATCGTCATTCGGCCGATTGTCACAATCGCGAACGCGATTATTGTGATTTGCAGGCGAAGGTCGATGCTGACGGAAGACGGTATGCCTTCCGAGCGCATAAGAGTGCGATTTGTGATTGCCGTCATGGAGAACGTCAATGCCGAAACAGGCTGATCCGGTAGCAGGGTCCACACTCTGGCACGGATTCACCAATATGCGTGACTTCCGGCGACGCGGCATAAGTATCGCTGAGGCCGATGGCGTGTGGGTGGTAGATTCCAATAACAAGCGTTATCTCAACGCTTTCGCTGGACTATGCAATATGAGCCTGGGTGGGGCCCATCCCGAAATTATCGAAGCCATTCGTGACCAGGCAAATAAGCTCATGTATTTCCCGATAGAACGCGCGACTCACAAGGCGGCGGACGACTATGCGCAGCGTCTGGCCGAGGTCACGCCGGATGGCCTGAACACCGTCTTCTTTGCGTCGACTGGGTCAGAGGCGGTCGAAACGATCATCAAGATGATGCGCCAGTGTCAGCGCATCCGGTTTGGCCCAGACACCATCAAGCTCGGCATCATCGCTCTTGATCGCGCGTATCACGGCGTCACCTACGGCGCATTGAGTGCCACGGGGACAGCGTTCCATCGCTTTCGTGACCAGTTCGAACCTCTGGCACCGTGCTTTTATCATGCCCCGTCCCCGTATGCGTATCGATGCGAATCCGGGTGTGGTGGAACGTGCACGCTGGCATGTGCCGATGCCGTGGAATCGGTTATTACGCGGGTCGGCCCGGAGAAGATCGCCGGGGTGTTAGTGGAACCGGCAATGGGTGTTGGTGGCGTAATAGTTCCGCCCGCCGAATATCACCAGCGTATTCGGGAAATTTGCGATCAGCACGACATATTGTTGGGATTTGACGAGGTCATCACTGGATTCGGTCGGCTTGGTGAATGGTTCGGAGCGAACTTTTTCGATGCAAAACCGGACTTCATGGCGTTATCGAAGGGGATCAACAGCGGCTATCTTCCGTTCGGTGCTGTTGTCGTGCGTGACGCGGTCTACCAGGAATTCCTCTCTTCGGTTTCGGGTTTCCTGGCGACCGGAAGCACCACGAATGGCAATCCGCTGTGCTGCGCTGCAGCGCTGGCCACCCTTGACATTATGCAACGAGACGGGGTTGTCGATCAGGCCCGCAAGACTGGGGAGTATTTGTTACGCACATTCGACAATCTCCGCGAGTATCCGATCGTCGGAGATGTGCGGGGCGCCGGCCTGATGTTGGGTATCGAGCTTGTGAAAGACCGAGGGACCAAAGAACTAATAGCGCAGCGTCATTGGCAGGCAATAGAAGACCGCATTGCGCTAAGCGGACTGATCATCGGCAGTCAGGGAGTCGAAGGATTAGGCGGCACTATCGGAGTGGTTCCGCCACTGACCATCACAACTGAAGAGGTAGACGAGATTTACCAACGCCTGGATCGCGTATTAGCACGTTATTCGCGACTCATCGGTAAGTGACCAACACTAGCCGCCAAGCAGCACTCGCCCGCGGAAAACACAGGAGGAACGCTATGGAGTCGATGCTAAGCACCGAGGAACTGTCGACTATGGTGCAACACGCGATCGCGCTTGCGCTAGCCGTCTCGCCCGAGGAAGTGACACCCGACAAACGTCTTATTCCGGAACTCGATGCAGAGTCGATTGATTTTCTGGACATCACGTTTCGTCTTGAACAAATGCTGCCGATATCGATACCGCGTGATGATCTGAGCGAACAAGCCGAGGACGTATTCGGCGCCAATGCCGCGGTCGACGCCCTGCGCCGGCTGACCCCGCTTGGCGCATACCTTGTGCGCGAACGACTTACCGGCATCGACCCCGAGCAGGTGCAACCGAAAATGCTCATCGAGGAAATCGCCCCGCTGTGGACCGTTCGAACCTGGGAAGGGCTTTGTCAGCGATTGCTGGACACCATCCCGGACCCATGCACCGAGTGTGGCGGCGCACGTACCTTCGTCCGCAACGACGAGGGGGAGTATCACGCCGAATGTTCCGGCTGCCACCGCGAACTCATCGGGACGCCGGGCGATGAATTGAACGAGCAGTGGTTCGAAGAAATCAAGACACTCGACATCGTCGAGCGTCTGCTCAGCGAGAGCCGAGAGCAGGCGGCCGAAGCAGAAGCCGAAGCACAAGCCGAAATGGATAGTTGGGACACCGCCACGCCCACGGCCGGCGAGTTCGAGGCACAGCTGCCCGCGGCGGCCCAAGTCGCCCCCGGGGCGACCACAGAGTGACGATGATCGGCACAGCGAGCCGGCCACGGGTCGTTGTCACCGCGGCGGAGATGATTACACCGCTCGCCGGAAACGCCGACGCGACATTCTGCGGCATGAGCCAGGGCCGCTCCGGTATCCGCACCATCTCGCGGTTCGATGCGTCGGGCCTAGGGTCGCAAGTAGCAGGCGAGGTCGATGATCACGTTATCGCTGCCGCCCACTCGGCTGGGAACTTCGCCGGCTGTGAAACGCTATTTGAGTCGGCGGCGCGAGGCGTTCAGCTTGGCTTGATTGCCGGGATGGCCGCATTGCAGCGCGCGGCGTTGCCCACCATTAGTCCGGAGCGCCTCGGGGTATGCGTCGGAACCTCGGGTGAGATGTACGACATAACCGCGCTCGATGGATTGATCCAGGCAGAGCGCATCGCATCGGCTACGGCCGGGCACGCCCGCGAGTTTGTCGGCATGTTGGCTGCTCAGCGACTGCGTGTGCGCAAGAGTGGAGCCACCGCGGCACTGGTCGCCGCCTGTGGAGCCGCAGGCCCGAGCATGACGGTCTCGGCGACCTGTGCCTCGGGGACCCAAGCCATCGGCGAAGCCACGTTGTGGATCCGAGAAGGAGATGCCGATGTGGTGCTGGCTGGTGGGTGCGACTCCCTGCTCACATTCCTCGGCGTTTCATCATTCGATCTCTTGACCGCGCTCGCCACTCGATTCAACGGGGATCCTGCGGCCGCGAGCCGGCCATTCGATCGCAAGCGGTGCGGGTTCGTCATTGGCGAAGGTGCAGCGTTCGTCGTGCTCGAGGAACTCAACCACGCGCTTCGGCGCGGCGCCGAGCCGCTGGCCGAGGTGGTTGGCTACGGCGCGTCCTGTGATGCGTACCGAATCACTGACAGCCCCCCGGACGGCGATGGCGCCGTGCTGGCGATGTCGGCGGCACTCGACGACGGACAATTGAATAACGACGCCATTGGCTATATCAGCGCACACGGCACTTCTACGCAAATCAACGACCGTGCCGAAACACGTGCTGTACACCGGGTATTCGGACCTCGTGCTCGTTCAATCCCGATAAGCTCACAGAAGTCGATGATAGGCCATTCGATCGGCGCTGCCGGCGCGATCGAGTGTGTCACATGTGTGCATGTGCTTCGCACCGGACTTATTCCGCCGACCATCAACTACAAATTCCCGGATCCGGATTGCGATCTTGATTATGTCCCCAATACGGCACGGGCACAACAGGTTGACGTCGCGATGAGCAACTCGTTTGGATTCGGCGGACAGAACGCGAGCATCGTTCTCCGCCGGTGGGCCGCGGGGAACGACGGGATGAACTGCAATGCCCCAGCGTGAACGAGTTGTGGTTACCGGAACCGGTGCCATTTCAGCACTCGGCGAAGATGCGCGGTCACAATGGGAAGTAGTTTTACGTGGCGAATCCGGTGTGACGGTCCTTGATTCGCTCGCCGAACAAATTTCCTTTCCGCCCGATGCCGGACAGCCGATCGCCGCCGGTCGCGTGCGCGGGCTGGATCCCACGGAGTGGATCGCCGACAAAAAGGCCCTACGGGCGATGCGTCTGCACTCGCACATGGCGTTTGCCGCGACCGACCACGCTCTCGCATCGGCGAAGCTGCACAGTAGCAATGTCAACTTCGACTCCACCGGGATCATGCTGGCCGTCCCGATGATCGACTACGACATTGCCGACCTCGATCACGCCGCGCGACGTTCACGCAACGAGGTGAACGAGTTTGACATCGAAAAATTCTGTCGCAGTGGGAGGCAAGCCATATCTCCAATGCTGTCGATTGTGATGCTCAACAACGCGACGTTGTGCCAGATCGCCATGCAGTATCAATTGCGAGGACCGAACGCGTCGTTCAGCCCGTTCGGCGAAGCGGGCGGCCAGGCAATTGGCGAGGCGTTGCGCGTACTACAAGACGGGGATGCGCCGGTCATGCTCGCCGGCGGCGTGAGCCCGCGACTCAATCTGTCTGCGCTGCAACGCATCGCGTATTTGAACATACTCGCCGAAACCTCGACGCCGGCCGCGACATCATGTCGGCCATTCGATCGCGACCGCACCGGTACCGTTCCGGGCGAGGGCGCGGCGATGTTGGTACTTGAGACCCTCTCCCATGCCCGCTCCCGCGGGGCGCATATCTTCGCGGAGGTCCTCGGTCACGGCGCAGCAGTTGGCGTTACCGACGAGCCCGAACCGTACCCCTCGAGTGCGGCAATCGCAGCGGCGCTGGCATCAGCGCTCGACGACGCCGAAACGGCTACCGACCGCCTGGACTGCATCTATGCGGACGCACCAGGTTTGCCCTGTGGTGACGCACGCGAAGCGGACGCAATCCTTGCTGTCCTGGGCGAACAGGCGCCTACAGTGGCCGTCACGTCGACCAAGGGCGCCACAGGCCATATGCTCGCAGCCGCCTTGCCGCTGCAGTGCATCTTCGCCGCCTACGGGTTCACAGACCGACAGGTCCCGCCCGTGACTAACCTGCGATACCCCGATAGCGACATCAAGCTCGACCTGGTTCAGAGCAGTCCTCGACCAATCGGGAGCGGCGCAATTACGGCTTGCTTGGCCGCCGGATTCCAAGGGCAGAGCGAATGCGTCGTACTCGGCGAGTTCGATCCGAGGGGGGCATGATGCGATTCTTGCTCTACGACCGAGTAATCGAAGCGGTCAAAGGCGACCACATGATCGCCGTCAAGAACGTCTCGCTAACCGAGGATTACCTGCCGGACGGCTACGCCGGTCGCAGATTGCTGAGCGGCCCCTTATTGATCGAGTCGATGGCACAAGTGGGGGCGTGGCTAGTACATCTGACCAAAGACTTTCGAGTGTCGGCATTGATGGTCATCGTCGACCAGGCCGCAATCGTCCGTGAGCTTCCGCCAGGGCGGTCGGTGCGCATAGAGGTTCGAATACTAAGCCTGACCAGACGTTGGGCTCAGCTCAGCTGTGTGGCCTATGACGACGCTGATCTTGTCGCGCGCATCGATCGAGTCTCCTATGTCTTGCGCAAGATCGAGGACCCGCACGAGATCGCGGCGGAGGAAAACCGATTTCGGTACTACTCCGGTTGGACGCTGGAGCAGGTCCGCGCGGCTTCTGCGAAGGAAGCGGTCTTGTGAATCGCGTGGTCGTTACCGGCGTGGGCATGGTGACCCCAATCGGCTTGGGCCGGCAGGAATTCTGGAGCAACCTTGTCGCCGGAAAGTCGGGCGAGGCCCCGCTCACTCTCTTCGACGCATCGCGTCTGCCGGTTAATATCGCGGCACAAGTCCGTGACTTCGACGTCCGAGAGTACTGGAGCGGTCCGTTACCCCCTGAGCTACACCAAGACCGCCAGGCGCGTTTCGCGCTTGCCGCCGCGGCAATGGCGATCGGCGACAGCGGTCTGGCCAATTCGGGGCGGACGATGCCGGCGTCCAACCGGACTGCACTGGTGATCGGCGCGGGCCTAGGGACCGTGCGGATGGAGGACATCTCACGGCACCTCGATGCCGATGGCCACTTCCAGATGCCGATCCCATTGGACGAGCACACCGCCATCGACCCCGCATCGCTGATCCGGGATCCCCAAGATTTAGTTGTCGGGCTATTGGCACGACAACTAAAAACGACGGGTCCGACTCGGTTGCTGACATCGGCCTGTGCTGCGGGGGCCCACGCCATCGGCACCGCATTCCGCATGCTGCGACGCGGTGAAATCGATGTGGCCCTTTGCGGCGCGATGGACTCGATGATCAACCCGCTCGGAATGGCAGGCCTTGTTGCAGTGGGCGCCCCGTCGACGGCCAACCTCCCCGGGCAGACAGCCAAGCCCTTCGATGCGACCAGGACCGGTTTCGTTGTGGGAGAAGGGGCCGGGATGGCGGTACTTGAGAGCGAGTCCCACGCGCGTATGCGTTCAGCGCCATGGTACGCAGAGGTCAGTGGTTTCGGCAGATCTGTTGACGCACATCGGTTCACCAAACCGCATCCGCAGGGTGCCGGTGCCGCGATCGCGATGCAATCGGCCATGGCCGACGCGGGTCTTACACCGGCGCATCTCCAACTGGTCAATGCCCATGGCACGGCGACCCTGCTCAACGACCGGGTCGAGACCAAAGCTATCAGGCGCGTTTTCGGCGACGCGGCAGCACGATTGGCTGTAACTGCCAACAAGTCGATGACCGGGCATCTGATAGCCGCCTGCGGGGCGGTCGAATTCATCAGCACGGTGCTGAGCGTGCGAACGGGAATTGTCCCTCCCACCATCAACTATCGACACCGAGATTCCGCCTGCGACCTCGACTACGTTCCGGGCACCGCCCGGCGACTACCAATAGACGCTGCTTTGACGAACTCCTTTGGCCTGGGCGGTCAAAATGGGTGCCTAGTCGTGCGTCGCGGTGCCCGGGACATGGAAACACCAGACTGACGATCGGACCACCGACATGCACGTGTTGTTTGTGAACCCCGACGTTCGCAGCAAGAGCATCATCTACGGCAACCGAATGCTCAACCCGGTTCCCGTGAATCTCGCGTACCGCGCAGCATCGACCGCCCGGGACCACACGGTGACCCTCATCGACGAGAACGCCACTTCGATCACGGACTGTTCGGCTTTCCGCGATGTCGACCTCATCGCCATCACATCTAAGTTCTTCGCCGAGCACCGGGTCGCCGAACTGGTCGGCGGCTTCCAAGAGCTGGGCAAGCCATGCGTCATCGACGGCTATTTCCCAAGTTTCGAGCCCGCGGCAAGCAGGTTGTCAGCCGCTTCGTTAATCCGCGGAGAAGTCGAGAGTGTCTGGTCGCAGGTGCTCGACGACGCTGAGCGCGGCCGGTTGCGTCCGCACTACACGGGCCAACCGGTGGACTTGTCGACCGTACCACTGTACCGCCCGTCCGACCTGCCCCAACACGATTACGTGTTCCCCGTCGAGGCGACCAGAGGGTGTCCCTTCAAATGCAACTTTTGCATCGAGACGCGCTACCACCACGAAACATTCCGAACCCGCCCTATCGATCACGTCATCGACCAGATTGATTTGCGCACAGGAAATTTCGTGCAGTTCGCCGATATCAATATTGTAGGCAACCCGCGCTATGCGCAGACTCTGTTTCACGAGCTCGAACCGCTCGGCGTTTTGTGGGGGAGTCAGGCAACGATCACCATCGCCCAGCGTGAAACGCTAGTCGAATCGGCGGCCAGATCCGGATGCATGCTCGTTTTTATCGGGCTGGAGTCGATCAGCCGCGAGAATCTGACCGCGTCCGAAAAGGGCTGGAGTAGACCTCCCGACTACCGAGAGCTCATTGCCCGTCTCCACGATGCGGGCATCGGGGTAATCGGATCCTTTGTGTTGGGCTTCGACAGTGACACTCCGAGCGTGTTCGCGCGCACCCTAGAATTCGTCGTCGAGAACGAAATAGAGATCTGTCATTTCAATCCGCTGGTCGCTGAGCCCGGCGTCCCGATATACGAGCAATATCGCAGTCGCGGCCGGCTACGTGATCCTGGTCCGGGCGGACCGTCGCACTTCACCGCATCAGTCGAGCCCGCACAGATGAGTGTGACACAACTACTTGACGGCCTGGAGTATCTGTACACACACACGTACTCACGCGAGCTGACAAAGCAACGCCTACGGCGCCATCTGAGCCCCGACCCCCTCCCGGGGCCGCAGTCAGACGCCAAGAAGCAGGCCATCGTCGGTCTCAATGTTGCATACCGTCGAGCAGTCGAGCAGCACTACGGAACTCGGGTGAACTCCGCAACATCCGCAAGTTCGCATCCGCAAGGGATCGTGCAATGACACCGTCATCGCTGCAGCTACGGCCCATCCAGGTGGCCGTGGCCAACGGCGAAGCCACAGTAACCGCCGGGGTCGATATCGCATCGATCCAACGCTTAGGGGTGCTGCTGGGAGCTCAAAAGCAGTTCGCCACCAACATATTCCGTCCGGAAGAGATCGACTACTGCCTGTCGTTCAGGGATCCAGCCGTGCACTTCGCGGCACGGTTCGCGGCGAAAGAAGCCACCCTGAAGGCGCTGCAGATGGGATTGGGTGTGCCGCCTGTGATGCACCGGCTGCGCGACGTCGAGGTATGCCGGGCGCTCGGGCCACCGCGACTACGGCTGCACAACCGGATGGCTGAAAAGGCCCACCGACTGGGCATCCGCGGCGCATCCCTGTCGCTCAGCCACGACTGCGGATTGGCCATCGCCTATGTCCTGCTGTCGTGGGAAGCCGACACCCGGACGCAGATTAGATGACCAGATTGCCTGACACTGTTGCGGTGGTGACCGGCGCGGCCGGTGTGTTCGGCTCGGCCATCGCGGCGCGCTTTGCCGCCGAGGGAGCGTCGTTGGTGCTTACCGACATCGACGAAGACCGCCTCAACACTGTCGTCAAGAACGTCGACGAGCATGGCGTAGGCACGGTCAGTGCATTCGTCGCCGACCTCACAGCGCCCGCGGATGTATCGCGATTATTCGACTACGTCGACGAGCAGTTCGGAAGACTTGACACCCTGATCAACAACGCCGGTTGCGCGATTAGATCTCCACTTGCCTTCCACAACGACGCGGATTGGCATCGCATGTTCCGGGTCAATCTCGACTCGGTGTTCTACTGCAGCCGACAGGCGGTGCAGCGGATGTTACAGCGCCGCCGCGGGCGCATCATCAACATGTCCTCGGCACTCGGGTTGACCGGCGGTGCAGAGGAAGTCGCATATGCCACCACGAAAGCCGCGATCATCGGCTTCACCCGCAGCGTCGCCCAGGAAGTGGGCCGTCGCGGCATCTGCGTCAACGCAATCTGCCCCACGCTGGCCGACAGCGGCGTCAGCCGAACATATTTCGAGGGTTTGGACGTCGAGATCCGTGCGGTTGCCCAATACCTAGCCCGACGCGCGTCGATGCCGAAGCCGATCGATCCCGCCGATGTTGCCGACGTCGCAGTATTCCTCAGCTCGTCTGAAAGCGGCTACATCAACGGCCAGGCACTTCTCGTCGGCGGAACAGGTTAGGAGCAAACGTGCGATTCCTCATGGTCGATGCGATCGTCAGCCTCGATGGCGGGTTGCGGGCGGCGGGGATAAAAAACGCCGCAATGAGCGAAGATTATTTCGCCGATCACTTTCCGCAGCAGCCCATCGTGCCAGGGGTGCTCGTCCTCGAAGCGATGGTCCAACTCGCGCGATGGCTCGTGATTGTCGACAGCGACTTCGTCACGACGTTGACGCTCAGCGGTGTTCAACAGTGCAAGTTCATTGATTTTGCGGTGCCCGGCGATCAGATGAACGTCGAAGTGGCCAAGATCAGCGGCAACGATTCCAAGCCTGGCGCCGGGGTCGATATCGAGTTCCACGGCACGGCAGTTGCGCACGGCAGAAAGACCGCCTCCGCAACATTCGCCTGCCGTACCTACCCGCTGGACGAGTTCGAGGACCCCGAACAGGTGCGTCGGCAATACAAAATGCTCCGAATCAACGGTGCGAAAGCGAGAGGGTGATGAGCCGACGTGTCGCGGTTGTGGGGGCCGGCGCCATGTCCTGCCTTGGGACTGATTATCGGCAGCAATGGCGGGAGGTCTTGGCGGCCCGTACTGGGCTACGTCGGCGCGGTGACTTCGATCCACCGGCGCTAGCTTATTTCGGCAACGTCAAACACACCGATAATCACCTGGGCCCCGGCGATCTCAAACAATTCAAGCGGCTCACAAGGCCATCCCAGCTCGGAGTGATGACGGCCGATCTTGCGGTGGCCGACGCTGGCGCGGTGTTTCACGCCGCCGCACCGCGACGCCGGGCGATCTACATCGGTTCAAACGAGACCGAGGAAGAGAAGGCTTATTTCGACCGATACTCGGCGGTGCTCGCGAGCGCACGTCGCCCGGACGGCTCCATCGACTACGCCCGCCTCGGCCAGCAAGCACTGCGGCGTGCGCGTCCGGACTTTTTGTTGTCCGGTTTACCCAATGCTGCGTTGTGCCAGATCACGATTCGGAACTCGATATGCGGCGCTAACACAACGCTCGTCGACAGTGCGGCGATCGGTCTGTGTGCCGTTGGTCGCGCCTTCCGCTCGATCCGCGAGGGCCGCGCCGATGTAGCGGTATGCGGCGGAACAGATTCCAGCCGGGACCAATTCGTCCAACTTGCGTTCCGTGAACTTGGGCTCGCCTCGTCCTGCGTGCAGGGCGCCCAGTCGTTTCGACCGTATGACCGCAACCGAGATGGGTATATCTGCGCCGAGGGCGCCGCCGTACTGGTGTTGGCGGACTTGAAATTTGCCCGCGCGAACAATGCAGAGGTCATCGCCGAGGTCCTCGGCTTCGGCGCCGCAACAGATGTCGGCCACCCGCTCGCGCCGGACCCCGCAGGCAGTGGAGTACGCGCGGCGATTACCCGGGCCCTCGCGGACGCGCACCTCGATGCGGCTCGGGTTGGATATGTTTACGGCCACGGCGATGCGACGCCTGGGGGAGACCGATCCGAATTATGTGGAATCGCCGATACGCTCGCGCGCGACCGTCGAATCCCGCTTACCGCTACTAAGGCAGGTACCGGGCATATCGGCCCGGCCACGGACGTCCTCGAGGTCATTTTTGGCTGCCTCAGTGTGCGGGATCGAGTAATCCCGCCAACGCTGAATTTGGTCGATCCCGATGACAGCGCGCACAACGTCGAGATCGTTGCTGATGAGCCGCGAGACCTAAACGCGCAGTACGCAATTGCACTCAGCCGAAATGGAAACGGTCCAGAGGTAGCAGCACTTGTTGTCGGAGCGATGTGATGGGAAGAACGAGGTGCCGAAGATGTCGCAGGATCTAGTCGGCCGTACCGTCCTGGTGACCGGGGCATCTCGCGGCATAGGCCGAGCCATTGCCTTAGAGTTCGCCGACCGCGGCTCGGATGTGATCCTGACCTACTGGCGACGTAGATCTGCTGCTCGCGAGGTCGTAGCAGAGATAGAACGAAAGGGTCGTCGTGCACTCGCGCTGCGAGTTGACGTAGGCGATAGGGGCCAGCTGAAGAAATTATTCGCCGACGTCGAAGAGCAGTGGGGCGGAGTCGATTTCTACATCAACAACGCCGCCTCGGCGATGATGAAACCTATGTTCGGATTGGAGACTCCGCACTGGAAGTACACCATCGACACCAACATTACGGCCACCCTGTTCGGTTGCCGAGCCGCGTATCAGCTCATGCCGGAGGGCAAGGGCGCAATCGTGTTGATGTCGAGCCTGGGTTCCCACCGATACCTGCCCAATTACGGCGCAATGGGTGTGTGCAAGGCCGCAATCGAGTCAATGGGTCGCTATCTTGCCGTCGAACTCGCACCTGGGGTGAACGTCAACACCGTCTGCGGCGGATTGATTGGCACTGAATCGGTTCGCGCGCTCGCCGGCGCGGATGAGTGGATTCGCCAACTCGCCGAGGCAAGTCCAATGAAGCGGACAGGACAGCCGGCGGACTTGGCCAAGATCGTCGCGTTCCTGTGTACCAAGGATGCGGCCTGGATTCGAGGTCAAACCATCGTCGCTGATGGCGGCGCCTCGCTCGTGTCCTGAATCATCAACCGACAAGTAGGGAGATCAATCGTGACCATGCCGACCCTCGACACCCAAGCGATCTATGACCTGACGCATCGGCAGATGGCCTTCACCGATGCCGCGCAGAACATGATGACCTATCTCTGGCAGGAATGGGGCGGTTACGTCGGCCAGCTGAGCTGGGTTACCAAGGGCCAACTAAAGCAGCTCGCCCAAAAAGCGGCGCTCGCGCGCGACAGCATCACACTCGACATCTGTTGCGGGACTGGAGGAATCGCACGCCACCTCGCCCAGACAACGGGGTGCACCATGACCGGTGTGGATTACTCTGTGACGGCGATCGAGATCGCCCGCTCGGCGTCCTCCGGGCACGGCGAAGCTGTCCAGTTCGACATGGGCGACGTGCGTAAATTGCCCTACCCTGACGCGCACTTCGACGCCGCGGTGAGTGTGGACAGCCTGGCCATTGTCCCGGAGCTCCCACGAGTACTGGCCGAGTGTGCCCGTGTGCTCAAGCCGGGCGGACGCATCGCATTCCTGGACGAGATCCTCGGCGGGCCCCCAACTCGCGATCTCGACATCCTACAGGCGATGGGCACATACGGGCGAATCTACCCACAAACTGAGTCCAGCTACCGACGATTGCTCACCCACGTCGGCTTCGTCGACATCGAGATAAGCGACTCGACCGACATGTTCGTCGCGATCAACCATCGATGGGCGGAGTCCTACCGGCGATACGAACCAGAAGTCCGAAAGGCACTCGGCGACAAGTGGTTTAATGAGGGTCTAGCATTTTTTATGGCACTCGAGAGCGAGGGCGCCGCCGGAAGGTTGCGCCAGATCCTCGTCAGTGCGACGCTGCGCCCGGACTCGCCTCGGGCCCAAGAGTCACGGTCCGGGTAGAAGCAGAACAGCGACCACATCCGAGGTTGCGCCGAAAGGTTTTCGTGTGGCACGCACCGCATTCCCGCCCGCGTCCGCGCGGACAGCCAAGCGAACATCCACAAGCGGATTGGCCGCACTGAACTGATGAACCGCAGCAATCTCATCTTCACGCGCAAGGAGGGCCGATGAGGTCTTGCGCCTTCGTAACCGGCGGAAACCGTGGAATTGGACTCGCGATCGCACGAGAGCTTGCTCGCCGTGGCAAGGCGGTTGCAATCAGTGTCCGCTCCGGGGAGACCCCGTGCGGACTATTCGGCGTTCACTGTGACGTCACTGACGACCTGCAAGTCGAGGAGGCTTTCACAACGATAGAACGCCAATTGGGAACCGTAGATGTACTCGTGGCGAACGCAGGGATCACGAACGACGTGCTGTTAGCGGCGATGACCACCCACGACTTCAGCTCGGTACTGGACACTAATCTTGTCGGAGCATTTCGTGTAATCCATAGGGCCACAAAGAATATGATCGTTCATCGCCGTGGCCGAATCATTCTGGTGTCATCGGTCACCGGGCTCCTCGGCTCGCCGGGACAGGCCAATTACGCTGCCTCCAAAGCCGGCATGGTCGGGTTGGCCAGATCGCTTGTGCGAGAACTCGGCTCCCGCAACATCACCGTCAACGTCGTGGCTCCCGGCGTGGTGAGCACAGATATGACGGCTCCACTGACCGAGCGGTGGCGGGCGGAGGCCAGGAAACAAATTCCATTAGGACGAATCGCGGACCCGGCTGAGATCGCTCACGTGGTGGGTTTTTTGTCCAGCGACGACGCAAGTTACATAACTGGAGCAGTCATACCGGTCGACGGAGGTCTCGGGATGGGGCACTGACATCGACCAAATGGGCTCGCTGTGTGCCAAGCCCGTTTTCGGCACCGTGATCGGAAGCCCGATGAGGCTTGGCTCTCGTGCCGTTAACACCCAATCCGATAAGCCCACTCTTGTAGGCGACCGCGATCGCCTGCCCGCGCGTCCTGACAGCGAGCTTCTGCAGAATGTGGTGTACATGGCTTCGTACTGTCGTGGGTGACACCGTCAGCGCGTTGGCGATATCGGCGTTCGAGCAGCCTTTTATCAAAAAGCCGAGAATCTCCGTCTCGCGGCGGGTGAGGCTTGCGGCAACATCGACGTCGACGTGCCTCGTTGCGGCCAACCGAACGGTCTGTCCGACATCACCCACAAACTCAGGAGGAACCACAAGCCTATTCCCAGCGACAACCATCCGGATGGCACACAGCAACTCCAAGGGCGAACACTCAGGTGTGAGTAGACCGCGAACACCGGCGCACATTAGATCCGTCACGCACACCAGATCTTCCCCGGCAGCAACGACAATGACCCTGGCCGCTGCAGCGGCCTCGGTGAGACGGTGTTTCCATCTCACACCACCGATCACCAGTACCACATCCGGTGCATATCCATGGATCGCTGGGATAAGGCTAGAGGTATCAGACACATCCAATACGACGTCGATATCGGGCTCGCGATCGAACTGAGCGCACAAGCCTGACCGCAGAAGCCCGTTATCTGCACAAATCAGCAGTCGAATCTTGAGCATCTTGGCTTCACTGACCCCGGTATGCCGACTTAGGACGCATCTCGGACCGGCACAGTTCAGTCACATGCGGCATTGGTGCACACCCCAATCACTTCTTTGAAGTCCGACACGAACCATTTGCCGTAGGTGGGCGGGCAGCCCGTGACCGCGAGCTGTGACGCTCGGATTTGCGAACTCAGTTGGGCCACTTCGCGCCTTCCGACCCGCTGTCGTCGCTTCCGATGCCATCCGGTAAGGCCCCTTCCCGGCGATTACGCCACTGTGCGTACCAGCCATGGCTCCCGTAGGACGGCAGCCATCATGGGCTGCACCCTGATCGATAGCCAGCGATCCCGACGCCAACTCAAAAGGCTAGCTGAGGCTCACAAAACAAACAACAATTATTTATGAAATAAAGTGAAAGCAACTCGGTCGAGGGGGCCTGGTATCTCAACTGGCTAACTCCGCTTGCTGGCTGCGACCCGAAGCGGCCTGCGGTTCCGGCGTAACAGAGTCATCTGACTAGCGCTTAGTCCTACTCAGGCGGTTTGCATCGGACTAATAGCCCGGCGCGACGTCGAGCTACGGCCTTCTCGCGAAGATGCTTGCTCACGGCACATATGATGTCCTCCGCGTGAAGCCTGACTGCCGACTGTCGAAGCTGCCCGGGCTGTTTGCTGCCCTTATTTTATCGTTATTTGTGGCTGAACTGCTAGCCTTGGCTACGTGGTGGCTCACCAGCAACACTTCGCCACGAAGGTTTTGGAGCGCCGCAAGAAACTCGGGATGACCTTTCTCGACCTCCATCGCAGCGGCGGTCCAACCGCGCCCACCGTCGCGAAGGCCGAGGCGGGGACACTTGCGGATCCGCGCCCGAGCACACTCTCAAAATTCGACGTCGGTCTGCGGTGGATACCAGGCAGCGCGGCGGGCGCATACTGGGATGGCGATGAACCAGAGCCTCGCGAGGAGATCGCAAAGCGAACGGTCTTGAAGCCGAGCCCGGGCGCGATCGCCGTATCGCTCGATCAGATTCTGGCCTTGATGGGCACCCAGGCCCAACTTAACGACCTGATCGATGACGGCTGCGAGGACGTGATCACCTTGGCCGAAATCCGACCAATCGCAAGAGAGCTTAATCAGCACGTCAGCGCGATTGTGGGCAGATTTGTCACCGATCTGCTCGAGCGTAACCACAGCGAGAATGGCCAGACCATCCAGCCGCTACTGGAATACGCATTAGCCGAGTTGCTGTCGCCCGCTGTTGGCACGGAGGATCCTGAACGGAACAAAAAACTGTATCGCCGCTGGCTGCTAGGCAAGACTCAGGATCTAGACGCCGGGCTGGAGGCGTCTTTTCGCCGGCAGTTGGGCCGGAGCAGCCAGCCGCGGGAGGAGGACATGAATTGAGCCACAATGTCGTAGACGGCCTCACGCTGGCAAGTCGAATCAACCGGCTTTTCGACGTTTTTCGACGTCGACAGGAGCCGGAGCAATCGGTAGAAACTGTGGCCAGATCGGTCAGCAACCTTATTGATCGGTACGTGTCGGCCGACGACATTAGCAAGCTGAGGTCAGAACCTACGCTTGCCGTCGACCCGGACGTGCTAGTCGGGTTAGCCCGGCACTTCGGTGTACCGGTGGAATACTTGACCGCGCCAAATCAGCGCGGACATGACCTGGACACGCAGCTGCAGCTACTGGCAGCGGCGCGCGACGCAGGTGTGAAGCATCTAGCACTCCGCGGAGGCGTGGAGCACGATGCCGTAGATCAGCTGGTAGACGTCATTAAGCGCGTACCCCCAGAAGACGTGTGACCGAGAAGAGTAAATCTCGTCTAGAATACGACTGTATTGGGCAGTGGAAGCGGGGCGGGATGAGTCGGCGTAGCGACATTGATGACGGAGCCGAGCAGGTCCGGAAGCTGGTCGGCAAACACAGCATCCCGGTGCCGTGGAATCTCGACGTTTTCATTGCCCGTATTGCATCCCGGCGAGCGAAGCCGATACGGCTGATCGCCTGCCCTGGATTGTCGGCATCCGGTCAGCCGTGCGGGATCTGGATCGGGCGTACCACTGACGACGTCATCGTGTACGACGACAGCACGTCTGGGTACCACATTGAACAAATCGTGCTCCATGAGATCGGGCATATACTCCTACAACACCATCACAATGCCGATCGTCACGGCGAACCATTGACTATCCAGGAATTGGTCCCCGATATTGATCCTGCGAGCGTCTCTCATGTTCTGGGACGCACTGCATACGACAGCGAACAAGAGAGCCAGGCGGAGCTTTTCGCATCCCTCGTTATGGCCGGTTCACACAGGTCCGATAGGGAGTCTAACTTCCTTAATACATTTCTGCGCGGTTCATTTTAGCCAGGGCGATGTACGGTCGCAGGCCCGGTCCATTTTGAGATAAATGAACGCAGGAATCCCCGTCGCCCTATCGGTACCACTTCTTAGCTCCATTTGCTTGATATTGACTGCGCGGCTTGTCGTGCTTCATTCCATTGCGGTCGACCGGCGAATGAACATGGCCCTCGCCTTCTTGGTGATATCTTGTATTCTCCGCTACCGGGTAGCCCAGGCGGATATCGTCACTTTGTCCGGGGCCCGGCTCTCACCGGGATTTCTGTACCAGTTAAGTGAGCTCGCAGGAATTCCCGCCGCGGGTGCCTTGTTCTTGTTGGCATATTCGTGGATCGTCGACTATGAGCCTCGCTACTTAGTCCGGGTGGTTTGTTTAGCAGTAGCGGTGACGACCGTATGCGCCCTTGCTCTCGGGCTGCATGCGCGAGCACCCAACCTTCCCTTCGCGATACACACTCGCTGGGCACTCGCTGCCTATTCGAGTTCACCGGTAGCGGCGGTGGCGGCTATGGTGTGCCACGATTCCCTGACCTATTGGTTCTCAACAATGATCATTATTGCATGTATTCGTGAATTACGCCGGCGTGCAAGTCGGCGCGGAATAGCCGTTTCGGTGGCGATGGCGACCGTGGCAATCGGATTCCTCGGTCAGACTGCGAGTATATCGTTAGCGACGATCATTGCAGCCACTGGTCGGCAGAATGACTTTATTCGTGTTGTCGCAAGATTCGACCGATTTAGTGTCGATATCTTTACATACATCATAGCAGTGGTTGCTGGACTTCCGCTCATTACACGAATACTTGAAGCATTCCACGTAGATCGACATTCGTTGCGCCGCAAGCGCCTGCTGCCTTTGTGGAAGGATCTCACAACCGCCTGCCCGGAAACCATTCATATGACTCAGGAGAAGGCTGTCAGTAACGGGTCCCGATACGTGCTGCACCGTACGGTTATTGAGATTCGCGACTGCGTCCTCATCCTTTCACGCTATGCCGGACGGCATGAGGAAGCGATTATTCGCGAGGTCGACGATCGATCCGAGCTTCGAGACGCGGTTAGACTGGCGTTGGCGTGGTCAGCGAAAATCAGCGGCGAACAGCCGTCGGGCGATTTTGGCGCACGACAATCTGTCTCGACGCAGTTATTGGACGAATATGATGAGCTTAGTCGACTTGCGGATCATTGGGTTTACGCAAAGGAGCTTGCGGGCATCGTCGCGTCGGGTTCGTCGCGGATTCGAGACTGAAAAAGGCAGCACCGTCGGTGGCTTCGCGCGGTCCTCCACCCTTAGATGCGTCACGCTCAACTCACCTGCCGCAGTACAATCGCATTGCGGCAGCAATTCGGCTGACAACGTCTAGCGTGATCTGGTGGCGGAAAGCTCGTTACATGGTCGGCATGCAGGCGACGCGCAACGAAGCGCGGAGCTGATCCGTGACGCGGCGCTCAAACTGTTCACCGCCCGGGGGGCCGAGGCCACTTCGCTACGAATGGTCGCCAGCGCCGCAGGGGTGTCTCTCGGGCTGGTCCAACACCATTTCGGCACCAAGGCCGGATTGATCCAAGCCGTCGATGACCATGTGACGGCCGTGCTGACCGCCGCGCTGAGCGCCGCCGTAGCCCCCCCACCTGCCGATCCGGTTGCGGTGATGGGCGAGCGGGTGATCGCCCTGATCGCCGAGCACCTCGACGTCCTGGATTATCTAGCCCGCGCGCTCGTCGACGACCGCCCGTTCGGGCAGGTCGTTTTCGACACCCTGGCCGGCATGGGCACTGACCGATGGGACCAGTACCGCCAACGAGGCCGCACCCGACCCGACCTCGACCCCACCTGGGCGGGGCTCAATACTCTCATCCTGGCGCTGGGCGCACTGATCCTGCGCCCCCACATCGACCGGCACCTTCCCGAACCCTTCACCACCGACGCCCAGCTGTACCGGTGGGCCCAAAGCGTCAACACGCTGATACGCACCGGCCAAATGCGGTCCAGCCAAAACCCGCCCTAGCCCACCAAACAAAGACCAGACGACGCGGAGGACGTGCCGACACGTTCTCAACCAACGCGAGGTCGAAGCATGCCGAAATGACTGGCGCGAACGCATTGAGCGCTGGCTTCATGCGCCGTGAGGCCCTGTGATTTGAGTGGAGGTGAGACCTTTGCCATCGGGTCATCGGAGTGGGTCGGGCTCCTCCTCGGTCGAGGCGCCATCACAGTGAACATGGGAACCGTTGCTGGTCTGCCCGTGTGGCGCGCAGCCAGTGCGCCGCGATGGGGCTGGGTTCATCGTCGACCGGTCGGGGCGCAGCGGGATGGAGTCACCGTAGTACTCGGCGACCGCGAGAGCCGGTCACACTGGGAAGGGCTACAGCGATACGAGTGCAGTCAGTTGCGGCAATACCGAAAAATGCACTGTCGAATGACGATGCCGGCTGCGGTGATTCGAAGAATCCCTGGCTGCGGGTGTTCGGCGTCCTGGTCAGTAGTCATGTCATGTCACATGTTTTGGCGATCCAGTGGTGCCGTCATGGGACCACTCGGTGATCTCATCGGTCACGAAACGTTTGGGCACGACGCGCAGCGCCACGTTGCGCATTAGGTAGCCGATCCGGGTCCGTGGAATCATGAAGGGTGCCAACGACCGTGACCAGCCCTGGATCGTGTCGACGCGGGCACGGCGCCGACGCACGTATTGCTGCAGCGCGCCAGGGATACCCGCTGCATCGATCCCTGTCAGTTCCTCTGCAAGAACCTGCGCGGACTCCATCGCCATCGACGCCCCGACAGCCGCCGACGGGAGAAACGCGGCTCCGGCGTCGCCGATCAGCACGATCCGGCCAAACACCCAGTTCTCCATCCACAGATCATCGAGGTCGAAGCACTCCAGCTGTGGGACGCTGTCGAGGCTGTCGAGGATCCAGTCGGCGCGGCCGGCAATACCGGCGAGGCGGGTCTTCATCTCGGCGGGGCTTGTTGGCGCGCCCGTTGCAGGGAGCACTGCCGCGCAGCCGAGTGGTCCAGTGGTCGGGTTATAGGCGAAAAACCGTCGTTTACCCCAAAATTCATGCACCGCGTCGACGACATCTGTTTCGATGTCCGGCGCCCACCAGCTCCACAGCCCCAGTCCGGTCGAGCGCACCGACACCTCGCCGGCGACCAGGCGGCGCAGTCGAGATCCGATCCCGTCGGCGCCGACCACCAGATCGTATTCGGCGGTTTCGCCGTCATTGAAACGCACCCGGACAACCTGATCGGTCTGCTCGACCTCATCGACGGTGCACGCCATCCGCACCTCGATACCTTCGTCGGAGGACCGCAACAGCTCCAGCAGGGCCGCGCGCTTGAGGACCCGCGGCACGTCGTCTCCGAGCCGATTGCCGAAATCGAAGCGGCGCAATCGTCGTCCGCCATCAGCGTGGACCACGTAATCGTTCACCGGGACGGTGAGTTCGCCGAACCGCCGGCCAAGATCGAGCCGATCAAGCACGCGACGGCCCATCGGCCAGAGCCCAATCATGTAACCGACGTCGTCGTAGCGCGGCACCTTCTCCACGACGGTCGCTTCAATGTGCCTGCGTCGCAACGCCGCAGCGAGTGTCAGACCCGCGATCCCGCCGCCAACGATGAGGATTCGTAGCGCTCCCGGCGATGACTCATCTTCGGGTGCCTTCAATTGCTGCATGACATCGACTCTCCAATTCCTTCGTTCGCTGGGCGGATCGTGAGGGCGTTGGTGAGGAGTGCTTGCGCTGTCTGGCAGAGCATTTCGGCGGCCTCTGATCTGGCTAGGCCGGCTACGTCGACGAGCCAGACGAATGATTCGATGCCGGTGGCCGCGCGGATGGCGATGGCCAGACGGTGCGCGTCGATGTGGGGGTGGCTGTGACGCAGGGGGGTCAGTGCGTCCTCGATCCATGCGATGGCGTGCCCTCGCCGCAGGACCGGCAACTCTGCGCTGTCGGGTTCGAGCGAAAGCCGCAAGGAGGTGCGCAGTTCGGGTTCCCAGTTCATGGTGATCCGCGCGCATTCGCGGATCACCATGTCCAGCCGGTCTTGGGGGTCGGTGGGTGCGGGATCGGGCAGCAGTGAGGCGGCGTCGATCTCCGGGTGCACCGCTGCCAACAGCGACCGCTGATTCGGGAAATACCGGTAGGCGGTAGTGCGCGAAATGTCAGCAGCGTGGGCGGCGTCCTCGACGGTAGGAATCAGCCCCTGCGCTAACAGGTCTCGAGTCGAGGCCACCAGCGCGGCGCGAGTGCGGGCTTTCTGGCTGCGCCGCCCCGTCGCCTCATATGGTACTAACATTCTCATAGTGGTACCAAAATACCATATCGGGCTTGGCCGATCGACGGCGTCTACAACCGATTTGACGACGTGCTGGCCGAAACTGTAGGACTTCAAGACTGACGAAGCGGCGCAGCGCATCCGGCTCGAGCTGCCACTGTGCGCTGGCATCACGAAGCTGCCGAGCACGTTGGGCCGAGACTGAGTCATGAAGCCTGACCAGTTCGCGCTGCCTACCGCGAATTTGCTGATACCGCGGGTAGGGTCTGAGCTGGGCACGAAGCAGAAAGAGAGCGACATGGCTGAGCGGATTGTGCGCCAACTCATCGACGACCTTGACGGTACTGAGATTCCGAACGGCGGCGGTGAACGGATCGAGTTCGCTTTTCGTGGTGTGAGCTACCAGATCGACTTGACCGCTGCGAATGCGGCGAAGCTGGACAAGGCGCTCAAGCCGTACATCGATGCTGCGATACGGCTCCGCCGCACCCGTGGCCGTCGGTCGAGCATTGGTAGCAATGGATCAGCCTCGAAAGAACAGCTGTCCGCGATACGGGAGTGGGCTCGCAAGAACGGCTATGAGGTGTCCGACCGCGGACGCATCAAAGCCGAGGTTGTCGAGGCATTCGAGGCGGCGCACTAGGGCCGAAAATGTCTATACCGTGTGACCTTCGATGGTGGCGTTGGGTGCGATCGCCGTTATGGCCTGGATACTCTCTCTGCGTGTGCCTTCGTCTCGTAACCCTTGGCTCGCGGCCCTGATCTATGCAGCTTCAGCCAGACGACTCGGATAAGGCTGCGCGGCAGGTATCTCGACGAAGGTCCACTTGGACATTGGCGTCACGCGAAAAGGCCTCATCCGTGCACCTAGGCCTGTGATGTCAGAGCACATATACGTCGGCTTACTCGAGGCGATGCTCGGTGAGCCTAACGCTGAAGGCGGCTCTGGATCGGGATTTACTCCCGTCAAACCGTAGGGGACCGTAGCGTCCGGCCCGTCAGCTCGTTGGGAACGAATTTGGGAACCAAACACCGTGCAATCGGCCGCGATCAGCGCGACGTCATGCAACGCGCCGGACACGCACTCGTCGCTGACCAGAACTTTCTAGACTAGGAAGACGCCGCGGGATTCGGTGTTCCTAGCTCATAACCCAGAGGTCGCAGGTTCGAATCCTGTCCCCGCTACTAACGAAATGGCCCTCGGAGATCACTCCGGGGGCCGTTTTCACGCCCGATGGAGCGCCGATTCAGAAAACTGACCGGCAGAGAGTTTGGTTTTAACCGGCTAGGAGCCTGCTGAATTAGGGGTGTTTTGGGGCGGGGTGCCTCAAAGCGCTCTTGATGGCGCGTGTGTTTAGTCAGACCCTGGGGTCGACACGAGGGTCACCCCGCCGTGTTGAGCGTGGCATTG
>Ga0335075_10001579_pt1 | contig 37388 bp, 28 predicted proteins | sample Lox_Sample_24_FD_206723 | JGI IMG/M metagenome (GOLD analysis project Ga0335075, IMG submission 206723) | Soil microbial communities from Loxahatchee National Wildlife Refuge, Florida, United States - Lox_Sample_2.4 | ecosystem: Environmental > Terrestrial > Soil > Wetlands | place: USA... | reverse complement strand
TTCTGACGGCACCGAGCCGCCAGCGGTCGTTATCCGCCGCGCTGCCGAGGCCGGCCTCGATGTGGTCGCGCTCACTGACCACGACACGATAGGCGGTCAGCGCGAGGCAGCCGGCGCACTGCCACCGGGCCTGACTCTGCTGCCGGGCACTGAGATCTCCTGCCGGATGGAGGGTCATAGCGTCCACATGCTGGCGTATTTGTTCGACCCGGAAAACGACGAACTAGCCGGTGAACTGGCGGAGATCCGGGAGAGCAGGCTGCACAGGGCCCGGGCGATGGTCGACAAGCTGGCCGCGCTCGGCGTGCCGGTGACCTGGGAGCAGGTCAGCGAGATCGCGGGCGGCGGCGTAGTCGGCCGGCCGCACATCGCGCGTGCGATGATCGAGGTGGGTGTCGTGTCGAGCTTGCCCGAGGCCTTCACCGCGAAGTGGATCGGCCCTGGCGGTCCCGCTCACGTCGCGCGGTACGCGCTGGACCCGGTAAAGGCCATCGGGCTGGTCCGGGCGGCCGGCGGAGTTACCGTGCTGGCGCACCCGCGTGGCGCGGAGCGCGGCTGGCAGATCCCCGATCAGGTCATCACTGATCTTGCCGCGGCCGGCCTGACCGGCATCGAGATCAACCATCCACAGCAAGACGACCGGGAACGGCAATTGCTGGGCGAACTCGCGCACTCCCTGGGACTCGCGCCCTCGGGCGGCAGCGACGACCATGGCGCACTGACCAGCTTCCGGATCGGCACCGAGACCGCACCGGAGGGCGGATACGAGGCTCTGATCGGTCAGGCCACCGGCGCCAGGCCAGTAACCGGGACGTGAGCCTGCCGCCGTGTTGGCGGACTATCGTTCTGCGGGACTGGCTAAGGCGTGCCCGGCCGCGGCGCGGCTGTAACCGATGGAAGGCAGCGGTGTTAATGAGCAGTCAGGACGCTCGGATCGACACAGTGAAAGGCGCCGCCAACACCTGGATCGTCGGGGACGACGAGGAGGTCATCGTGATCGACCCTGGCGATGATGCGGCTGCCGTGCTTGGCGCTGTAGGTGAGCGGGAGATCGTGGCGGTTATCTGCACGCACGGCCATGCCGCGCATGCGGCAGCCGCGCTGGCGGTCGCCGGACGCGACGAGGCGCCGGTCGCGCTGCACCCGGCCGACCGCCACGCCTGGCGCGAGTTTCACGACGAGGATCCCGAGATCGAGATGGAAGACGGCGGCAGGTTCGAGGTCGCGGACGTCACGCTCGAGGTGCTGCATGCTCCCGGGCACAGCCGGGGATCGGTTCTGCTCTATTCCGAGGAGCTCGAAGCGGCATTCGCCGGGGATGTTGTGAGCGAGGACGGCCCGGTCCCGCACGAGGACGGCTTCCCGAACTGGGGCCGGCAGCTTGACGCGATTGGCGCTCAGGTGCTGACGCTGCCGCCGGATACTCGGTTGCTACCCGGTCATGGCGGCGAGTTGACCGTTGCGGACGCGGAGAAGCGATTCAACGCCTGGGTGTCGGGCGGCCAGGACCAGATTGTCGGTACCGTCCGGGAAGATACCGAGTAACAGCCAGCCTCGCTGCTCGCGCCAGGTCCGCCGGACAGCGCTCCGGCATGCCTGTGGTTGCGGCAGCACTGTGTTTGCGGCAGCACTGTGGTTGCGGCAGCACTGTGGTTGCGGCAGCACTGTGTTTGCGGCGACACAGCGCGCCGGGCTGGCATTGCTCTGCTGACCGACGAGGATGGACTGGTGGAACAGCTCGGCTTCGAGGGGATGCCGCGACGGCTTTATGCGTGTACGCCCACCAGGCTGAGCACGTGGCTGGACTGCCCGCGCCGGTACAAGATGAGCTACCTGGACCGCCCGGCGCCGCCAAAGGGGCCGCCATGGGCCCACAACAGCCTTGGCGCGAGCGTGCATAATGCCCTGGCCGGATGGTGGCGACTGCCGCAGCGGGAGAGGACCGTTGTCGCTGCGGGCGATCTGCTGAACCGCGGCTGGTTGTCCGACGGATTCGCCGATGCCGTCCAGTCGGACGCGCACCGGCGGCGGTGCCGTCAGCTAGTCGAGTCTTACGTGGCCCAGGTCGACCCGTTGGCCGAGCCTGCTGGCGTGGAGCGAACGGTGTCCACCAGAACCGACCTGATCGCGGTTTCTGGCCGGATCGACCGCCTGGATGACCGGAGGCTGCCCGGCCAGGGCCCCGGAGACCTAGTCGTCGTGGACTATAAGACAGGACGTCACCGCCCCACTGTCGATGACGCCCGCACCTCGCTGGCGCTCGCTCTGTACGCGCTGGCAGCCAGCCGCGTGCTGAGGCGCCCGTGTACGAAGGTCGAACTGCACCACCTGCCGACTGCGAGTGTGCTGGCGTGGGAGCACACGCCGGAGTCATTGGCCAGGCATCTCGGCCGGGCGGAGGACATCGCTGCCGAGTGCGCAGCGGCGGACGAGCAGTACAGGGCTGCGGCCGCCGGCGGCCCGCCAGCAGACGAGGTGTTCGCGCCGCGGCCGGGGCCCGGCTGCGGCTGGTGTGATTTCCGCGCCCACTGCCGGGAGGGCAGCCTCGCCTCACCCGGGCGCCGGCCCTGGGATGGCCTGGCGCAGGCTGCCGGTGACGACGACGTCGCCGCTGGGGTTGCTCCGCAGCCGGCGATGTCAGGCGAGGCCGGCTAGCGGCCGTCGGCGGCCAGCGTCAAGCCTGATCCCGCCTGGTCAGCATGAGCGTGCGGTCGCCTGATGCTGGCTACGGGCGCACGAGTGCACAATCGGCTGACGTCGCCGCTGGGGTCGCCCGCAGCCGGCGATGTCAGGCGAGGTGGGCTAGCGGCCGTCGGCGGCCAGCGTCAAGCCTGATCCCGCCTGGTCAGCATGAGCGTGCGGTCGCCTGATGCTGGCTACGGCCGCACGAGTGCACAGTCGGCTGACGGCGTTCGGCTGCGTTCCAGAACTGAGTCAGCGAGCTGGCCGTGGTGACTGGCGCGTCGATCGCAGGCGAGTGCGCCGCGCCGGGGATGCAGGTGCGCTCGGCGCCGAGCTGACGGGCCATCAGGTCCTGGATATCCGGCGGCCAGGCGTCGTCGTTCTCGCCGTACACCACCATGGCTGGCAGCCGGCGCTCGACCAGTTCGGCCAGCTCACTGGTCCGGTCCGGGCAGGTGAGCAGGTACCTGGCGAGCACGATGAGGCTGATCGGGCAGGTCCTCAGCGCTCGTTCCCGCAGGAACGCGACGATGTGCTCGTCAATGCCCTCGGCCCTGGCCTGGGGTTCGTGCTGATCGTGCCAGGCAATCCGCACTAGCCCGCGAAGCTGCTCCAGGTCATCAGGTGCCTCGCCGTCAGTCGGGTCCAGCAGGGCGAGAACCTCGTCCAGAGCTGCCGCCCGCTCACCACCGATCGCGTCGGGCCCGGAGCCGAGCAGAGTCAGCGACAGGAATCCGGTCGCCCGTTGAAGCACCGCATCGCGCACTATCAGGCCGCCCATGGAGTGGCCGACCAGGTGCACCCCGCCGCCGCCCTCGCGCGGCATTGCATCGGCGAGAGCAAGCACATCTGCGGCCATCGCCTCGGCCGCGTATTCGGCCCGGCCAGGCGCGTGCGGGCTCTGGTACTGCCCGCGCAGGTCGACCGCAATGACCGTCCGCCCGGCCGCTGCGAGTGGCTCCAGGATCGGCAGGAAGTTTTCCTTGCTGCCGGTATAGCCGTGGATGAGCAAAGCTGGCCTGCGGTGCGGGACCCCGCGCGCAGGCTGTGCCTCAAGTATGGCGAACGGACCTCGAGCGGTAGCCAGCGTTCCTGACCGCACGCCCTCTGGCAACTGCAGGGACCTGATGGTGCTCACGGGGTGGCAGCCTACCGAGAACTGACCGAAATATAACAGGCAAATAACGCAGGGTTCTCTGAAAAGATTACCTCCCGGACGACCCGGACTACCTGGCGAGCAGGTCAGAATCGTGTGACTGTCCGTGATCAGCGCGTGAAAGTCCGCTGGTCAGGGCCGTCGTCCGGGGGGCGGGCGCGGTAAGCGGTTGTTACTCGGCCGCGTTGGCGGCAGTAGCCTGACTCGCCGGGGACTGCGCTGTAACTGCCGGCTCTGCGGATGCCAGGCCGGGTTTGCTGCCCGCTGGCCGCCGCCGCCGCGGTCGTCTGCGAGCTTGGCCGCCATCAAGCTCGGGCGCCCCGGCTGATTTACCATCGGTGCCCGGCTTTCCCTCGGTCGGTCCGCTCACGCCGGTCGCATCGAGCGGCACGCTGCAGTCAGCTGGCACGCGATCGGATGCATCGAGCGGCAGGCCACTACGGGTGCGGCGCCGGCTGCGCGGCGCGCGCTGGCTGTGCCTGTCTGGATCACGGGGCTTGTCTGGATCACGGGCGTCGCGCGATCCGGCTGTCCGGGCACGACCGTCGGGTCCTGCGCCACCGTTGCCACGCCACCGGCTGCTACCGCGGGACCGGGTCTTCCCGGTTTCGCCGATGTCCTCGAGCGACTCGGCCTCGAGGCCAAGCCTGGCCCGCTGGCCGCGGGGCAGGACGCCGGTGGCGCCAGCGGGAATGCGCAGCATGGTGTGCAGATGCTCGGATGTGGAGTACGTCTCGAGCGGTTCGGGGAAGTCCAGGTGCAACGCGTCATTGATGGTCTTCCACCGGTGCATGTCGTTCCAGTCCACGAACGTGACGGCCACGCCGTCGCGCCCGGCACGGCCGGTCCGGCCAATGCGGTGCAGGTAGGCCTTCTCGTCTTCTGGACACTCGTAGTTGATCACATGCGTCACGTCTTCGACGTCCAGGCCACGTGCGGCGACCTCCGTCGCGACCAGCACGTCGACCTTGCCTGACCGGAACGCGCGCAAGGCTCGCTCGCGCTGGCTCTGGCCAAGGTCGCCGTGAATCGCGGCAGCCGCGAAGCCCTTCCTCGTCAGCGTGGCCGCGACCTGGTCGGCAGAGCGCTTAGTGCGACTGAACACGATGGTCAGGCCGCGACCTTCGGCCTGCAGGACACGCGCGAGTACCTCGATCTTGTCGAGCTGGTGCGCACGGAATACGTGCTGCTCAGTGCTCGGCACGTGGGCTGGCTCGTCGTGCTGTTCGGCCCTGATGTGCATCGGCCGGCTCAGGTGTCGCCTGGCTAGCGTCACGATCTCGCCGGGCATAGTGGCGGAGAACAGCATGGTCTGCCTGGCCGGCGGGGTGAGCTGGAGGATGCGCTCGACATCGGGCAGGAAGCCGAGGTCCAGCATCTTGTCGGCTTCATCGAGGACCAGATGGCGAACCCTGCCAAGCTTAAGGTGACCCTGCCGGGCCAGGTCCAGCAGCCGGCCGGGAGTGCCAACGACGACGTCAACGCTGGCCAGCGCGTCGATCTGAGGTTCGTAAGCCCGGCCGCCATAAAGCGTCACGATGCTGGCGCCGATCCGCGCTCCCGCGACTCGCAGGTCCTCGCCAACTTGTATGGCCAGCTCGCGGGTCGGGACGACGACGAGCGCACGCGGGGCGGCGGGCTCGCGGTCGGCTTCGCCGAGCCGCTCCAGGATGGGGATGCCGAATGCGAAGGTCTTGCCGGTACCGGTCCGTGCCTGCCCGATGACGTCATGGCCATCGAGCGCGATCGGCAAGGTTAGCGCCTGGATGGGGAACGCAGTAGTGATCCCCTCGGCCTCGAGAGCAGCGCAGATCGGCTCGGCAATACCGAAGTCACGGAACGTCTTCGTGGTGCCGGCCAGGTCTGCGTCCAACTGCTCGCCGTCTGGATTGTCTTCTATTCTCGTCGTACAGGTGCTCAGGGCTAACGCCTCCAGTAGTGGCCCTCGGTGGCCTGGCATGCGTTCACCAGGCGCTCGTTACCTCGGGCGGGCATATGACCTCGCCACCGGGCGGCCGTGCCAACCTGTAGCTTCAGCCGCGCACTCGCGGAGAGGGAGCGGCGCGTTCACCGGCTGGGCACGATTGCCCATCGACTAATGCGCCTGACAGCTTCTACAACGCGGTCGGGGGAATCCACATTCCTGCTGCGGATCTCCCTGCAGTATAGCAACACTGGGCTCGTGAACTTGTGCGACGCTCGGCAGGCGGGCCGGCTAGTTCTTGTTAGGCTGCGCACGTGAGCGACCGAAGCACGGGCGACGCAGGCACAGGCGACCCAGACACGGGCGAGCCAGGCACCGGCGAGCCAGGCACCGGCGAGCCGAGCACGGGGACGACCACTGCCGACGGCGTACTCGACTTGCTGGGATTGCTTGCTTATGCCTCCCTTACGGCGTTCTTCCGTCTCGCCGACGATGCCGCGCTGGCCGACTCGCTGGCCGACAAGACGGCGCTCGCCGAGGTCGCAGTGGCAGAGTTCGGGCATTTCCAGCTGCTGCGCAGCCGCATCGAGGAGATGTCGGCCGATCCCAAGAATGCGATGCAGCCGTTCGTGACGGCCGTGGACGACTTCCACGCCTTGACTGCTCCGTCGGATTGGCTAGAGAGCCTGGTCAAAGCGTATGTCGGCGATGGCATCGCGGCTGATTTCTACCGGACGGTCGCTCAGGTCCTTGACTCGCAGACCAGGGATCTCGTGCTGGCCGTGCTCGCCGACACCGGGCACGCGGAGTTCGTGATTGCCAGGGTCCGGGAGGCGATCGCGGTCGATCCGAGGGTGGCTGGAAGGCTCGCGCTCTGGGCCAGGAGGCTGGTCGGCGAAGCGCTCGGCCAGGCGCAGCGTGTCGCGGCGGAGCGAGAGCCGCTGGCCCGGATGCTGGCTGGTGAGGCCAACAGCCAGCTAGGCGATATCGGCCGGATGTTCGCCCGGCTGACCGATGCGCACGCGGCCCGGATGACTGCGCTCGGCCTAGCCGATTAGCTCAGGTGTCCGGCGACGGCCCCACCCGGCTGAGCGCGCCGGTCGCCCCGCAGCTAGAGGTTGCTGAATCCGACCCGGCGCGCCGCCGTGTCGCCAAACTCCAGGTAGGCGATCTTGTCGGCTGGCACCAGCACCCTGCCGCCCTTGGCAGTTGCCACTACCAGCACGCCGCTGTCGGCGATGGCGGCCTTGACCGCGGCCTCGACGTCGTCCGCTTCCGAGTCAGTCTCGACAATGAGCTCGCGCGGCGCGGACTGTATTCCGATCTTGACCTCCACCGCTCTCCTTCCGCATTTCGAGGTTAGTCCGTCGCCGAATTCGGCCGCGCAAGTCGCGGGGAAGTCAGCTCGTCATGGGCCAGCCGCTGATACCCCGCCAGGCCAGCCGCGCGATCAATTGCTCTGCCGCGTCCTTCGGGATCTCCTGATCCGTGCTGAGCCAGTACCTGGCGCTCACCTGAGCCATGCCTACCAGTGCCATGCCAAGCAGGTGCGCTTCGGCATCGCCGACGCCAGCATCCTCGCGGATGAACTGGCTGACCATGTTCGCGCAGTCGTGCATGGTCCGGTCAAGCTTCTCCCTGACGGCGGGCTCATTGCTCAGGTCAGACTCGAATACCAGCCGGAACGCCTCACCGGTACCCGAGACGAAGTCGTAGAACGCCTTGAACGTGGCCGGTACGCGCTGGCTGTTGTCCGTCGTCGACGACAGGGCATCGCTCATGATCCGGACTAGCTGCTCGGCGCTTTCGTCCAGAAGCGCGAGGTAGAGCTCCAGCTTGCCGGGGAAGTGCTGGTACAGAACGGGTTTGCTGACCCCTGCTCGCTCGGCGATCTCGTCCATCGCGGCCGCGTGGTACCCGTGAGCGACAAAGACATCACGGGCTGCGCCCAGCAGCTGCAGCCTGCGCGCAGGACGCGGCAGCCGGGTACTGCCCGTCTTGGCCTGTTGCGTTACGGTCAACGGTGGCTCCGGATAACTGCTGCCTGTGGTTGCGGTCATGCGCACTTCCCTCAGCACGCAATCCTACGACCGAGTAAGCGCTCAGCCCGCTCAGCGATATTCGTCGTCGTCGACGGACACCGTCTGGGCCTGCTCGACGCTGTCCGCCTCGTTGGCCTCCAGCGGCGGCTCCGGCCGTTCGCCGAGCTCGTCCGCGCCATTATCCGCTGGCAGCGCGTCTGTGTCCTGCTCTGCCGCATCGGCGTCAGGTGCCTCGAGGCTCATATCGCTCATTGCCGCGCCTCCGGTAGAAATTAGGCAGTCGAACATATTGCCGAATAGTGTAATGCGGACAACACTGGTTGTATCAGTACCCGGCAGGGGACTGACATTCGCGCTCGGTCAAGGTCAGAATTAGTAGCCGATCCAGCGCGGGGTAGGGAGATGCCATGCGCAGCATGTGGAAGGGGGCCGTCTCCTTCGGTCTGGTCATGATCCCGGTGAAGCTCTATGCGGCGACCGAGACGCAGGACATCGCCTTCAGGCAAGTCCACCGCGAGGACGGAGGCCGGATCAGGTTCCGCCGGTTCTGCACGATCGATGAGCAGGAAGTGCCCTACGAGGACATCGCCAAGGGCTATGAGCTGCCCGGCGGTGAAATGGTCATCCTCACCGAGGAGGACATGGCCGAACTGCCGCTGCCAACCACGAAGAACATCGAGGTCGTGCAATTCTGCCCGATCGAGCAGCTCGATCCGATCCTGCTCAACCGGAGCTACTACGTCGAGCCAGAGGCGGCCGGCGCGCGAGCTTACTGCCTGCTCCGCGATGCACTTGAGGAGTCGGGCAAGGTCGCCATTGCCCAAGTCGCGCTACGACAGCGTGAGTCGCTGGCGGTCGTGCGGGCGCGGGACGGGGTCCTGGTGCTCGAGACGCTGCTCTGGCCCGACGAGGTGCGAGATCCGGCCTTCGGCTTTCTGAGCGACGACGTCGAGGTCCGGCCGCAAGAGCTGCGCATGGCGAGTTCGCTGATCGAGTCGATGACGGTGGACTTCGACCCGGACGAGTTTCACGACAGCTACCGGGAGGCTCTCCAGGAACTTGTGGCAGCCAAGACCGAGGGCCGGGAAGTGGTCCAACCCGAGGCAGAGGCTCCGCCTGGTGACACGACAAGCCTGGCGGACGCATTGCGCGCCAGCCTCGCGGCGGCCAAGGGCGGCAAGCTTGGTGCGGTCCCGGACGCCGCTGACGAGGCGGGAGAGGTGCCCGTACCGCGGCGGCCTGCCGGGGCCAAGGGCACTGCAGTCAAGGGCACTGGGGCCAAGGGCACTGGGGCCAAGGCCAGTGCCGCGACGGCCAGGTCGAGCGGCACGAAGTCCGGAGGCGTCAAAACGGGCGCGGCGAAGGCATCCGCGGACGGGAAGGCGAGTGCCGACGGGAAGAGCACCGGTGGCAAAACCGGCGCATCCGGCAAATCGGGGACCAAGACTTCGAGTGCGGCCAGGGCAGGATCGAGCCGAGCCAGCGCGGCGTCCGCCGACGAGACCAAGACTGCCCAGCGGCGGCCGCGGCGCGCCAGCTGAATCGCTTAGTTGCCGGAGGTTCGCTGCTCAGCGTGGGGAACGAGCATCTCAGGCAGCTGACCAGAGATTTCATCCCGGTCGGGCGCGTTATTGCGGCCGACCGCGCCAGATTCCGGGTTTTCGGCGACGCCGGGGGTGCCGGACCCGGCGTCAGCCTCGGCGGTCGCGCTGGTGGCGTGGCTAGTCGCGGGCCTGCGGCGCAGCCGGGCCGGCTGAAAGGACGCAACCACTCGGAGCCGAATTCGGCTACCGGCGGGTACCATATTCGCTTATGACTAACCCGATCGGGCCTGGTGAGAAGCTCGCCAGCGGGGTGGCCCCAGTGCCGGGGTTGCCGGGCGGGGCCGCGCCAATCCAGCCTTGGCCAGGCGAACTGGTCCACCTCAGCGTCGGCGACGTTTTTGTGCGCAGCACGCCAGCGTCGCCAGGCGCCGAGCCAGCTGTGCTCGTGCACGGCCTCGGCGGCTCTGCACTGAACTGGACCGACTTGATGAGCCTCCTCAGCCAGGGCGCGGCCGCCGGACCGCCGATGGTCTGCGATGCACTCGACCTGCCGGGATTCGGGTACTCCCCGCCGCCCGCCGATGGCGACTATTCGCTCGCCGCCAGGGCTGCCGCAGTCATCTCGCTGATCGAGCAGCGCGGGGGCGGGCCCGTGCACCTGATCGGCAACTCGCTTGGCGGAGCGATCAGCACCCGCATCGCCGCGCGCCGTCCCGAACTAGTCCGCACGCTGACGCTGATCTCGCCCGCGCTGCCCGATCTGCGACCGCGGCTGCTGCCAGCCCGGTTGGCCGTCGTGGCAATGCCCGGCGTCGGCCCGTGGCTGCTAGGAAAGATGCGGTCAATGCCGCCGGAGAAGCGGACCGATACCTCGATCGGCGAGCTTTACGCGGATCCGAGTCGGTTCCTGCCTGAGCGCCGGGCAGAGGCGATCGCCGAAGTAAGCCGGCGTGATCGGCTCAGCTACTCAGTCGATGCGCTGCTTGGCTCGACTAGGGCGCTGGTGGCCGAGTACACCCGGCCCGGACCGGCTTCGCTCTGGCAAGACGCGGCGAAGGTGACGGCGCCGACGCTGCTGATTCACGGCAGTCACGATCGTCTGGTGAATCCGGCCATGGCCGGCCGGGCGGCGCGCACCTTCCGGAACTGCCGCGCCGTAGTGCTGCCGAGGATCGGTCACGTCGCGATGATGGAGCGGCCCGAGATCGTCGCGGCGGAGATGCGCGCCTTCCTGCGCGGCGCGATCGAGCAGCAGGCGTTCGGCGAGACCGCGCCCGCGCGCGGCTCGCGACGCCAGGGGCCAGCATCGGCTGGCGGCCGCGGGGCGCTCAGCCCGGCTAGCCCCTGAGTCGCCGCCGCGATGCTGATTGCCGCCGAGCATTTTCTGACGGCCGAGACCAGGGCCGACCACGTTCCCGGCCCAGGGTTTGTCGAGGTGACAGGCGGCGTGATCAGCGCCGTCGGTACCGGGATGCGCCAGGCCGATGTCACGCTGGCGGACGGATACCTGCTGCCGGGTTTGATTGACCTGCAGGTCAACGGCTACTACGGGGTCGAGTTCCAGATCGCCGACGCAGCATCGTGGGCGCAGGTGACGGCCCGGCTGCCGGAGACGGGGACGACCGCCTGCCTGCCGACGATGATTACCGCGCCAGTCAGCAGCCTCGCCGAGGCGCTGCGGGCTGCCGCCATGTTCGTGCCGGACCTGCCTGCGGGCGGCACACGGGTGCTAGGCGTGCATGCAGAAGGTCCGTTCATCGCGCCCGCTAGGCGCGGCGCGCACAACGAGAAATGGATCACTGACCCCACCCCGAGCGCGATCGCGCAGCTCAGCGAGGCCGGCCGCGGGGTGCTCAGGCTGGTGACGATCGCGCCGGAACTGCCAGGTGCGCTCGCGGCTATCGAGCAGCTCGTGGCCGCCGGCGTTCTGGTCAGCGTGGGTCACAGCGACGCGACCGCCGCGCAGGTCGCGGCGGCGGTCGAGCGGGGCGCGCGAATGGTGACGCACCTGTTCAACGCGCAACGGCCGCTCAGCCACCGGGAGCCTGGCGTCGTCGGCCAGGCCCTTACCGACGAACGGCTCACCAGTGGCCTGATCGTTGACCTGCACCATGTCGCGCAAGCGGTGTGCGGTCTGGCTTTCCGGGCGGCACCGGGCCGGATCGCGCTGGTCACCGACGCTGCGGCGGCGGCAGGCATGCCGCCAGGGGAGTACCTGCTTGGTGGTGAGCTCATCACGCTGCCGCCCGGCGACGGCGCGCCGCCGCTTCGTGGCGATGGCACCATAGCCGGGTCGGCACTCCGGATGGACCTGGCCGTTGCCAACGCGGTACGGTGCGGACTCCCGCTGCCCTCGGCGGTTGCTGCCGCGACCCGGATTCCGGCAGACCTGATCGGTCGGCCCGACCTCGGCAGGCTCCGGCCCGGTGCTGCGGCTGATCTCGTCTGGCTCAGCCCGGAGCTGCGTACCCGGGCGACCTGGATAGCCGGGTGCCTGGTTTATACAGATGGTGCCGCTGGCACGCTGGCCGCTTTGCCCGCGTGATGCAGACATGAGGAAGAAAGGGTCCCGATCCCATGCAAGCTCACAGCGCGGGTGGCTCGTCGCTGATGCGCCAGGAAATCTGCCAGCAGCCTGAGGCGCTTAAGGCGACGATCGACGCGCTGCTGCCGCGTCGCGACGAAGTGGCAGCACTGGCCGGACAGACCCGGACCGTGCTGTTCATCGCGCGGGGGACCTCCGATAACGCGGCGGTGTACGGGAGCTACCTGATCCAGGCGCATGCAGGCCGGCTGACCTCGCTGGCTGCCCCGTCGATTGCGACGACTTATAAGGCGCGTATTGACCTGTCCGGCGTTCTTGCTGTTGCGCTGTCCCAGTCGGGGCGGACCGAGGAAATCGTCGAGACGCTGATCTGGGCGAAGGATTGCGGCGCCCGGACGATGGCGATCACTAACGGTGGTGCCGGGTCGCCGCTTGCCGAGGCCGCCGAGGTCGCGTTCGTGACGGAAGCCGGGGTTGAGCAGGCGGTGCCCGCGACCAAGACGTTCACGTGTCAGCTCGCCGCGCTGGCCGTGCTCGGTCTCGGCCTCGGCCTCGGTGTGACGCTGGACGCCGGGCAGTTGCGCGCAGTCCCGGATGCGGTGTCGGAGTTGCTCGCCCGCCCGGTAGACCTAGAGCCCATCCTGGCTAAACTCGCCAAGGTACCGGGCGTGGTGGTGTCCGGGCGCGGCATGGCGTATGCGGCTGCTCTCGAGCTCGCGATCAAGCTGAAGGAAGCGTGTTACCTGCACGCCATGGGCCTGTCGTATGCGGATCTGCTGCACGGCCCGATCGCGGTGGTCGACGCCGAGACGCCGGCCATCGTGGTCGCGGCTGACTCCGGCCCCACCCTGGCCGGCACCGTCGACCTAGCCAGGCGGGTGACCGGGGCGGGAGCATCCGCGTTCGGCATCGGTGGCGGCGATGCGCTGGCGTCTGCGTGCACGGCCGCGTTGGCCGGGCCGGCGCTGCCGGAGTGGCTGGCGCCGATCGGCCTTATCGTTCCCGGACAGCTGCTGACCGAGGCGCTAGCGCGGCGACTCGGCATCAACCCAGACCAGCCTCGCGGGCTGTCGAAGGTCACTCAAACGGACTAATCGCCTGTCAGCCGCGACTTTTCACCCGAGACGTGAGTCGCAGAAGCCTCAAATCATGTGATAGCAGGACAGCAAAATGCACGTACTGGGTGAAAAGTCGGGGGTGGGGCGGCACGTGCGGCCAGTGTTTGCCGCTGAATCGTGTGCTGCCGGCATCGGCCAGCGATCAACTGGGCGTTAAATCGAGTGCCGCGGCGCGTGCGGTGATCATCCGCTGCAGTAGCGCGTGCTGTTCGAGGAGGATCGCGCGGATCGGGTCGCCGGGATCGGTCCTGGCCAACTCGGTGCGAGTCGCTGCCAGGGTGTCTGCATCGGCGAGCGTGACCGGGTAGAGCGCCCTCGCCAGCCGTTGCGCGGTCCGCGCGTCGTGCCGCCGGACGGCGGGCAGCGCCTCGGCGAAATACCGGTCGCGGAACTCAGCCATCAGGTGTTCCTGCCCTGCTACCCAGATGCCCTCCGCATGTGCCCTCGCGAGCCGGGGCGACTGGCTGGCCGCCAGCGCCGCGGCCCAGGCAGTCTGCTTGGCCTGCCGGTCCGGTCGCATCGCCCGCCACGTTGACTCCCGGATGTCGCCGGCGACGGGGTCGTCGGCCACGTACGCCGCCAGATCGTCGTCGGTTGCCTCTCCGCGGGCTGACAGCGTCGCGAGGATCCTGCCGCGTAGTTCTAGGTCGGGGGCCAGGCCGGCGGGCAGCGACCGGCCGCCCAGCCAGAAGCGCAGCAGGTCCAGCTGAGCGCCGCTGTCGGCTGACTTCGCGTACGCACGTGCCAGGACTCGCTGGTCACGGCTGGCTGGCTCGGCTCGTTCGGCCGCGGACAAAGCCGCTGCCGCTAGCTGCTGGCGGCCTGCAGCCCGTCGAGCCGGGGAGGCGTAGAAATCGGCGCCGGTAAGCGCTCGATCGAGCAGTTGGTCGAATCCGACAACTGGCCGGCCAATGATCATTCTGCGCGCCACGATGGCCGCGAACTCGGCAGCATCCAGTTCGGCGCGCTGCACCCTGTGCCAGGCGGCGGTCCAGCAAACGGACTCCGCCAGCGGGTCAGCCAGGTCGATCGCGGTAGCGACCAAAGCCTCGAAGGACAGCCGATCGATGGTGATGGCGGCGAAGGCGACATCGGCGTCATTGAGAATGATTGCGGCTGGCATCGGCATGCCGGTGAGTTCGGGTACGTGCGTCCACTCGCCGCTAACGGTGACGTCGATGCGGCGGACGCACCGCAGGCCCGAGGCAATCGGCTGGTAGATGCCTACCGTGAGCCGGTGGGAACGCAACGGGCCCGCCGGGTACATCTCTGGCGGGTCTTGCACGATGGCGAGCGACGTCAGCACGCCGTCTGGCCCGGCAATGATCTCTGGCCGCAGGGTATTGACGCCAGGCCGCGTCAGCCACTGGGCCGCCCACGGCCTCAGGTCGTAGCCGCTGACCCTGGACAAGCTGTCGATCATGTCCGCTAGCGATGCCGTCGACCAGGCGTGCCTGCTGAGGTAGTCGTGCAGTCCGGCCAGCATGCTTTCGTCGCCGATGAGCGCGGCGAGCTGACGGATGGCTGCAGTGCCTTTCGAGTAAGTGGTCGCCGGCGGTCGGGTCAGCGCGTGCGCCGCACTGTCGACAGGTGAGGAGATCGGCTGGGCGCCTGGCAGCCCGTCGGCCTGGTAAGCGCTCGCCTTTCCGAGCATGCCGAACTCGGCCCAGGCGTCTGGCTGATCAAGCGCGGCAATGGCCGCGGCATAACTGAGGTAGCTGGCCATGGCCTCGGCCAGCCACAGATCGTCCCACCAGCCGCCCTCGACCAGGCAGCCGAACCAAAGATGTGCGGCCTCGTGCGCGAGCACGACCGCGACGTGATCATCACCGGGATCGGCCGCTCGCTGGAGCAAGGGCTCGCTGACGCACATCACGGCGGGAGATTCCATTGCCAGCGGCCCGAGTTCCGGCGGGAAGACGATGTCGAGCTTGTCGTACGGGCAGCGCATGCCGAGCAGTTGCTCGTAATAGCGCAGCGAGGCGCTGACGATTGCGGACACCCTCGTGAGGCCGGGAGAGCCAGCCAGATCCGGGCGGCACCGAACCGTCAGCCGGGTCAGCCCGGCCGCCTCGGGTTCGCCGGCCTGATTGCTGAGGTCCGATCTGGCAACCGCGGGTGCGGTGACGTATGGCCCGGCGCAGAGCGTGAACTCGTACGGCCTCATCGCCAGTACCGTCGAGAACCGCCAGACGCCAGCCGCGCCGTCAGCCGGGCTATGGAGCGCCTCGCCGTTGGCGATACACGTCCACCCGGCCGGCAGCGTCACGATGAGGGTGACGGCAGCGCGCAAGTCCGGCTGGTCGAAGCAGCAGAAAACCCGCGGCGCCGCGGTCGGGTAACAGTTGGCGAGGACGTAGCGGCTGCCATCGGCAGGATCGGCGTACTGAGTCAGGCCGCTGCCGCCGCGAGTCAGCGCCACGGTTGCGTCGACAGTGAGGGTGTTACTGGCCGCGAGGCCCGGCAGAGGCAGGCGCCCGTCAGTGACGGAATTCGGATGGACAGGCGCTCCGTTGAGCACGACCTCGTGCACCGCCGCAGCGTCAAGGTCCGCGAAGGTCGTCGCTCCCGGTTCACGGCAGCTGAACCGGATCTCGGTGCGCGACCGAGCGGTGTCGACGCCCGTAGTGAGGTCAAGGAAGATCTGATACGACTCGACCTGCAGCAGGGCTGCTCGCCTAGCCGCTGCTGCCTGCGTAAGCGCCGTCGCCACGTGGGAATCTTAGTGAAATCGGCGCAGATCGTTAGGGTTGTCGCAGGTAAGCGGCGGCGAGGGCAGCCGCTTACTACCGGGGGCTACCGGATGGTTACCACCGGCTGCGGGCGGGGTTACCGCCGGACACCAGCTGATTACCGCGAGCGGACGGACTACTTGGCTGGTAGCTCCCGGTAGACCTTGTACTGCGCGGCCTGCGCTCTCGGCCTGATCACCATCAGGTCCACGTTGAAGTGCGGTGGCCTGGTCACTGACCACACCACAGCGTCGGCCACGTCTGCATCAGTAAGCGGCTCGGCGACCCCGGCGTACACAGCAGCGGCCTTGTCGGCATCACCGCGGAAGCGGTTAACCGCGAACTCGGCCGTCTTCACCATGCCCGGCGCGATCTCGATGACCCGCACCGGCTTGTCGTACAGTTCCAGCCGCAGCGTCTCGGCGAACGCATGCGTGCCGTGCTTGGCGATCACGTAGCCGCCGCCGCCTTCGTAACTGATCAGCCCCGCAGTGGATCCCATGAGCACGATCGCTCCGGCCCCGCTGGCGATCAGCTTGGGGAGCAGCGCTTGAGTGACGTGCAGCGTGCCAAGCACGTTCACGTCGTACATGGCCAGCCAGTCATCGGCCGAGCTGTCGGCGATGGTGTCAGCGCCGACTGCCCCGCCCGCGTTGGCGACCAGCACGTCGCACCGGTCCAGCGAGTCGGCGAGAGCGAGCACCGCAGCGCGATCGGTGACGTCGAGTTGGCGCGTCTGCGCGGTCCCGCCTGCGGCAGTAATCCGCTGGGCCACTTCGTCGAGCCGGTCCGCGCGCCGGGCCGTCAGCACTACCCGGTATCCCGCCTCGCCGAGTTTGACTGCCGTTGCCGCGCCGATCCCGCTGCTCGCTCCGGTTACTACTGCTACGGCGTCCATGCCCAGATTCTGCCAGCAGCCCCGCCGGGCCAGCCGGCAGACTGGCTTACGATCAGGCTGTGGCCGAACTGCGCGGGGTAATCACTGACTGGGGTGGCGTCATGACCAACCCCATTTCGCACACCGTCAACGCCTGGCTCGCCGCTGAAGGCATCAGCCGGGACAGCTACGTCGCGGTGATGAAGCAATGGGTGCATGAGGCCTACGCCAACGGTGAGACCGGCACCAACCCGATCCACGCCCTGGAGCGCGGCGAATGCTCCAACGACGAGTTCGAGCTGGCGCTGGCCAGGGAGCTAGTGCTGGAGGACGGCGGCCCGGTACCCGGCTCCGGCTTGCTGACGCGGATGTTCGCCTCCTCGACGCTGGACGATGCGATGATCCGGTTGTTCCGCAGGCTGCACGCCGACGGAGTACCGACCGGCCTGCTGTCCAACTCCTGGGGCGGCGGCTACCCGACTGAGCTGTTCGGCGAGATGTTTGACGCCGTGGTGATCTCGTCGGAGGTCGGCATGCGAAAGCCAGAGCCGCGGATCTTCTTGCACGCAGCCGGCCTGCTCGGGCTTGACCCACAGGAGTGCGTCTTCATCGACGACATTCAGGCCAACATTGCCGCGGCGGAGCAGCTGGGGTTCACCGGCGTGCTGCACGATGCCGCTGACGGAACCGCCGAGCGGGTAGCCGAGCTGCTGGGAGTCCAGCTGGCCTGAGCCCGGCCAGCCCCGGCCAGGCGCCGGCCAGGCCAACGCAGTGTGGCTATCGCAGGCGGCCCCGGGCGGCTGCCCCGCCCGGCCGCGAGGGGGTGAATGCATGGGGCGGAAGCTGGCACGTTCCCGCCAGAATCTCGGTTCTCCCGCCGCTAATGTTTCGGCTGTGGCTGACTACCCGCACCCGCTTAATCCGGGCCGATCGGCCAATATGCGGGCCAACCGGCGGAAGGACACCAAGCCCGAGCTCGCGCTGCGCCGGGCGCTGCACGCCCGCGGCTATCGCTACCGCAAGGACTACCGGCTTGAACTGGCCGGAACCCGGGTGCGGCCGGACATCGCGTTCACCGCCCGGCGGGTGGCGGTCTTCGTGGACGGGTGCTTCTGGCATTGCTGCCCCGAGCACGGCAGTCAGCCGGCCAACAACACCTGGTACTGGGCGCCCAAGCTAGCCCGCAACGTGGAGCGAGACAGAACCGCCGACGCGGCGCTGTCGGCGGCGGGCTGGAACGTAGTGCGGGTGTGGGAGCACGAATCGCTCGAGGCCGCGGTCGCGACGGTTGTCACCGCGCTCGCCGCGACCGGGCTGACCGGCACGAGGCCGGCGAAGCCTGGGCCGGCTGGGGCTGGGCCGGCTGGAACTGGGCCGGCACTCGGTCGATCGCGGCGGCGGGCCACCGCGGCGGTGCCCGGTGACGAGCGAAATGTCGCCCCGGCGGAGCCGGTCAATTAGCTGACCTGGCAGGGACCGGACTGGCACACTCAAGGTCTATTCGGTAGCGCTTGGAATCAGGTTGCGCTTCCCTGTCGCGCTTCGGGGCGTAGTTTGCGCGTATATCTACCGTCAACGTTGTCCGCAGTGGCGGGTGTGCTGCGCGCCGGCGAGATCGAGGACTCGCCGGCTCGCGGATACGCGGTCACGCCTGCCCTGCGGGAGTGGTACTCAAGCGGCGACATCGAGGAACTTGAGTACGTCGCGATGATGCACGCGGCGCGCGAGTCGCTGCGCCTGCTTGATGCGGATCCGGCGGCGCCGCGGCGCCGGGTGGTGCTGGCGGCGGAAGTAGCCAGCGAGCATGTCGTGGCAAGCGCGGGATTCGAGGAGCCGGCGCTGGTGCGGGTGAACGGCCCGGTCCGGCTGCGGGACATCGTGTCCGGCCATGTAGACGACGCGGCGGCAACGGACGAGATCGCCGCCGCGGTGGCTGCGCTGGCCGCAGCCGATGCGGGTAACGACGATGCCAGGTTCGTCGTTGACGGTGCGGAGGGTTACGAACTCCAGTGGTATGCGACACAGGAACTGGAGGACCTGGCCGGTCACGGAGAGTAAGCCGCCCCAGTCCAGCGCTGGCAGCACATTCAGCGCTGCGATAGCTGCGGAGCTGGCCGCAGTGATCAAGATCATCTGCGTGTCAGGAGGCTGGCGCTGGTACTCGGGCTGTCGTGGCACGATGGGTGATGCCGCCACTGACGTCGGGAAGCAAGGAGCGCCGGAATGGATGCCGTCACTAATGTCCCGTTTCCGGGGAACGAGCCGATCAAGGGGTATGCCCCCGGCAGTCCGGAGCGTGCTGCGCTCGAGCAAAAGATCAAAGAACTAGCGGGGGAACGCGCCGAGCTGACGATGACTGTTGGCGGCTACCAGCGGCACGCCGGGGGCGAGCCCATTGATGTCGTGCAGCCGCACAGCCACCGGCACGTACTCGGTCAGCTGCGAAATGCGACCGGCGCCGACGTTGCGGCCGCTATCGAGGCGGCCCGCCAGGCGGCACCAGGCTGGCGGGCATTGTCGTTCGACGACCGGGCCGCGATCTTCCTCAAGGCGGCTGACCTGCTGTCCGGGCCGTGGCGGCAGATCATCAATGCGGCGACCGTGCTCGGCCAGTCGAAGTCGGCGTTCCAGGCTGAGATCGACGCGGCATGTGAGCTGATCGACTTCTGGCGCTTCAACGTGCACTACGCGCGGCGGCTGCTGGCCGAGCAGCCGGCCAATTCGCCGGGCGCCTGGAACCGGCTGGAGTACCGGCCGCTTGAGGGCTTCGTGCTAGCGATCACGCCGTTCAACTTCACCTCGATCGCCGGCAACTTGCCAACCGCGCCAGCGCTGCTTGGCAACGTCGTGGTGTGGAAGCCGTCGCCGACTCAGCAACTGTCCGCGCACTACCTCATGCGGCTGCTGGAGGCAGCAGGGCTGCCGCCTGGCGTGATCAACATGGTGACCGGCGACGGCGCGGCGGTATCCGAGGTCGCGTTGCCGCACGCGGACCTCGCCGGGATTCATTTCACTGGCTCCACCGGCACCTTCCAGCACCTGTGGCGGACGGTGGGAGAAAATGTCGCGTCCTACCGCGGTTACCCCCGGCTAGTCGGCGAGACCGGCGGCAAGGACTTCGTCATCGCGCACCCGTCCGCCGATCCGGACGTGCTGGTGACAGCGCTGGTCAGGGGCGCGTTCGAGTATCAGGGCCAGAAGTGCTCGGCAGCCTCGCGTGCCTACGTTCCCCGCAGCGTGTGGGACCGGGTCCGCGACCAGCTTGTCGGCACCACCGAAGCGCTGACCATTGGCGATGTGTCCGCTGACCTGTCGCTGTTCATGGGCGCGGTAATCGACCAGCGGTCGTTCGGGCGTCTTCGAGATGCGCTGGCCAGGGCAACCGGCCGGGCGTCGGTCTCGGTGCTGACCGGTGGCAACACCGACGACTCCGAAGGCTACTTCGTGCAGCCATCGATCCTGACGTCCACCGATCCGACCGACGAGATCTTCACCAGGGAGTATTTCGGCCCGATACTCGGCGTGCACGTGTTCGATGACGGCGACTACGACGCCGTGGTCACTCAGGCGGCCGACATCGCGCCCTACGCGCTGACCGGTTCGATCATCGCCCAGGACCGGGCAGCGATCGCGCAGGCGACCGACACGCTGCGATTCGCGGCCGGCAACTTCTACGTCAACGACAAGCCGACCGGGGCTGTGGTCGGGCAGCAGCCGTTCGGCGGCGCCAGGGCGAGCGGTACGAACGACAAGGCGGGGTCGATCTTCAACCTCATCCGGTGGGTCAACGCGCGGACCATCAAAGAGGCAACGGTGCCGCCGGTCGACTACCGCTACCCGCACATGGGCTAGCCGGAGCCTCCGCCAGTGCGCGGATCGGCCAACGGCCGGCGCCGCGCATGCATATTCACGCCGATTCGGGGAAGTTGACGGCTTCCTCGATTGCGGCGCGCGGCGGAGGAGTCAATGACCGAGTACGTGGCTGGTTCACGCTGTGCCGACGGCGACGATCCTGCGGCTGATGCTGACGCGGCCGGGGACACCGGCGACGGTGGCGTGACGCGGCGGGCCGAACTGATCGCCGCCGCACAGGCGGGCTGGATTGCCGCGCTCACCGATCTGGGCGGGCGCAACACGCTGCTGTACTACAAGGATCGTCGGGCGGCAACGCTCGACCTCGCCGGTGCGGATCCCGCCGCGGTGGACAGGTTCCTGCGCACCGGATCAAGCCGGATCACCCGACTGTTCAGCGACGTTGACGCGCGAGCTGACGCAATCCGCCGGACGCAGGTCATCTACCGCAAGGCGCGGGAGCTGGAAGAAGAGCGCGGAATCCGGGTTGGCTTCCTGGCCACCGGGATGGCGCGATGGGACGAGTTGTTCCTCGAGCCTGCCGCTCCGGTCTTGCTGCGCGGCCTGACGATCACTCCCACCAGGGCGCGGCACGACGACTTCGATCTCGCTCTCGACGACGAATACGAAGTGAACCCGGTGCTGCTGCACAAGCTCGCCACGGTATTCGGCGCAGCCACCGGGGAGCTGGCAAGTGTGCCCCCCGACAAGATCGGCGATTTGCTCACCACAGCAGCGGATGATGCCGACGTTCCTGGATTCGAGATCACCGACCGGCTGGTCGTGGGCACCTTCACTTATGCCAAGCTGCCGATGGTCCAGGACCTCCAGGCGGCTGGCGAACTGCTAGCTGACAGCGACGTGGTCGCTGCCATCGCCGGCGATCCACAGGCGCAGGAACTTATCGGCGCGGACGAGAACTCCGAGCCAAGGCCGGACTCGCCGGAGCAGGACTACTCGGTACTGGACGCGGACTCATCGCAGCGCAATGCCATCGACACCGTCCGGGCCGGCCGCAGCCTGGTGATTCACGGGCCGCCCGGGACCGGTAAGAGCCAGACCATCGCGAACCTGATCGCAGCCCTGGTCGCTAACGGGCGCAAGGTCCTGTTCGTTGCCGAGAAGCGGGCCGCAATCGACGCCGTGCTGTCCAGGCTGAAGCTGGCGAACCTGGGTGAGGTCGTGCTCGACATTCACGAGGGAGCAAAAGACCGCCAGCGGATCGCGCGTGATCTGGGCGATGGCATGGACGAGGCGCAGCAGGTCCCCGAGCCGGACGTCGGCGACTTGCATCGGCGGCTGACCGACCGGCACCTGCGGCTGAGCCGTCATGCCTCCGCGCTGCACCAGCGGCACCAACCGTGGGGCCTGACTCCCTACCAGGTGCAGTCCGCTTTGCTTGGCCTGCCCAAGGCTGCGAGTTTGCGCATCCGGCTCGACAACCCGGATCAGATTGGTCGTGAACAGGCCGATCGGACCAGGGACGAGCTGCGCGAGTTCGCTCATCTCGGCGGGTTTACCCTGCGGCCGGGCAGCACGCCGTGGTTTGGTGCTTCGTTGCGCGGGCCCGATGAGGCCAGGCGCGCCTGCGAGCTTGCCGTCCGGCTGAGCGGCCGCAACCTGCCCATGCTGCTCGAGCGTGTCCGGGGCGCCTGCCATGAGGTTGGGCTGCGGCCACCGGCCGGTTATCCGGACGCGTCAACCGTGTTGCGTCTGTTCGCCGGCGTCCAGGCGACTTTGCGCATGTTCGGTCCGGGAAGCTATGACACCGACCTCGGGCTGCTTGCCAGGGCAACAGGGGACGGAGCCGGGCTTGGCTTCCGCGACCGGCGCGCCGGGCGCAAGCAGGCGCGAGCTCTGGCTGGCCCAGCCGGTGCGCAACTGACCGACGAGCAGTTGTCAGCGGTGCTGAGCGAGGCAGCCAGCCAGCTCAGCGAGTGGCTTGACCTTCGCACCGACACCGGCCAGCCGCGGTTGCCGTCACGCCTGGACGAGCTGGCGGCGCTGTGGGCGGACTGTGAGGCGCAGATCTCCTCGCTCCGCGCGGTGATCTCGCTGCCGGCCGATCCGCTGCCACTGCTGGCTGAGCTAGCTGCCGACCAAGACACGGCTTGGAACCTGCCGCGGCTGTACGAGCTAGCCAGGCGCTTCGGGGAATTGTCGCTGAGCCCGCTGCTGGACGAACTCGCGTGTCGCGAAGCCAGCCCGGATCTTGCCGCGGCGGCGTTCGACCACGCCTGGTACAGCTCGATCTTGGACGAGATGCGCGTGCGCGATCCTCGTTACGCAGCGCATCGCGGTGACGCGCTGGATGAGATCGCGAGCGACTTTCGTGCCCGCGACGTCGAGCACCTGGTCGCCAACCGGGCGCGGGTCAGGCGGGCCTGGGCTGACGCGCTGCTCGATGCGTGCGACCGGCATCCGCTGCAGGCCAGGGTGATCCGCAAGCAGGCGGCGTTGCGCCGGGGGCACCTTCCGTTGCGGCGGCTGCTTGACCAGGCCAGTGACGTGCTGTTCGCGATCAAGCCATGCTGGGCGATGTCGCCGCTGATGGTGAGCCAGGTGCTGCCGCTGGCCAGGCTCTTCGACGTGGTGATCTTCGACGAGGCAAGCCAGGTCGTGCCCGCTGACGCCATTCCGGCGATCATGCGAGGTCATCAAATTGTCGTCGCAGGCGACGATCGTCAGCTGCCACCAACCAACTTCTTCCGCCAGGTAGGCGACGCCGCCGGAGACGACGGCAGCGACGACGAGGAGAGCCTGGTGTCGTTCGGCGCCGGCTTTGAATCGGTGCTGGACGCCCTGAGGCCGTTGCTTCCGACTGCAGCGCTGGCATGGCACTACCGCAGCCGGGACGAGCGTCTGGTCGCGTTCTCCAACAGCCGGATCTACGGCGGCTCGCTGACCACGTTCCCCGGCGTACTGACCAGCGAGTGCTTGCGTCATGTCGTGGTCGCCCAGGGCCCGGGCGCGGGTCAGGAGACGTCAGTCGACGCCGAGGTCAGCAAGGTTGTCGACCTCATCTTCGAGCACGTGCGCGAGCATCCGACGGAGTCGCTCGGGGTGATCGCGCTCGGCATCAAGCACGCCGAGCGGATCGACACGGCGCTCCGGTCGGCGCTGTCGGACCTGGCCGAGGCCGACGGTGAGGAGTACCCGGAGATAGAGGCGTTCTTCGCCGAGGACCTAGCGGAGCCGTTCTTCGTCAAGAACCTGGAGCGCGTCCAGGGCGACGAGCGTGACGCCATCATCCTGTCGATCGGGTACGGCAAGCATCACGACGGCCGGATGCGCTATCAGTGGGGGCCGCTGCTGCGCGATGGCGGCGAGCGCAGGCTGAACGTCGCGGCCACCAGAGCGAAGCACCGGCTGACCCTGGTCAGCTCGTTCTCCGGCCACGACGTCGACCCGGACCGGGTCACGAAAGCAGGAGCGCGGCTACTAGCCGACTACCTGGACTATGCCAGCTCGGGCGGGAGCGCTCCGCAAGCTTCCGGTGGCGACCACCTCGATCCGTTCGAGTCCGACGTCCGGGGCCGGCTTGCCGCTGCCGGGGTCACCGTCGTGCCGCAGTACGGCGTTGGCGGCTACCGCGTTGACTTCGCGGTCACGCATCCTGAAGACCCAGAGCGAATGGTGCTGGCGATCGAGGCCGACGGCGCCTCCTATCGCCAGTCCGGCAGCGTGCGAGACCGGGACCGGCTGCGTGGCGAACATCTGCAGCGTCTCGGCTGGCGCTACCACCGGCTGTGGTCGACGAACTGGTTCCAGAATCCGGACGCCGAGGTTGCCAAGGTGCAGGCGGCGTACCAGCGGGCGATTTCGGGGACCGGACCCGGCACGCGACCGGGCCGGGCGCGACCGTCTGCGGCGGCGGACACGATTGGCGAGTCGTCCGGTGATCTGACCGACAGCGTGGCTGGTCGTGGCGGCGCCAGCGGTAGCGGGGCAGCCGGCGACTGGTCTCGGGCCGCGCGGGCCAGCGGCGACGCGTCCGCTTCCGACGGGCCCGCGCCCGGCGGGTTCGGGGGTGAGCAGGTGCCCTCGGGCGCGATGGGCGTCCTGGACTCCGGCAGGTTCCGGTCCGGTCAGTTGGCTCTGGCCCACTCGACGCCAGCCCAGTCGCCGGCAGCTGAGTCGACGCCGGCCCAGCCACCGACAGCTGAGTCGACGCCCGCCCAGTCGCCGGCAGCTGAGTCGACGCCGGCCCAGCCACCGACAGCCTCGCCGCCGGCTGATCAGTCACAGGTAGCCCAGTCGCAACAGCTAGTCCAGCTTCCGGCAGCACAGTCACCGGCTGATCAGCCACGGGTAGTTGAGTCACCGGCAGAACAGCAGTCCCTGCCGACTCGGTCAGGGCCGGTCCCGCTCCCAGCGCCAAGCTCGGAGAGCCAGGCGATCGCGCCTCCCGTGGCCCAGCGGACCCGCGAGCCTGTGAGACTGACGCTGCCTGCGCGGCGTGACCGGACTTAGTGGCGCCGCGCGGACCGGGAGGCAAGAGCTGAGTCGGCACCGCACCTCGCTTGTCGCGGTTCCGGTCCCTGCATACGGGATGTGTAGGGGCGCTGGAGCGTACCTGAGCCGTGAATGTCGGGATGGCTGCTCCGACACGACCGCTTTGCGTGCTATGGGCGTCCGCTGCCGGTGGCGCCGCGGGGAGGGCACGGGCGCGCGTCGACGCCGCGCACCTCACGTTTCACTGAGTTTGGCGGCGCCAAACCGGGCAAATTCGTCTATCTCGCCGCCAAGATCCGTGAAACGTCGGGCTAGCCGCACCGATCGCGACCGCTTTGTGCGCTATGGGCGTCTCTAGTAGTGGCGCCTGGCGGGGTCGGGGAGGCAGGCGGAGCACATTTCACGGTTCTGGTACGCCCATATGCGGTCGAATCAGTCATCCAGGTGTACCGCGGCCGTGAAATGTCGAGGTTGACTGGGCAATGGTTACTATTTTGCGGCTATTGAGCGTTTGCTCGCCGGGGCTCCGCGCGAACCGGGGGAGGCATGGGCCCGAGTCAGCCGTTTCGTGTGGCTGACTCGGCGTCTGTGCCCGCGCCGGGGGCGCCAGTCAAGCTGGCTGCAGCGATTGTGACCGCTTTGCGGCTATTGAGCGTTTGCTCGCCGGGGCTCCGCGCAGATCGGGGAGGCATGGGCCCGAGTCAGCCGTTTCGTGCGGCTGACGCGGCCTCCGTGACGCGCACCGGCGGTGCGCGCCAGTCAGGCTGACGCTGCCCGCGGCGATACGAGGCTCAACGCGCCGCGGACAGCACACGCAGGAGCAATCTTGAGCTAATTGGGCTACTTGTCCAGATCTGGCGGGTACGCTCGCAGCCAGCACGCTGGTCAGGTTCGCGGCTGGCTGCGAGCATAGGTAATAGCTGCGCGGTTGCTGAACCTGTGCGTTACTCCCCGCCCGCGCTGGAGGTGTGCCATCGACCGCCTGGTGCTGTGGAACATCGATCTAACCCTGCTCGACGTCGGCCGCGTCTCGCGTGACGCCTATGCTGAGGCGTTCCGTCGTGTCACCGGTCGTCCGCTAGCCGCTTTGCCCCAGCTGGCGGGCCGCAGCGACACTGAGATCTTCTTCGAGTCCCTGTACCTGAACGACGTCCCGACGGGTGAGGACGAGGCTGCCGACGCCGACCTGCTGGCCAGGTATTGCTGGGAGCTGGAAACCGCGTTCGCGCTGCGTCAGGACGGGCTGATGCAGCAGGGCCGGCTGCTGGCCGGAGCACGAGCCGCGGTGACCGCGGCGGCCGGCTTGCCCGGCGCCGTCCAGACGGTCTTGACCGGCACGATCAAGCCCAATGCAGCGGCCAAGCTCCGCGCGTTCGGGCTGGACCGGCTCTTCGACCTGGAGATCGGCGGCTACGGCTCGGATGCCTACCCGAGGGGCTCCCTGCTGTTGCTGGTGCGCAATCAGGCCAGAGACAAGTACGGGATCCCCGTCGCCAGCGACACAGCCGTCTATCTCGCCGACACTGTGCGCGACATCGAGGCTGCGCAACTCGGCGGCGCCCGCAGCATCGCCGTCGGGACCGGCCGGGACACGCTAGCGGAGTTGCGCGACGCCGGTGCGGACCTGGTAGTGCCTGACCTAGCGGATACCGAGCAGGTCCTCTCGGCTATCGACCGGCTCACCAGAGTCCGGGCCAGTCGCTAGCGAGCATTTCCGGCGCCTCACCGATGACCAGAGCGCGACGCATTCCGCCCAAATTGCCCCATGGCGCAAGGCTCGCGAGCACTTAGCATTCCAAACTGCTGTTTGCGGGCCCTGTTATGGGGGTTATGCCGGATTCCTACGGTACATTTCGGATGCTAAGTGCGTTGGGCGCGGCGCAAAACGCGCAAATCGTCGTCGCGCCCCGGGCCCGACCTGGCCGCGCCACGCCAGCGCCTTGGCAGTGCGATTCTGCTTGGCGCCGGCGCCGACCATGACGACCCGGTAGCGAGTTAAGCAAAACACGACCGCGCACGGCATCGCGCCCTGCAAGTCACCGGGCCAGTCGCTAGCGAGCATTTCCGGTGCCTCGCGGTCTGGCGCGGCCTGGCGGCGCCACGCCCGTTGGCCCGCCACCCGCCACGTCACGGTCAACGACGTGCCGGCATCACCCCAGCGATTCCACATCGCTCTCGGGGGTGATCTGCGGATGCTCTACCTCGTCGGTAACGCTGGTCTCGGCAGGCGGCAGCGGGTAGACCACGATCCTGGCGCGGCTGCCACTTACCGAGGCGACATCTATCTCGGCGCAGGTGGTCGGCCCCGCCTCGGAGAGCGGGTCGTGTCTGACTAGCCGCATCTCTTGCGATGCGACCCCCGGGATCTCGAGGAGCTCTGAGTGGATTATCCCGGTCAGGTGCTTGGCGAATCGCCTGCTATCTGGAACCGGCGGAACTGGCACTTCACCCCACCCCCTAACCCGCCCTACCCGGTATTAGCCGGTCTGACCCTGGGGCACCGGTCCCGCGCCGTACATTGCGTTCCTTGCGCCGGCGATGCAGTTCTTGCCGCCTATGCTGTAGCTGGTGAGAGCATGCCTGGAACGATCTTGGTTTGCGAGGTCTGCGACGCGATCAGGACGTTGTGGTATATAACAGTCCAGTCAACGAGGACGGACTTGCAGACTTGTTGGGGGCGTAGGGCGTGGCCGACGACCTGACGCTGGCATCCGGGCGTGACTATGGCGACACGCTCTGGACGCCAACCCCCGGGTCAGCCGCACGAACCGAGATAGCGCGCTACATCCGGTGGCTGGCGGCGAATGGCGGCCCGGATGTGACAGACGTCACGGTGACCAGCGACCCGGTGGCTGGCGACCCGGTCACCACCGACCCGGTGACCGGCAGCACTAGCCCCGGTATCCCGAGCTACCGCCAGCTGTGGCAGTGGTCGGTCGACGAGCCAGCCGCGTTCTGGTCGTCGATCTGGGACTTCTTCGGAGTGATTGGCAGCCGCGGCTCCGGGCCGGTGCTCACCGGCGAGATGCCGGACGTGCACTGGTTCGCCGGCAGCACGCTGAACTACGCCAGGAACGCTCTGCAGCGCGCTGGCGCCCAGCCGGAGCGCACCGCCGTTATCTACAGCTCAGAAGCCGGCCGCAGCGGTCAGCTCAGCTACGGCGAGCTAACCGCCAGGGTCGCGCAGGTCCGGGCCGGCCTGCAGGCACTCGGCGTCGGTCTTGGTGACCGTGTCGCCGCCTATCTGCCGAACTCCCCCGAGGCGCTGATCGCGATGCTGGCCACCGCCAGCCTGGGGGCGATCTGGACATCGTGCTCACCGGACTTCGGCGCGCATAGCGTGATCGACCGGTTCGCGCAGGTGGCTCCGAAAGTGCTAGTCGGCGTAACCGGCTACGCCTACGGCGGCAAGCGGTTTGACCGCCGGGCTGAGCTCTCCGCGATCGCGGCCCAGCTGCCGGGCCTGGAAGCGCTGGTCGTCGTCGACTATCTGAGCGACGGCGACAGCGGCGACGCGACCGGCCTGGACGCGGACGTTCCCGTGCTGAGCTGGGAGAACTTCGGCCCGGCAGGCGCGGCCGCCGCCGACCCGCTCGAGTTCGCCGAAGTGCCGTTCTCGCACCCGCTCTGGGTGCTGTACTCCTCGGGCACCACCGGCTTGCCCAAGCCGATAGTGCACAGTCATGGCGGCATCGTGCTCGAGCACCTCAAGGCACTGGCCCTGCATCAGGATCTGTCCACCGCCGATGTGTTCTTCTGGTACACCACGACCGGCTGGATGATGTGGAACTACCTCATCGGCGGACTGCTGGTCGGCGCCACCGTCGTCCTCTACGACGGCAGCGCCGTGCATCCGGACACCGGGGCGCTCTGGCGCCTCGCGGCCAGCGCTGGCGTGACCTACGCGGGTACTGGCGCGCCGTACCTGTTGTCCTGCATGAAGGCTGGCATCCGGCCGGCCGCGGAGCACGACCTGTCAGCTCTGAAAGGCATTGGCTCCACCGGCTCTCCGTTGCCGCCCGAAGGTTTCCGATGGGTATACAAAGAGCTGGGAACGGGGTCGTCCGGGCTGATTCTCGGCTCGTTCTCGGGCGGCACTGACCTGTGCACGGGGTTCGTCGGGCCAGCTCCGATCCTGCCGGTTCGCACCGGGCTAATCTCCGGGCCATGCCTCGGCGCCAGGGTTGAGTCATTCGACTCCGCCGGGCAGCCTGTCATCGGCGAAGTAGGGGAACTCGTGCTCACCCAGCCGATGCCGTCGATGCCAATCGGATTCTGGAACGACCCGGCGGGCGAGCGCTACCTGGCTAGCTACTTCGCCGACTATCCGGGCGTCTGGCGGCACGGTGACTGGATCATGATCCTTCCAGACGGCGGCTGCGTCATTTACGGCCGGTCTGATGCCACCCTGAACAGGGGCGGCGTCCGCATGGGCACGAGCGAGTTCTACCGAGTGGTGGAGCGGCTGCCCGAGGTGGCCGATAGCCTCGTCATCGATACCGGCCAGCTCGGCCAGGAGGGGCGGCTGATTCTGTACGTGGCGCCAGCGGACGGTCACTCGCTGACCGAAACACTGACGGCCAAGATCAGATCGCTGCTCCGTGCGGAGTTGTCGCCGCGGCACGTCCCCGACGAGATCATCGAGGTTCCTGGTATTCCGCGGACGCTGTCCGGCAAGAAGCTCGAGGTGCCGGTCAGGAAGATCCTGCTCGGCACTCCAGTGGCCGACGCGGCCGACCCGGATGCGCTGGCGAACCCGGAGGTGCTGAGCTATTTCGCGCCAGCGCCAGCGCCCGCACCCCCCAGCACACCGAGCGGCCGCGCGTGACCCGGGTGGGAACCGCATGAGCGAGGCGAGCGCCGGCCGCAGTTTCGGCGAGGAAGGCGGCCTGCTGACCTACGGCACGTACTTGCGGGTGCCGGAACTGCTGGCTCAGCAAGTGCCCGAGGTAAGCCCGCCGGTCCATGACGAGCTTTTGTTCATCATCGTGCACCAGACCTACGAGTTGTGGTTCAAGCAGCTGCTGCACGAGCTCACCGCCGTCCGGGACGCGATGCTGGCGGGCGGGGAGACGCGCGGTGAGCCGAGCGACGTATCGGGCGCCGGCGGCGCAGGCGCGCCAGCTGAGACGGCGAGCCCTGCCGGTACGGTCGGCCGAGGCAGGCCCGCTCGGCCGACGTGGCTGGCCCGGCACCTGCTGCACCGGGTGCACGTGATCGAGCGGCTGCTGGTCACTCAGATTGACGTGCTGGAGACGATGACGCCGCAGGACTTCCTGGAGTTCCGTGCGGCGCTCGCCCCGGCCAGCGGGTTCCAGTCAGTGCAGTTCCGGGAGCTGGAGTTCTTGTCCGGCGCCAAGGACCCCGCGTTCCTTGCCCGCTTCAGGTCGCTGACGCCCGACGAACGAGACCGGCTCGACTCGCGGCTGGCCGAACCGTCGCTCTGGGACGCGTACCTTGACCTGCTCGCTTCCAGGGACCTCGCGGTCGGCGATGCCAAGGAGGTCCTCGCCTCGCTGGTGACCGTGGCCAGGGACCGGCCGCGCTACGACGATTTGTGGGAACTGGCCGAGGACCTGCTGACCTATGACGAGCTCGCCGCGCTGTGGCGCGCCAGGCACGTCCAGATGGTCGAGCGGCAGATCGGCACCAAGTCCGGGACAGGCGGCTCAACCGGCGCGCCGTACCTGCACCGGCGAGTGCCGCTTCGCTATTACCCGCTGCTCTGGGAACTGCGGGACTCCTTGTGACGATCATTGCTGTGACGACGATTGCTGTGACGACGAGTGCCGTGAACGCAGAAGTGGTAGCGGCAACGTAGCCGCGGCTAAGGAGTGGGATTCATGTCGGACCGTGGAGTCGGGACCCCCGACGATGGCAAGCATGCCCTGCTGGCGAAGGCGGCTGCGGCCGCGGAGCCGATGCCCGGAGTCGGCGACGTCGGGAACTACCTGCGCGCTTACTACCGGCACGTCGAGGTGGAAGACCTGGGAGCGGCTGGCCCGGACCGGGTCGTCGCTGTCGCCCTGACGCAGGCGCAATTGGCGGTCAGCCGACCGCAGGGGCGGGCCCTGGTGGATGTGAGGCCTGGCGGCACTGCCGCGCTCGACGCGACTTCCTACGTCATCGACATCGTTACTGACGACATGCCGTTCCTAGTCGACTCGATCACGATGGAACTTGCCAACCACGGCCTATCGGCGCGGCTGGTGATCCATCCGCAGTTGCGGGTTCGCCGGGATGTCACCGGCGCGCTGCACACCGTTGTCGGAACCGCCAGCGCCGGCCAGGTCAGTGCCAGTGAGCCGAGCCATGACGAACTAGCCGAATCCTGGACGCACATCGAGATCCCGGCAATCACCAGCAGCGAGGCCGAGGAGATAGCCGCGGACCTGAACCGGGTGCTCGGCGATGTCAGAGTCTCGGTCGAGGACTACCCCCGGATGCACGCTCGGGCCATCTGGCTGGCTGACGACGTACTGGCCCCCGAGGGAGAAGGGTCCCGCCGCGAGGATTCCCCGGCAGAGATTGCCGAATTGCTGAACTGGCTGGCCGACGGCCGCTTCACCTTCCTTGGCTATCGCGAGTACCGGCTGGGCACGGGGCCTGAGGGTATGGAGCTCACCGCGGTGCCGGGCACCGGGCTCGGCATCCTGCGGCACGACCGGGTAGGCCCGGGCTCGTTCGCCCTGCTGCCGGACGAGCTCAAGGCGCGCGCACTCGGACCGCAACGGCTGATCGTCACCAAGGCCAACTCACGGTCGACAGTGCACCGGCCCAGTTACCTGGACTACGTCGCGGTCAAGAAGCTGGGACCGGACGGCACGGTTGTGGGGGAGTACCGGTTCCTCGGACTGTTTACTCATGCCGCATTCGCCGAGACCATCAAGGGCATCCCGGTGCTGCGCCGCAAGCTGGCGGAGGTGCTGGAGTTCTCTGGGATGGCCGCGGACAGCCATGACGGCAAAGAAGTCGCCGAGGTACTCGACTTCTATCCGCGTGAAGAGCTGTTCATGAGCTCGGTGGCCGACCTGGCGGCTGTCACCGCTGGTGTGCACGTGCTTCGCGAACGGCGGCAGACCCGGCTGTTCCTGCGGACGGACATCTTCGGCCGGTACGTCTCCTGTCTGGTCTACCTCCCCCGAGACCGGTACACGACAGCGGTCCGGCTGCGCGCGCAGGAGATCCTGCAGCGAGCTTTCGACGCTCAGCAGATTGATTACAGCGTCCAGGTTGGCGAGTCGCCGGTGGCCAGGCTGCATCTGGTCGTCCGGGCCGAGCGCGGTCACCAGCTGCCCGACGCGGATCCGGTTGCGCTCGAGCGCGCTGTCGCCGCCGCGGTCCGGTCGTGGGACGACGACCTCGCCGACGAGGCCGCGGCCGCGCTAGGCCCTGAGACTGGACGGGAACTGCTGACCCAGCTTGGCGAGGCGATCCCGGCCACCTACAAGACCGACGTGCCTGCGTCAGCAGCCATAACGGACTTCGCCCGGATCCTCGAGTTGCGCGCGACCGGCGGTGATGTCGACTTCGAGCTGTGGGAGTCGGAAGATTACATCGGCGGCGTGCCGATCGAGGACGGCGACGTGCCGGACTCGGCCAAGCGAGTGTGGCGGCTGACCATCTACCGGACCCGGGGTCCGATCACGCTGACCGATGTGCTGCCGCGACTGCAGCATATGGGCGTTGACGTGATCGACGAGCACCCGTACGAGTTCCCTGCCGTGCAGGCCTCGACGATGCTGCCGTTCTGGATTTACGACTTCGGGCTGCGCCGCCGGCCGGTGCTGGACAGCAGCGTCGCCGCGCAACAAGGCGACCTCATCTCCAACCAGAAGGTCAGGGAGCAGGTCGAGGGTGCGCTGGCCGCACTGTGGGACGGCAGGATCGAAGACGACGGCTTCAACGCGCTGGTGCTGGACGCGCAGCTGACCTGGCGCCAGGTCGTCGTGCTGCGGGCGTACGCCAAGTACCTGCGGCAGGCCAACGCCACCTTCAGCCAGGACTACATCGAGGACGTGCTGCGGGCGAACTCGCAAATCACCCGGCTGCTAGTCATGCTGTTCGAGTCGCGGTTCGATCCGGCCAAGCAGCTTGGCGAGGCAGAGCGGAGCGAGGCGATCGCCGAGGAGATCGCGGGCGCCCTTGACGGCGTCGCGAGCCTGGACGAGGACCGGATCCTGCGCTCCTATCTGGGCCTGATCACCGCCACCCTGCGAACGAACTACTACAGCACGGCCTCGGCCGACGTTCCCTACCTGGTGTTCAAGCTGGACGCGCGGCGGGTGCCGGACTTGCCGGCGCCGCGCCCGCAGTTTGAGATGTTCGTCTACTCGCCGCGCTTCGAGGGCGTGCACCTCCGGTTCGCGCGCGTCGCGCGCGGCGGCCTGCGCTGGTCGGACAGGCGGGAGGATTTCCGGACGGAGATCCTCGGCCTGGCCAAGGCGCAAGAGGTCAAGAACTCTGTCATCGTGCCGTCGGGCGCCAAGGGCGGATTCGTCTGCAAGCAGCTGCCCGATCCCGCTGACCGGGAGGCTTACCAGGGCGAGGTGCTGGCCTGCTACCGGAAGTTCATCGCCGGCCTCCTCGACGTCACCGACAACCTCGAAGCTGGCCGGGTGGTGCCGCCCGCGCAGGTAGTGCGGCATGACGACGACGACCCGTACCTGGTGGTAGCGGCCGATAAGGGCACGGCCACGTTCTCCGATACCGCGAACGAGATCGCGATGAGCCGCGGATTCTGGCTTGGCGACGCCTTCGCCTCCGGTGGCTCTGAAGGGTACGACCACAAGAAGATGGGCATCACCGCCCGCGGCGCCTGGGAGTCGGTGAAGTTCCACTTCCGGACCCGCGGCGTGGACGTGAATGCCGATGACTTCACCGTCGTTGGCATCGGTGACATGTCCGGTGACGTGTTCGGGAACGGGATGCTGCTGTCGCGGCACATCAAGCTGGTCGCGGCATTCGATCACCGGCACGTGTTCCTTGACCCGGACCCCGATCCGGCGGTGAGCTTTGCCGAACGGCAGCGCATGTTCGAGCTACCCCGGTCGTCATGGGCTGACTACAACCCGGCGCTGATCTCGGTAGGGGGCGGTATCTGGCCCAGGTCGGCGAAGTCGATCCAGCTGTCGCCGCAGGTCCGCGCGGTGCTCGGGATCGAGGACGGGGAGCTCGCGCTGCCGCCGGACGCACTGATTTCCGCGATTTTGCGTGCCCCGGTCGACCTGCTGTGGAACGGCGGCATCGGCACCTACGTGAAGGCATCCAACCAGGCCAATGCCGACGTCGGCGACAGGTCGAATGACGCAGTGCGGGTGGATGCCGCGGCTCTCCGGGCCAAGGTGGTCGGCGAGGGCGGCAACCTCGGGCTGACCCAGGAGGCCAGGATCGAGTACGCGCTGGCCGGCGGGCTGGTGTGCACTGACTTCATCGATAACTCGGCCGGTGTCGACACCTCTGACCATGAGGTCAATATCAAGATCCTGCTGGATCGCGAGGTGCGGGCGGGCAACCTGACCCGCGAGGGCCGGAACGAGCTCTTGCAGCAGATGACCGACGAGGTCGCTCAGCACGTCCTCGAGCACAACTACCTGCAGAATCGCACTCTGGCCGCCGCATTGGCGCAGGCGCCGCAGATGCTGCACGTGCACGCCAGGTACATCCGCAAGCTTGAGCGGGACGGGAAGGTCAGGCGGCGGCTCGACGTGCTGCCGAACGACCGGGAGATTGCCGAGCGCAGGTCGGCCGGGATCGGGCTGGTCATTCCCGAGTTCTGCGTGCTGCTCGCGGCTACCAAGATCGACACGACCAAGGAGCTGCTCGGGTCCGGGCTGCCTGACGATGCTTACCTGCAGCACGTGCTGATCGATTACTTCCCCACGCCGCTCCGACAGAAGTTCTCCGGCGGCATGGGCGAGCACCGGCTGCACCGCGAGATCATTACCACCTCGGTCGTGAACGACATGGTCGACCGGTCCGGCATCACTTTCGCGTTCCGGCTGAACGAGGAGACCGGAGCCTCGACTCCGGAGATCACCGCAGCCTGGCTAGTTTCCCGTGCGGTCTTCGACATGCCGGGATTCTGGGCTCTCCTCGAGGCGCTGGACGGCAAGGTCGACACCGGCGTGCAGGTCCTCGCGGCGCTGGAGGGCCGGAAGCTCACCGAACGAGCTGCGCGGTGGCTGCTGAACTTCCGCCGGCCGCCGTTCGACGTGCAGGCCACGATCGACTTCTTCGCGGCCGGGGTGCTGACGGTGGCCGCCGGACTGCCCAAGCTGCTAGCGGGCCGGGACCTGGCTGGCTTCAGTGAGCGGCGGGAGATCTACGTCGCCCGTGGCGTGCCAGATGACCTGGCTGACCGGATTGCCGGGATGGTCCCGGCCTACTCGGCCTTCGACATCGTGGACATCGCACACGGCACCGGCCGGTCAGTCGAGGAAACCGCTGAGGTCTACTTCGACCTGGCTGACCGGCTGCAGATTGCCCGGCTGCGCGACATGATCACCGCACTGCCGCGCGACGACCGGTGGAACACCATGGCCCGCGGGGCGATCAGAGATGACCTCTACACCGCGCACGCGGCACTGGCCAGGGACGTGCTCAGCGTCACGGGGCCAGGCAGTCCGGAGCAGCGGCTGGCGGCCTGGGTGCAGCGCAACGACTCCGCCGTGCGGCGGGCTAACCAGACGCTGACCGAGATCTGGGAGAGCAACGCCTTCACCGTAGCTACCTTGTCCGTCGCCGTCCGGGCAGTGCGCACGCTGGTGACGACGAGCACGCTGCCAACCTGAGGCGCGGTATCGAGGGCTGGCTGGCGCGTCAGTCAGCGGCCGGAAACTGCTGGTGCCGCGGGCTCGCGTAGGCTGCATGCATGCCAACCGACCCCACGAGCGAGATTTCAGAGCTGATGGCGACGCTCGCCAGCGTGGAGGCCGTCCTTGACCCCGATGCCATGCGCAAGGAGGCGGACAGCCTTCGCGAGCGCTCGGCCGACCCCAGCTTGTGGGAGGACCAGGACCAGGCGCAGGACGTCACCAGGAGGCTGTCGTACCTGGACGGCGAACTCGCCCGGCTGGAGGCACTGCACCGCAGGCTGGACGATACCGGGGTGATGTTCGAGCTTGCCGAGAGCGAGCACGACGAACCAACCAGGCAAGAGGCGGAGCGTGAGCTCGCAGCGCTGCGCAAGGAGATAGACCAGCTTGAGATCAGGACCCTGCTCAACGGCGAGTACGACGCGCGCGAAGCGCTGATCAGTATCAACGCCGGAGCCGGCGGGGCGGACGCGGCCGACTGGACCGAGGGCCTGCGGCGTATCTACCTGAGGTGGGCTGAACGCCACGGCTATGCGACGGAGATCTACGACACCTCATACGCCGAAGAGGCAGGGATCAAGTCCACTACGTTCGCGATCAAGGCGCCGTACGCCTACGGCACGCTGCGCGGCGAGCACGGCACGCACCGGATGGTGCGGATCTCCAAGTACGACAACCAGGGCCGCCGTCAGACGTCATTCGCGATGGTGGACGTGCTGCCCGTGGTTCAGCAGGTCGATCACATCGACATTCCGGAAGACGAGATGCGAATCGACGTATTCCGGTCGAGCGGGCCAGGCGGCCAGGGAGTGAACACCACCGACTCCGCCGTCCGGATCACCCACTTGCCGACCGGGATCGTGGTGTCCTGCCAGAACGAGCGCAGCCAGATCCAGAACAAGGCCACCGCGATGGCGGTCCTGCAGTCCAAGCTGCTTGAACGCAAGCGGGAGGAGCAGGCAGCCAAGCTGAACGAGCTCCGCGGCGACGGCGGGCGGAGCTGGGGCACCCAGATCCGTAACTACGTGCTGCACCCGTACCAGAACATCAAGGACGTCCGGACGAGCTACGAGACCGGCAACACGGCTGCGGTGATGGACGGCGAGATCGACGAGTTCATCGAGGCCGAAATCCGCTGGCTGCGCACCAAAGGGCTGTAGGGCCGCCACATCTGCTGGAGCAGCGAGCCGTCACGGACGTACTAATTAACCAATTTGCACCGGTTAGTGCAGCCGGGTTCCTAGGGGCCGGCGGGTTCACTTCAGCCCGGCCAGGCACGGCCGGGTACCACGCCGGGCGGTCTGACACCCGGCGAGCCTAGGCGGCGCCTCGGCCTAGTGCGCCAGGTGCATCGCGGCCACCGTCAGCAGGGCAAGCACGAGCAGGGCAGCTGCAATCAGCTGCACGCTCATGCCGTGGCTGTGGTGGTGGACGTGCGCGCGGGCTTCGCGGCAGGTCGGACAGCGACCCTCCGCTACCGGCCCAGCACAGTGGGCGCAGATCAGGTGCTCGCAGCTCATCCGGCTCCTACCGGTCATACCGGTCACCCGGCCACTTCGACGATGTTGGACGTTCCAAGCCAGTTTCCCCCCTAGACTGGCCCGAGGCCAAACCGGGGCGGGTTATCTCCCGGAATGCCGCTAA